>Ga0208589_1001042_pt1 | contig 12032 bp, 9 predicted proteins | sample NGESurshal092012_2_FD_184486 | JGI IMG/M metagenome (GOLD analysis project Ga0208589, IMG submission 184486) | Arctic peat soil microbial communities from Barrow, Alaska - NGEE Surface sample F53-2 shallow-092012 (SPAdes) | ecosystem: Environmental > Terrestrial > Soil > Wetlands > Peat ... | reverse complement strand
GACCCTGATGTCGTCGGGCCAGCTCGCCGCGTCCCTGCAGGCGCGGTTCAGTATCAGCCCGCCGAGCGCGTTGATCAGGCCGGTTTCCTCGGCGACGGGGATGAATTCGGCCGGCGAAATCATGCCGCGTTCGGGATGCGGCCAGCGCACCAGCGCCTCGAAGCCGGTGATGCGCCCGGTCGCGAGATCGACCAGCGGCTGATAATACGGCCGCAGCACGTCGCCCTGGATCGCATCGCGCAGATCGGTCTCGATCTTGCGGCGGCTCTGGGCGCGGGCGTCCATTCCGGATTCGAAAAAGCTGAAGGTGCCGCGGGAATCGTTCTTGGCCCGGGTCAGCGCCATGTCGGCGTGTTTCAAAAGCTTCTCGGAATCGTCGCCATCGCCCGGCGCCATCGCGATGCCGACGCTGGCGCCGATCACGACGGAATGACCGTCGAGCAGATAGGGCTCGCCGACCGCCTCCAGCAGGCGCTTCGCCAGCAGCACGGCATCTTCGGGCCTCGCCATGCCGTTCTGCAGCACCACGAACTCGTCGGAGTTGAGACGCGCCAGCGTATCTTCCTCGCGCAAGATGGACCGCAGCCGCTTGGCGACGCCGCGCAACAGCTTGTCGCCGACGCCGTGGCCCAGCGTGTCGTTGACCGCCTTGAAACTGTCGAGGCCGAGCACCAATACGCCGACCTTGTCGGTGCTGCGCCTGGTATGCAGCAGCAATTCGTCCATCTGCCGGCGTAGCAGGGCGCGGTTCGGCAACCCGGTCAAGCCGTCATGCTGCGCCATGAAGGCGAGCCGGGCCTCGGCGCGCTTGCGTTCGGTGATGTCCATCAGCGCCAGCAGCACCGCCGGTCGGTCGCCATAAACCAGTTGGCGCGAGTAGATCGCCAGATCGATCAGCGCGCCGTCCGCCCTGACATGTTTCCAGGTCCGCGCCGTCAACTCGTCGCTCGAATGATCACCGGCCCAGGGCGGCTCGGCCTCGAAGGCCTGGACATTGCCGATGGTGAGTTTCTCGAATTCCGCGCGGGTGTAGCCGTAATGTTCGACCGCGGCGTCGTTGACGCCGAGGATGCGTTCGTTGTCGAGCGCGCAGACGATCATCGGAACCGGATTGCTGTCGAACAACAGCCGGAACGAGGCCTCGCGCTGCTTCAGCTCGGTGATGTCGACGCGCAGGCCGATGACGCCGCCGTCCTCGGTCAGCCGCTCCTCGATCAGGATGCAGCGGCCGTCGGCCAGAATCTGCTCATGGCGCTCGCCGGGCTGGGTGAGTTTCGCGATCCGCTCGGCGATCCACGCTTCCTCACGGCCGAGGGCTTCCGGATAATCACCGCGCTCGACGCCGACGCGGATGGTGTCCTGCAGCCGCGCGCCGGGCTGGAACAGGTCCGAACTGCGGCTGTAGATTTCGGAATATTTCTTGTTCCAGAGAATGTAGCGCCCGTCGGCATCGAGAAACACGATGCCCTGCGGCAGGATATCGATCGCCTGGCGCAAACGCTCGTGAGACTTGCGCGCCTCGGCGACCGCGCTCTCGGCTTCCGAGCGCATCCGCGCAACCTCGGCGATGTCAGCGTGTGCGCGCCGGCCGAGCCTGGGACCGGGCTTCGCCGGCCGCACGACAAGGTGACCACCCCTCGCCAGCTTCCGGGTCTTCTTGACGACCTTGTTGATTGCCTTGTTGATTACCTTGGGCCGATTGGTCGGCATTATCGCGCTCTGCTCGCATTCTACGTGGCACTCCTTCTCCGATAAGTGTCTGAAAAATTGGTGTCTTCTGATCGCAGGCTCAGGCTATCGCCGGGGGGTCCGGGTGCCTGTTTGCAAGGCGAATTCGCCGGCGTTACCCCGCATTAAGCATGGCGATGGGCCTACGTTGCGAATGCGTCGGGCAAATCGGCCACCTGCGGTGACGGGCGGATGACACACACCGCCATTGCACAACGAATGAGCGAAATGTTCGTTGCGCGCACCAGGATCCGCCAATCCGCGACAGGGTTATCGGGCGGTAAAGGACGCGCACGCTGTTCCATGCCGGCTTCGCGCGATAGAGTGCCCGAATGAACCTCCGCCTGATTCTGATCCCGCTGCTCGCCTCCGCCGTGATCGCCAGCACCGCACTTGCGCGGGCACAGGACAAGGGCAGCGTCGATCCGCAACCGCTGCCGCCGCTGGCCAATCCCAACGATCCCAAGATCGGCGCCAAGCAGTTGTTCGGCCGCAAGGTGCTGCCGGCCGCGATGCCGACCCGCGTGATTGGCTTCTATGCCAAGGGCTGCATCGCCGGCGCGCAAGCGCTGCCGCTCAACGGCGACACCTGGCAGGTGATGCGACTGTCGCGCAATCGCAACTGGGGTCATCCCGATTTGATTGCGCTCTTGGAGCGGCTGTCGGCCAGGGCGCACAAGGACGGCTGGCGCGGCCTTTTGGTCGGCGACATGTCGCAGCCACGCGGCGGCCCGATGATAACGGGGCATGCCAGCCATCAGGTCGGGCTCGACGCCGACGTCTGGCTGACGCCGATGCCGGACCATCGGCTGTCGCGCGAAGAGCGCGAGGACATGTCCGCCGTGATGATGGTGCGGCCCGACCGGCTCGACATCGATCCGCATGTCTGGACGCCGGGGCAACTCGCGGTCATCCGCGACGCCGCGCTGGAGCCGCGGGTGCAGCGCATCTTCGTCAATCCGGCGATCAAGAAGGCGCTGTGCCGCGAGGCCAAGGGCGATCGCAGCTGGCTCTCCAAGGTGCGGCCGTTCTGGGGCCACGACTATCATTTCCATATCCGCATCACCTGCCCCGAAGGCAACAGCCAATGCCAGCCGCAACCGGCGCCGAAGGAGACCGAAGGCTGCGCGGCTTCCGATTTTGCCTATTGGTTCAAGGATTCGGTGCTGCATCCGAAGCCGCCGAAAGAGCCACCCAAGCCGCATCCCGGGCTGACGCTGGCGCAGTTACCACACGACTGCCGCGAGGTTCTGGCGGCGCCCAATGCCAGGCAATAGGGCCGTCGGACGGTTGGATTAGGCCGCGAAATACGATAATATCCGGCATCATCGCGCCGTAAGCGCGGCTGAGGCTTCGGATCAGGGCTACTGATCTCATCCATCCCGACATGTCGTTTTTGTCGCGCTATTTTTGCGCGCCCGCATTGCGGGATTTCACTTTTGAAGGAGTCATCATGCGCATCAGTGCACGCAACCAGCTCAAAGGCACCGTGATCGAGGTCAAGAAGGGCGCGACCACCTCGCATGTCCGCGTCGATATCGGCAACGGCCAGATCGTGACCTCCTCGATCACCAACGAAGCGGTCGATGAACTCGGCATCAAGGCCAAGGGCCACGTCACCGTCGTGGTGAAGGCCTCCGACGTCATGATCGCGGTGGACTGATTATCATGCGCAACGCCCTGCTCACGGCCTGTTTGTTGCTGACTGCCGCGCCAGCCTTGGCCGCGGAAGAGCCGAGCGGCTGCGACAAGTTCAAATGGCCGATCGAGCACGAGCGTGCCGCCCTGACCGCGCCGGATCGCGTCAAGCTCGCCTCCGGCGCCGAACTCGCCGCCATTCCCGCAACGGGAATGACGTTCATGCTGGTAACGCCGGCGGAGGCCAAGCTTCCGAACCCGCCCGAGCGCGCGCCCAAGAATGGCACCTTCGCCGGCTTTGCCAATTTCAAGGCGCCCGCGAAGGCCGGCCTCTACACCATCAGCCTGTCGGCGGGCGCCTGGATCGACGTGGTCCAGGACGGCCATGATCTGAAGCCGAAGGGTTTTAGCGGCGCGACCGATTGCGACGGTATTCGCAAGACCATGAAGTACGAGATCTCGGCGAGCCCGTTCGTGCTGCAGATCTCGGGCGCCCGGGACAATGCCCTGTCTGTCGCGATCCTGCCGTCCGAATAGACAAAGGGAGCCTTTACCAACCGGCTCAGCCTGTTATGGTTTTACCGCGATATCCCGTCCGGCCGTAAGCCCACGGGAGCCGCGGAACGGTGCTTCCGCCTGTCGTACCATTTGTCCTAACGCCCGATTTGCGCGCGTCGCTGGCGCCTCGCGAATCCGCATGGAGCGCACCAGATGCATCGTCTTGCCGCAATTTCCCTGCTCGCTTTCACGGTCCTGTTCGGATCGCTGACCCCGCCTGCGTCGGCGCAGGACAAGAGCCTCACGGTGTTCGCCGCCGCCTCGATGAAGAACGCGCTCGACGATGTCGATACCGCCTATACCGCCAAGACCGGCGTCAAGATTTCGGCGAGCTATGCCGCGAGCTCCGCATTGGCAAAACAGATCGAGCAGGGCGCGCCGGCCGACATTTTCGTCTCCGCCGACACCGACTGGATGGATTACGCCATTGGCAAGAAGAGCATCAACGTGCCGACGCGGGTCGATTTGCTCGGCAACAGCATCGTGCTGATCGCCCCGAAAGATTCCAGGATCGACAATGTGACGATCGGCCAGGGCTTCGATCTTTCAAAACTCGCCGGCGACGGCAAGATCGCGACCGGCGACGTCAAGGCCGTGCCGGTCGGCAAATACGCGAAAGCAGCGCTGGAGAAGCTCGGCGCGTGGCAGGCCGCCGAATCGAAATTCGCGATGGCCGAGAGCGTTCGCGCCGCATTGGCGCTGGTGGCGCGCGGTGAGGCCGTGCTTGGCATCGTCTATTCGACCGACGCCAAGGTCGAGCCCGGCGTCAAGATCGTCGGCACCTTCCCGGCGGATTCGCATCCGCCGATCATCTATCCGGTCGCGGCCACCACGACCGCGAAGCCCGACGCGAGCGGCTATCTCGCTTTCCTGAAGACGTCGGCTGCGAAAGCGATCTTCGAAAAATACGGCTTCAAGTTCCTGATCACGCCGACGACCTGACGATCGACGCGCATGCTCGATATCTCGCCGACGGAATGGACGGCGATCCTGCTCTCGCTGCGGGTCGCCACCGTCGCAACCCTGATCGCGACGCCGCTCGGGATCGGCGTCGCCTGGGTATTGGCGCGGCGCGATTTCTGGGGCAAGGCGCTGGTCGATGCGCTGATCTATCTGCCGCTGGTGCTGCCGCCGGTGGTCACCGGCTATCTCTTGCTTCTGACCTTCGGCAAGCGCGGCCTGGTCGGCGCGTGGTTGTTCGATCATCTCGGCATCGTGTTCGCGTTTCGCTGGACGGGAGCAGCCCTTGCCTGCGGCGTGATGTCGTTTCCGCTGCTGGTGCGGCCGATCCGGCTGTCGATCGAGGCGGTGGACCGCAGGCTCGAGCAGGCCGCGGCCACGCTCGGCGCGGCGCCATGGAAAGTGTTCCTGACCGTGACGCTGCCGCTGGCGCTGCCGGGCGTGCTGGCCGGCATGGTGCTTGGCTTTGCCAAGGCGATCGGCGAGTTCGGCGCGACCATTACGTTCGTGTCCAACATTCCCGGCGAGACCCAGACCATTTCGTCGGCGATCTATTCGCTGATCTCCACACCCGATGGCGACGCCGCCGCGCTGCGGCTGGTCGTGGTGTCGATCTTCATCGCGACCGCCGCGCTGATCGCCTCCGAATTGTTCGCGCGCCGCGCCACGCAACGCTTGCATGGAAACTGACCATGCTGCGGGTCGACATCGCCAAGACACTCGGTGAATTTACGCTGGAGGCTTCGTTCACCAGCGAAGGTCGCGTCATCGGCCTGTTCGGCGCGTCCGGCGCCGGCAAGACCTCGCTGATCAACATCATCGCGGGCCTCCTGAAGCCCGATCGTGGAATCGTCACGCTCGACGGCGAAACGCTCGACGACACCGCGGCAGGCGTGCACGTGCCGCCGCATCGCCGCCGCATCGGCTATGTGTTCCAGGATGCGCGGTTGTTTCCGCATCTCAACGTGCGCCAGAATCTCGACTACGGACGACGCATGAACCGCCTCGCCGAAGACCCGGCGCAGCACAAGCGCGTCATCGATCTGCTCGATATCGGCGCGCTGCTGGACCGCCGTCCCGGAAAGCTCTCCGGCGGCGAGCGCCAGCGCGTCGCGTTCGGCCGCGCGCTGTTGTCGAAACCGCGACTGCTGCTGCTCGACGAGCCGCTCGGTGCGCTGGACGAAGGCCGCAAGCTGGAGATCCTGCCGTACCTGGTGCGGCTGCGTGACGAGGCCGGGATTCCCATGGTCTATGTCAGCCACGACGCCGCCGAGCTGCGCCAGCTCGCGACCCAGATCGTGATGCTCAAAGGTGGTCACATCACCGCGTTCGGCGGCGTCAAGGTGCTGACGCCGTAGGTGGCGTGGCGCGGCGCGCAACGCATGCTTCGGATTTACATTTCAAACAGCTAATTTATCTATTCGTCGTCCCTGCGAACGCAGGGACCCATACGGCGTGGACTCTCATTTTATGCAGTGACGTCGATGCCTTCCTTTATAACGAATGCCAGGGGTTATGGGTCCCTGCGTTCGCAGGGACGACGAAACGTGACTCCGCATTCTCGCGACAACATTTTTGCCCGAGCCTTACAATTTCGTTCGCTCCCTCAAAAACAAGAGGGCGCATGCGACCCTCAAGAGAGGGCGCAGGGAAGACCGGGTGCGCGCTGCACCCGCGGTCTCGTGTGCATTTGATGCACAAGGAATGCGCACACGATCATACAGGTTCAGCGGAAACACTCCGGCCTTCCCTGCGCAATGGCTCTACGACTTATATCGTGCTCTCCCTGGTGACCGGGCTTTCTTGCCACCATCGCCCCTGAGAAGCTCTCGCTTCTTGAAGACTTGACGCCAGCGTCGGGGCGTCAGGACCACACGACTTCATCGTGCGCGCAGCATCACTCGTCTTGCGACACGACGCGCCCATCGCTCCCCGCGCCCAACGTTTCGTGACGGTCGACACGCCCCTCTTGCGGGCACGGGATAGGAGAAGAAATGCCGGTGATTTGTGCCTGCTATCAACGGCGCCGGGTGCGACAAATTAGCACGACGGGCAAATCAGTGAATCAGCGTCAGGGATTTTTTCTTCCCTTCTCCCCTTGTGGGAGAAGGTGGCTCGCATCTTGGAGCCGGAAGAGGGGTTGCCACATCGGGAGACTCAGCGCCCCTCTCCCGTCTCGAATTCGCGGAGCCTGTCATCGGGCGCGCGTTCGCGCGACCCGTTGGCTCATTCGAGCCACCCTCTCCCACGAGGGGAGAGGGGAAGAAGGCGCACGCTCGTTGCGAAGTATTCTTTTAAATCCCCGCGACGGACGACCAGATCTCCGACAGCTTGCGCTTGAACGCGACCGTGCGCGTTTCGGGCGGCGCTTTGTCTTCATCCTCCGGCAGGCGGAGGCCGACGACATTGACGCGACCGCCGCCGATGTTGCGGACGACGAGCACGATGGGATCGAGCGCGAGTTCGGCGCCTTCCTTGGGCGCGTGGTCGAGATGGATGTCGAAATAATCCGCCAGCGTCAGCCGGGCCTGCTCGTCGTCCACCGTGACGCCATAGACTTCGGCGAGTTCGCCGAGCGTGTGCTCGCCGGAGACCGTGAAATCGCCGAGCAGATGCGGGTCGGGCGCGGTGCTCGGCAGCATGTCGACAAAGAAGCGGTCGAGCGCTTCGGCTTTTTCGGGAGGGGCCAGCAGATAGAGGTAGTCGCCGGCGGCGACGGGATCGGCTTCCGTCGGCGACAGGATGCGCTGGTCGCGAATGACCAAGGTCGGCTTCGACCAGGACGGAATCAGCCCGCGCCGCAGATAGAGACTCTTCGGCCGCACGGGATAGCCGACCAGTTGCTGCTCGAGCTGGCCCGGCAGATCGAGCTCGACCCGGCGCGGTCCGCGATCCGAGCGCGGCAGCGCGACGTGCAGCCAGCGTGCGGCCGACGCCATGGTCCAGCCCTGCAGCAACAGCGAAATGATGACGACGACAAAGGCGACATCGAAATAAAGATAAGCCTTCGACAGGCCGACCAGCATCGGGATCGAGGCCAGGAAGATCGCGACCGCGCCGCGCAGGCCAGTCCAGGCGATGAAGGTCTTTTCCCGCCAGTTGAAGCGAAACGGCGCCAGGCACAGGAACACCGCGAGCGGCCGCGCCACCAGCATCAGCACCAGCGCCACGGCCACCGCCGGCAGGGCGCTGCTCAAGAGCCGCTGCGGCGAGACCAACAGGCCAAGCAGCACGAACATCACGATTTGCGCCAGCCAGGTCGCGGCGTCGAGAAACGTCACCACCGAATTATGCGCCCGCGTCGGCCGGTTGCCGATGATGATGCCGGCGAGATAGACCGCGAGAAACCCCGAGGCATGCGCGATCTGCGCGCCGCCGAAAATCACCAGCGCCGCTGTGGTGACGAACGGCGCATGAAGGCCCTGCGGCAGCGCCACGCGATTGAGCGCCAGCACCACCAGCCGGCCGCCGACCACGCCGACGAGGCCGCCGAGCACGGCTTCCTGGGCAAATTCGCGCAGCACATGCCAGGCCGAGCTGTCGCCGCTCGAGATCAATTCCACCAGCATCAGCGTCAGGAACACCGCGAAGGGATCGTTGGTGCCGGATTCGACCTCCAGCGTCGCGCCGACGCGCGGCCGCAGCCGCAGCCCCTGCGCATGCACCAGCAAAAATACCGCCGCCGCATCGGTCGAAGCCACCACCGCGCCGACCAGCAGCGCCTCGGTCCAGTTGAGGTCGAGTGCATATTTGGCGACCGGCGCCGTGATCAGCGCCGTCAACAGCACGCCCGCGGTGGCCAGCACCATCGAGGGCGCCAGCACCGCGCGGATGCTCTGAAAGCGTGTCCGCAAGCCGCCATCGAACAGGATCAGGGCGAGCGCGACCGAGCCGACCAGATAGGTGGTGCGCACGTCATCAAAGCTGAGCTGGCCCGGGCCGGCATCGCCGGCGGCCATGCCGATCACCAGGAACACCAGCAGCAACGGTGCGCCGAAGCGCAGCGCCAGCAGGCTCGACAGGATGCCGGTCATGACCAGAACCGCGCCGAGAAGGATGGCTATGCTGACCGAGTCGAGGGAGGCCATGCGCGCTCGCAAATCACAGCGGAAAATATCCGCCCCTGCATCCTTATCGTCGCTGCAACTGGACGCCAAGGCCGTTTGTAGACGCGGCGACAATGTGCCCGAACAACCGGGCCTCGCTCTCACACATTTCGTCATGGCCGGGCTTGTCCCGGGCATCCACGTCTTTGCTGAGTTCGGACAAGAAAGTCGTGGATGGCCGGGACGAGCCTGGCCATGACGAGGATAGACGTGCATCACAGCCGCTTGTGTGGGAATCTGGCAGGCATTCGAATCAAGTTTATCCGGACGGGCCGAGTCCTGAGACGAGACGCTGACCATGGACACCAACGACATCCTCGATTTCCTGCGTTCCGCGGCGCGCTCGGTCGGCGCGGAGGTTAGCTCGCCATGGTTTTACCTGCAGCTCGGCCTGGTGATGGCCGGCGCCGGGATCGCCTTCGCGGTCGGCGCCGCGATCCGCTCGCGGGTCAAGCCCGAAACGCTCGCGCCGAACTGGCCGGCGCCGCTGCGGATGATGCTGCTCGTGCTGGTGAGCCATTCCTCGACCGCGGTGTTCGCGGTGCTGATGCGCGCGGCGCGGATGGTGATGCATGAGCTGACCTGGCCGAGCCGCAGCTATCTGCTGTCGATCTCGGCCAAGCTCGCCGTCGCCTGGCTGGTGATCCGGCTACTGACCTCGGTGATCCGCAACGCGTTCTTCGTGCGGCTGGTGTCGATCGCGGCGTGGCTGGTGGCCGCGCTGAGCATCATCGGCCAGCTCGAGCCGACCATCGACGCGCTCGACTCGGTTTCGGTGGTGATCGGCGGCTTGCGGCTGACGCCGCTGGTGCTGATCAAGTTCGCCCTGCTGCTGTCGGCGGCGCTGTGGGTGACCAACCTCGCGAGCAATTTCGCCGAAAGCCGCATCGTCAAATCCGGCGACCTGACGCCCTCGATCCAGGTGCTGCTGATCAAGGTCATCCGGCTGGCGCTGATGGCGTTCGCGGTGGCGACCGCGATGAGCGCGGTCGGCATCGACCTCTCGGCGCTGGCGATCTTCTCGGGGGCGGCCGGCGTCGGCATCGGTTTTGGGCTGCAGAAGATCATCGCCAATTTCATCAGCGGCATTATTCTTTTGGCCGACAAATCGGTGAAGCCGGGCGACCTCGTCACCATCGGCGACAGTTCGGGCCGCATCAGCGCGATGAAGACGCGCTATATTTCGGTCGCCGCCGGCGACGGACGCGAATTCCTGATCCCCAACGAGGATCTGGTGACGCAGAAGGTCACCAACTGGACCTACACCGACAAGAACACCCTGGTGAAGGTCAGTTTCGGCACCAATTACGACGCCGACCCGCGGCTGGTCTGCAAGCTCGCGATCGAGATCGCAGCCAGCCACCCGCGCGCCACCAAGGGCAAGACGCCGAACTGCATCCTGACCGAGTTCGCCGAGGCCGGGATGAAATTCGCCCTGACCTTCTGGATTCTCGATCCCGACGGCATGGACAATGTGAGGAGTGACGTGATGCTGGCACTGTGGGACGCGTTCAAGCGCGAGGGTATCCGCGTGCCCTACCCGGTGCGCGAAATCCGCGTCCGCGGCGGCGCGCTGCCGGTCGAAAATACCGTGGTCGAGGTTCCGACCTGATGGCCGAGACAACTCCAAATTTGGCCCCGGAAAATGGCCACAGTTCCGCTGGACATGGGCCATCCCTGTCAACCCGCGCTTGCGCCGGGCGCGCCAACCATTAAATTAGGCCTTCAAATCAGCCCCTCCGAGCCCCTTTCCGCCAAAGCATGATCCGCCCAAAGAAGACCCCCAAATGAGCTATGTCGAAGCCTCCGATGTCTCCCTGCGCAAGACCGGGCAGATCAAGCTGCATGGCCAGAGCGGCTTTGCCGGTATGCGCAAGGCGGGCGCGCTGGTCGCCAAATGCCTCGATGAGCTGACCGACATCGTCCAGCCGGGCATCGTGACCTCGCGGATCGACGAATTCGTCCGCGATTTTGCGTTTGGCCATGGCGCCTATCCCGCGACGCTGATGTATCGCGGCTATCGCTATTCGACCTGCACCTCGATCAACCACGTGGTCTGCCACGGCATGCCCGGCGACCGGGTGCTGAAGGAAGGCGATATCGTCAATGTCGACGTCACCTTCATCGTCGAGGGCTGGTACGGCGATTCCAGCCGGATGTATGCGATCGGCCCGATCGCGCGTAAAGCCGAACGCCTGGTCGAAGTGACCTATGAGGCAATGATGCGCGGCATCGCCGCGGTAAAACCCGGCGCCACCACCGGCGATATCGGCCACGCCATCCAGGGTTTTGTCGAGCCGCAGGGCATGAGCGTGGTGCGCGATTTCTGCGGCCACGGTCTTGGCCGCCTGTTCCATGACGAGCCCAACATCATCCATATCGGCCGGCCCGGCGAAGGCGTGACGCTGAAACCCGGCATGTTCTTCACCATCGAGCCGATGATCAATCTGGGAAAACCGCACGTCAAAATCCTGTCCGACGGCTGGACCGCGGTGACCCGCGACCGTTCGCTATCGGCGCAGTTCGAGCATTCGGTCGGCGTCACCGCGACCGGCGTCGAGATTTTCACCCTGTCGGAACGCAACGGCGAAAAGCAGATCGCGGCCGGCTGATCGCCTCGGTCGTAGCACTTCCCGGTTGCAAAACTTGCGCAGCGCGGCATGCTGCCGGTCCATGACCGCGAAGACCAGCCAACCGCAGACGCCGCCCGAGCCCGCCGAGACGCCGCATTATCACGGCCATCGCGAGCGGCTGCGGGAGCGTTTTCGCAAATCCGGGCCGGATGCGCTGAGCGATTACGAATTGCTGGAGCTGGCGCTGTTTCCGGCGCTGCCGCGGCGCGACACCAAGCCATTGGCAAAAGCGCTGCTCAAAGTGTTCGGTTCATTCGCCGAGGTGATCCATGCGCCCGAAGCGCGCTTGCGCGAGGTCGAAGGCATCGGCGACGCCTCGATCACCCAGCTCAAGCTGATGGCGGCCGCCGCCACGCGCATTGCCAGGGGCGAGTTGCAGCGGCGCAAGGCGCTGTCGTCGTGGAACGAC
>Ga0208589_1001041_pt1 | contig 12033 bp, 10 predicted proteins | sample NGESurshal092012_2_FD_184486 | JGI IMG/M metagenome (GOLD analysis project Ga0208589, IMG submission 184486) | Arctic peat soil microbial communities from Barrow, Alaska - NGEE Surface sample F53-2 shallow-092012 (SPAdes) | ecosystem: Environmental > Terrestrial > Soil > Wetlands > Peat ... | reverse complement strand
TGGCGGCGAGCCGGCGATCTGCGCCGTGAACGACTTCGTCACCGGGCCGCCGCTTGCGAGCGTCGCTTTCGCGTTGCCCGCGAGTCCGGCCGAGACGGCGATGTGGACCGTGTGCGAGCCCGCCTTGACCGGCGTCACCTTCCACGTGAACGTGCGCGTCGCGTTCGGCTTCAGCGCGCCGAGCGCCCACGTGTTGACGTATGCCGTCTGCCCGCCGCCTGGAGGGCTGATCGCCTGGCTCTGCACCGGCAGCTTCGCCGGCGTGCCCGGGCCTTCTTCGACGACCCAGATCGGACGCTTGTTCGAAGCGAGTTCAGCGAATTTTTCGACGTAGGAGAAGGAGTTGACGGTGATCGCCACGTCCGGCACGACGTGATTGCTGTCGTTGCGCACGTTCACGCTCATCGACGTCGGTCGTGCGATCGACTGCTTCGCCGGAAAGCTCGCCGAGACGATCCGCATGTCGTAGCTGCGCTTGACTTCGCCGTGGTTCTGTTCGGCGCCTCCGCCGCAGCCGCTCGCGAGCAGCGCGGCGCATGCGCCGAGCAGCCCCACCGAGATCGCGCCTCTCCCACTCACCGTCGGAGGACCCTATCAACGGCCGTTGCGGTCTGTCACGGGCTCCACGGCCCGTTCGGCGCCGCTCGCCGGTAGCGGACGCGGGTCGCATCGCGTACAGTTCTCAGGAGCACCCGGACCCAACCCGAGGAGGGGCAGGAACAGATGGTTCGCAGCGTCGCCGAGCGGGCGTTTGTCCCGGCACGGCACGTGCTAGAGGAATTTGGGGACATGATGATCCTCACGGGGAGGACCATCTGGTCGGCCCTGCGCCCGCCGTACCCGTACGGCGGCGAGCTCGTCTCGCAGTTCCTCTTCGCGCTGCGCCTGTGCTGGTTCCCGCTGCTCGTCTCGACCGTCTGCATCTGTTACGCCGCGCCAGGGCTGCAAGCGGCGAACTTCCTGACGATCTTCGGCGCGCTCGATCGCCTCGGCGGCTTCTTCGTGCTCGGCGCCGTGCGCGAGATCGGCCCGAGCGTTACCGCGATCGTCGTCGCCGGGGTCGCCGGCACCGCGATCACCGCCGACCTCGGCGCGCGTAAGGTGCGCGAGGAGCTCGATGCCCTTCAGGTGCTCGGCGTCGACCCCGTCAAGAACCTCGTCGTGCCGCGCTTCCTCGCGCTGATGGTCGTCACCGGCCTGTTCGACATCTACGCGCTGCTGTTCGGGATCTTCGGCGGGATCATCGCCGAGCTCGTCAACGGCCAGCCGCTCGGCCCGTTCTGGGGCACGCTGTTCGCGAACGCCTCGACCACGGACCTGTGGGGCTCCGTGCTGAAGACGACGATCTACGGCGCGATCATCGCGATCGTCTGCTGTTACAAGGGCATGACCGCCTCCGGCGGCGCCGAGGGAGTCGGGCGCGCCGTCAACGAGGCCGTCGTGCTCGCCTTCACCGCGATCTTCTCGTTCGACTACGTCTTCACGCAGACGCTCCTGGCGACCCACCCGCAGATCCTGGTGATCAAGTGATGGGGACGGTGATCGAGTAGTGGGCGAGCTTCTGGCAATGCCGCGCGAATGGCTCGCGGCAACCGGCGAAATCGGCAAGTTCACGGGCGCGATCGTCCGCGACGTGTGGGGCCTGCGCGTGTTCCGCTTCTTCGGCGAGGCGCTGCGCCAGTCCGGCATCCTGATCGTCGGCTCGACGACGATCATCTGGACGCTGATGTTCATCCTCGGCCTGCAGTGCGGGATCGAGGGCGCGTACTTCACCGCCGCGCAGGGCGCGCCGGCGTACTCGGGCGTGTTCACCGCGTGGTGCGACCTGCGCGAGATCACGCCTTACGCGTTCGGCTACATGATGGCCGCGAAGGTCGGCACCGGGATCGTGGCCGAGCTCGGCGCGATGCGGATCTCCGAGGAGATCGACGCGCTCGAGGTGATGGGGATCAACTCGATGACGTTCCTCTGCGCGACACGCCTGCTCGCCGCCTGGCTCGTGCTGCCGTTCATGTATCTCGCCGGCATCGGCGCGGCGTTCCTCGCCTCCTACATCGCCGTCGTTCAGCAGATCGGCTACGTCTCCTCCGGCGGCTATTTCCTGATCTTCTGGCAGTTCCAGAATCCACCGGATTTCTTGTATTCCGTGATCAAGGCCATGTTCATGGCCACCGCTATCGTGCTCGTTGCGTGTTACTACGGCTACAACGCGAGCGGCGGACCAGTGGGGGTGGGGAGAGCCACGGCCAAGTCGATGGTGCTCAACCTCGTGCTCGTGCACGTGATCGGAATGCTTGGGACCCAGATCTTCTGGGGCGCCAATCCGCGCGCGCCGATCGGCGGCTGACGTGATGGCCGACGAGCTGCCCGGACCGCACGGCGACGCCGAGGGCGCCGAGGAGAGCTACGAGGAGATTGGCCACTACGCCGCGCCCGTAGAGCCCGGCGGCGAGGCTGACTTCGGCGCCGCCGAGCACGAGCAGCGCGAGGCCGACGAACCGGTCCGCAGCGGTACCGCCTTCAGCATGCGCGAACGCGAACGCAAGCGCGAACGCGAGGGCGAGGAGGAGTTCGAGTACCACACCGGGACCGTGCGCCCCTCCGAGGCGCCCGACGCGATCGAGTTCATCGACGTGCACAAGTCGTTCGGGCGCAACCACGTGCTGCGCGGCCTCAACATGGGCCTGCCCGAGGACAAGATCTCGATGATCCTCGGGCCGTCCGGGACGGGTAAGTCGGTCTGCATCAAGCACATCGTCGGCCTGCTCTATCCCGACGAGGGCGACGTGCTCGTGCACGGCGTCTCGATCCCGAGCCTCGCCGACGCAGAGCTGTTTGAGACGCGCAAGAAGTTCGGGGTGCTGTTCCAAGACGGCGCCCTGTTTGGCTCGCTCAATCTGTGGGACAACGTCGCCTTTCCGCTGCGCCAGCACACCGAGAAGGGCGACGAGGAGATCGCCGAGATCGTCAATCGCCGGATGAGCGAGGTCGGGCTCGGCGGCGAGGGGTCGAAGATGCCCAACCAGCTCTCCGGCGGGATGCGCAAGCGCGCCGGCTTCGCGCGCGCGCTCGTGCTCGATCCCGAGATCGTCCTGTTCGACGAGCCCGACTCCGGCCTCGACCCGGTGCGCACCGCACTGCTCTGCGAGCTGATCAAGGAAATCCACGCCGAGAACGGCGGCTGCTACGTCGTCATCACGCACGACATCATGAGCGCGCGCCGCGTCGCCGAGCATATCTCCGTGCTGTGGAAGGGACGCATCGTCGAGTCCGGCCCCGCCGAGGATCTGTTCGCCTCCGAAAACCCGTTCGTGCGGCAGTTCCTTTCGGGCGAATCAGTCGGTCCCCTGGGGATGGAGTAAGTGCAGTAGGAACCGGCGGCGACGCCTCGACGCCTCTGGCGGCGTCCTCGGTCGCTCGTGTGCGGAGCACACGTCGCTCCCTGCGTCCTTGCCAGAGACGACGATGCATTCGCCGATCGACAATTCCGTCTCGTCCGTTGCGCGCCGACCCGGCGCTCGGCATTAGCCTTCGCGTGTGAACGCCTCTCGATTCCTCTCCGCGCTCGCCGGCGCTGCCGCCCGGCGTCCGCGATTGGTGATCGCGGTCGCCGTCGTGCTCGCGCTCGCCGGCGCAGGTCTCGCGCTGCGGCTGAAGCCGACCGCCGCGACGAGCACGTTCGTCTCGAGCTCGAGCTCGGAGTACAAGAGCACGCAGCGCTTCTACGAGAGCTTCGGCGAAGAGCCGGTCGTAGTGCTCGTCAAGGGAAGCCTGCAGCAGCTCGTGCTGAGCGAAGACATCGATCGGCTGATCGGGCTCGAGGGATGCCTCTCCGGCAATGTTCCGACTGCGGCGCTCGCGACCGAGGGCGGGGCTCGCGGACCGTGCGGGCAGCTCGCGAAAGAGCATTCCGTCAAGGTCGTCTTCGGCCCCGGGACGTTCATCAACGAGGCCGTCGATCAGATCGACGAACAGCTCGCCAACCAGACCAAGCAAGCCCAAGAACAGGCCAAGCAGGCGCAGCGCACCGTCACGCAGGCGGCGCTGCGCCGCGGGCTCTCCGCCGCCGAAGCGCGCACGCTCGGTCAGCAGGCCGCGAAGATCACGACGGCGCGCTTTCAGGAGAGCCTCGTCGCGCTCGCGCTGCAGTACGGGCTGACCTCGCGGCCGAGCCTCGGCGACCACGACTTCGTCACCTCGCTCGTGTTCGACGCGAGCAAGCCCGCGGGCACGCCGAAGCAGCGCTTCGCGTACTTGTTCCCGAGCCGCAACGCCGCGCTCGTCTCCGTGCGGATGAAGGCCGGGCTCAGCGAAGCGCAGCGAACGCGCACGATCGGCCTGATCCGCAAAGCCGTCGCGATGCCGCAATGGAAGCTCCGGCACGGCGAGAGCTATGCCGTCACCGGCGTGCCCGTGATCGTCTCCGATCTGACGCACTCGATCACGAGCTCGATCGAGCTGCTGCTGATCGCCGTGCTGCTCGTGATGGCCGCGACGCTCGGGCTGATCTTCACCGGCCGCCCGCGGCTCTTGCCGCTCGCGATCGCGCTGCTCGCCGCTGCGCTGACATTTGGAGCGCTGTCGCTCGCCGGTGCGTCGCTGACGGTCGCCTCGATCGCCGTGCTGCCGGTGCTCGTCGGCCTCGCCGTCGACTACGCGATCCAGTTCCAGTCGCGTGTGCAGGAGGAGTACGAGCTGCGCGAGGAGGACGCCGAGACGGCCGTGCGCCGCGCCGCGGCGCTTGGCGCGCCGACGATCGCCACGGCCGGCGCCGCGAGCGCCGCCGCGATGCTCGTGCTCGTGCTCTCGCCGGTGCCGATGGTGCGCGGCTTCGGCCTGCTGCTCGTCTGCGGCGTGATCGTCGCGTTCGTCTGCGCGCTGACGGCCGGCGCCGCGGCACTGACGCTCGCCGGCAGAGCAGGGCAGGCGCGCGCCGGGCGCGCGCGGGAGCTGCTCGGCGGACGCGTCGCGCAAGCCTGGCGCGAGGCCGGCGAACTGCTGCGCGAGAACGCGCTGACGCGCTTCGTATCGCAAGTGGCGCTCGTCGCGGCGATCCGCCACCCCGGCCGCGTGCTCGCCGCGGGGCTCGTGCTCGCCGCGCTCGGCTGGGGCCTCGACACGCAGACGCACGTCGAGACCGACATCACAAAGCTCGTGCCGCAGAACCTCAGCTCGCTCGAAGCGCTCGACGCGCTCGAGCGCACGACCGGCGTCGGCGGCGAGATCGACCTGATGGTCAGCTCCAGCGCGCTGACGAAGCCGGCGACGATCGAATGGATGAGCGCCTACGAGCAGCGTGTGCTCAAGCGCTTCGGCTACAGCGCCTCGCGCGGCTGCGGCAAGGCGCAGCTGTGCCCGGCCTTCTCGCTGCCCGACCTGTTCTCGACGCAAGGCGTGAGCGCCGGGCAGATCGCCCCCGAAGCGAAAGCCAAATCGCCTAAATCGGGCAAATCGGGCAAATCGACGAAAGCCGCGCAGCCGGCGAAGCTCACGCAGGCCCAGGTCAGCGGGCTGCTTGGAGCGATCCCGCCGTACTTCTCCCAGGACGTGATCACGCCTGACCGCCGCGTCGCGACGCTCGCTTTCGGCATCCGCCTGCTGAGCCTTCAGCGCCAGCAGCAGCTGGTCGAAGGGATGCGCGCGAGCCTGCACCCGCCAGCCGGTGTCAGCGCGCAGCTCGTCGGGCTACCGGTGCTCGCTGCGCAGTCGGGTACGGCCGTCGCTTCGCCGCTGCGTCGCGTCGAGACGCTGCTCGCAAGCCTCGCTGTCGTCGCGCTGATCCTGCTGCTCGCATTCCGCGGCGACCGGCGCCGAGCGCTCGTCCCGATCGTGCCGATCGCGCTCGCAAGCGGGTGGTCGGCGCTGATCCTGTTCGCCACGCGTGTGCCGCTGAACCCGATGTCGGTCACGCTCGGCGCGCTCGTGATCGCGATCTCGACCGAGTTCAGCGTGCTGCTCTCTGAGCGCCACCGCCAGGAGCGCCTCGCCGGCTACGACACGGTCGAGGCGCTGCGCCGCGCCTACCGGCGCACCGGAGCGGCCGTCGCCGCATCGGGTGTCACCGCGATCGCCGGCTTCGGCGTGCTCGCGCTCTCGGACATCAGGATGCTGCGCGACTTCGGCCTCGTCACGCTGATCGACCTGACCGTCTCGCTGCTGGGCGTGCTCGTCGCGCTGCCGGCTGCGCTCGTCCTGTACGGCCCCACCGGGGAGCAGGGCCGCCGCGGCGACGAGTCGCCGGCGGTAGGCGATCGGTTCTCAGGCGAGCGCATCCATGAGCCCGTCTGAGCAGGGCGCGCCCAAGCGAGCGGCGCCGCGCTATGGCGGCTACGTCGGGCTGCTCGTGATCGTGATCCTCGTGCTGATCACGATCAACACGATCGTGACGAAGCCAAATGGCGTGAAGGGGCTCGCTCCCGGTGAACACCTGCCGCCTTTTGCGGTGCCGCTCGCGCTCGGCTCGCTCAACGGCGACGCCGACACGGCCACACACGCCGACGACGGCGCCGCCGGACGCGTCGCCGCCTGTCAGGAGCGCGGCTCACAGATCCTCAACATCTGCGAGCTCTACGAAGGCGCGCCCGTCGTGCTGACGCTGTTCGTTGACGGCGGCTCCTGCCCCGATGTGCTCGGCGACGAGCAGCAGCTCTCCTCGTCGTTCCCCGGCGTGCGCTTTGCCGCGGTAGCGATCAAGGGCGGGCGCTCGCAGGTCCGCCGGCTGATTCACAGCCGCGGCTTGCAGATGCCCGTCGGCCTTGACAACGACGGGGCGCTGGCGGCGCTCTACAAGGTCGGGACGTGCCCGCAGGTCACGTTCGCCTACCCCGGCGGCGAAGTCCAGAGCGACGCGCTGATCAAGCGCCCGTCGCTCGCGGTGCTGCGCGGCAGGCTAGCCGCGCTCGTTGGCGCATCGCGCGCTCGCGGCTGGCGGCCGTCCGGCAAGTGAGCCCGCCACCGCAGCCGGCGCTCGGCTGGTGCGCGCGCGAAGTCGAGCAGGAGCTGCCAGGGCTGCGGCTGCTGAGCACGCGCGTCGAGGTCGCCCGCAATGGCTCGCTGACCGGACGCTCGCCTGCCGATGTGCTCGAGCGCCTTCGCGAGAAGTCCAACCGCTTTCGCGGCGCGACGGCTGTCGCCGTGCGCCGCGAGCCCGTGCCGTCTGCGTACCGCGTCTTTTTCCGCCACATCGGCCTCGACCCCGAGCTCGTGCGCACGCCAATCGAGGCGGCCGTGCTCGAGCGGATGATCAAAGGCGGCTTTCTCTCACGCAACCTGATCGACGATGTCCTGCTGATCGCGCTGCTCGACACGAATGTGCCCGTCTGGGCGCTCGATGCCGAGACGCTCGACGGGCCGCTCGGCATTCGCGCGAGCGAGGCCGGCGAGCGGCTCGGACGCGGCGAGGGGACAGCGGAGCTGCCGAGCGGGCGTCTCGTCGTCGCCGACGCCTCGACGCCGCTCGCGGTGCTGTTCGGCGAGCTCGCCGGCGATCACGCGCCGAGCGAGCGCACGCGCTCGCTCACGCTGTTCGCCGTGCAGGTCGCCGGAGTGCCCGAGTTGTATGCCGAGGAGGCGCTGTGGAGCGCCTGCGCGGCCCTCGAATGAGACTTGAGCCGGCGCAGCGACAGTGCGCTGAGGCGCCGTCGAAGCGCTCCATCGCAGCCCTCTGCACTGGTAGAATTGCCGCGTCCGGCGCTACGAGGAGGAGGCGGCGTGAGCCCCCCTGTTGAGCAGTTGACGTTCGATCGCGGTGGTTCGGCCTTTGCGCCGGAGCGGCCGCTCGACGAGGCCGCCGCGCGGCGTTCGCTGCGCGAGCAGGTGACGCGGCTCGAGCGCGAGCTCTCGCAGATCGTCGCCGGCGCGTTCCCGCACATCCCGGCCGACGCCGCGCGCGTCGCGGAGTCGCAGCCGTTCGGCGGCCCTCGCCTGCTCTCGCTCGAGCAGCTCGAGCGAGAGCGCGACCGCCTCGCATCTCGCGTGCAAGACGTCAGGCGGCTCGCCCGCAAACGCGCTGCCCATGAGCTGCGCGCGCACGAGCAGCTCGAACGGATGAAGCTCGAGCCGGGCCGCTACAAGTTCGTCCGGCTGCCCGTCCGCGATCTCGGCGAAGGCGGCTGCGGCGTGTGGGAGGTGCGCCCGCGACTCGGGCTGATCGGGATGCTCGCAGGCTGGTGGGAGCTCACGCTCTCGTCAGGCTGTCCGTTACCCAGGGGGTCGCGCTCCAGGCGCGGCTCCGCTCAGAGGAGGAACGGAGCATCGCCGCGAGCGTGCGGCGCTGACGATCGGTCATCGAGCCGATCGTCTTCTTCTCCGACATCGGGATCTGCGCGAGGAACTTGCGGCAGCGCGTCTGACCCCAGCGCCGCTGGCTCATCAGCAGGTCGGCGACGGCCATGCTGTTCGCCTCCCACGGGCAGGCGAGGATCACCTCGGCGGCATCCGCTTCGTCCATCGAGACCCTGCGCTTCAGCTCCGCTCTAGCGAGTCGGACCTTATTGGCGCGCTCCAGGGCGCGCATGTACTGCGGAGCAGGGGCTGCTGTCGCTGTCGCGTTCATTTGGGACTCTCCCCGTTGCGACCCCGGGGTGCCGGGTCGCAACATCCGTGCTTGATTTTTGGACGAGTGCGCGCTCACGAAGACGTCCACAATCAACCCCGAGCCGGAAGCTATCGGCTCGTCGAAGCTGTCCTGGAGATGACAATGTGGGGCGAACCCGAACGTCATGCAGAGCGCTCCCGCAAGCTATGGCAGGGCAGTGCGTTCGGTCAACAGCGATCTCGCGCTTCGTACGCTAGAAGCGACCTTTTTCTTTCAACACCGCTCTTGTGAAGAATCACGTGAGCACGCGCGTCGGCGTTGGCTGCGCGGCTAGTGCTCGTGCGGTCCCGGAAGCGGACCGTGCTCCGCCTCGAACTCGCGCTTGACGCGGCCGAACGCGGCGAGCGCCCGGTCGAGCGTCGTCGCGTCGTGCGTCGCCATCACGCTCGTGCGCAGCAGCGCGCCGCCCGGTGGTACAGCCGGGTGCAGCGCCGTGTTGACGAACACGCCCTCGTCGTAGAGCGCCCGCCACAAGAGCGCCGCCTTCCAGTCATCGCCGACGAGCACAGGGACGATCGGCGTGACGATCGTCTGCGAGTCGGGCGCCGCCCCGAGCCCGCCGATGCTCAGGCCCGGGGCGTGCGCCTGCACGCCGGGGCCGCTCGGCAGGCCCTGCGGCTTGACGACGGCGAAGCCGAGCTCTTCCAGGCCATCGCGAAGGCGCCGAGCGTTCTCGAGCACACTGCTCAGCAGTGGCGGGCCGTCCTCGGAGCGCAGCACACGCAGCGCCGCGAGCGCCGCGCCGACGGCCGCCGGGACGGCCGAGGCCGTGAACAGGAATGCGCGCGAGTAGATCCGCAGGTACTCAATCACCTCGTGTGAGCCCGCGACGAAGCCGCCGCAGGAGGCGAGCGACTTCGAGAACGTGCCCATCCGCAGATCGACGCGGTCGGCGACGCCGAGCAGTTCGGCCGTGCCCGCGCCGCGCGCGCCGAGCACGCCGGCGCCGTGCGCCTCGTCGACCATCAGCCGCGCGCCGTAGCGCTCGCACAGTTCGCAGATCTGACCGAGCGGCGCGATGTCGCCCTCCATCGAGAAGACGCCGTCGACGACGACGAGCACGCCGCCGCCGTCGTCCTGCGCGCGCTGCAGCATCTTCTCGAGCTTGTCGAGGCGGTTGTGGCGAAACGGGCGCAGCTTCGCGCGCGAGAGCAGGCAGCCGTCAAGGATCGACGCGTGGTCGCCTGCGTCCGCGATCACCGTGTCCTGTGGGCCGAGCAGCGTGCCGAGCGCGCCGAGGTTCGCCTGGTGGCCCGTCGTGAAGACGATCGCGTCATCCGTGCCCATCCACTCGGCGATCTCGCGCTCGAGCTCGAGGTGAAGCGGGATCGTCCCGTTGAGCAGGCGCGAGCCCGTCAGGCCTGTGCCGTAGCGGTGCAGCGCGTCCTCGGCACCCTTCATCACGCGCTCGTCGCCGGTCAGGCCGAGGTAGTTGTTCGAGCCGAGCATGATCCGCTCGGCGCCCTCCATCTCGACGACCGGCATCGCCGGCGAGGTGAGCACATGGAAGTACGGCAGGATGTCGGCCTCGCGCGCGGCCGCAAGCAACTCGGCGCGATCGTGGTCGCGCACCTTTGCGAAGACGTCGGTTGAGGTCTGCATGTAATCTGCCTCGGCCGTGGGCGTCGAAATCAGATCGGTATCCGGAGGAAGGGATCTGAAGTGGTTCATCGACCTGCCGTTCCGCCTGCATGCTAACTCGCCGCAGTGGGTTCCCCCGCTGAAGCTCGAGCGGCGCGTCTTCCTCAACCGCAAACTCAACGCGTTCTTCACCCACGGCGAGGCGGAGTACTTCCTCGCCATGCGTGACGGTCGCGTCGTCGGTCGCGTCACGGCGCACGTCAACGACGCGTTCAACGACTACCAGGAGAAGAACTGGGGCTGGTTCGGCTTCCTCGAGTTCGAGGACGACCAGGAGGTGCTCGACGCGCTGCTCGATGCCGCTTCGCAGTGGCTGAAGGCGCGTGGCAAGGAGCGCATCGTCGGGCCCGCGAGCTTCACGATGAACGACGAGAGCGGCGTGCTGATTGAGGGCTACGAGCTAAAGCCGATGATCGCGCAGCCGTGGAACCCGCCGTACTACCGCGAGCGCCTCGAGCAGGCCGGGCTGACGAAGGCGATCGACCTGCTGATGTGGAGCCTCGACGTCAAGGACCGCGACGAGGTCATGCCCGTACTGTGGGACCTTGCCGACAAGGTCGAGTCAGAGCACGGAATCCGCGTACGACCGATGCGCCGTCTGCAGCTGCGTAAAGACATGGACGCTTTCGCTGAGGTCTACAACTCCGCCTGGTCGAGGAACTGGGACTTCGTCCCGTACTCGAAGAAGGACCTCGACGCCTTCGCGCAGGAGCTACAGATCGTCTTCGACAAGCACTGGTTCATGATCGCCGAGAAAATCGACACGGGCGAGGTCGTCGCGATGGCGATCACGATCGTCGACGTCAACGAGCTGCTCGCGAAAATGAACGGTCGCCTGCTGCCGTTCGGCTGGTGGTACCTGCTCAACAAAGGCCGGCTGATCAAGAAGCTGCGCGTCGGCTTCCTCGGCGTCAAGCCCGAGTACCAGCACACGGGCGTCGCCGCACGGCTCTACCAGCTGCATTACGACGCCGCCGAACAACGCCCCCAGGATGGCGGCGAGATGGGCTGGATCCTCGAGACGAACAAGCCGATGAACCGCGGCATGGAAGCGATGGGCGGCAAGATCGTCAAGCGCTACCGAATGTACGAGAGATTTCTGTAGCGCCCACGGGGCGCCACGAATCACTCCGTTTCCTGCTGTCACTACCTACACGAGCGCGCGGGTCCAGGGGCGGGGCAGGTAAATCACCGCATTTGCTGCTCGCCTGCAGTCGCCCATAGCTTCGGCGCCTCCGCTTCCGGCAGCACATGATCGGACGTGCCTATTTATTGGACTGGGTTTGACAAATTGGATTGACTAATTCGGCAAGAGCGTTCCTAATCGTCATCTTGACTGCCGAGCACCTTCCTGTGTTAGATCATCTGGAAACCGATCTTCACGGAAACTTACGGAGACGCCAGAGCGTCGCTGCCAATAGCTAGCGCACCATGGGGGCTGCGCTTGGTGGGGGCGCTTCGGCAGGGGATGAGCGGGAGGGCAGGGGATGACTGCGAGGGATCAGTGGCGTGCGCTTGGCGCGCTCGCATCGAGCAATTCGCGCGCTCCTGTCTGTCCCTGCCCGCTTCCGGTCGAGGAGCAGTCTCCGTCTCAGCCGTCTCGCTGCGTCGGTCGCGCCGTGATGGCTAATCAGACGTGCGTTGGGGCGGCGTACTCGCATCCCCGGCGACGGGCGCACCCGGTGCGCTTCAGGAGGGACCGGAGCGCTCGGTCGAGCGACTCGTCGGTCGTATCGATCAAACAACAGGAGGAGTGGTAAATGGTCGGACAGGGAAAGAAGCTCGGCCTGGTCGTA
>Ga0208589_1001040_pt1 | contig 12034 bp, 9 predicted proteins | sample NGESurshal092012_2_FD_184486 | JGI IMG/M metagenome (GOLD analysis project Ga0208589, IMG submission 184486) | Arctic peat soil microbial communities from Barrow, Alaska - NGEE Surface sample F53-2 shallow-092012 (SPAdes) | ecosystem: Environmental > Terrestrial > Soil > Wetlands > Peat ... | reverse complement strand
GCCTCGGCCAGGGCGTCCGCGAACTGGGCCGCGGACAGCCCGGCGAGCACGCCCGCGGCGCCCAGCTGGGCGGGCAGCAGCCATGCGGCGGCCGGCACGCCCGCGGCGCGGGCGGTGTCGGTGAGCTCCTGGGAGATCACCTCGCCGGTCAGGTCCACGGTCAGCACCGGCTGGCTGGCCAGCAGCGAGGTGCCGTGCGTGGTCAGCAGGGCCTGCCAGCCGCGCAGGCTGCCGCCGAACACGTCGGTCCGCAGCGTGCCCGGGGGCAGTTCGGCGCTGCCCCACTCGTCGACGTGCTCCAGCCGGCTCAGCTCGGCTCCCTGCCAGGCTTCCTCGCGCTGCTGCCAGGCCGTGAGCGCCCGCTGGTGATGGTCGGGGACCTGGGCCACCGCGGCGGCAGCCCGGCGGGCCTTCCGCCACCGCAGGAAGGTGAGCGTCATGCCCGGGCCGCAGATGACCAGGGCGATCAGGTCGCTGACGACCGGCGGCCCGCTGCCGTTGATGTTGGCTGAGCAGCCGTTAGCCAGCAGCAGGACGACGAACAGGAGGGTGCTGGGGATGCCCAGGAACTTGCGGATTTTCCGGTACGCGTTCTCGGCCGACTCGGCCTCCTGGGCCGCGGCCGCCCGCATCGCCTCGAGGTCCGGCCGGGGCTCGGGGAACGGCGCGGCCAGCTGGCGGCGGTCACGGAACACCCAGCCCAGCCGGGGCCCGGAGGTGAACAGGCTCGCCCGCCGGTCTGCCAGGTCCGCGACCGGTGCTGGCTGCATGCTCATGCCGATCACTCCCTGGAGCCTGGGCGCCTGGCCGGGCTGAACGCGCAGCCACTCACCCTTGGTAGGCAAGTCGTGATGCTACCAAATACTCGCTGACCACTGCTTTCCCCGCGCAGAGGGCTGCGCGCACTCCGGCCCGATGTTTCCGCGGGATAAAACAACGGCGCACCGCATTTCCGCCGGGTTTCGTCTCCGGGCCGGCCATTGACCGGAGCTGCCCTCCGTCTTAGCGTCAGAGCTAGCTAATTGTTTCGGTCTGCAAAATTTCCGGCCACACTCACCGCTGGCAGCCAGAGGGGTGGGCCATGCGCCTTTACCAGACGGCCGCGCTGCTGACCGGCGTGCACAGTGAGCTCATCCCGGATGCCGGCGTGCTGGTCGACGGCTCCCGGATCGTCGCGGCCGGGCCGCTCGGCGCCCTCACGGCGGAGCATGGCCTCCCGCCGGACGTGGTGGACCTGGGCGACCTGACGCTGATGCCCGGGCTGGTGGACGCACACGTTCACCTCGGCTTCGACGGCGGTCCCGCCCCGGTGGACCGGATGAAAGCGGAAACCGACACCGAGCAGCTCATTCTCATGCTGCGCAGCGCGCGTGAGCTGCTCTCGGTAGGTATCACCACCGCCCGGGACCTGGGCGCCCGGTCCTTCCTCGACATCGCCGTCCGCGCCGCGATCGCGAGCGGGATGGCCGAAGGCCCGCGGCTGGTGACCGCGGCCCGGCCGCTGACCCCGACCGGCGGGCACTGCTGGTTCATGGGCGGGGAGTGCGACAGCGCGGACGAGCTGCGCCGGATGGTCCGGCTGCACCACAAGATGGGCGCCGACTTCGTCAAGGTGATGTCCACGGGCGGGTTCATGACCGAAGGCGCACCGCCCTGGTCAGCGCAATTCAGCCCGGCGGAACTGGACGCCGTGGTGACCGAGGCGCACCGGCTCGGCAAGCGGGTCGCGGCGCACGCGCACGGCAGGCAGGGCATCGCCCAGGCCGTGGCGGCACGGGTGGATACCATCGAGCACTGCTCGTTCGCCGGGCCGGACCGGAAGTACGGCTCAGACTTTGATCCGGTGGTGGTGGAGGAGATCGCCGCCGCGGGCATATACGTGTGCCCGACCATGAACGTGCATGCGCTGACGATGCGTGACCGGTTCGGCGACGCGCTGGAGAAGGTGATCATGGGACTGTACTCGGTCGGTGCGCAGCTCATCGCGGGTACCGACGCCGGGATCGACAACTGCCCGCACGACGCGTACGTGCCGGGCCTGGAGGCGCTGGCGATGGTTGGCCTGCCCGCCACGGAGATCCTGGAGGCGGCCACCCGGCGGGCCGCCCGTGCGCTGGGCGTAGCCGACCGGACCGGGACGATCGAGCCGGGCAAGGACGCGGATCTCATCGCGGTGCGCGGTGACCCGCGGTCCGACATCTCCGTTCTGCACCAGGTGGAACTGGTGGTGGCGCGCGGCGCGGAGCACCGTCCCGCGCCGCAGCACACCCGCCGCCCGGCGGGGCCCCCGCCGAGCGGGGCTCACCCAGGCCCGGCGCTCCAGGGGGTGCCGGCAGGCGCGCTGGCCGCCCCGGCCGGGCCCAGCGCGCGATGACCACGCTGGCCGAGTCGCTCGACCGGATCACCGTCGCCGAACTGCGCCGCCGGGGCGGCCTGAAGTGGACCTACGCCGGCCCGGACGTGCTCGGGGCGTTCGTCGCTGAGATGGATTTCGGCACCGCTCCCGCGGTGGACAAGGCGCTGCGCGAGGTGATCGCCCGGCAGGACTTCGGGTACCTCACCCCTCTCGCGGCGCGGCAGATGGCCGAGGCCTCCGCGGCGTGGCTCGCGGGCCGGCACGGCTGGGCCGTGGACCCGGAGCGGATCCGCCCGCTGCCCGACGTCATCAAGGGCCTCGAGGTGGCGATCACCCTCTTTTCCCGGCCGGGCAGCCCGGTGATCCTGCCCACCCCCGCCTACATGCCGTTCCTGAGCGTGCCGCCGCTGCTGGGCCGGGAGATCATCCAGGTGCCGATGACCATGGCGGAGGGCCGGGCCGTCCTCGACGCCACCGGCATCGACGCGGCGTTCCGCGCGGGCGGGCATCTCCTCATCCTGTGCAACCCCTGCAACCCGGTCGGCCGGGTGTACACCCGGGAGGAGCTGGCCGGGGTCAGTGATGTCGTGCAGCGGCACGGCGGCCGCGTGTTCGCCGACGAGATCCACGCACCGCTCACCTACCCCGGGCACCCGCACGTCCCGTACGCCTCGCTCAGCGAGGTCACGGCCGGGCACACCCTCACCGCGACCTCGGCGTCCAAGGGCTGGAACCTGCCCGGCCTCAAGTGCGCCCAGCTCATCCTCAGTAACGACACCGACCTGGAGATCTGGGCCGAGGCGGGGCGGATCATCGAGCACGGGGCGAGCACGCCCGGCGTGCACGCCAACATCGCCGCGTTCACCGCCGGCCAGGACTGGCTCGCCGAGGTGCTGGACTACCTGGACGGAAGCCGGAAGATACTCGGGAACCTGCTCGCCGAGTACCTGCCCGGGGTGCGCTACCAGCCCCCGGAGGGCACCTACCTGGCCTGGCTGGACTGCCGCGCGCTGGGCCTGGGCGACAACCCCGGCGAGTTCTTCCTAGACAAGGCCTGCGTGCTGGTCAACGACGGGCCCGCATTCGGGGAGGCGGGTGCGGGACACGTGCGGCTCAACTTCGCGACCCCCCGGCCGGTGCTGATCGATATCGTCCGGCAGCTCGGGCAGGCCGTGGCCAACCACTGACTGGGCTAACCACTGACCAGCCGGCCCCGGGGAAGCCGTACCGTCAGCCGTGGATGGAGATCTGGTGTAGTCAGGTGTGACTCAAACTTTCATCCACGTCGCCGGGCACGGTGCTGGCGGTGCTGGCGGTGCTGGCGGGGAGCGGGGGCCGACTCTGGCGGGGCGGAGGGGTGGTGAGGGCGTGGCACGCTATCGCGGAGGCCGTGACGACGTTGAGGGAACCCACGCCGGCCACGCGCAGACCGCCGGCTCAGGACACCTCCGCCTGTTCGGTCATGCTGGCCGCTGAGGGGCCGCCCATCAGCGCGATTTCCGTGTCCAGGGCGTGACCGTGCGGGGTCTTGTCCCAGGCGGACCGGCGGGACGGGGCGAGCAGCCGGTGCATCGCCTGGACCGCCGACACCGACGTGAACCCCCACCACAGCGGGGTGAACAGCAGCCGCACCGTCAGGCCGCACTCCTGTTCGCGCAGGTAACCGGCGAGTGGATGGTACCCGGGGGTGCCCCGGGCCGGACCGGGCTGCTGCTGCTGGCGTAGCGGGGTGAACAGTTTCTGGGCGAACAGCACCGGGTTGCCGGCCACCGCGACCAGGATCCCCGCGTAGAACACCGGCGCCGGGAACAGCTGGTCGATGAACGCGGACACGGCGCTGAAGGGGGCCAGCCGGGCCACGATGTAAGCCACGGTGGTGGCCCACATGATGGGGTTGAGCAGCAGCGACGCTGGGGTGCCCAGGATGAGGAGGATGAAGGCCAGGTAGCGCACCGGCCCCACGGCCCGCATCTGGCGCAGCGGGCGGCGGGTGTGCACCAGCCCGGTCTGCGCGTAACCCTGCAGCCACCGGCTGCGCTGGTTCTTGGCCTTGCGCGCCGTGTCCGGCGCTTCCTCGTAGGTCGTGGAACCGAGCATCCCGATCCGGTAGCCGGCCTGCGCCAGCCGGAAGGCCAGGTCGGCGTCCTCGGTCACGTTGTACGGATCCCAGGGGCCCGTCATGGTCACCGGGCGCCCCTGAGCGTCCTTGAAGCGCCACGGCCCGTTGGCCGAAGCCACCGCCCGCAGCGCCTCGATGCGGAAGTGGTTACTGGTGCCGCCCAGCGGCGGGATGAGCCCGAGCCGGCTCAGGCCGGCCAGCACCCACTGGAAGTGGATCACGTACTCGGCCCAGTAGTAGGAGCTGATCCAGCTGCCCGCGGATTCCAGAACGCCAGCCGCGCCTGCAGGCATCCGGTGCGGGGATCGCGCACCGCGAGCTCCCGGAACCCGGCCGCGGCCTGGAGCAGCTGATCGGGCTCGGGCCGGTCCTCCGCGTCGTAGATGACCACGATGTCGCCCGTGGCCCGGGAGAACGCGGCGTTGCAGGCCTTCGGCTTGGTCCGCGGCCCCGCATCGGGGGCGATCAGCACCTCGAAATGAGCCGGCAGGTCCACGGCCCGCACCGCGGCCTGGGTTTCCTCGTCGTACTCCTCCAGCAGCAGCAGCAGGATCTGCAGCTTCCGCGCCGGGTAGTACAGCCCGGACAGCGCCGCGACCAGGCGCTCGACCACGTTGGCCTCGCCGCAGAGCGGCACGAGGACCGTGTACCGGGGCAGCTGCGGATCGTCGGCGGCGGGCAGGCCCTGGGGCGGGAAGCCGGGCCGGGCGGCCGAGCGGGCCGCCGCCTGCCACACGATCACCTTCAGGCCGACGAACACGATGTAGAACGCGATGGCCAGCGCGACTGCGGCCCGCAGCAGCGTCATCGGGCCGAGCGTCATCGGGCCGAACAGCAGGGCCTCGGCCGCGGCGGCCGCGACCAGGACTGCCGCGGCCACGGCCTGGCCCCGGCTCACCAGCCGCGCCGCCGTGTCCACCGGGGGCAGCTCACGTACCGCCGACTCACCCGAGGGCATCCCCCAGCGCCATGTCACGTGGGGGCTGGCCAGGGACGGGCTGGCCACGCACGGGCTTGCCAGGCACGGGCACCTCACTTCCTCAGCTGGTAGACGCGGTAGTCGCCGCCGCCACTCACGAACACGGCCCGGTACGGGGCGATCTGCGCCGCCCCGAGGGACAGGCAGACCTTGTCCGGGGCCGGGTCGTGCCCGCACCGCCCGACGATCCACTCGATGTGGTGGGCCCCGCGGGTCGCGCAGCGCAGGCTGCCACTGGTGGTAGCTGCCTTCATAGACGAGCTCGTCCGAGGGCAACTGGAAGGCGATGCTCTCGTTGCCGAACGACTCCATCAGGACCAGGCCGCCGCTGTAGTGCGCCTTCAGGTAGGCGACCACCGGATCCTGCTTGAGCACCGGCACGGACTGCAGCGTCTCCCGGGCCGCGTTGTAGGTCACCACGCTGCCCTGGCTCAGCGACCAGGCCCCCAGCCCGGCCGTCAGGGCCAAGACGAGCCCCGCCGAGGCGTACATGGCCGGCCGGACCCGCTGCAGCGCACCGGCCGAGGTCCCGGCGCTGCGCCCGGTGGTCACCGACTACGTCAGCCGGATGCACGCGCTGTCGGATGAGCTGATGTCATTGTGCGCGGTGGCCCTGGGCCTGCCGGCCGGGTTCTTCGCGCCATTCCTTGATCACCCCACTTACGGGGTGAACCTCAACTGGTACCCGCCGGCCGATCCGGGGCAGCCACCAGAACCTGGGCAGTACCGGATTGGCCCGCATACCGGTTTCGGCACCGTTACCGTGCTCGACCGCGAACCGGGCCGCGGCGGCCTGCAGATCTACACGCTGGACGGGACCTGGATCGACGCCCCGTACGATCCGGCCGCGCTGACCGTCAACATCGGCGATCTGCTGGCCCGCTGGACCGGCGACCGGTGGCGGTCCACCCGGCACCGCGTGCTGCCGCCGCAGGCCGAGGCGCCGGACGAGGAGCTGCTCTCACTGATCTTCTTCTATGAGGCCAACCACGACGCGGTGGTGGAGTCGCTGCCCGCGCCGATCGGGCGGACAAGTTTCCCGCCGGTCATCGCGCACGAATACATCGGCGCGAAACTGGACGCGATCGGCGTGAGCTGAACCACTCCCGGGAGGACGCCCTGCGCGACCGGCTGGATCACCTCGTCCGCCGAGCTGGCCGCCACAGGGGTACGACATCGAGCTCAGCCACTACCCCGGACCGGATGGGCCGGCGTGATGGGCTGCCGTAACAGTCCGGCTAACAGGCCCGCAATTCCGGGAAGCGCGACGACAATTGGCGCTTAATGACACAAGATAGGGCGCCTACGGTAGCGTCCCGTTGGGTAGTGACGGGATTCCGGGGCACGGGACCGATCCAGGAGTGACCACATGGGCATATCCAGCTCGGCGGCCCCCGGGGAGCCAGCCGCCAAGCGCCGCTCGATCCGGTTCACTTTCGCCGCCACGGTCGCCGTCCCGGCCACCTGCCTGATCTTGCTCTGGGCACTGGCCGCGGGCGCGGTGCTGGGCCGGTCGCTGACCGGGCACCGCTTCTGGTCGCCGGACCACCGCGAAGTCGTCGAATTAACGATCCTGGTCGGCGCAGGCCTCCTCATCGCCCTGGTCTGCGTCATTCTGATGAGCCGCTTCTCGGCCAGGCTGTCGCGCGATATCGCGGGCCTGGCGGCCACCGCCCGCCGTTCCGCGGATGAGCAGCTTCCGCAGTTGCTGGAACGGCTGCGCAACGGGGACACCGGCATTCCGGCCGGCGAGCCGGGGGACGGGTCGTCCCGGCCGCAGCCGAAGAACGCCGAGACCGCCCAGGCCCTCGCGGCGATAGCCAGCCTGGAGAAGACGGCTCTCGGCGCGGCGGCCGGCGAGGCCGGGCTGCGCAACGGCCTCCGCCAGGTGTTCGTCAGCCTGGCCCGGCGCAACCAGTCGCTGCTGCAGCGGCAACTGCGGCTGATCGACGCGCTGGAGCAGAAGGCTTCCGACTCGGCGGCGCTGGCTGACCTGTTCGCTCTCGATCACCTCACCACCCGGATGCGGCGCCACGCAGAAAGCCTGGCCATCCTGTCAGGGGCGGCGCCTGGCCGGTCGTGGACCGAGCCGGTGCCGATCATCGACGTCATCCGGGCCGCCATGGCGGAGGTCGAGGACTACCGGCGGGTCACCGTCCTCACCACCTCGGAGGACGCGGTGACCGCGCCCGCCGTCGCGGACATGATCCACCTGCTGGCCGAGCTGATCGAGAACGCGACCATGTTCTCGCCGTCGGGAACCCGGGTCGAGGTCCGGGCGGAGCGCGTGGCCAACGGCTTCGCCGTGGAGGTCGACGACCGCGGTCTGGGTATCGAGCCCGCCCAGCTCGCCGAGCTCAACCAGCAGCTCGCCCAGCCGCCCGACTTCGACCTGGCCAACGCGGACCGGCTCGGCTTGTTCGTCGGCGCGAAGCTGGCTGCCCGGCATGGCGTCCGGGTTTCGCTGCGGCAGTCCCCGTACGGCGGCACCACGGCGATCGTGCTGATGCCCACCAGCATCATCGTGCTCGTGTCCGCGGCGGCGGCGGCGGCCCCGGACGCGGGCGCGCTGCCCGCGGCGCGCCGGGTCACCGGCCGGCCAGCCGGGCTGGACCTCGGCCCCGGCGCGGCGCTCGCGCTGACCGGCAGGCGCGGGATGCCGCGGTCGCTGCCCGGCCCGGCGCAGCCCGGCCCAGCGCATCCCGGAGGCACGGCGCAGCCCGGAGGCACAGCGCAGCCCGGAGCCCTCCCCCTCCCCCAGCGGGGCAGCCTGCCGCCCGCCAGCAACGGGACACCCCGAAGCGCCATGCCGCCCGCCACGAACGAAGCACCGGGGAGCACCACGCCGCCGGGGAGTAACGGGGCGGCCGGCGGCGGACTGGCCGCCAGCAACGGGGCGGCCGGGGCCGGCCGCGCACTGCCGCATCGCACGCGGCAGGCCAGCCTGTCCCCGCACCTGCGGGACAGTCTCGCGACGGGGCGCCCGGCCGGGAGCGCGGCCGACCCGTCCGACGGGCGCACTCCCGAGCAGGCCCGCGACCTCGCCGCGTCGCTGCAGACGGGCTGGCGACGCGGCCGCCAGGACGACGACCTCCCGGAGCCGCCGGATTCAGGCGGGCCGCTGCCGAGACGGACAGGGTCCCCCGCGCCGGACAGCGAGGAGGCGTGATGGACGGGCCGGAGACGGCCGGGACCCAGGACCTGGGCTGGCTGCTCGACGACCTGGCCAGCCGGGTGGAACACTTCCAGAAGGCCGTGATCCTCTCCCGGGACGGGCTGGCCATCGCGTCCTCCAGCAGCCTGCGCCGGGATGAGGCGGAGCGGCTGTCCGCGCTGGCGGCCGGAGTCCAGAGCCTGGCCAGCGGCGCCGGCCAGCATTTCGGGGTCGGCGAGGTGCGCCAGACCATCATCGAACTGGAGCAGGCCCTCCTGTTCGTCACTGCCGCCGGTCACGGCAGCTGCCTGGCGGTTCTCTGCCCGGCGAACGCCGACGCCGGCCTGGTCGCCTATGAGATGGCGCTGCTGGTGAAACGGGCCGGACCACACCTGGCCGCCCGGCCACGGTTCCCGGCCAGCCAGATCACGGTGGACTGACCAGCATGGGCACGGGCGGCAAGTGGGTCGACCGGGACTCGGACCCAGTCGTGCGCCCTTACGCGCTCACGGGCGGGCGGACCGAGCCAGCCGACGGCGAGGTCCTGGACCTGATCGCGATCATCGTGGACTCCGGCCGCCCGGCTGAGCCGGCTGACCGGTTCAGGCTTAGTCCCGAGCACCGGCGGATCCTGAGGTTGTGCCAGCAGCCGGCCACCGTGGCCGACGTCGCCTCCGACACCGGGCTGCCGGTCGGCGTGATCCGCGTGCTGCTCGCCGACCTCATCCAGCAAGGCCGGATCAAGGTGTTGCCGGGCCGTGCCCCCGGCGAGCCGCCCAGCGCTCAGCTGCTGAGGGAGGTGCTGCATGGGCTCCGAGCGCTCTGAGAGCGGTACCGAGGACCCCCTTGCGGCTTTCAAAGTCCTTATTGCCGGGGGGTTCGGCGCAGGTAAGACCACGCTCGTCAGCGCTATCAGCGAGGTCCGCCCGCTGCGCACCGAGGAAGTCCTCACCAGCGTGAGCGTGAGCCACGATGATCTGCAGGGCGTGGAGAACAAGACCACGACCACGGTGGCCATGGACTTCGGCCGCCTCACCCTCGGTGGCCGCCGGGTGCTCTACCTGTTCGGCACGCCCGGCCAGGAGCGTTTCTGGTTCATGTGGGACGACCTGTCCTTCGGGGCGCTGGGCGCCGTGGTGCTGGCGGACACCCGCCGGCTGGCCGACTGTTTCGCGTCCATCGACTATTTCGAGAAACGGCGCCTGGCGTTCGTCGTCGCCATCAATTGCTTCGACGGCGCGCACCGCTACGAACCTGGTGAGGTCCGGGCCGCGCTCGACCTCGATCCGCGGGTCCCGGTGGTGCTCTGCGACGCCCGCGAGCCGGAATCGGTCAAGAGCGTCCTGATCACCCTGGTGGAGCACGTCCTGGCCAGCATGCCCGACGAGAACTACGGGACCCGGACGGCTGCCGGGGCCCCGCCGCTGGTGTAGGCATTGCGGGCCGCAGTGATATCACAGATGATCGCGTCTAGCGGCCGGGCCGGCCGCAGAGCAGGGGTAGCGGGTTGATCAGCCAGGTACCGGCCGGTGGGCCGGTAGAGTCGCCGGACGGCCAGGCACAGTGGCCGGTCCGCACGGGAGTGGTGCCTCCACTCGCGGACGGGTTCAGCACCCGGCCGGAGAGCGCGCCCCGGCTGGGCGCCGCGCTGGTCCCGGGCACCGCGGTCGTGCTGGTGCCGGGCCGGGGCGCCGCGGTGGGCTCACGGGACTGGCTGGGATCCTGCGGCAAAACCCAGCTCGCCGCGTTCTTCGCCGAGTCGCTCTGGCGGTCCCGTGAGGTTGACCTGCTGGCCTGGGTGCCTGCCACCAGCCGGGCGGCGGTGCTGGCCGTGTACGCGGAGGCCGCGGCGGTCGCGCTGGGCACCGATTCCAGTGCCGACGCCGGGGCCGTCGCCGCCCGTTTCGTGAGCTGGCTCGGCGAGACCAGGCGGCGCTGGCTGGTGGTGCTCGACGATCTGTCCGGCACCGCCGACCTGACCGGGCTATGGCCGGCCGGACCGTCCGGCCAGGTCCTGATCACGGCGACCAGTCCCGCCGTCCTGCCCCGCGAGCACCGGGCCCTCGTCCTCCCGGTCGGCGCGTTCAGTTCCCGGGAGGCGCTGAGCTACCTGATGGGCCGCCTGACCGCCGACCCGGACCAGCGGCTCGGGGCCATCGACCTTGTTGAAGAGCTCGGCTGCGAGCCCATGGCCCTCGCCCAGGCCAGCGGCGTCATCGCGACTTCCTCGCTGTCCTGCCGTGATTACGAGGGTTACTTCACGGGCCGCCGGGACCAGCTGGCGGCCGCCGCGGGAAGCAAGCCCCCCGCCGCGGCGGTCAGCTGGCTGTTCTCCGTCGAGCAGGCTGACCGCCTGGCCCCCGGGGGGGTGGCCCAGCCGGTGCTGGCCCTGGCTGCGCTGCTGAATGGCCACGGGATGCCGGCCAGCGTGTTCAGCTCGCCCGCCGCCGGCGCCTATCTCGCCTCGGACGGCATCCCCGCCGCGGCCGCTCGCGACCTGGCTTGGAGCACCCTGCCCATCCTGGAACGGACGGCGCTGCTCGCCCTGGACCGGTCCGTGTCCTCGCCGTCAGTCCGGATGAGCCCGGTGATCCAGGCCGCCATCCGCGCGGTGATGCCGGACGCCATGCGTGACCAGGCGGTGCGGGCCGCGGCCGACGCGCTGGTCGAGGTGTGGCCCGCCGACGAGCCGCCGTGGCTCGGTGCGATGCTCCGGTCCTGCACTACCAGTCTGCAGCAGCACGCGGGGAACCTGCTGCTGGCCGACGGCTGCCACCCCCTGCTCCTGCGCGCCGGGGAGAGCCTGGGCCGGGCCCAGCTGACCGGCCCGGCCGTCGGGTACTGGCGCGAGCTCGCGGCGGCGAGCGAGACGATCCTCGGGCCGGGCCACCCTGATACGAAGGCGATCGACGGGCGGCTGGCCGATGCGTACCTCGCGGCCGGTCAGTCCGCCGAGGCGGTGGCCTGGTTCCAGCGGGTGCTCGCCGACCGGGTTACGGTGCTGGGCGCTGATCATCCCGGCACCGTCGCCGCCCGGCGGGACCTCGGCCAGGCCCTGATGGCAGCGGCCCGGCCTGGGGAGGCCGTGACCGTGCTGGGCGGCGCGGTGGGCGACTACGACCGGATCCTGGGACCGGATCACCTCGACACGATCAGCGCCCGCGAAGAACTCGCGGCCGCCTACCGGGGCGCGGTACGCCTGCCCGACGCGATCACGCTCTACCGGCGCACGCTGAACGACCGGGAACGGGTCCAGGGCGCCCGGCATCCGGACACGCTGACCACCCGGCAGAAGCTGGCCGACACCTATCTGGCCGACGGCCGGCTCAAGGACGCGACCTCGCACTACAAGAAGGTGCTCGCGGACCGGGAGCGCGTCCTCGGCCCGGACCACCTGGACACGATCGCGGCGCGCGGCAACCTTGG
>Ga0208589_1001039_pt1 | contig 12045 bp, 5 predicted proteins | sample NGESurshal092012_2_FD_184486 | JGI IMG/M metagenome (GOLD analysis project Ga0208589, IMG submission 184486) | Arctic peat soil microbial communities from Barrow, Alaska - NGEE Surface sample F53-2 shallow-092012 (SPAdes) | ecosystem: Environmental > Terrestrial > Soil > Wetlands > Peat ... | reverse complement strand
TATGAGCAAGATCGGCCCCGAGCCCGACAAGCGACTGGATCGCCGGACCTTCGTCAAGGGCGGCCTCGCCGCGGGCGGGCTGCTCGCGGGCGCCGGTCTCGGCATCGCAAAGCTCGCCGACGCGACGCAGGGCGGCACCGAATCAAACGCTCCAGCTCCGGCGAAGACGCGCATCGCGCCGACGGCGAAGACGCAGCAGCCGAACATCCTCGTGATCCTCGTCGACCAGCTGCGCTTCCCCGCGTGGTTCTCGCCGACGGCCGATGGCAGCGCGCTGCCGCCGAACCTGCGCAGGCTGCGCAACGGCGCCGTCTCGTTCTCCGGCCACTATACAGCCTCGAACGACTGCACGCCGGCGCGCGCGACGCTGCTGACCGGCCTCTACACGCACCAGACCGGCTGCATGATCACTGGCGGCAGCACGCTCGACCCCGGCTTCCCGACGTGGGGCACGATGCTGCGTGAGCAGGGCTACCGCACGCGCTGGTACGGCAAGTGGCACCTGACCCATCACGACGGCAAGTGGGGACCCGTGCGCGGCACGCGCACACTCGAGCGCTACGGCTTCGCCGGCGGGACGTTCCCCTCGCCGAACGGCGCCCCCGGCCAGGGCTGGCGCGTGGATGGACACATCGCGCGCCAGTTCTCGAAGTGGTACGAGGCCGACCGCGGCGCCGAGCCATGGTGCACGACCGTCTCCTTCGTCAACCCGCACGACATCGCCTGGTGGTACGTGTGGAGCGACCGCATCGGCCCCGAGGCAAGCGCGTCACAGGTCGTGCCCGGGCTGCCGGCGAACTTCGAGACGCCCGAGCTGATGGCCGAGCGCAACAAGCCGCTGCTGCAGCGCTCGCTGCAGGAAACAGCGGCGGCGTCATTTGGGCCGGTGCCTTTCGAAGGCCCCGAAGTCGTCGCGCTGTGGACCGACTTCCTCAACCTCTACGCCAAGCTGCAGCGCGAGGTCGACCGCCACATAGGGCAGGTGCTCGACACGCTCGAAAGCCGCCCCGACGTCGCCGCGAACACGGTCGTCGTGTTCACATCCGACCACGGTGAGTACGGCGGCTCGCACGGTCTGCGCGGCAAGGGCGCCGGCGCCTACGAGGAGGCGATTCGCGTGCCGCTGCTCGTCAAGGACAACCGCGGAGTGCTGACGCGCGCGCCCGAAGTGACGCGTAGCCAGCTGACCTCGAGCGTCGACATCGCGCCGCTGCTGTTGACGATCGCCAGCGGTTCGAGCTCGTGGCGCAGCGACGATCACTACTCGCACATCGCGCAGCGCGCCGACCTCGCGGCGATCCTCGCCGACCCGAATGCCGCAGGACGGCCGTATGTGCTGCACGCGACCGACGAGACAGTGACCGAGTACGCGACGCAGCCGTACGCCGCCGACGCACCACGCCACGTGATCGCGCTGCGCACGCAGCAGGCCAAGTACGCGTCCTACTCCGACTGGCAGCCGCAGGGCATCGAACTGCTCCCCGACGGGCAACAGGACGAGCTGTATGACTACGGCAGCGACAGCGGACGCCTCGAGCTGCACAACAGCGCCGGTGACAGCGTGCTCGAGCAGCCGCTACGCGAAAGCTTCGAACAGGCCTTGCGCGAAGAGCTGCGCCAACCGCTCCCGGGGCGCCTCAACGAGGCGCACGCGCGCGGCTTCACCGATTACTTCACGACCGCGAAGGTCGCCGCGCTGAACGCCGCCGCCGTGCGCGAACGCCGCGCCGAAAAAGTCTTTGAAGGGCTCGAGGAACCGGGCCAAGCGACCGGCGAAACCGGCTTTCACAAACTCCGGCGCCGTGGCCGCAGAGTCATACCCGGTGGACGCGCGAGGCGCCAATGACGGCGCCCGTCGCATCGAGCGCCTGTAGCTGCACGTAGCCCCCCACGCTCACGCCAGGCACGGCCAGCGCCGTCTCAAAGCCGGCCTTTGCCTTGCTCGCAACCGGTGTGAGCGCGCCCGGCGACGAACCCGCGAGCACGCGCCACGCAGCCAGTTGCGTCGCGCCGTTCCAGCTCGCGTAGACGGTCACGCCACGACCCTTCGGCGCGCGCACGACGGCGAGCGCCGGCAGGTCCGTCGGCTGCCCGCTCCACGGCAGGCGATACGCGCGGTAGGACTCGTATGCCGCCGGCAGATGCGCATCGAATAGCAGGCTGCCGCTCGCGCTGAATTCGGAGACGTACGGCGACTCGCCCCAGCCGACCATCCAGCTCCCGTCGGCGAGCGCCTGAACGTTGCCCTGGCTGCCCGCGACGAGCGCGCTGCCCGGATGCGTCTGTTCGCGAACGAGCGTTGCAGTCATCGTCTGCATGTCGAGCCACACGTCGATCGCGCGCGACTGCTTGTGCACAGCCGGCGTCGCTCCGTTGTCGAAGAACGTGATCGTGCCGTCTGGCTGCTCGCGCGCGTCGTGCTGCCACGCCGTGCGTGTGCCAGGCCCCATCGCGAAGCTCGAGCGCTTGCCGCCGAGCTGCCAGCGCACCTGTCCCGAGCGCGGATCGACGTCGTACGCGGCCCACGTGTTGCGCGCATCGACGAGCACGTCGCCGTCCTGCTCGATGTCGATCGCGTTGATGTGGAAGAAGTCAAACGGCGTCGTGCGGCTCGCGCGAGCGCCTGAGGCGTAAGAGTCGCTCAGCGGCACGTGGTCGAGGCTGTGCCACTCGTACTCGACGAGCCCCGTCTTCAGGTCGATCTCCTGAAACAAGGTGTCGGCGACCGCCGCGTCCTTCGCGCCACCGATGCCTGAGAGGTCGCAGTCGATCCCGTCGTAGACCGTGATCACTCCGACGCCCTGCGGCGTGATCTGGAATTCGTGCAGGTCCGGCTGATAGCCGTTGCCGGCGCGAATCACCGCGAGACGCCGGTAGGAGCTGTCCGTGATTACCTCTCCGGCCTTGCTCGAGCCGCCCGCGATCAGCGGGTCCTGCCACCACGTAAGCACCGGCTTGCCTTCGTACTGCTGCACGCGGAAGTCCGCCGCGCGCGTGCCCGTCGGCGAGAGCGGCTTGAACCATAGGACCGCCCCATTTTCGTCGAGGATCATCGGCCCGTACTGCCCCGGTCCCGAGTACGGCGCGATGAAGATGTCGCCCGGCGTCGCCGCAGGCGCGTGCGCCGTGACCGCGACCGTCGGCGGCTGCAGTTCCGGGCGCGAGCGAAAGCTCTGGTAGGAGGTCGCCTGTGGCGCCGGACGCGGGCTGCCGCCGGCGTGGCCGCCGTGGTCCTGCACAGCCGCCGTGAAACCCCACGCGACCGGAACCGTACTCGCGCCGTCACGCAGCTCTGCGTGGACGCTCACGCGCTCGCCCTGTGTGAACGGCTTTGACGGCACGAAGCTTGCCCCGTTGCCTTGCGAATATGCGCGCAGCCGTCCCGCGTGCGCGCCGCTGAGCGAGCCCGTGGCGGTAACGTGCGAGAGATCGCCAGCCGGCACGCCGAGCATGCTCAGCTGCGTCGAGACCGACGCGTCGCGCGAGTCCGGCGCCGGCGAGACCGTCACGCGCCCGCCCGCAAGCGCCGCCGAGACGTTCAGCCGCGCCGGCGTGCAGCTCGGCGAGACGCTCGGTTCGTGAAACGCGCTCGCCGAGCCGGTCGGGTCCGTGCCGGTGTCGCCCGAGCGCACCGTCGCCACGGCGATCGCCGCGAGAACGAGCAGCGCGAGCGCCGCGAGTGCGACCGCGGCGCGTGGCCGCGCTCGCGGCCGGCTCACCCCTTGACCGTTGCCGACGTCCCGAGCGCCTTGCCCGACGCGTCCAATGCCTGCACCGCGACGTACGGGCCGGCCGTACTCACCCTGATCGCCGTCTCAAAGCCCGACTTCGGAGCCGTCAGGATCGGCGCGAGCGCCGTCGCCGAGGCGCCCGCGAGGACCTTCCACGAGGCGACCTCCGTCGCGCCGTTCCAGCTCACCGCGACGCTCGTCGCGCCCGAACCAGCAGCCTTCGCAACGACCGAAGGGCGCCCCGGCGCGGTCGCGCTCCACGGCGAGAGGTACGTGCGGAAGTCCTGCACGTTCTTGCCGAGCGTGCCGTCGAGCAGCACGTGCCCCGAGGAGTCGTACTCGGTGAAGTTCGGCAGCCCGCCATAGCCCATCAGCCAATCGCCGCCCGGCAATGCCAGCGTGTTGCCCTGGCTCGAGGCGAGCAGCGTTTTCGACGGGTTCGTCAACGCTTTGACGAGCGTCACCGTGTGTGCCGCCGTGTCAGGTTTCAGCAGGAGGCCACGCGACTGCTTCTCCTTCGGCGGGTCCGAGCCGTTGTCGAAGGTCGAGATCAACCCGTCCGGCTGCCACTCGGCGTCGTGCTGCCAGTACTCGCGCGTGCCCGCGCCGAGTTTGAAGCTCGAGTGCGAGCCACCGAGGCGCCAGCGGACCTGGCCGCTTGCGATGTCGACGTCGTACAGCGCCCACGTGTTGCGCGAGGACAGCAGCACGTCGCCGCTCGGGCCCGGGCTGATCGAGTTGATGTGCACGTAGTCCCACGGGTAGCTGTATTTCGGCGCCGGGTTGTTCGATTCCGAGAGCGGTATGTGGCCGAGCGCGTGCCACTCCCACATGACCAGACCCGTCTTGATGTCGATCTCCTGGATGATCGAGTCGCTCAGCACGCCGTTGGATTTGCCGCCGGAGCTGGACAAGTTCATCTCGATCGGATCGAATGAGTCGTTCCACGCCGTGCCTTCCGGCGTCAGGTGGATCTCGTGCAGGTCCGCGTGGTAGCCGTTGCCCGCTTTGACCGTTGCGACGTGCTGGTAGGAGGTGTTGTAGATCTCGATCTCACCCTGGCCGAAGCCGACCTCGAGGATCCGTCCTTGCCACCACGTCAGCACCGGCTTGCCTTGGTACTGCTGCACCTGCATGTTCGTCGCCGACTCGCCTGCCGGGAGCGGTTTGAACCAGACGAGGCTGCCGTTCTGTTCGGCGATCATCGGCCCCGGCGTGCCCTTGCCCTGGTAGGGCGCGAGGAACAGGTCGCCCGGCGCAGCGCCGGCCTTCGCCGGCGTCGTGATGTGGACCGTGGAGGGCGTCAGCGACGGCGCCGTCACGTAGTGCTGGATCGCGTTCGGGTCGCCCGGGTTCAGCGGGAACTCTTTCGGGCCGACCGGCGCCTGGTGGGCGATCGTGAAGCTCGTGCTGACCGCCGTTCCGCCGGCCTCGGCGTGCACCGTCACCTTCTCACCCGCGCGGAACGGCTTGCTCGGTATGAAGCTCTCGCCGGTGCCAGTCGAGTAGGCGCGCAGCACGCCCGTGTGCGAGCCGCTGCTCGAGCCGACGACGTGCACGTCTGAGACCTGCGTGCCCGCGCCGCCGAGAAAGCTGATCTGCGTCGAGGACGACGCGTCCGGTGTGCCCGGTTGCGGCGAGACCGCGACGGAGCCGTTCGAGGCACCCTGGATCGAGGCACTCAGCGTCGCCGAGGTCGCCGGCGAGGCGCCGCCGCACGCTCCGAGCGCTGCGGCTGCCATCAGTGCGCCGAACGTCAGCCCGGCTCCTCCCAGCTTTCGCATACGGCTATGCCCTCCCGATGAGTTCGCTGCCCGCCCACTCGCGACAGCAGTCGATTCGCTTGCACGCGGCCGGCTCTGCACTGCCGGCGATCGTAGCGGGCTCACAAGCGGCCGGTGCCGGCAGCGACGCTCAAGAGCCCGCGGCAAACGACCGCGAGGTGCCGATCACGCGTCCGTTTGCGTCGAGCGCCTGAACCGTGATGCTCGGATAGCTCTGCGGCAGTTCGATCACTGTCTCGAAGCCCTCCTTCGCGTGCGTCGCGACGGGCTTCAGCTGCCCCGCGCCGGAGCCCGCGAGAACCCTCCACGAGGCGAGCTGTGTGGCGCCGTTCCAGCTCGCGTAGACCGTCGCCTTGCCGTCAGCCTGCCGTGCCGCAGCGGCAGGCTTCGTCAGCGGCGTGCCGCTCCACTGATCGAGCGTCGCGCGGTAGGTCAGGTCCGGTCCGGGCAGTTCGCCTTCGAACAGCAATTTGCCGGAGCGGTCGTACTCGGAGAAGAACGGTTCCGAGCCCCAGCCGACGAACACGTCGCCGTTCGACAGCGGCTGCGTGTCGCCCATGTAGTCCGACTCGAAGCCGCCGTCGCGCCCGTACTGCGCCGCGAGCGACGCCGTGCGCGTCTTTTCGTCGAGCTTCAAGACAAGCCCGCGCGAGGGTGCCGTCGGGTTGACGTACGTGCCGCCGCCCGTTAGCTGACAGCAGTGGTCGTCATACAGCGAGATCGTCGATTCGGGACCGAACCGCGCGTCGTGCTGCCACTCGAAGGCGGCCCCGGGACCGAGCTTGAAGCTCGATTTGCGGCCGCCGAGCGTCCACTCGATCTTGCCCGTGTCGCTGTGCACGAGGTATGTCGCCCACGTGTCGCGCATCGAGACGAGGAACGTTCCGTTCGGGCCAAGATCGATCGAGTTGACGTGGTAGGCGTCCCACGGGAAGCCGTTCGTCGGCAGCGACGCTTGCGACTCGCTCAGCGGGATGTGATCGAGCGCGTCCCAGCTGCGCACGAGCTTGCCCGTCTTTAGGTTGTACTCCTGCACGGCCGAGTCGATCAGCGCGCCGTTGTAGGCGCCGCCGTACTTCGACAGATCCTTCGGCACGTTCTTGTTCGCCGTGACCCACGCGTTTTCGCCGTCGATCGTGAACTCGTGCAGCGTCAGCACCCAGCCGCCGGTCGCTTTCAGTCGCGCGATCGGCCGGTAGTGCTGATCGACGACGACGTCTTCGCCGCTTTCGGTCGCGCCCGTGTTCGTCACGATGCCCTGCCACCACGCGAGCGCCGGCTTGCCTTCGTAGCTCTGCAGGCTGAGGTTCGAGGCGACGAACTTTTCCGGCACCGGCTGGAACCACACCGGCTGCAGCGTACGGTCGAGGATCAGCGGCCCGCTTTGCCCGATGATCGGCGCTTCGTTGAGGTCGAAGAAGTTCGCCATGAAGATGTAGCCCGGCGCGAGCTGCGAAGCGGGTGAGCTCTTGACGCTGCGGATCTTCGGCGGGTGCAGCCCGGGCTCCGTGACGAAGCTGTACGTGTCGCGAGTCGAGAACTTCCCGAGCAGCGCTCCGTGCGAGCCGGCGAACGCGAACGTCAGCGCGATGAACACCGCGAGCACGCCGCCGACCACGAGAGCGAACCAGCGCGCGGCCGCCGCGCGGGCCGTGTCGGGCTTCGGCACCGAGAAGAACGTGATCAGCGCCGCGACGGCGGCCAGGCCGGCGCCGATCAGATAGGCCAGCGCGAAGCCGTGCGTCAGCGCTGGCGCGACCTGTTCGCCGGAGCCGATCAGGTGCGTCGTGCGTTGCGTCGCGAACGTGATCAGCAGCGCGAGCCCGAGCCCACCGCCGACCTGCCGCGAGGTGTTGACGAGGCCCGACGCGAGACCCGCCTGGCCCTCCTTCGCGCCCTGCGTCGCGGCGATCGTCGAGGGCACGATCGACATCGCGATGCCCGCCGCCGTCAGCACGCCCGGGATCACGACGTAGACGATCGCGCTGCCGCTCGAGCCGATCCGCGTGAACAGCAAGAGGCCGGCAGTCATCATCAGCAGGCCGCTGCCGAGCACCGGGCGCACGCCGAAGTGGCTGACGAGCTTGCCCGCGCGCGAGGCGATCAGCATGATCGTCAGCGTCATCGGCAGGAAGATCAGCCCCGTGTGCAGCGGCGAGAGCCCGAGCACCTGCTGGATGTACAGCGAGCTGACGAACCACATCGGGAACAGCGCCGCGCTAAACAGCAACACGATCGTGTTCGCCGTCTTCAGCGGTTTCGTCAGCTCTTTGATCGGGATCAGCGGCGCCTTCGCGACGCGATCCTCGATCACGCCGAACGCCGCGAGCAGCAGCAAGCCGAGCACGATCGGGCCGAGTGCGGCGAACGTGTCCCAACCCTTCAGCCCCGCTTCGACGACGCCGTAGACGAGCACCATCTGCCCGATCGTCAGCGTCAGCGCGCCGGCGAGATCGAACGGCGGCGCATCGCGCCCCTTGCGCCGCTCGACGACGACCCTGTAGGCGACGATCGCCGCCGCAAGCGCGATCGGCGGGTTGATCAGCAGCACCCAACGCCAGCTGAGCACTTCGGTGATGATCCCGCCGAACAGCACGCCCGCAGCACCGCCGAGGCCGTTCATCGCGGCCCAGATGCCGATTGCGCGGTGCAGTTTCGGGCCGGGCGGGAACGAGGCCGTGATGATCGCGAGCGATGTCGCGGCCATCAACGCGCCGGCGAGGCCCTGCACGGCGCGTGCCGCGACGAGCACGATCTGGTCGGGCGCCGCGCCACCCGCGAGCGAGGCGAGCCCGAACAGGATCAATCCGGCGACGAGCGTGCGGCGCTGCCCGAAGTGGTCTGCGACGCGTCCGCCGAGCATCAGGAAGCCGGCGAACGTGATCGCGTACGCGTCGACGACCCATTGCAAGTCCGGCGAGGAGAAGCCGAGGTCCGACTGGATCGACGGCAGCGCGACGTTGACGATGCTCAGGTCGAGGATGACCATGAACTGCGCGACGCAGCAGACCGCGAGCAGCAGCGCCGTGCCCGAGCCGAACTTCTTGCCCTCGCCCGCCGGTGCCTGGTCAGGCTCCGTCGATGCTTTGACCTCGACGCTCATGCGCGACCACCGGACTGAGATTTCTCTCGCGAGCGCTTGGTAGGGTGAGCCGCCGAGCCGCCGAGCAACGATTGGAGCCCGCCCCATGAGAAGAACGCCACTGACCGCCATCCTAACGGCGCTGGCCGTGCTGGCGAGCACGATCGCAGTGGCCGGGTGCGGATCGAGCTCCTCGTCCTCGACGACGAGCTCGAGCACGAGCTCGACGCCGACGAGCAGCACGACGCCGACAAGCACGACGAGCACGCACAAGCACAAGTCAAAACCGGCCTACTAGGCCTGCGCCGCGCCCGACGGGCGCGAGCGACGTACGAGGGGCTCGTGAGCAGCGCGCTCATCCTCAGCCCGCCTTCCCGGAGCCCGGCAGCGACGCCGCGTAGCTGATCACGGCGGTCGTCTTTGACGTGCCGAGCACGTGCCCGGCGGCGTCGAGCGCCTGCACGGCGACGTAGCCGTGCGCGTTCGGCAGGATCGTCGAGGTCTCGAAGCCGTCGGCCGCGATCTGTGCTTGCTCGCTGAGCGACCCCGGCTGCTCGCCGGCAAGCACGCGCCATGCGGCGACGTCCGTCGCGCCGTTCCAGCTCGCGTGCACGATCGTCTCTTCGGCCGTGTCGTTGAGGCTCGCGAGCACCGCCGGCGGGCTCAGTGGGCGCCCGCTCCACGGGTAGCGAAAGGCGCGGTAGAACGACATGTCGAGCGGCATGTGCGCGTCGAGCAGCAGCGAGCCGTCGTTTGCGAACTCGCTGATCGCCGGCGAGCCGCCGTAGCCGACGAGCATGTTGCCGTCGCTCAGCGTCTGCGCGTTGCCCTGGCTCGCGGCGAGCAGCGGCGGGTCGCTGTGCGTGTACGCCGCCGTGAGCTGTGCGCGATGGCTCTTCAGGTCGAGCTTGATTCGCAGCGCGCGCGACTCTTTGTGGATCGGCGGGTTCGCGCCGTCGTCGAAGAACGTCACTTCGCCGTCAGGCAACATCCGCGCGTCGTGCTGCCAAGCGACCTTCGTGCCAGGCCCCATAGCGAACGAGCTCTTGTTGCCGCCGAGGCGCCAGAGGATCTTGCCGCTGCCGCGCTGCAGCTGATAGCCGGCCCACGTGCTGCGCGCCGAGATCAGCACGTTACCGTCCGGCTCCGGGTCGATCGAGTTGATGTGGAAGTAGTCCCACGGCGTCGCGCCAGTCGGCGCTTCGACTTCGGACTCTTCTGCGCCGACGTGATCGAGGCTGTGCCATTCCCAGCGCACGAGCCCCGTTTTCATGTCGATCTGCTCGATCGCCGTGTCGACGATCGCTCCACCACGCGATCCGTGCACCGAGCTGAGGTCGCAGCGAATCGGGTTGTACGCGGTGATGTACGCGACGTCGCCCGGGAGCACGCGGAAGTCGTGCAGGTCCGCCTTCAGGCCGTTGCCGCCCGCGACACGCGCGATGGTGCGGTAGCGCGAGTCCGTGATCACGTCTTCGCCCTGGCCGAAGCCGAGCACGAGCACGCGCCCGCGCCACCACGTCAGCACGCGCCGGCCTTCGTAGGTCTGCTCGTTGAGGTTCTCCGCCGTTTCACCGGCCGGCAGCTTGTCGAACCAGACGAGCCGGCCGTCGGGCGCATAGATCAGCGGCCCGTACTGGCCAGGGCCAGGACCGTTCGTCGTGAGGATCTCGCCCGCCGCCGGGTCGCGGTCGGGCACGGTGACACTCAGCACCGGGGCCTGTGCGCCCGGCATCGTGTAGAAGCTCTCGTAGTCGGCCGGCGCCGCCTGCGGGTTGCCGAACTCGCCCGTCTTCGCCGTCGAGTAGGGCGTGTCGACGCGGAACTCGTACGCGACCTGCTTACCGGCGCCGGCACCGAGCGATGCGTGCACGGTGACGCGCTCGCCGGCGTCGAATGGCGTGTCGGGCGCGAAGCTCGCGCCGTCGCCCTGCGAGTAGGCGCGCAAGCGCCCGCTGTGGGCACCGCTTTGCGCCCCGACGACGGAGACGTCGTGGATCTCGCCCTTCGGCGCGCCGAGGAAGCTGATCTGCGTGTGCGGGTTCGCGCTGTCCGTTTCCGGCGCCGGCGAGACGTCGACGGCGGTGCCCGCGAGCGCCGCCGAGTGCTCGAGCGTCGAGGGCAGGCATGCCGGTGAGACGCTCGCCGTTGCGTGTAAGGAGCCGCCTGCGAGCTTCAGGTCGGCCGAGCCGAGTGCGAGCGCGAGCACTCCCCAGACGAGCACGATGACGCCCAGGATGATGAGTAAGTTACGACGCATGTGCGAGAGCACGACGACCCGTGCGCAGGCCCCCTCGAGCCCCACGGATGTCGAGGGCGGAAGGGTGCCACATTAATCGGTGGGCAATGTAAGAGTTGCCTCAACACACGCGGCGTCTGGCCCAGTCAAGCCCTCGATTCGGTCTCGGAAACGGCTCGAATCGCCCGGCGGGCGAGTAGGCTCAGTGTCGATGAGAGGTGCTGCACTCACGCTGTCGGCAACGCTTGCCGCGCTCGGATCGTGCGTGGCGATGCTGCCGTCCGCGGCGCTCGGCGCCTCCGATACCGCAACGACCGAAGCCTACGTGCGCGCCGACTACGCGCTCGTCAGCACCGGACATCGCCTGCTACCGACCGCACACTCGAGGATCTTGGCGTTGCGCCAACGCCTGCGCAGCGAATGCCCCGGCGTCGTCGCCGGCTCGCCGCAGAACGAAGCTTCCGAAGCGCTCACGTGGGAGCTGATCGGGGCGATGACGATCGCCGGCTACCAGCCGGGCCTCGGCGCGGCGAGGAAGTTCTCGCAGGCCGTCTCGAAGCTCACTTGGAGCAGCGCGTCGCTGACCCGCGCCGTGCGCAAGTACACGCGCCAGGGCGTTGCGCAGGCGAGCACGCCGCCGCCCGACGTGTGCGGCGACCTGCGCGCATGGAAGGCGAGCGGCTACGCGACGCTGCCAGCCACGACGGTCCACTTCAAGCAGACGTTCTACGAAAACTACGTCGGCGTCGGCTTCATGCCGAAGCAGCTCGAACGGCTCGTGCCGGCTTCGCAGAAGTCTTTAGTGCAGAGTGCACGCCGCTACGAAGAAGCGCTCGCCGAATTCGAAGCGCACGAAGTCGAAACGTTCGGCGCGATCATCGATTCGCTCGGGCTTCACCAGTAGCCGAAGGCGCGACCGGCACCCGAGCCTCGCGTGCCCGTGAGATCGCACCGGCGATCCGCTGGGCGAGCAGCGCACCGCATAGCGCGATTGCAAAGGCGCCGAACGCGCCGAGCGGAACCACGAGCACGGCGACGAGGAAGCAGAACGCGGCGAAGCCGTAGACGCCGCGCAGGAAGCCGCGGAAGAAGTCATCGAGCTGTGCGGGGCCCTCGAGCACGAGCACGAACGCGGCGAGCACCGTGTTCGAGACCGGGAACGGCGCGAGCACTCCTGTCAGCCGCGGCCCGAGACCGGCGGCCGCGCCT
>Ga0208589_1001036_pt1 | contig 12051 bp, 9 predicted proteins | sample NGESurshal092012_2_FD_184486 | JGI IMG/M metagenome (GOLD analysis project Ga0208589, IMG submission 184486) | Arctic peat soil microbial communities from Barrow, Alaska - NGEE Surface sample F53-2 shallow-092012 (SPAdes) | ecosystem: Environmental > Terrestrial > Soil > Wetlands > Peat ... | reverse complement strand
TGGACATGCTTTCCAGGATGCAGCTTCTGTCGATGAATAACAATGAGATGGCTGTGATCAGGATGACAGTCCTGACGGCTTTTCTGTCTTCAATGACGAGTCCCGCAGCCATGAAGACCAGCGGGATGAGCATGTAATCTTTCCATGTGGAGAAGTTGGGGTCCGAGAGCCAGAGTGGCGCGGGGGCGTTTGAGAGAGCTGTACCGATCCACATGGAGACATATAGATAGGCCCCGTAAACAAGCCAGATGGGATAGAGTTTCGACTTAGGAAGGGTCTTGCCCTGGATGAGAGCACCGAGGATGACCGCCAGGACCAGGATGGTGAGCACGTTAGCGCCCAGCGGATAGCTGAGGAAGTGGTTTCGCATGGTGCGGTAGGGCAGGAACGGTAACATGTAGTAGAGGCCGAGCAGTGGGCGCCCCGTGAGCGAGACGAGGATCATTACCCAGAAACCCAGGTAGGCGACGAGCGGGATGTAATGTCCAATACCTGTTCCAAACATACAATCTCCGTGATGCCTGCAAAGCCGATGGGGCAGATTCACACAGGCTTACAGAATTAGGTTAAACCCAAACCTTGTCCCGCCCCGCGATGAAATTACAGAAGGCAAGCGCAGCGGCTGCATTGAGTATGACGAATGTGTTGGCGATTGCGACGGGCTTGAACTTCCGGAAGGACGGAACCAGAATTCCAAATGAAGCAAGAAGGTAAAAGAAAATCTGGAGCCAGAAGGCTGCCTGATAAAGAGGACCCCTGGTCCATGCTGAAGCCAGAAGCAGGAGGACGAGAAGAAGCGGGACAGCGAGACGGAGTAGCTTATGGCTGATAAAGCGAAAGAGTAATGGATTGGCAGGCGAGAGCAGCCAGGGTGCCAACTTCAAAAGCTGGTAGTTGCCGGTTAAGGTCCGAACTTTGCGCGAGAATTCTCTGCCTGTTTCAGGAAAGATCTGGTCGCGCGCGATGGCTGAGGGCTGAAAGACAACCCGCTTCCCCATGCGAGCGATATGCATGGGAACGAAGACGTCATCGAGGAGGGTTCCGGCGGGGATCGTGGTATAGAGGCCCCTTCGGATGGAGTAGATGGCTCCAGTTACTCCAACGACAGAGCCGGAGGCAGACTCGAGTTTGCGCACGATTTTTTCGATCGTCCAATAGATGCCTAGAGCGTTTTCGGAGGGGATTCCGGCGGCGGTTTCGAGAACGAGTTCTCCGCTTACCGCGCCTATCTCTGGATCCGCGAAACAGGCGACAAGCTCGGAGATGGCATTCGGAGCGATGATCTGCCGCGTGTCGAGAAAGACCAGCACGTCGCCGGTTGCGCGTTTTACGGCTTCATTGAGTGCCGAGGCTTTTCCGTGAGCTGTGTCGAGGATAACCGCGATGATCGGGGAGCCTTGCTCACGCAAAATCTGTGCGGTACGGTCCGTCGATCCATCCGATGCGATGACGATCTGAATAAGATCTCCTGGATAGTCGAGACGGCGCAGGTTTTCCAGCTTTACCGGGAGGTTTTTTTCTTCGTTATGCGCGGCGATGACGATGGAGACGCTTGGGGTAATAGGCTTTTGCAGTATGGGTCGCTTGTACAGGCGGACATAAATCCAAAGATAGATAGCGTAACCAAAATATGCATAGGCGATGAGCAGGAGGCAGAGCCAGAAGGTCAGCTTCATCGCGCACTCCTCCATGGCGAGGTTGTTATCGAGCGGCTATGAGGCAGGCAAGAAACTGAACGCAAGAGGGCTTTGAAGCGGCTGCATGGCTCTGGCTTGCAGGTGATTTTCCCGTGACGCACAGGTTCCTCGTGAGGCAAATGCAGGATGCTCGGATCCAGCCGAGGGCACTCCATTCTTGATGATACGTTATGCGATGGGCCAAATCAGGAGAAGGTTTTTATACCAAAGTGGTAGATAGGATGCAGAGCGGCGGCCGATTGGGATGAGAGAGAATCAGGGCAATTGGGCTGTAGTATCTTGTAATTTTGTGCGCTAAGTAATTATGGCCAGTACTAAACGTTTTGCGTTTAACGTGATGATGAATTGGATCGCCATGGCCGTGGGCATGGTAGTTCCATTTTTTCTGACTCCATTTGTCATTCGACATCTTGGAGTTACGGCCTATGGAATCTGGATTCTTGCTGTTTCGACGGTCGCATATCTGAATGTTCTGGACATGGGACTGCGGAGCGCGGTCATCCGGTTCGTGTCCAAAGCAGATGCACAAGGAAAGCCTGAGGATGCGACTACCGCTGTGGGTGCGGCCTTGTGGGTTCGGGTGTTGATTTCGTCTGGCGTTGCGATTTTAAGCATCATTCTCGCACTGGTTTTCCCCCATCTGTTCAAAATCCCTGGGGATCTACAGCGAGCGGCGCAGATTACGGTTTTGATGTGCGCGCTGGGCGTCGCGTTTACGCTCGTTTCCGGTGTCTTTGGAGCCGTGCTCTCTGCGACCCATCGTTTCGATGTATTGAGCGCTATATCGGCAACGCAGACAGTGGCCCGAGCGGGTGGAGTTATTCTCATTCTTCTAAGTGGGCGCGGCCTGGTGGCGCTGGCCTACTGGGAGGTGACGATTGCATTGCTGGGTGGGTTGGCTACAGTTGGCATGGCACTCAAGCTGTTTCCACCGTGCCGGGTTCGAATTGCACGACCAGATATGAGAGTTCTGAAGATGATTTGGAAGTACAGCTTTACGACCTTCATTCTTCTTGTGGCCGTCCAGATTGTAATGAACACGGACAACCTGGTAGTGGGTGCGTTTCTCTCGGTAGCTCTTGTCGCGTTCTATTCGATTGGCGGGAGTTTGATGTCGTATTCGTCGCAGGTGGTGACTGTGGTTGCAGCCACATTCACGCCGCTGGCCAGCAACCTGGAAGCAGTGGGCCATTCGGAAGGACTTCAGAAGCTCTTGCTGCGAGGGACGCAGGGTACGCTTGGAATTGCACTACCGATTAGTGTGGCTCTTACGCTACGGGGGAAGACTTTTATAGGTCTGTGGATGGGGCCTCAATACAGCCAGATTTCAGGGACCGTACTTCAGATTCTGATCATCAGCCAATTTTTCAGCGTCGCAAACAGTACTGCCGGCTCCATAATGACAGCGATTGACAAGCATAGACCGGTCGCCAATTGGGCGGTTTTTGAGGCGGTGTTCAATATCAGTCTCAGCATTGCCTTGGTGAAGACGATGGGTCTCTACGGCGTGGCGTGGGGGACGTCGATCACGATGGCACTGTGTCACATGATCTTCTGGCCGAAATATGTGAGGAAGGTGCTGGGAGTCTCGATACGACGATACCTTTGGGAAGGCTGGACCAAGATTACTCTCTGTGCCATTCCGTATGCGGCTGTCTGTGCGGTTGCCGATAAGTACTGGCATGCCAGTAACCTGCTGGAGTTTTTTGGTCAGATAATTGTGACACTTCCTCTGTATGCGATTTGCGTGATTCTGGTGTTTCGCGACGAAGCGCGTAGCCTCTTCCAAAAGTGGCAGGCCTCAAGACTGGTTCGTGCCTGATGCGCTTTCTTTCATGTTTAGCAAGCGCAGATTCTTGCGGGTCCTAATCGCGCTCGTCGAGTGTGTTGTTGACGTAGCCCTGGGAGCCGGAAGTGGAAACAACCTGGCCGGGGTTTCCCAGGACGACGGATCCGGCAGGAACGTCGAAGTTGACGTAGGCTCCGGGAGCAATGAGAGCTTCGCGACCGATCGTAATTTTACCGACAATAATCGCGTGTGCTCCAACCCAAACTCGATCTTCCAGAGTTGGAGCGCCGAGATGCTTGCCTCGGCTGGTCGCCCCAATCGTGACCCCCTGGGCGATGTTGATATTCGAGCCCAGAACCGCGTAGGGGCTGATCACTACTCCACCGAAATGGCCGATGTACAGGCCGGGGCCAATGCTGGTCGACGGCGAGATGTCGAAACCATACCGGAAGCGATAGTGATGATAGAGGAGCCGGTTGTAGATGTAGCCAAATATGCCGATCGAGCGTTTCCTGGCGCTGTAGAAGGAAACCTTTCGGAGATAGTAGGTAAAACGAAAGCCGGGCTGGTGCAGATAGGCGGATATCAACGCGCGCTTGTCAGCTTTCCCTTGATAGCGGCACACGTCAGCGCGCAAGGTTTGCCAAAGTGCAGAGTTCAATATGTACCCTTTCTTTCAGATCTTTATTGAGGTAGTGCTACTTCATTTGACTCCAGTCAGGCTACTCTTTTGTGGCATTGGTTAGATTTGCCTTTTCATCTAGTATCCTGACTCGGTATGCGGAGTGGGAGAATAACGGCTGGACGAGAGCCAGCCTTGAGCGTTGAGACAATGTCGGAAGAGAAAACACTGCAACCCCAGCGCTCGTTGTATCTTCTTTACCATGAATTGCGACCAGCTCCGACCCGGTACTCCTATGTTGTGGCGCCTGCTGAGTTTGAGAGGCATGTCGATCTCTTCGTGCAATTGCGTACAGCGGAAAATCCTGGGCTCTGGCCGGAAGTGACATTTGACGATGGTCATATTTCGAACTTTGAGTATGCGCTGCCCATTTTACAGGCTCGAAATATGAGGGCACGCTTTTTCATTACTGTGGGTTGGACTGGTCATCGGCAGGGCTATATGGGATGGGATGAGTTGCGCTCGTTGCACGAAGCGGGGCAGGCGATTGGAGCGCACGGCTGGACGCATACTTTGCTCACCCACTGCTCGGAAAGTGAGTTGCAGACGGAGCTTGGCAGTGCTCGGCTAACCCTGGAGGATAAGTTGGGGACTTCGATTAAGACGATGTCTTTGCCGGGAGGGCGGTATAACCGTCGGGTTCTCGCTGCATGCGCGTCAGCGGGCTATACGCAGATCTATACCTCGATTCCAAGGTCGGAGTCCGCGTTGGCTGGTACTTTAGTGGGGCGGCTGAATGTGCGCGGCGATTGCAAACCTGAGTGGATTGGTGATGTGCTTCAGCGTGGAAGCCGCACGCTTGTTGGTCTTGAGCGGCAGTACAAGGTGAAGGCGGCGGCAAAGGCATTGCTGGGGGATCGTCTGTATGAGGGGATCTGGGCAAGGCTGAATTGTCAAGAGGCGGAGCCGGATGCTGCTGGAGAAAGTGCCGAGTGAAGGTACTGCACATCATTAGCAGTGGCGGGATGTATGGCGCAGAGGCCGTGATCCTGAACATGTCGCGGGTGTTGAATGAGGCGGGACATCAGAGTGTGCTTGGGGTGTTCTCTAACTTCTCGAAGCTTAACCTGGAGCTTCATGAGCGTGCCTCGATGGAGGGTATCGAGTCCCATTTGATTCCTTGTAAGGGGCAGATTGACCGGAGCGCAATTGCGCGTATCAGAGAACTGGTACGCAAGGCTAAGGTCGATGTTGTCCATGCGCACGGTTACAAAGCTGATATTTACGTCTACTTCGCGTTGCGTGGAACCAGGGTGCCATACGTGTCTACATGTCATAACTGGATTGAAGATAACCCGCTGGTTGCGTTCTATGGCGTGGCGGACCGGTTTGTTCTGCGGAAATATGCGCGTGTGGTTGCGGTTTCGGATGAGGTGAAGCAGCGGCTTTTGAATGCCGGAGTCAAGGCTGGTCGGATTTGCCTGGTTGAAAATGGGATCGATCTTCGTCCGTTTGAGGATGTGGCCGCGTCGTTGCGGGTGGAGATGGGGTTGAGTGGGGCTTTGATCGTTGGGTTGGTCGGGCGGCTTTCCAGGGAGAAGGGCGTCGATATCTTTTTGCGGGCGGCGGCGCGGGTTTTGACGGAGTTGCCGGAGGCGCGGTTTGTTGTGGTGGGCGAGGGGCCGGATCGGGATAAGCTGGAGTCTTTGATTGACGAGCTTGGGATTCGGGGGGGGGTGGTTTTGCTGGGGCGGCGGGATGATATGCCTGGGGTCTATGCTTCGCTGGATGTGATGGTCTCTTCGTCGCGTCAGGAGGGGTTGCCTATGGCAATTCTGGAGGGGATGGCCAGTCGTTTGCCCTTGGTCGCTACTGCGGTGGGTGAGGTGCCTGCTGTGGTCGTCGACAACGTTACGGGTCTGCTGGTGGCCGCGGAAGACGTTGAGGGGCTTGCGGCGGCGATAGGGAAGCTGCTGCGGGACCGTGGTTTGCGGGAGCGGCTTGGTGGTGCGGGGAGGTTACTGGTTGAGGAGAAGTACTCTGCGGCTCGGATGGCGGCGGACTATCTGAGGGTGTATGAGGCGGCTATTGCGGAGACGGCTGGCTCTGGAGGCGTTGCCCGATGAGAGCGCGCAGTCCTCGCGTGTTCATGATGGATCTTTGGGCTACGGTGCCTTATTACACGGCCTATCTTTCGAAGGCACTTTTGAAGGAAGATGTCGATCTGCAGGTCGGATCGATCTCCTACTATCTCGATTCGGGGTGCTTTTCGAGCAGGGGCGTCCAGCTCGATCCAGGGTTGCTGGATGTGGTTGGGCGGTTTCGGCTGCCTCGTCTGCCGCGGAGGGTGCTGAAGCTGGCTGAGTCACTGGTGAACCTAGCTGCGTTGAGTGTGCGCTTTGCGATCTCTCCTCCTGACGTGATTCATGTGCAGTATCTGGCGATGATGCGGTCACGGTTTCCGTTGGACCTTTGGTTCGTTGAATTTTGTCAGAGGCGGGGCTCGAAGATTGTGCTGACGGTGCATGATTTGCTCCCCCACGATACGGGCGAGCGGTATCGGCAGAGGTGCGATGCGATTTATCGGATGGTGGATGGGATGATCTGCCACTCGGACCATATCCGGGCGCGGCTGATGGCGGAGTTTTCTGTTCCTGCGGACAAGATTTCTGTGATTCCGCACGGGCCTTTTTTCTATGATCTTCCGGCTGTGGGCTCCGGGTTGGAGTGCTTTGGCGTGGAGCCGGGGGCTGCTCTGGCGCTTTGGCAGGGGATTATCTTTCGCTACAAGGGGGTCGATCTGCTGCTGCAGGCGTGGCAGGAGGTGGAGGCGCGGGGGTGTGCGGCGTGGCTGGTGATTGCGGGTACGGGTGCTCCAGAGCTGCTGGAGCAGATTACCGGGCAGGTGAAGGAGCTGGGGTTGAAGCGGGTGAAGCTGCACTTCCGGTTCATCTCGACCGAGGAGCTGGTGGAGTTGTACCGGGCTGCGGATGTGGTTGTGTATCCCTACCGTGCGATTACGACCAGTGGCGCGCTGGCGACCGGACTGGCGTTGGGCAAGGCCATTGTCGCGAGCGATCTGCCGGTGTTCCGAGAGCTCTTGACGAACCGCGAGAATGCCCTGCTGGTCGATCCAGAACGCTCGGGGCAACTGGCTGGCGCGTTAGTGGAGTTGATTGAAGATCCTGGATTGCGGGAGCGATTTGCGGGGCGCGTGCGCGAGATGAACTTTGGCGATGCTTCGTGGATCTCGATTGCGCGGAAGACGGTGGAGATGTATGAGCACACGCTGGCTTCTTCGGTGTGAACTGGTTTTCGGGGGTACCCCCCCGGGTACCTTTCGCGTAAAATATTCCATTGAAAGGAGATAGGGTGGGGGTACCTGGCTAAAGCTGTCCAAACAAATGGGTTACGGGCAAAATATTCTTTCTAAAGGGGTTAGGGTCTGGTTTTGGGTTGGGTCTTCCTGTTTTCTTCTGTGCTGCTTCTATTTTAGCGAATTGAGTAGGGTGAAACCGCCAACTTTTCTGGAAAATCGTAGCGAGGCTAAGTCGTTCTTTTTGTGTTGCTTGTGGCGGGTATAGGGTCGATGGGAGCCGTTGAGGGGCTTGACATGAGGAAATGCGGGGCTTTGAGGGTGTTTTTCAGGGATGTTATTTAGGCGGCGGGGCCAGGATGAACTCCGTTGAGGCGACGTGGTTAGAACAGATTTCTCGACGGTGTGCGGTGGATTATGTGTCGGGCTTTCAGCCCTTTCGCTTTGTGCCATCTTGAACCTGGGGCTTCGCCCCAGGCTGGTATGTTATCGGGCCTTTGGCCCTTGGAAAACGAGATGGCTATCCCATGCGGCTAGCCCAGGAGACTAGCCCAGGTGGCTCAGGGCCGTCTGGGCATCCTTTGCGGTGGAGGTGTTGGGGGCGAGCGACTCGGCTTTTTTTAGCTCGTTGGCGGCGTCGGTGTTTCTGGCGAGTTTCACGTAGGTCATGCCGAGGTGATAGTGGATCGAGGCGTTGCCTGGGTCGGACTTGGCCGCGTCCTCCAGAAGATCGCGTGCTGAGTCGTAGTTGCCTCGGTTGTAGTAGACCCATGCGAGGGTGTCTGCCGTGTTGGGCGAGTTGGGCAGGGCGCGCCGGGCCGTCTGGGCGAGGGAGAGGGCGACGTCCAGATTCTGGCCGGTCTCGATCATGAGGAAGGCGAGGTTGTTGGCCGCGACTGCCTGGTCTGGCTGGATACTGAGGGCACTCTTGTAAGAGGTCATCGCGCCCTGGCGGTCGCCTTGCGCCTCCTGCAGTGAGCCGAGCACGGTGAATGCCTGGGCATCGGTCGGATGATCTTTGACCCATTGCTGCCACTTTTCGACAGCCTTGGCGGTATTGCCGAGAGCGATCTGGGCGTGGCTGTAGGCCATGGCGGCGGTTGGGTCGGAGGGATTGAGCTGCATGGCCTTCTGCGAAGAGGCAAGGCCACCGGCGTTATCGCCAGTGCGAAGCTGGAGGTCGGCGAGCAGGTCATACATCTCGGCATTTTGTGGGGCCTTGGTGATCTGGTCCTGGACGCGGGCGATGATGGTTTTGGCTGGTTCCTTCTGGACCATCATGGCTGAGACGAGGAGGCGCAGGGCGCGTGCGGAGTTTGGATTGGAGGTGAGGGCGCGGTTGAGCAGGGCCATGCCTTCGGGGGTCTTCTTCTGGATGAGGCGGAGCTGGCCGAGCTCGATTTCGGCCTCGGAGTTTGTGGGGTCGAGCTGGAGCGCCTGGGTGAAGTCTGCATCGGCCTTATCAAAGAGCTTCTGATTGGCCTCCGCGATGCCGCGCCAGATGTATGGGGTGGGTACCTTTGGATTGAGGGCCATTGCTGCCTGGGCCACCTGAGTCACGGTGGAATAGTCGCGATTCTGCATGGCGACGCCGACGAGGGCTGCCTGCGCTTCGGCATTTCTGGGGTTGATGCGATTGGCATCACGGAAGCTCTGGGTGGCGGTGGTCATGTCGCCCTTGGCTGCGGCGGCTCGACCGAGCCAGAGTTTAACCGCGAAGCTGTCGGGGTTGGACTTGGCGGACTTCTGGAGGAGGTTGAAGGCGTCGTTGGTTTTGCCCTCGCGAAGCAGAAGCGTGCCGTTGAGGACAGCGACATCGGGAAGGCCGCTGTCGGTCTTGGACAGCTCGGCTGCGACATCCTTTGCCTTGGGGAAGTCGCCATTCAGAATAAGGAGGCGGGCGTAGGCGATCTTGAGCGGAGCGCTCTTGGGGTGTTTGGCGGACAACCCGGCGTAATCGGTCACTGCCTGGGGGAGTTGCTTTGTCTGGATGTAGTAGTTGGCGAGGAGTTCCGCGCCGGCGGTGGTGTTGCCGAGGTCGTCGCTGGCCTGACGAAGGGTTTGGACGGCCTGGGCTGGATTGTTCTGCTTGAGATAAACGCTTGCGATGGCTGCGCGTACGGTTACGTTATCGGGGCTGGAGGCTTTTGCTACCTGAAGTTGCTGGAGCGCGCCGACAAGGTCGCCCTTTTTCTCGAGCAGGGAGGCAAGGACGATGGATGCGGTTGCGTCTTTCGAGTTGATGGAGACGGCCTTGCGGAGCTGCTCTTCCGCGGAGGCTTCGGTGGCGGGATCGCTGGCCTGAAGCATGCCGAGGGCGGTGTGGTAGCTGGCGCTGGAGGGGTTGATGGAGAGCGCGTGCTGGATCTGGGTGAGGGCCTCGGCGCGGTCGCCTTTGGAGGCGGCGACGCTGGAGAGGAGCGCGAAGGCGTCGGCGTTGTTGGGCTGGAGCTTGAGGACGGCGTTGGCCTGGTCGGCGGCCTTGTCGGCCTGCTTGCCGGCGAGGAGGAGGTTGCCGAGGTCGATGCGGGCCTGGACGTTATTGGGCTGGAGATCGACGGTGCGCATGAGCTCGGAGTAGGCCTGCATGAACGAACCCTGTTTGAGGAAGACCTTGGCGATCTGATAATGGGCGTCGGCGAAGTTGTGGTCGATCTTGAGGGCGTTGGCGAACTGAATCGAGGCCGCCTTGAGGTTGCCCTCCTTCTCGTAATGAAGTCCGCTGTCCAGATATCTGTGCTTGAGCTTGTTGGGGTCGCGGTGGCAGCCCAGAGTGAGGCCTACAACAAGTGATACCGCCAGGACTGAAGAAACCCGAACTGCAAGTGGAGCCAGTGAAATTCTCATTTCCGTTTTCCTTAAGTTGAAGAAGCGAAGTTTGTGGGCTCAGTTCGGAATGAATTCAGGCAGGAACGGAACCATTTGGCTGGTGAAGCGGAGCGCGCGAGCCTTGGCGCTGGCCAGAGTTTCAGAGGGCAGGATGGGGGTGATGACGCGGACGATGGCGCCATCGGTGCGGTTCATGCGGATGGCGTCGGCGACCATGTAGGCTTTGGCTTTGTACTCGTTGGGGATGCTGCGGCCGTGGGCCTGGTACCAGTAGATGACATACTGCCTCATTTCGCCGTTGCTGATGACGTATTCGCCGACGTGGTACCTCTTTCCGTCGATGTCCCGCATGTAAGTGTATTTTTGGGAGTCAAAGGTCCAGCCTGCTCCCGGTAAACAATGCTGTGGCGAATGGATGGTCTGGCCGGTGCGCTGGGTGGCGAAGTATCCAATAAAAAGGCTGATGGGGATAGGGGCCTGTCCGTTGTTGCTGGCGGCGAGAGGGTCTGCGGGCTGCTGGTTGACGGGCAGGTTGCTGGTGTAGATGCGGTTGAGGAAGTCTCCCTTGCCAAGGACGGCGAGGGTGTCGGCGTCGAGGGGAATGTCTCGGCTTGTCCAGGAGCCGATGGTCTGGGGCATGAGACTGAGTGGCTCGCTGGAAGGGACATTGTCGGCGTCGCCGCGATGATTGAGGACGAAGAAGGCGACCAAGAGAAGAACGACGACAGTCCAGAACCTGGGGGATCTCATATCGCGTGCCTGCTCCGAGAAGGGATGAGGCGCATGACGCGGTGGACGACGTAAAGACAGCAGAGCGAGACGCAGAACATGACCCAGCCGGAGAACTCATGGAAAAAGCCGACGGCTTTGTCAGGGTTCCAGTACTGGACGCAGAGCCCTGTTCCGACGATGCGGACGACGTTGGCCGCGACCGCTATCGGGATGCTGGCGAGGGCGAGGATAACGCGGCGGGAGGTGGTGCGTTCGAGGAAATAGCCGTAAAAGATGGCGAGGGCGAAGAGGCTCATCAGAGAGCGGATACCGCTGCAGGCCTCGGCTACTTCAAGCTTCATGACAGGGAGCTGGATGACGTTGCCTTGTTGAAGTGTGGGAACGCCGAGCATGGGGAGAATGTCGCTGGCGATGCGCGAGGCCAGGAGCTGGAGGGGGAAGGTGATCTTGTTGAAGAGAATCTCGGGGAAGGGAATGGCAAGCAGGAGAACGAGTAGAGGAAAGCGCAGCTCGCGGAGCATGCCCTTGCCGAAGAAGGTCCAGATAAGGCCCGCGATGAGGAGGACGAAGGAGATGCGGGAGGTGAAGAGGTCCACACCGTAGACACCCAGAATAAGGACGGCGATGGCGAAGACGACGAGAGCGATTCCTGCCCAGGAGGGGCGAATGGGGGTGGCACGGATGGCTTTGCGCTTGTCCCAGATGAGAAAGAGAGAGAAGAGGGGGACGAGGAAGCCGTGGGAGTAGTCGGGGATGGTGTACCAGTCGTAGACCAGTTTTGCGGCGATCCTATAGTAGACGGCGGCCAGAAGGAGGGCGATGATCGCCCATGGGAGCCATTTGAGGACTTTTCCGGACGTTTCGCGCATGGGAGCGGCAGCGCTGACCGCTCTTTACGGGGTCTTGCGCATCCTGATGGCGTTCACCCAGCAGGGGCGCGACGCTTTGTTCGCGGCCGTCGCCATGAATGCGGTGCGCCGACTGGCGATCGAGGTGTTCGACCATTTGCATCGCTTGTCGCTGCGCTTTCATCTGGAGCGCAAAACCGGCGGACTCACCCGCGTTC
>Ga0208589_1001035_pt1 | contig 12052 bp, 8 predicted proteins | sample NGESurshal092012_2_FD_184486 | JGI IMG/M metagenome (GOLD analysis project Ga0208589, IMG submission 184486) | Arctic peat soil microbial communities from Barrow, Alaska - NGEE Surface sample F53-2 shallow-092012 (SPAdes) | ecosystem: Environmental > Terrestrial > Soil > Wetlands > Peat ... | reverse complement strand
TGCTGGGCATTCCGATGCCGATCGTGATGTTTGCGATTTCGTGCGTCGCGATCGCCTTCCTGCTGCGCCAGACCCGGCTCGGCGCTTATATCTACGCGATCGGCGATAATCCCAACGGCGCGCGGGTCACGGGAATCCCGACCCGCCCGATCATCGTGCTGCAATACGTGCTGGCGGCGCTGATCGGCTGCTGCGCCGGCCTGATCCTGGCGGCGTCAGTCAACAGCATGCCGACCCGCATCTTCAATTCGACCCTGATCTACGACGTGATCCTGGTGGTGGTGCTCGGCGGCATCGGATTGTCGGGTGGCCGCGGCGGCGTCCTCAACGTCATCATCGGCACGCTCTTGATCGGCACCATGCTCAACGGCATGACCATCATGGACGTTTCCTATTCCGGCCAGAACCTCGTCAAGGGCGTGGTGCTGCTGGCTGCCGTGATCGCGGACTCGTTTTTGAATCCGCGCAACGAAGAGACCGCCCAGCAAGGCGACATCTAGCAGGCTGACGCCACGACAACCGACGCAATCAACAATCACCACCGGGAGGACGACATGACACGATCTGGACCAACACTGCTCAAGACGATGCTGCTCGGCATCGGCCTCGCCGCGGCGGCAAGCGTGCCGGCGCTGGCGCAGAAAGGCCTCGACGAGCCGTTCCAGGGCTCGTTCAAGGAAGCGCTGGCCGGCAAGACCGTCGCCTATGTGCCGGTGGCGATGAATTTCGATCTCACCGAAGGCTGGTTCGCCGGTTTGAAGAAAGAACTCGAACCTTACGGCGTCAAGGTCGTTCTGCGCGATCCGAACTGGAGCACCAATGCCGGCGCGCAGGCGGTGACCACGCTGATCTCGGAAAAGCCGGCGGCGATGGTCATCCATAATCCGGACGTGCAGACCTATGCCAAGCTGCTGCAGCGCGCCGAGGCCGAAGGCATTTACGTCATCCAGATCAACATGGGCTCGAACTATCGCAGCTCCGCCTTTGTCGGCGCCAACTGGATCGAGATCGGCGAGCGCGACACCCAGGCCGTGGTCGACGCCTGCAAGGGCAAGTCGAACAAGATCGCGGTGGTGCAGGGCGCGCTGTCGGCGGCGGCGAGCGCCTACACGCTGAAGGGCGTCGAAAACGTGCTGGCCAAGAACCCCGATGTCAAGGTGGTGTCGAGCCAGGCGGCCGACTGGGATGCCGCCAAGGCCAAGGCGATCACGCAAACGGTGCTGAAGCAGAATCCCGATCTCTGCGGCATCGTCGGCTTCTGGGACGGCATGGACATCGGAACCGCCGCGGCGGTGAAGGAAGCCGGCCTGACCGACAAGGTGTTCGTCGCGACTTCCGGCGGCGGCGAGCGCCGTGGCGCCTGCGACCTCGTCAAGTCGGGCGCGTTCGGCCTCGACCTCAGCTACGATGTGCCGACCCAGGCCGCACAAATGGCCGGCACGATCAAATGGCTGCTGTCGTCCGGCGTGAAGGCGGGTTCCGTCAAGGGGTCGGAGTATACGACGTTGATTCCGGTCACCAAGGAGAACGCCGGTAGCGAAACGGCGTGCTGGAATCTCAGCGATCTGAAGAAATAGCAGGCTCGAGGCGGCCGCACGTCAGCGCGGCCGCCCGCTCGATCATCCATCCCAAAATCCCTGGTGCGAACGCGGTGTGCCGCGTTCGACCGCTCGTTCCTTCACAACCCGGACAACCGATGCAGGACGCACTTATCCGTTTGCGGTATCGCTACTGGCCCGACCATCTGCTCGGCGAGATCCTGTCCAAGCGCTGGACCGAAACCGCGATTCCAGTGATCGTTCTCCTGATCATCACCGTGCTGTTGAGCAGGGCGATCCCGGGCTTCCTGTCGCCAAGCGGCCTTGCCGATACCGGTCGCCAGGCCGGCGAGATCGGTTTTGTCGTGCTCGGCATGGCGCTGGTGGTGATCGTCGGCGGCATCGACCTTTCGGTCGGCTCGATGTTCGCGCTGTGCGATTTCTGCGCGCTGTTCTTTCTCAACGTCATGAACTGGCCGGTGCCGGCCGTGATCGTCGCCACCCTGATCTGCGGCGCGGTGCTTGGCGCGGTGAACGGCTTCCTGATCGGATATCTGCGGCTGCGCGCCTTCATCACCACGCTGATCACGCTGATCATCTACCGCTCGGCCTATGATCTCCTGTTGTTCGATTATTCCAACAAGATCGCTGCCGCGTTCCCAGATTTCCCGTCGTGGAATTTCATGGGCGGTGGCGATCTCCTGGGCGTGCCCAGCGTGGTGCTGGTCTATCTCGCGGTCGCGATCTTCGGGCATATCTTCCTTACCCGCTTAAGGCCGGGCTGGCACGTCACCGCGATCGGCGGTTCGCGCCGCTCGGCCTACAATTCCGGCATTCCGGTGCGGCGCACGATCGCGCTGTGCTATGTCGCCAGCGGCGTAATGACCGCGATCGGCGCGATGTTCTTCGCAGCAAGGCTCGGCACCGTCGGCGGCGACGTCGGCGTCGGGCTCGAGGTCACGGTGCTGACCGCGACCGTGCTCGGCGGCATCAGCCTCGGCGGCGGCAAGGGCTCGGTTGCGAAAGCGCTGGTCGGCACCTTGATCGTGCTGTTCCTGATCAACGGCATGACCACGCTGTCGGTCTCCGGCGGCGTCAACCGCATGGTGCTGGCCGGCGTGCTGCTGGTCGCCGCGACGATAGATATCCGCTGGCTGAAGAACCGCACCCGCATCATCAGCAAGGTCTATGTCAGCCCGACCTTCCATTCCCTGGCGCCGCCGGCCTCGACCGCGCCGGGCACCGGAACCTTTGCGCAGAACGACCGGCTGCGCGACGTATCGCTGATCGGGCTCGGCCGGATCGAGGCGCCGGAAGATGTCATCCTCGACCGCAACGACAATCTCTATGCCGGCTCGCGCCATGGCGACATCATCCGCTTCGCGGCGCCGGACTATCAGCAGATGGAAGTCTATGCCCATATCGGCGGCCAGCCGCTCGGCATGGCGTTCGACCGCAAGGACAACCTCTATGTCTGCATCGGCGGCATGGGGCTTTATCGCATCACGCCCGAGCGCAAGGTCGAGAAGGTCACCGACGAGACCAACCGCAGCCTCTATTCCGTCAATGACGACAGCCGGCTGCGGCTCGCCGACGACCTCGACATCGCCGACGACGGCCGCATCTTCTTCTCGGAAGCCACCGTGCGCTACGAGATGCACGAATGGCCGGTCGACGGGCTGGAAGCCCGCGGCAACGGCCGCATCATCTGCTACGATCCGAACACCAACACCACGCGCACCATGCTGCGCGGCCTGAAATTCCCCAACGGCATCTGCATCGCGAGCGACGGCCGGTCGATCCTGTTCGCGGAAACCTTCGGCTGCTGCATCCGCCGCTACTGGTTCGACGGCCCGAAATCCGGCCAAACCGAGATGGTGATCGACAATTTGCCGGGCTATCCCGACAACATCAATCTGGCGTCGGACGGCAATTACTGGCTGGCGATGGTCGGCATGCGCAGCCCGGCGCTCGACCTCGCCTGGAAGATGCCCGGCTTCCGCAAGCGGATGGGCAAGCGGGTGCCGATCGACGAGTGGCTGTTCCCCAACATCAACACCGGCTGCGTCATCAAGTTCAACGAAAAGGGCGAGGTACTCGACTCGTTCTGGGACCTGAAGGGCGAGAACCACCCGATGATCACCTCGATGCGCGAGCATCGCGGCTATCTCTATCTCGGCGGCATCATGAACAACCGCATCGGCAAGTACAAACTCGACAATGCCGATCCGAACTTCGTCCAGTACGACCGGCGCTGGGGGAAGGGCAAATGATCGCGGGCTTAAAGAATTTCGCCGACCGCCTGCTCGGGCGCGGCGATGCCACCATCACCGTGCCGTCGTTCGACGGCGCGCTGAAGCCGAACCAGATCCTGGAAAAGGCGGAGACCGCCGGCCAGTTCGACGCGCCCGAGGATATCGCGACCGACGGCAAGGCGATCTACATCGCCGACGGCATGGCGATCCGGCGGCTCGACGCGTCGGGCATATTAGAGGTGCGGCGTTTCGACCGCCCGGTCACTGCGCTATGCTGCCTGCCGGATGGCGGCCTGGCGGTCGCGCTCGATGGCCGTGAGGTGCGGGTGTTCGCGACACCATCGGCGGAAAACGCGCGCGTGACCTTCACCGACCCGTCCATGCATGCGGTCAACGCGCTGTCGCCGGGCAAGTCAGGAACGCTGGTCGCCACCGACGGCTCGGCCACGCGCCCGGCGGGGCAGTGGGTCTACGATTTGATGGAACGCGGCCACAGCGGGCGCGTGTTCGCGCTCGATCTGGCGAGCGGAAAAATTCGCACCATCGCCGCCGGCCTCAACCATGCGTTCGGCGCCTGCGCGGCGGGCGACGCCATTTTCGTCAGCGAGAGCTGGAAACATCGCGTGATCGCGATCGGGGCCGACGGCAGCCAGCGCGCGGTAGTTGACAATCTGCCGGTCTATCCGTCGCGGCTGTCGCCCGCCGCCGGCGGCGGCTTCTGGCTCACCGCGTTCATCGCGCGCACCCAACTGGTCGAATTCGTGCTGCGCGAAAACGCCTATCGCCGCCGCATGATGGCGGAGATTGATCCGCAATACTGGATCGCGCCGAAGCTGCGATCCGGGCAGTCGTTCCTCGAGCCGATGCAGGGCGCGCATCTGAAAACCATGGGCGTTGTAAAACCGTGGGCGCCGCCGCGCTCCTATGGGCTGGTGATCCGGCTCAGTGAGGCCGGCGTGCCGCAATACGCGGTGCATAGCCGGGTCGACGGCATCAACCATGGCATCGCAGCCGCGGTGGAAATGGACGGCGCGCTCTACGCGCTCGCCAAGGGGCCGGGCCGGCTGCTGCGCGCGCCGCTCGCGATGATCGAGAAGGAATTGCGCGCATGAGCCAAGACCTCAGCGAAGACATCGGCGAAGACATCATCCTCAGGCTTCGCAACGCCACAAAACTCTATGCCGGCGTGCCTGCGATCGAGAATGTCGATTTCGAGCTGCGGCGCGGCGAGATCCATGCGCTGGTCGGCGAGAACGGCGCCGGCAAGTCGACGCTGACAAAAGTGATGGCCGGCGTTGTCGCACTGACCTCGGGATCGATGCAGGTCGATGGCGTCGATGCTGTGCCACGCACGCCGCTGGAAGCGCGGCATCTCGGCATCGCCATGGTGTTCCAGGAGAACAGCCTGGTGCCGACCATGACGGTGGCGCAGAATCTGTTTCTGGGTCAGGAGAAATTCTACAACCGGCTGCGCGGCATCTACATCGCCGCGCAACAATTCCTGCAATCGCTCAATTTCGACGTCACGCCGACCGCGCCGGTCAATCTGCTCGGCGCCGCCAAGAAGCAGATGGTCGAGATCGCGCGCGCCGTGCTGCACCAGGCCAAGGTCATCATCTTCGACGAGCCGACCGCGACACTGACACCGGAGGAGAAGAAATACTTCTTCGATCTGGTGCGCGACCTCAAGCGTCGCGGCGTCTCGATCGTGTTCATCTCGCATGCGCTGGAGGAAGCGCTGTTGCTGGCCGACCGCATCACCATCCTGCGCGACGGCAAGCATGTGGTCACCGACGACGCCAAGAGCTTCGACCGTGCCCGGATCGTGCAGGCGATGGTCGGCCGCGATCTGTCGAACACGCTCTACGGCACGCGCAAAACGACGGTGCGGCCGCCCGGCGCGCGCGTGCTGACGGTGCAGAACCTGAAGATGGCGCCGATGGTGCGCAACAATTCGCTGTCGGTCTTCGCGGGGCAAATCACCGGCGTGTTCGGGCTGGTCGGCGCCGGACGCACCGAGACCTTCAAGATCGTGGCCGGCGTGATGAAACGGGATTTCTTCCACGGCGGCGAGGTGATCCTGCACGACAAACCGGTGCGCTACCGGGTGCCGGCGCCGGCGGTGCGCGCCGGCATCGCCTATGTCACCGAGGATCGCAAGGTCGAGGGCTTTTTCGAGACCATGTCGGTCGCGCGCAACATCTATCTCGGGTTATTGGCCAAGCTGCCGGGCGGCCGTTTCTTCCTGTCGAACAGCGAGGCCGACAGGGTTGGCCAGAGCTGGGTCGACCGGCTCAAAGTGCGCACCACCGGCAACGACATGAAGGTGGTCGAACTGTCGGGCGGCAATCAGCAGAAGGTCGTGATCGCCAAATCGCTGGTGCAGGATCCCGATCTGATCATCTTCGACGAGCCGACGCGCGGCGTCGACGTCGGCGCCATCGTCGAAATCCACGAACTGATCCAGCGGCTCGCCGACGAGGGCAAGGCCGTGGTGATGATCTCGTCCTATCTGCCCGAGATCATGGCGCTGTCCGACCGCATCCTGGTGTCGCGCCAGGGCAAGGTGGTCGAGGAGTTTTCCGCGCTGGAGGCGACGGAAGAGAAGATCATGTACGCCGCGGTGCATTAAAGCGTTTTCGAGCGAAGTGGATTCCGGTTCGCGTAAAGAGAACGCGTCAAAACAACAAACTAGAGCCTTATCGGTTCTGATTCAATCAGAACCGATAAGGCTCTAGCGCCGCGCGGGACAATTTGATCCGGCTATTTGACCGCACCGCCGGTGATGCCGGAAATGAAGCGATCGAGGAACAGATTGTAGGCGATTGCCACCGGCACCGCGGCGATTAACGCGCCGGCCATGATCTCGCCCCAGAAAAACACGTCCCCGCGGATCAGATCGGTCGATACGCCGAGCGTGATCGGCTTCTGATCGGACGATGAGACGAAGGTCAGCGCGTAGACGAACTCCTGCAAGGTCAGGGTGAAAGTAAAGATCACCACCGTCAGGATTGCCGGCACCGACAGCGGAACCGCCATCTTGATGAAAGCGCCGAACAGGCTGCAACCGTCGACGATCGCGGCTTCCTCGATCTCGACCGGGAGCGCCTTGAAGAAACCCATCAGTAGCCAGGAGCAGAACGGGATCGTGAACGTCGGGTAGACCAGCACCAGCGACCACATCGAGTTCTGCAGGCCGAGTTCGGCGATGATGCGGGACAGCGGCAGGAACAACAAGGTCGGCGGCACCAGGTAGGTCAGGAAGATCGCGATCCCGAGCGCCTCGCCCTTGCGACTGGTCATGCGCGCCAGGGCATAGCCGGCCGGTACCGCGGTGACGAGGGTGATGAGGACGACGCAGACGCCGATGATCAGCGAGTTCAACAACCAGCGCGCAAACAGCGTCTCCTTGAACAAATAGATCACGTGATCGAGGGTCGGCGGCTCGTTGAACCAGAACGGGTTGTTGGTGAGGTTGTAGAGGTCGCTGTTCGTTTTGAACGCGGTGATCACCATCCAGTAGAACGGAAACGCCGCCACGATGACGAAGAACGCGACGGCGGCGAAAAACCCGGCTTCGCGGAAGGAGCGGCTAACGGACGGCATTTCAGATCTCCCGGCGGCGAATGAAGCGAAGCATGAGAACAACGACGACCAGCAGCACCGGGAGCATGAACAGCGAGATCGCCGCGCCATGCGACACGTCGCCGGAGACAATGCCGGTCTGAAAACCCTCGAAGCCCAGTACCGAGGTAGACCCGACCGGGCCGCCCTGGGTCAGCAGGAAGACGATGGAAAGATCGGTGAAGGTGAATACGATGCCGAAGATCAGGCCGATCACCACGATCGGCAGGATCATCGGCAGGATGATCTGGTAGTTGCGGCGCCAGAAGCCGGCGCCGTCGATCGTCGCTGCATCGATCACGTCTTGCGGAACCGCCGTGATACCCGCGAGAAAGATCACGATGGCAAACGGAAAGAAACGCCAGGCATTGATGATGATCACGCACAGCATCGCCAAATGCGGATCACCGAGCCAGTTCGGTGCGTCCGCGCGTTCCACGATTCCCATCGCGATCAGCGTCCAGGTGATCACGCTGTAGAGCGAATCGAACATCCACCGCCAGGCAATGGTTGCGAGCGCGACCGGCACCGCGAAAGGCAGGATGATCAGCGCTCGCACGAACTTGCGGCCGGGGAACGGCCGCAGCAGCAGAAAGGCGCCGAACTTTCCGAGCACGAGGCCGAGCAGTTGCGATCCGAACGTGAAGATGAAGGTGTTGACCAGCGTCTGGATGAAGGTCGGATTTTGCAGGATCTGCTCGAAATTCGCCAGACCGACAAAGCGCCACGTCGGATTGTAGATGGTGTAGGCGCTGACCGAGTAATAGATCGACAGCAACAGCGGCAACCCGACCAGCAACAGGACGTAAAGGATCGCCGGTGCGACCAGAACCATTTCGAGCACATCGCGCCGGTCCAGCAGGAAGTGGAAGCGGGAGACCGGCTTGGTGATTGGTTCAGCGATAACCGCCATCGGTGAAAATTTCCCTCAATGTGAATTGATCCGATTGCCGCTTGTATCGAAGCGCCGAAGCGAGCTCTTCTTCACCGCGAAGGGGTGCCACTCGCCGGTGCGGATGCTCTCCTCGGCGACGTGCGCCCCCGGCAACTTGGCCGTGATCGGCTGCCTTGAATCGAAGCCTTCCATCACCCCGTAAACAATTCGCTCCGAGCCGAGATATTCCGAACGATCGACGCGGAACGAGAATTCGGCCGCGCTGTCGTCTCCGATCATGGCCTTGGGCAGGAAGTTCTCGGGACGGAAACCGAGATATCCGCCGCCGTTTTGCGCGACGATGTTCATCGGGGGCGCGCCGACGAATGTCGCGACAAACAGATCGGCGGGGTCGTTGTAGATTTCTATCGGGGTGCCGACCTGGCGAATCTTTCCCTTGTCGATGACGGCGATGCGGTCGCCCATGCCCATGGCCTCGACCTGGTCGTGGGTCACGTAGATCGTGGTGAGACCGACGCGCTGCTGGAATTGCTTGATCTCCTGGCGCGCCGAGGTGCGCAATTTGGCGTCGAGGTTCGAAAGCGGCTCGTCGAGCAGCAACGCGGTCGGTTCACGGACCAGCGCGCGCGCGAGCGCGACACGCTGACGTTCTCCGCCGGACAACTGGCGCGGCCGCCGGTCGAGAAGATGTCCGATGCCGAGCAATTGCGAGGCCCACTCGACCTTGCTTTCGATTTCGGCGCGCGGCACCCGCTGTGTGCGCAACGGGAAGGAGATATTCTTGCGAACCGTGTAGTGCGGGTAGAGGCCATAGCTCTGAAACATCATCGCCACGCCGCGGGCGCGGGGCGGCATCTCGTTGACGTTGTTGCCGCCGATCAGAAGATCGCCGCTGGTCTGCTTCTCGAGCCCGCAGATGATTCGCAGGAAGGTCGTCTTGCCGCAGCCCGATGGGCCGAGCAGTACCATGAACTCGCCGTCCGGCACCGCCAGGCTGATTCCGTTGACGGCCGGCACCTCGCCGCCAAACGTCTTGACGATGTTTCTGGTAAGAACCGCAGCCATTGAACCTCCCGGATTGCAACAATGACGGCTGCGCTCCATCGTTCATCGTGGAGCGTCAGTCGCGTCAGGCGATTGTGTCGTTTCGACCGTTTCGAAACCGCGCGTGCGCGATCCCGATGTGGGCGCTTAGCTGCTCAGCCACTTCTTGAAGATGGCTTCGCTTTGCTGCGTGGCCCATTTGACCGAATCCTCGGCGGACATCTGGCCGACCGCGGCCTTCGCCATCATGTCGCAGATGATGAAGTCGTTGTAGACCTCATCGATGGCCGGCCACGACGGCCCGGGATAGCCGGGAGCCGCCGACCACGCTTCCGAGTCCTGCAGGACCGCGAATTTGTCATTCGGCGTGGAGGTCGGATCGTTGGACAGGATCGGCATCGGTTTCGGCACCAGGTTGGCGAAGCAGGGGTTGTTGTACCCCTCGCTCGCCTTGAACGCCTCGGGCCAATGATCGGCGTAATACTTGAGGAACTCGATCGCGCCTTCCTTGTTCTTGGCGAACTTCCAGATACCGTAATACTCGGCCGCGCCACCCATGATCTGGCGCACCGGCCCCTTCGGCGGTGCCATCACGAAGGTGTCGTCGGCGCCTTTCGGGTTGCTTTTCTGGAATGTCCGATAGGCCGAGATCGGGTTGATGATCATCGAACCGATGCCCGAAACGAGATAGCGGTTGTTGCTGGAGTCGTCCCATGACAGCACTTCCGACGTCATCGCCTCCTTGTAGAGCGCGGCGACGAACTTGACGGCTTCGATGGTCTCCTTGCTGTTGAGCACGACCTTCTTGCCCGACTCGTCCTGAAGGGCGCCGCCGAAGCTCCACAGCAGGCCGCGCCAGGTCGTGTTCGGGTCGTTGCTGTGGCCGAGCGAAATGCCGACCGGGTGGCCCTTGGCCTTCAGCTTGGCGCCGCCGATGCGCGCGTTGTCCCAGGTGTCCGGCTTCATCCCGATCTCGTCCCACATGCTCTTGCGATACATCGAGGGGAAGTTGATGTAGAAATCGGGGAAGGCCGACCAGGTCTTGTCGTCCTGATTGTAGCCGATCTGGCGGCCGATCGTGCTGACCTTGCCGTACTTCTTCTCGGTCGCCTCGACGAGGCTCGTCACATCGACAAGGAATTTGCGATAGAGATGCGCCCCGCCGGAGCCGTTCCATCCGAACAGGTCGTGGCCCGATCCGGCCGAGGCTTCGGCGGCCGCGCGCGCGGCGACGTTTTGCACGGGGATGTGGTCGACCGTGACCGAGACCTTGTTCTTTTCGCCCCAGTCCTTGGCGAAGCTGTCGAACCACTTGTCGTAGTCCGGGACGAAGTGACTCCATTGCACAATCGACAGCGACTTGGTGTCGGCCAGTGCCCGCGACACGAATGGCGCGGAAATCGCCGTGGCGGCCGCAACGCTGAGGCCGGTTTCCTTCAGGAATTGTCGTCTCGTGACACGCGAAATTCTGCGCGCAGCCATGTTCAGCTCCCTCCTCTGTTTGATTCCGGCTGGATGAGGCGGTGCTGATATTAAAGTTGCCTCGTCTGCCGGATTATTATGTTTTTGAGGTGGGCAGCATAACGCTGCGAAGTTCCTCTCGGATATCCGGACTAAAGCCGGTCAGGATACATGACCTATTCTCAAGTCTATAAGCCCCGCCGCGAGCGGCCGCTTGGGGCGCGTCCGGCAACGGCAGCGAGCAACGCCGTACAAGAATATCGCAGGTTCGGTGGGTGCGGGAAAACGCGGTAACGCTCCCCTGACCCGGAACGCCCGCTATGTCAGCGATGCTTGTCGCGGACGGATGGCCGCGTGAGACGTAGCCGGCGATAGGTGCGGGGGAGAAATTGAGCGCCCTTGGAGCTCAGGAAATCGAGCATCGCCTGCGCCGGCGGCAACAGGACCTTGTCCTTGCGGGAGAGCGCGAACCATTGCCGGACGATGGGAAGGCCATCGACGTCGAGGGTGACCAGCCGTCGTTCGTCGAGTTCGATCGCGACCGTGTGCGCGGAAATAAAGGCAATACCCAGACCGGCGATCACGGCCTGTTTGATGGTTTCATTGCTGCTCATCGCCAGGCCGATCCTTGGGCGAATGCCAGCGCTTTCGAACAGTTGCTCCATCAGGCCGCGCGTTCCGGATCCGGGCTCGCGCGTCAGAAATGTTTCGCCTGCAAGCTCGCTCGGCGCGATGCGGGATTTGCGCGCCAGCCGATGCGCCGTCGGCGCGATGATGACGTGGGGGTGATCGCCGATCAGGTGAACGTTCATGTCAATGTCGGCCGGAGGGCGGCCCATGATCGCAAAGTCGAGGTCGTAGCCGCGCAGCGCCGTGCCGATCTCCTGCCGGTTTCCGATCGAGAGCGTGACGTCGACGTTCGGGTGCAGCCTGGAAAATCCGGAGATCATGAACGGCACGAAATATTTCGCGGTGCTGACGGCGCCGATGGATATGCGGCCGGCGGTTTTGCCCGCCATCATCTCCAGCGAGGTCGCGCAATCGGCGATCGCCGCCTCGATACGACCGGCAAGCGCCAGCACCTCGCGTCCGGCATCGGTCAGCAGCATCCCGTCGCCGGTGCGCTGGATCAAAGGCAGTCCCGCGAGCGCCTGCAAGTTGCGGAGCTGAAGCGTAACGGCTGGCTGCGTGAGATGGAGCTGTTTGGCGGCTGCGGTAACCGACCGATGCTTCTG
>Ga0208589_1001034_pt1 | contig 12055 bp, 9 predicted proteins | sample NGESurshal092012_2_FD_184486 | JGI IMG/M metagenome (GOLD analysis project Ga0208589, IMG submission 184486) | Arctic peat soil microbial communities from Barrow, Alaska - NGEE Surface sample F53-2 shallow-092012 (SPAdes) | ecosystem: Environmental > Terrestrial > Soil > Wetlands > Peat ... | reverse complement strand
CTCGCCCAACGAGACGCCGTTGATCCAGACCGTCGATGCAGTCATCGCGCCTTCGAAGTCGACAAAAACTCGCTTGCCTCGCGCAGCCTCTGGCGTTTTAAATCTACGTCGATACGTCGAAACAAACTCATACGCATGGTCGTCGAAGCTATGCCAGGGAAGGAAAATATTGGTATGCGGAATCACGACCCGCTCAAAAGCCGAGTCGTCAAACGTCACTGCCTCTGCGCCGTCAACCTTGCTCGGGTGATAGCGCCATCCCCGATTTATCGGCAGGCAAACGCGTCCCTGTGTGAGATGTTCCGCTGCGAGTGCCTGTGCGCCCGGGAAAGCGCTGGCAGCCAAAAGAGTGCTTGTCGTCTTTAGAAAATCGCGTCTGTCCATAATATGAGTAACCGGTTACATCTTATGCAATTTTGTACAGCTTTGTCACAAGTAGAAAATAGATGATGCCGCCTGACACTTACTTTGGCAGTAAATCGAGCGTCAAAACCTCAAACGCAGCAAGATGGAAGGTATGGGGTGCCTTCGCGTCCAGATCGATGGACGGCTTCGACCTATCCGCCTCCCATGGACTCTTCCCGGAATAACGCTGCGCCGCGCCAGCCGGCAACTCCAATACTTTGCCAAGCTCGATCACAATACGCTGTGGCTTGTCAGAAGGGTTTCGCAACACCACAATCGATTTCTTCGGGCTCCACGAAGCCCAGCCATAAACGTTCAGCCACATCGGATCGCCGCCCACCCAATGCGTATCCCGCAGCACCGAGGCATTCTCTCTCGACCACTTTGCCGCCTCGGCCAATGTATCCCAGTTCTTCGTCGACAAGAGAGACGGCGTAATATACATCTCCTGCAACTGCGTCCCCGTCCCAAAATACGAGTGCACCTCATTGGCAAAATCATTGCCTGGATCAGTATTCAACTCCTTGTCGTAACGCGCATAGATAATGCCGTGCAGCATAAGCGAGTTCAGAGGATAAAGCGGTCCCCGCGAAACCACGCGCTCATACGTATCGCCGTCCCGATAGGTAATCCATCGCTCGCGGTTATCACCCAGCCCAGCCAGGCTCTGATCGTCCCCGCCGCGCCAGATCGAATCAACATCAAGCAACCAGAAAGGAGAGGCGGACGTTCCCGTAGTCAGGTTGATAAAGAGATCGGGCTTCTCCTTGCGTAGCTCGCCAATCAAATGAATCATCGCATCGAAGTCGCTATCGAACCGGCTTCCCGGGAAGACGCGATCTACATTGCCAGTCCCATCAAACTTGAATTGGTTGATGCCATATTTGCGAATCATCTCCAGGCAAACATCGCGAAAAGCGTTATAGTACTTCGGCCCAGAAAGAGCATACCCGCCATCAACAATCTCGTAACCAGCACCCTTCCCAAACGCGATACGCTCCTGCTTCGGCTTGCCATAGCCGCCCCAAGGCGAAAGCCACACACCCGGAGCAGCCCCGTACTTTACCGCTGCCTCCTCTACTTGTTTGAACCCATCGGGGAATCCCTTGTTAAACTTCCACAACGAAGAGTGGTCATCCCACCCATCGTCGAAGAGAAAAGAATCCAGCGTAACCCCACGCTTCTCATGCAACTCCCGCCCAAACGCATTGATGCGATCGATCGCGAGCTCCTGATCGTAGGGAGTGAAAAAGCCCGCGTCATACCAACTGTTGTAATGCAGGAACGTGCGGTAAGGATGGGCGCGTTCCCGCTCAATATAGTTAAGAAACGCCCTCCGCATCTGCCCCGAAGGCGATACGCCAATCACGGATGAATACGTTACAGATTGCCCATTCGGCAATGGAAGCGTCCGCTCCAGATCGGAGACCACCGTGTCTCCAACCTTACGAGTCGAAGAGAGCGGGTGTTCAAACCCAAGGAAAAAATCATCATCCACCACTGGGCTACCCGCCACCGTCCCTTCAACCTGACCATCCGGCAGTTGCAGATCGATCGTCCGAACGTCACGGATCGCAAGATCCTGTTGTGGCGCAGAGATCGTTACTATCTGTCGAAAATAGCTGGAGCCATTCCGCAAAACAAAAGAGAGGTCAACCCGCAAATCACCGCGATCATCTTCCAGAACGCCCTCAAAATCCCTTCCGCCCAAGCGATCGGAATAACGGGAAGCGTGCGCCTCAGCTTTCAACTCCTGAAAGACCGGCGTCCCCACAAAGTGCAGGTCCTGCGACCGCACGACAGTCCCATCGGCAAGCAGCAAACTGAAGGAAGAGGGCACGACGATGCTTTTGTTATGCATCCGATCAGTGACAGTAATTATGCCCAGATGACCTTGCTTGACGATCCAGGCAGCCTCGATCACTCGATTGCTTAACGAATAGTGGCCATCTGCATGGCTCGATAAGGCCACTCCTCCATCGAAGATTCCCTGGGCAAGAACTGGAGCCACCGTACCAAATAGAAACACGAGACCGCAGCTGAGGCGCTTCACTACTTCTGAAAACCGAGATCGCATAGTTATTGACTAATCCATTCAGAAATTAAAATCATCTTCCAGAAATCTCCGACTCAGGCCAGTAACAGTACGCTTCAAATGACACAGGTGGCAACCTCGTCCCTCTATCCAAAATCACCCCTTTGCAGGAAATGCGTTACGCTTGGCTACGAGGAAATCACGCTCTATGAAGACCCGCTTCTGGACAAGGTTATTCGTGCCGACTGCAATCACCGTTCTTGCCGCTTCCGTTTCGTTCAGCCAGACGCCACCATCCACCGGCGCCTTCATCAACAACCTCATGCCGGAACCCGCCAGCCTGACGGCGTCTCCCGGCAGCTTCACGCTCACGCCTGAATTCCGCGCAACCACCACGCAGTTCGACAGCCCGCGACTCGATTCTGCAATTCGTCGAACCATCGCACAGATCAGAATGAAGACCGGCATTCCGCTCCCACCCGTTACGGCATCCTATCCCGGCGGCCAGCTCTCGATCGACGTCAAGGGTGCGGGCGAGCAAATACAGTCCGTCACAGAAGATGAGTCATACGCTCTTTCCGTCACACCAACTGGTGTCACCATTGAGGCTGCGACCGTAGTGGGAGCCATGCACGGCCTCGAAACTCTCGTTCAGCTCATCCAGCCTTCCGGCAACAACTACGTCGTCCCCATCGTCTCCATTCACGACTCGCCCCGCTTTCCATGGCGCGGCCTTATGATCGACTGCGGTCGGCACTTCGAGCCAATGGATGTCATCAAGCGCACCCTCGACGGCATGGCTGCCGTCAAGCTCAACGTCTTCCACTGGCACCTCACGGAAGATCAAGGTTTCCGCATCGAGAGCAAGCTCTATCCCAAACTCACCAGCGTCGGCTCCAACGGCCTCTTCTATACCCAGCAGGACGCCCGAGAGATCGTCCAGTACGCCCGCGACCGCGGCATCCGCGTCGTACCTGAGTTTGAGATGCCCGGCCACAGCACTGCCTGGCAGGTGGCCTATCCGCAGCTCGCCAGCGGAACCCCGCCCACTGTCATCCGCCGCGAGTTCGGCATTGCTCCTTATGAGCTCGATCCCACGCGCGAAGAGACATATCGCTTCATCGCCAGCTTCCTCGGCGAGATGACCACCATCTTTCCCGATCCTTACGTCCACATCGGCGGTGACGAAACCCCCGCGCCCGACTGGAAGACCAACCCACGCATCCTCGCCTTCATGCACGCGCATCATCTGAAAGACAACGCAGACCTCCAGGCCTACTTCAATACGCGCGTCCTCAAAATCCTCACTCACCTGCACAAGCACATGGTGGGCTGGGACGAAATTCTCAACCCCTCCCTTCCCCGCGACGTTGTCATTCAATCCTGGCGCGGCGAAGCCTCTCTCGCCCAGGGCGCAGAACAAGGCTTTCAGGGAATCCTCTCCGCACCCTACTACCTCGATGGCATGAAGCCCGCCGGGGTCCACTATCTCGCCGATCCGCTCCCATCCAACTCTCCCCTCACCGCCGCACAGCGCAAACTCGTTCTCGGCGGAGAGATCTGCATGTGGGCCGAGCAGCTTGATGCCAACACCATCGACTCGCGCATCTGGCCCAGAACCGCAGCGATGGCAGAACGCTTCTGGTCGCCAGAGAGCGTCACCAACGCGGACGACATGTACCGCCGTCTCGACATCATCTCCGTCCAACTCGAAAGCCTCGGCCTGACTCACCTTACCCAGGAAGACGCCAGCCTTCGCGTACTCGCCGGCACCGAGCACATCAACCAGCTCCGCATCTTTGCCTCTGCGTTTGAGCCAGTCAGCTTTGGCGAACGCTATCATCAGCAAAAGACATCGCAGCTCACAGTTCTCAACGAGTTCGTCGATGCCGTCCGTCCCGACCCGCCATCGCGTCACCGGATCGCGCTTCTCACCCGCAACTTCCTCAAAGCTCCTCAGGTAGACACTGCAGACCGCGATCAGCTCAATCAGTGGTTCGAAAAGATCGCCGCTTCTGTCCCCGAAGTTGAGAACCAGATGCAGCAGTCCCCACGCCTGGCGGAAGTGCGCCCACGAGCCGAGCAACTCCCCGGCCTCACAAAAGCCGCACTCGAAGCCGTCCAATTCCTCTCTTCAGGGACCAAAGCTCCAGCCGGTTGGAAAGCCAGCAAGCTCACCCAACTCGACGATGCCCGCAAGCCATCAGCCATCGTACGGTTCACGTTCATCGACGCGCTGACATCTCTGGTCAACGCTGTCCAGGAGTAGCTTCTCTCACCGGCAAGGAAAAGAGCCGTATCGGACACGGCGTTAGCCCGTCCAATACGGCTCTAAGTTTTGCGGCGTACACCCGACTAAACTGTCGCGCCACCCTTCGGCAAACCACCACGCTTCCGCGAAAGGTAGTAAAACCCCAGCCCTATTCCAAGCAGCGTAAACACCGCCGCAAACGAGAGAATTCGCAGCACCGCCACCGTATACTTGCCCGACGAAGGAACATAATTGCAGCAATAAAGAATCAGCAAATCCTTCGCCGTAGCGATCTTCAGGTGCGAGGCATCCACCAGCGCCAGACGGACATCCCGCTCCGGGTAGTCAATTCCCGCAAGATACTCCGACATCTTCCCTTCCGGTGTCACAAACATAATTACGCTTGAGTGCGCGAACTGATCCATCTTCCCATCCGGCCCCGGCACCCGCACATAATGAAATCCCGTCGCCTGACTCAACGCCGTAATCGCCGGTTCCTGCCCGGTCAAAAAGTGGACCCCAGCCTCCGCTTCCGGTCCCGACTGACCCAGCCATTCCATAAACTGCTTCTTCGATTCCGCCGCATCCGCCGGCTTGTCCATGGGGTCGATACTCGCCACCACAACGTCGTAGTCTTTGCCTTCCGTAAAACCCGTGGACTTCAACCCCGTCGCCATCCCATGCAACACCTGCGGGCACAACAGGCCACAGTGAAAATACACCAACGCCAGCGCCACCGGCCGACCATGAAAATACGACCCCAGCGTCACAGTCCTCCCGGTCGAATCCACAAAGCTCGCCGTCAGCGGCAAAGAATGTCCCAGTTCCTCCTCCAAGCCCGCACCCTTCAGATATCCCGGCGTCGTCTGCGCCGAAGAGCCAAGCTGTGTCCCCAATCCCTGACCGTAAGCCCCAGCGACCATCAACATTGCCCCTACAGCCATCACCATCCCAATTCGTCGCAGCAATTCCAAAACATCCTCCAAAACAACCCTTCTACTATGGTACGCCGCAGCGTCACAGATCGCCCGTCATCACTCAGAGCCTTTCGTTTTCATCCACACCGCTTTTATCTACCGACCGCAATGATCTTTCCACTCTCTGCAAATTTCCTTCGGCCAAACTTCCGGTTCTTGCACTATCATGGCTATGCACAGAGTAAACGTTATCTGCATTCCTCCAATCTAAGGACACCTCCGCATGCGCTTCATCTCATTCGCTGCAATCCTCCTCGCCGCCGTTCCTCTCGTCGCCGTCGCACAGAGTACGGCCACGCTCAGCATCGACACCACCAAGCCCATCGCCAAGGTCAGCCCCACCCTCTATGGCCTCATGACCGAAGAGATCAACTACTCCTACGACGGCGGCCTCTACGCCGAACTCGTCAACAATCGCACCTTCCTGTCCGATTGGAGCGGCATCGGCCACTGGACCCTCCTCCAGAACGGCGACGCACACGCCAACATCGCTCCCGACAAGACCACTGGGCCCAGCACCGCCCTCACACGCAGCCTCAAGCTCACCATCGACGCAGCCAGCTCCCACTCCACCGCCGGCTTTCTCAACGACGGCTACTGGGGCATGCCGCTCCATCCAAACACCACCTACCATGGCTCCTTCTACGCCAAAGCCGACAGCGACGCTATCGGGGCCGTCACCGTCCGTCTCGTCAACAACAACACCGGAGCCGTCGACGCCTCCGCCACCGTCCCGGCCCTCACCTCCGACTGGCACCAATACCACTTCAACCTCAAGACCGGTGCGCTCATCCTGTCGTCCACAAACCATCTCGAAATTCTCTTCGACCACCCCGGTACCGCCTGGTTCTCGCTCGTCTCCCTCTTCCCCCCAACCTACGACAACACCCCCAACGGCAACCGCATCGACCTCATGGAGAAGCTCGCTGCCATGCACCCCGCCTTCCTTCGCTTCCCCGGCGGCAACTACCTTGAAGGCAACCACATCAACGAGCGCTTCGAGTGGAAGAAGACCCTTGGCCCGCTCGTCAACCGTCCCACGCACCCCAGCCCGTGGGGTTATCAGTCCACCGACGGCATGGGTCTCCTCGAATTCCTGGAGTGGTGCCAGGACCTCCACATGAACCCGCTCCTCGCTGTATACGCCGGATACTCCCTCCACCAGGAGCACGTAAACCCCGGCCCCGACCTCGAGCCCTACGTTCAGGATGCCCTCGATGAGATCGAGTACGTGACCGGAAGCACCTCCACCAAGTGGGGTGCGGAACGCGCCAAAGACGGCCACCCTGCTCCCTTTCATCTCACCTACGTTGAAGTCGGTAACGAGGACGAGTTCGACAAATCCGGCTCCTATGACGGCCGTTACACGCAGTTCTACAAGGCCATCAAGCAGCGGTACCCGGAACTTCAACTCATCGCCACGGCTCCGGTCAAATCCGTCACTCCCGATGTGATCGATGATCACTTCTACCGTAGCGCGCAGGAGTTCTTCGCCGACACGCACCGCTACGACCACACCGACCGTAACGGCCCGAAAATCTTCGTCGGCGAATGGGCCACGCGTGAAGGAGCCCCCACCACCAACCTCGGCGCAGCCCTCGGCGACGCCGCCTGGATGACCGGCCTCGAGCGCAACAGCGACCTCGTCGTCATGGCCTCCTACGCTCCCATCTTCACCAACGTCAACCCCGGCGGCATGCAGTGGCCCAGCGACCTCATCGGCTACAACGCCCTGCACAGCTACGGCTCGCCCAGCTACTACGTGCAGGTTATGTTCAGCGCCAATCTCGGCGATCAGGTGCTCGAAACAAATCTGAATACCAAAAGCCCCCGCCTCTTCGACTCCGTCACCTACAACTCGAAGACCCACCACCTGATCCTCAAGCTCGTCAACGCCGCATCGACTCCGCAGCCGGTAAAGATCGACTTGACCGGAGCTACCCACGTCCACAGCAAAGCCACCGTCACCACGCTGAGCGGCAAGACAACGCAGGAGACCAACTCCATCACCGATCCAACACGTATTGTCCCGGTCGTCACAAGCATCGGTAACGCTGCCGCGACCTTCACCCACACCGTCCCGGCCTTCGCCATTCAGGTCCTGGACCTCGACCTGAACTAAAGGACACATCCACCTGAAGGCCACCTCCGTTACACCTGGAGGTGGCCTTTAGCGCGTCGTTTCGCCAGCGGGGGGAACGACTTTAATCTCAAACACCCTCGGCCATTGCTTCCCCGTAACAAACAGCCGGTCATGCTGCTTGTCATACGCGATCCCATTTAAAACCGACTCCGCATCGATCTTCTCGCCGGCTGGCAGCAAACCCGCAAGGTCGATCCACGCGATCACATGTCCGTCACTCGGCGAAATCCGCGCGATCCGATCCGAGTGCCACACATTCGCATAAATCTCGCCCTTCACAAACTCCAGTTCATTCAGGTAAAAAACCGGCATCCCCTCGTCCGTCACGACAATATGATGAGTCTCCCGAAACGTTTCAGGATTGCGAAACCGCAGCGTCGCCGTCCCATCGCTTGTAATCAACTCCGTCGCCGTGCGAGTCATTCCCCACCCTTGCCCTTCGTAGCGAAACTGCTTTACCTCGCGCATACTGGAGCGGTCATAAACAAAGCAGACATGCGATAACCAGGTCCACTCATAGACATTCGCTCCCCAGTCAACAATCCCCTCGCCAAAATAGTGTGACGGAAGATCATGTCGTTGCAGGACCCTTCCACTCGTCGGATCGACCACCAGCACCGCCGAGCGCCCTTTCATACCCGTCCCTTCATAAAACAAGCCGTCCAGGTAAAAGAAGCCCTCCGTATAGCTATCCGTCGCATGCGGAAACGTCGCCACCACCTTGTAGCCGTCCACCGGAGTAGCGTTCGCGCCACGGCTCCAGATCAGCAATCCCACCAGCGCAAAACCCAGAGACCGATTACGCAGCAAAAACCTTAAAACAGGCATCATGTTTCAAAACACTCCAGAGCATAAAGCGATGAGGAAGGAATGGGGAAGAAGGAAATCCGTCCAGCCGAATCAACAGGCACTTGTATGCCTCACCAGCGTAAAGACGAAATCTGTGCCACGCGCTATACTCCGGCGGCCAGCGCGCAGCCTGCGTACGCCAGTCGATCGAAAGGCTCGGCTGATCGAGGTTCAGCGTATTCGCCACCAGCGCCACGCGAGGCAGATGGCTCGGTGAGCTGATGATCTCCGCGGAAGTCCATCCCTTGTGACGCATCATCAGCGCGGAGTAGTAGATGTTTTGAACCGTATCCATCGCCCGCGGCTCCTCCAGAATCGCACTGGCAGGCACCCCTTGCGACTGCGCAAACTCATCCATCACATGCGCCTCGACAAACTGGTTATACGCCGCTCCGCCCGTCATAATGATCACCGGCGCAACGCCTGCCTTATATTCGCGAACGCCTTCCAGCACGCGCTCCCTCTGCTCCGGCGAAGGCGTCCCATCCAGCCGCGCAGGCGTACCCAGCACAATCAACGTGTCGAAGTGCTTCGCGTCCGTATTGTGTGTAGGAAGAGTAAGGTAGTTCCCCGCGACCACCAGCGCGAAGGTAAAGACGATCACCGCGACATAGAACAGAGTTCGAGTGAGCAGTTTCACGCAACAAGGTTAGCAGGCGGCAACGCATTCTACCGAAAAATCTAGCGCCAGCTCACAGCCAGATGCCACCGCATCTCCCGATCGTGCGTCTTCTCCAGCACCTGCGCGTACTGCAGCAGTTCCGAAAGCACCTGCTCCCCCTCAGTCCCCAACTGCTGCGGCTCATCCTTGAGCGCATCCACCAGCGCCCGAACCGTCTTCAACCCATCCCCCGCCGCGTACCACTGCGGAGGAGGCAGCCGCCGAATCAACTCCTGGTCCCCCGCACCCTCCTCGATCAGCAACGACATCGAGTTCTCATCCGCCGAAAAAAACTCAATCAACGGCCTCACTCCCAGCCGAAGCGACAACCGTTCCAGCGCATCTTCATGCCGAGCCAGCGAACGCCCATTCACAAACGTATCGAACCCAGGGTCCTCGCCCTCAACCACGATGTACATCGAAGCAGCCATTCTCCGCAGTGTAACCCCACAATCCGCCACCAGAAAAGTATCACCGCAGAGACAGCACCGCCTCATCCTCCCCACTGCGCGAAAACAGAATCACGCCCGCCCCCACCGCCAGCAAGGCCAATCCAAGCCCCATCCGCACCGTCAAATCAGGGCGCAGCAACACGTACCCTTCAGCCACCGTAAACAACGGAATCACCAGGTACCGCGCCGCAAAATGCACCGGCGTCATCTCCCGCAGCAACCAGATCATCAACACCACCGCAATCGCATCCACCCCAGAAGACGCCGAACCTATTGCAGACAGCGCGCTCAACCGCCAGACAAACTCTCCTTGAACCAACCCGCAAACCAGCAAAAAAAGCGCATTCGAAAGACACACAACAGCAATCGCTTCCGCCAACGCAAAGCCCTGCAACAGCCGATACATCCAAACGCTAAGAACCGCAACCAGCACAACCACCAGCACCAGTCCGCCAAACATCAGCCGTCCTCGCAGCACCGACGGAAACTCAACCGGCAGAAGCAGCAGTACCCCACCCAACGCCACCAAAGCCGGGACAAGCAGCCGCCTCGCTCCACCATCCCCGCTGAATGCAACCGCCATGATCACGACAATCGGAACAAACGCAAGACCCGCAGAAGCACTCGCTCCGGAAATCGTCCCCAGCGCCGCCTGGAGAAACACTACCGGAACCCCGATCAAACCCATCGCAGTCAGCGCCAGCCAAACCCATCGCCGTTCTCGAAATCCGCGGACGCCAAAGAAAAGTCCCAGCAGCGCATAAACCATCCCCAACCGCTCCAAAGTCGGCACAGGATCGGCCATCGGCGGGATCAACCACCCCGCCGACGATAGGAGGCAAAACAAAATAAACCCAACCGCAGAAACAGAAAGACCGCGCAACCGCGCGGCCTTTCCATCCTGCAATAAGTGCAGCCTACCGATTACCGCCACCCTGAGAACCGCCAGAACCGGAACCCGGTTTGCGGCCACCACGGCGACGCCGGCCGCCGCCACCCGCACGCCGCTGACCGCTCGGCCCTCCAGGTCCATTCGAACCAACAGTCGCCGGAACGGCGCCATCGGCACGATTGAAGTTCGGCTCGTCGCCCGACTCTTCGCCTTCCTCATCAAACTCTTCGCCATCGTCCCCGGCAACATCATCCGCATCGACAGCATCGTGGGCATCGTGACGGCCTGATGCAGCCGCCTGAACACCCGGCCCATCCGTTCCAATCTGACCAGGCTCCGGCAGACCCAGTTTAGCCCGCTGCTCGCGAAGAACAGCCTTACGCGAAAGCTTGATGCGATTCCCTTCAATCGCCAGTACCTTCACCAGGATCTGATCGCCCTCGCGCAACTCGTCCTTGACCTCCTTCACGCGATGTTCCGCGATCTCGGAGACATGCAGCAAGCCATCTGTGCCTGGGAAGATCTCAACGAAAGCCCCAAACTCAGCCAGCCGAACCACCTTGCCCAGATACGTCTTCCCAATCTCAGGCACTGCGGTAATATCGCTGATCATCTGGATCGCACGAGCCAAACCATCGGCATCGCTCGAAGCCACATTCACGCGGCCAGTATCATCCACATCGATCTTCACGCCAGTCGCGTCGACAATCCCGCGGATCACCTTGCCGCCCGGTCCAATCAGATCGCGAATCTTATCCGTCGGAATCTGGATCGTATGAATCCGCGGAGCAAACTGCGATTTCTCCTCGCGCGCGCTTGCAATCACAGCATCCATCGTATCCAGCAGAGACAGCCTGCCGTGGCGCGCCTGCTCCAGAGCCTCACGCATAATCTGCGGCGTAATGCCCATGATCTTGATGTCCATCTGCAGCGCCGTAATTCCCTTGCGCGTGCCCGCGACCTTGAAGTCCATGTCGCCATAGTGATCTTCCGCGCCGGCAATGTCCGTCAGGATGGCGTACTTGTCGCCGTCCTTCACCAACCCCATCGCCACACCGGCCACCGATCCCTTGATCGGAATACCAGCCTGCATCAGCGAAAGCGACGCTCCGCAAACAGTCGCCATCGAAGACGATCCATTCGACTCCAGAATGTCCGACACCACGCGCAGCGTGTAAGGCGACTCGGTCTCATCCGGCAGCACAGCTTCGATCGCACGGAACGCAAGCGCACCATGACCGATCTCGCGCCGGCCCACACCAGTCATTCTGCCAACCTCGCCGACCGAGAATGGCGGAAAGTTGTAGTGCAACATAAAGCGTCGCTTCTGCTCGCCCTCATAGCTTTCCATCCGCTGAGCATCGTCTGTCGTTCCCAGCGTCGCACTCAC
>Ga0208589_1001033_pt1 | contig 12063 bp, 10 predicted proteins | sample NGESurshal092012_2_FD_184486 | JGI IMG/M metagenome (GOLD analysis project Ga0208589, IMG submission 184486) | Arctic peat soil microbial communities from Barrow, Alaska - NGEE Surface sample F53-2 shallow-092012 (SPAdes) | ecosystem: Environmental > Terrestrial > Soil > Wetlands > Peat ... | reverse complement strand
ACCCGATTCTAATCAATTCTGATGATTCACCACAAGAGTGATTCATATATCAATACTGTATCCAGGGGAACTGGGTCAATATGGGCGCCGGGCCGCGCACCAGGGCAGCTGAGGCGGCATGTCATCCGTCGCCGTCATCGCCTCCACCTTGGGGCCCATCGAGCCAGCCAGGAACTCAGTCGCCCACGCAAGTGGGTCGCGGTCACCCGGTGGTGGGTCGGGCCGCCGGGGTGCCATGCCCCTCAAGGACCGCCGACACATCGGTGCGCAGCAGCAGCGCGTCGGCCTGCACTGCACTGTGCTGGCCAGCAGGGCCGCGGTCAGGTCCTTGTCCACCACGCCTCCACGCCACGCAGCCCGGATCCGTCAGTCACCACGGGGATGCCGCCGCCTCCGGCGCACACCACGATGACGCCACGGTCGGCCAGCGCCTCGATGATGCCAGCTCGACCAGGGCGGCCGGCTCCGGGGAGGCCACCACGCACGCGCCGCCAGGCCGTCCCGTCCGGTCGGATCTGCCAGCCGTGCTCGGCGGCCAGCCGCCGCGCCTGCGCCTCGGGGCAGACCGGCCCGACGAACTTGGTTGGCTGCCCGAACGCCGGGTCGTCGGCTTTCACCATCGTGCGGCAGATCAGGCAGGCCGCCCGGCGGCCGGGACTGGCCGACTCGAGCGCCTGCACCAGCCAGTAGCCGATCATCCCCTGGGTCTGCGCGTCGAGCACGTCGAATGGGTACGGCCGACGCAGTGCCGGGTCGCCGGCGTTCTCGATGGCCAGCAGGACCACCTGCGGGCCGTTGCCATACGTGATGATCACCTGGTAGTCGCGGAGCAGCGGGGCCAGCGCGGCGGCCGCGCGGGCCACGTCCAGGCTGGTCTCCAGAGGCGGGCGCTGCGGACAGTGGCGAGCGTCCTGGCTCAGGGACCTTGGTCCCCGGCTTGTCCCGGCCGGGACGTCATCCCCTGATCTGGAGCAGGTCCACGACTTGCAAGACGCCGGTGGCCCTCCAGGCGGCGGCGACGACCGCGTCGGCTTCGTCCCGGGTCCGGACGTGGCCGGTGAGCGTCACCGTGTTGCCATAGGTGTCGACCGAAACCTCGCTGCCGCCGGCGGCGGCCGCGTTGTGGTCCAGCGCGTTCTGGACGAGCCTGGCGGTGGCGGCTGGGTCGGCGTCGTCGACCCAGATCCCGATGTCGTTCTTGATGCTGCGGACACCGGTCAGCCGGGACACGGCTAGTTCGGCGGCGGCCCCTTGGCCGCCGTAACGGACGGTGCCGGTCAGCGTGAGATTGCCGTTGTGGGCGATTGCCTCCACGCTGTCCGGCACGGTGACGTCGGCCCGGAGCGCGTTGTTCGCGTCGGTGGTCAGCATGGCGTCGTCACAGTAGTCATGCGGCAGCAGCACGACCTCCAGGTGATTGTGTACGTTTTTCACCCCGTCGACGCCACGCGCCACGGCGGCTGCCTCGAGGTACTTCGGATAGCTAGTCACCACGCCCGTGAGCGTCACATCGCCGCCTATGTTCATGACGGTGATGTCGGTGTCGTCCACGAGGGGGTTGACGCGGAGTTCCGCCTTGACCGTCTCGCGGATAGCCATTGTCTTGCCCATGTCAGTGTCCTTTCGGTGACACCACGCTGAGGGTGGGTGCCTGGGTGACGGCCGCGGGACAGGGCCAGCAACCCGACCCAGCTGATCAGCTGTGCAGCGCGGGCGGAGACCATCTGCTGGAGCCAGAAGCCAAAGGACGATCCCAGCAGACGTGCGCCGACCGACAGTGCCGCCGGATGGAAGCGATCAGGAATTCGTTCGCCCTCGCGGCCAGGGAAGACCACCCCTCAGGACCCCGATGAGGCGACCGACGTCACCGTGAGCTGCAGGACGATCAGCGAGATGATCAGCCACGGGACCGGTCAGCTGGAACACGATCACGAACTCCCCAGCCGACCCAGGCCGGCCCGGGACTCAGGGCCGGCTCTTCCGCGGCCCTGCCTCGTCTGCCTATCGATGCTCATCCCGCTCCCTGCCTAGCCTCTGCTGAGCGGGCAGCTGGTGGTGGTCCAGATCAGCTCGTCCTGGAGGCTGCCGCCCGTTCGCTAGCCCAGGCGCGGGCGTCTATCGCATCAAGGACAGCCACCTCAGCCTCCTCGGCCGCCCACCAGGCGAAGTCCAGCGCATCGACGGCGTTCCCCTCGGCGTCCTCGGCGTCATGTTCCGCTGTCTTGGCATCAAGCTCGTCGCGTTTGCGGCCGATGCGGTCCTGCAGATCCCGCATTTTCGCCTGGGCATCGGCCCTCATCGACTGCCATTGGCTCTGCGCGCCCTCCGCCGCCTGCCCGGCCTTTTCGCCGGCCGACTCATGATGGGCAGCCATATCTGCCTTGGCCTGCTGGATGCGCGCCTTGACCTGCTCGCTGTTTTCTTGGCGGGCTTGCTCCGCGGCATCCTTCAGATGGGTGACCTGCTTCTGCAGGGTGTCAACGTGCTCCCGCAGTGCGTCAGACTCACGTACGCTCATTGTTCCCTCCTGGTTGTTCGGCTGCCTGGGCCTGGCCGCTCACGGCCGGGTCGGCTGTCGCCACGATTTGACCGTAACCACCGCTGGCCGGGCCCAGTAGGGACGGAAGTCCATAGTCCTGTCAGCGCGTCTGTGCCGAGTCCGGAGGCCGCGAGTGCGAATGCTGGTACCGCCGCGGTGCCGCTGCGCCAGGAGGCAACCAGCGGCTCCACGTCGATAAATCATCGTTCTGACCGACAGCTTCCCGGCCTCGGCGAAACACGTCAGCCAGCCGGGTAACGTCGGCATAGCCGCCTGTCACAGGTCCCGCCTCAGCACGGAGGGCTGGGCGACGACCAGCAACCGTGGGCCCCGGGCCGTCACGATCCAGTTGCTGCCGGGTGTGCCGGGCACGGTGACCGGGCTGGCCTGCCCGGCCCCCGGACACCGGGCTAAGCGGCCTCGAACACGTTGCTATGGCCGGGTCGGCTTCACGGGGGCTGGCCTGCGCGGTGGCGGCGCTGGCATGCGGGGCAGCGGCGCGGGCGGCGTGGATCGCGTTCCTGCCCGCTCGCCGCTGAGGACCCTGGCGGCGTTGATGAGCGCGAGGTGGGTGAATGCCTGCGGGAAGTTGCCGACCTGCCGGCCGCGGGCGACGTCGTACTCCTCGGCGTACAGGCCGAGGTCGTTGCGAAGGGCGAGCAGCCGCTCAAACAGCTCCCGCGCCTCAGCGTCGCGGCCATTGAGCGCGAGCGCCTCGACCAGCCAGAACGAGCAGGCCAGGAACTGGCCCTCGCTGCCCGCCAGGCCATCGTCGGTGACGTCGGTCGAGTAACGGGAGATAAATCCCTCGCGGCCCAGCTCGCGGCGGACCGCGTCGATGGTGCCCGTGAAACGGTCGTCGGTCGGTTCCAGCAGGCCGACCAGCCCGACCGTCAGCACCCCGGCGTCCAGCGCCGTGGAGCCATACGATTGCGTGAAGGTGCGGCGCTGCGGATCATAGGCGCGCTCGAGGATCTCATCGCGGATCTGGGCCCGGATCTGCTCCCAGCGCTGCACCGGCCCGCCCAGCTTGAAACGGTTGCTTAGCGCGATGGCGCGGTCGAAGGCGAGCCAGGCCATCACTTTCGACTGGGTGTAGTGCCGCCGCGGCCCGCGGGCCTCCCACATTCCGTCGTCCGGTTCCTGCCACGCGCTCTCGAGGTAGTCCATGAGCCCGCAAAGCTGCCGCCAGAGCCGCTCGGGGAACTGCCCCAGCGCTGTCGCCACCGCCCAGCCGACACCGACGACCTCGCCGTACACGTCGAGCTGGAACTGGCCTGCAGCCGCATTGCCGACCCGGACCGGCTTGGAGCCCTCGTAGCCGGGCAGCCAGTCCAGCTTGTACTCCTCCAGCCGCCGCTCGCCGGCGAGGCCGTACATGATCTGTGCCTGATCGGGCTGCCCGGCGGTCGCCCGGAAAACGGCGTCGCTGAACGCCAGCGCCTCGTCGGTGTAACCGCCGGCCAGCAGCGCGTTCAGCGTAAGCACCGAGTCGCGCAGCCAGGTGTAACGGTAGTCCCAGTTGCGCTCGCCGCCGAGATCCTCTGGCAGAGAGGTCGTAGGCGCCGCGACGATCGCGCCGGTAACCTGATCGGTGAGGGCCTTGAGGACGATCAGCGAGGTCAGGACCTCGTCGCGGTACTCACCGCGGTAGGTGCACCGCTCCGACCACTCCTGCCACCACGCCTGGGTACGGGCCAGAGCCGCATGAGCGTCCTCGGTGCGGCCGGGGCGCGCGTAGGACGGGAACCAGTTGAGCACGAACCGCTCGCTGGCGCCCTCCTGGACGGTGAACTCCGCCACCGTGGTGAGATTCTCACCGTGCAGCCCGACCGGGGTGCTCAGGTGCACAGCGTCCGGCCCCGCCTGGGCGACCAGACCATCGGGCACGCGCTGTACCCAGGGCACGTTCAGGCCGTACCCGAAGCGAATGATCAGCTGCATGCGCATCGGGACGCGGCCCCGCAGCCCCGACACGATGCGCACGAGCTGGGGGGCGCCGCCCTCACGTGGCGGCATGAAGTCGATGACCCGCACTGTGCCGTCGGCGGTCTCGAAGTCGGTCTCCAGGACCAGCGTCCCCTCCTGGTAGCGGCGCGACACGCTGCGGACCTCCCCAGCGGGGGCGATGAGCCAGCGGCCATGCCTCTCCTCTCCCAGCAGCGCGGTAAAGCACGATGCGGAGTCGAAGCGGGGCAGGCACAACCAGTCCACCGAGCCATTTCGGCCGACCAGGGCGGACGTCTCCAGGTCACCGATCAGCGCGTAATCCTCGATCCTCACGAGAAATCCCCTCCTTGTAAGCTGCCGAACTCCACCCCGGGGCGTACGGCGGGACGGTAGCGCCGCGATAGCTAAATGCGTGCCGTGTGGGAGCCTGCTAAGGACCTTGCGTGGATGCGAGCCGGGTCACGCGGTCGGCTCATGCGGCAGGCAACCCGGCACCAGGTCACTGATGTCGACGCTAATCGCGCCCTTGAACGGCCCGCTCGCCGCCCACATCCCTCACTCGACCCATCAAGCCCGCGGTGCCGGAAGCATAAGCGTTACGCGTTTTCGGATACCGCGTATCACCCCCGCCGGGTGACACAAAGCTACGGCGCGCTGACCTGTTCGTCGCAGATGTCGATCACACCCCGGGCCATCAACCCGGCAACGAGCGCTGTCCTTGATGCGATAGACGCCCGCACCTGGGCCGACGCGCGGGCCGCCGCGTCATCATGATCATCTCGGCCTGGGCGGCGCATGTGCTCGCGGCGCGCTAGGGCGTGACCAGCGGTTCCGCGTCAAGGATCATCGTCCCGACCGACAGCTCCCTGGCCTTGGTGAACAGGTCAGCTGGCCCGGTAACGCGTACGCAGCCAGCTGTCACCGGATCTTCTCCCCTGGCAGCGCGATCGAAGCCCGGCATGCGGTCCGTTATGCCCGCTGCGGCGCTTGCAGTCGTTCGCGGCACCCGCCCAGGTCCTGGCGGCCCGACCGTGACCTGCGACGCCGCGAAGCATTCATTACGGATAAACGTCCCTACCGCCACAGGCCGTTGAGATGGTTACCTGAGGTTGGAGCAGTCTCAAGACCGGGATGAGTTCACGATGTTGCTGGAGAGGGAGCAAGAGTGCCGTGAGCTTGAGCGCCTGCTCGCAGGCGTACGGAACGGGTTGAGCGGTGTTCTGGTGTTGCGGGGGGAGGCGGGGATCGGCAAGACCGCTCTGCTGGAGGATGCGGTGCGGAGCGCCGCGGGTCTGCAGGTGGCCCGGGCTGCGGGGGTGGAGTCGGAGATGGAACTCGGCTTCGCGGGGCTGCATCAGCTGCTGATGCCGTTCCGCGACGGGCTGGGGAGCCTGCCCGCGCCGCAGCGGGAGGCGCTGGGCGCGGTGTTCGGGCTGGCGGCCCGTGTGGTGCCGGATCGGTTTCTGGTGGGCCTGGCAACGCTGACGCTCATCACCGAGGCCGCGGTTGAGCGACCGGTTCTGTGCGTGATCGACGATGGCCAGTGGCTGGACCGCGCGTCGGTCCCAGTGCTCGGTTTCGTCGCGCGCCGCCTGCTCGCCGACCGGGTGGGGATGCTGTTCGCAATCCGGGACGGAGAGCCGCATGCGGCGGGGTTCGAAGGGCTCCCGGAAAGGACAATCGGCGGCTTGTCGGGTGAGGCCGCGCATGAGCTGCTGGCCGGCTCTATGGGCCAGGCGCTAGATCAGCGGGTAGCCCGGCGGATCGTGGCGGAGGCGGCCGGTAACCCGCTGGCGTTGCTTGAATTCGCTGGTGAGCTGGCACCTGAGGAACTCTCGGGTGCGGCTTCGCTGGCTTGGCCGCTGCGCTCCGGGGGCCGCCTGGAGCGGCTGTTTCTCTCGCGGGTCCAGGCCCTGCCGCACGACACCCGGACGCTGCTGCTGGTGGCGGCGGCGGAGACGTCCGGTGATGCGTCGCTGACCTGGCAGGCGGCCGAACAGCTGGGAATCAACGCGGAGGCCGCGATGGTTCCCGGCGCCCAACCGCTGCTGGCACTCGCGCCCAGGGTCCAGTTCCGTCACCCCATGATGCGTTCGGCGGCATATCACGCCGCGCCGGCTCCGGAACGCAGGCGCGCGCACCAGGCGCTGGCCGCTGTCATCGACCCCGTGCGCGATCCTGACCGCCGGGCGTGGCATCTCGCGGAAGCCGCGACCGGCCTAGACGAGCAGGTCGCGGCCGAGCTCGAACGGTCGGCTGACCGTGCCCGCAGCCGCGGCGGCTGGGCCAGCGACGCTGCGTTCCTGGCGCGGTCGGCGGAGCTCACGCCGGACGGAGACCGCCGGGCGCGGCGAAGGCTGGAGGCCGCCCGGGCGATGCATCTGGCCGGCGAGCCAGCGGCAGCGCGGGTAATGCTGGAGCAGGCGATGCCGGATCTTGCCGACCCGCTGGCCGCCGGGAAGGCCCGGCGGCTTGAGGGCCTGATCGCCGACGCAACGGGAGACCCGACTAAGACGCCCGCGATCCTCCTCGACGCGGCCGGGATGATCGCGGCGCACGACAGGCGGCTGGCCCGGGACACCCTGCTCCAGGCGGTCTGGACCGCACACCGGGCCGGGCGCTTCGGCGTCGGAATGGCCGAGGCGCTGCGAGCGGCCCGCGCTACGCCCAGGCTGGAAGGCTTGTCAGCGACGGTCGGTGACCTCCTGCTCGATGGCCTCGCCGCCCTGGCCAGCCACCATGACGAGGCCGGCGTCCGGCTCCTTCGCCGGGCACTCGGCACACTGACCGGTGACCAGCCGATCCCGGACGACATCCTGGCGAACTTCATGGTCGTCTGCTTCGCTGCCTCGGCGCTCTACGACGACGTGGCCTGGCACGATCTCAATCGCCGGTGGGTGGCGCAGGCGCGGGAGCGGGGAGCGGTCACAGCCCTGCTGCTGGCCCTCACGTTCCGCGCGTTCGACGACGTGGCCGAGGGCCGCCTCGAGGACGCTGAGACCGCTGTGGCTGAAGGACGGGCGCTGGTCGTGGCGACCGGTGACCGTGTGCAGCTCAACGCCCTCGACGATGCCGAACTGCAAGTTCTCGCCTGGCGCGGGCGGGAAGCAGCGGCACGCGCGCTCGGCGCTCAGGTCCTGCGCAACTGCGCTGACAAGGGCGACGCGCTTACCATGCGCGTGGCCCACGGCGCGCTGGCCGTGCTGGAAATCAGCCTGGGCAACTACGAGGCAGCGCTACGTCACGGGCTCGGGGCCTTCGAGGACGAGCTGGTAACGACCAGGGATTCCGAAGTGGACTTGGTCGAGGCGGCGGCCCGCTGCGGGGACCGGGAGGCCGCGGCCGGGGTACTGCGGGCATTCTCGTCCCGCGTGCGGGCCAGCGGGACTGACTACGCCCTCGGCCAGCTGGCCCGCTGCCGCGCCCTCCTTGCCCCGGACGACCGCGCCGAGCCCGAGTACCGGCTGGCCATCGAGTACCTGCAGCGCTGCCGGATCACTCCCCAGCTGGCCCGGACGCAGCTGCTCTACGGCGAGTGGCTGCGCCGCCGGCGCCGCCGCCGTGACGCCCGCGATCAGCTCCGCACCGCCTTCGGCATGTTCGACGCGATGGGCATGGACGCGTTCGCCGACCGGGCCCGGTCCGAGCTGCGCGCCACCGGCGAACGCGTGTCCGGGCGAACCCCTGACTCCCGCAGCGTGCTCACCGCGCAAGAGGCACAGATCGCGCGGCTGGCCGGCGAAGGCGCCTCGAACAAGGAGATAGCCGCCCAGCTGTTCCTCAGCACGCACACGGTCAACTATCACCTGGTGAAGGTGTTCCGCAAGCTGGACATCACCAGCCGCGCACAGCTTGTCCGCGCCCTGGCCGGGCAGGAAGGGCCAGGGCGTGTCACCTATGCCGTCCCTTCATCCTCCTGAGATTGCCGCTCGCCGGGCGGGTGCCCGGGAAGGGGGAGACGTGCTGATGGCGAAGCGCCCGGGTGGCGCGGGGAGATCCGGACCCGCAGCGCGGCGGGCCGGATGGCGAACCGCAGCGGCGGGCTGAGGTCCACCGCCTCCCCATCAACACCGGCGTGCACCGTTGCCGGGACGCTGACCTCCAGCTGCGGCGCGGCCCATGCTCGCCCGGGTGCAAGCGGGCTATCGCCGGGTGCATCGAGGACGATGATCCCGAGGCGGCCTCCGCTGAGCGTCGGGCGGGTGCCGCGGAACAAGGGGCGGTCAACCGCGTAGGGGTTGTTGGACACCAGGACGGCGGCGAGATGGCGATGCTCGCGCTCCAGGTCGTCGACCAGGCTCAGTGCAGGCGCTTCTGTGCTCGGGCCCATCACTTCAGCCGCGGTCTCCAGGAGCGTGCGCACCTTGGCCTCGCGATAGGACGGGCTGCGGACCGCTTCACCGTAGATCCCGAGTGAGACGTTGTTGAGGAACGTGCGGCCATTCACCTCTGCCACGTCGATCCGGCGTTCTACCCCGTCGGTGAACGCGTCCAGAGCGCCGGTCACATCGTGCCGGTCCACCCCCACGTCGAGCGCGAAGTGGTTGCGCGTCCCAGCCGGAACGCACACAAATGGAATGCCGTGCGCGGCCGCCGCTGCGGCCACGACCGCCAGCGACCCGTCGCCCCCGGCCATCCCGACCGCGTCCGCGCCGGCCGCAACGGCCTCACGGGCCAGCGCCGCCAGGTCCTGGCCCGGGGTGAGGATGACCACCTCGATCCCGTTCGCCCGCGCCCGCTCGGCAACCCCGCCGCGGGCAGCCTTGCCGCCGCCGGACCGGGGGTTGACGAACAACACAGGCCGGCGCGGCGGCTCCGCGGGCCGCCATCCATAATGCGACAGCTGCCGCCTGGCCGGATTCATCCCCACCAGCTACCAGGCGTCAGTGGGGGGGAGCGGTAGGACGGCGAGGCGGGCGGCTTCGGGTGCGGGGACCCCGAGCAGGCGCAGCACGGCCTCGGCAAGCTGATCGACGGAGGCTTCCTTGTCGACACGCTCGGGGTGCCGCTGGCGCATCCGCAACAGCCCGAGCAGGCCACCGGCCACCGCGCTGAGCGCGATCTCGGCATCCGGAACAGTGAACCGGCCCGCAGCCCGCCCAGCCTGGATATCACGCAGGGCGCGCGGCGCCAGGCCTCCCGGGACGTCCAGGGCGTCCAGGCCGGCGCCGGTGAGGAACCCGGCGATGTCAGGATGGGTCCAGCCGAGCCGCCCGGAGATCCGTATCCCCACGGCGAACAGCTCCGCTGGGTCGCTGATGCCGGCGACAGCGCGGTCGATCATCTGCCCCCAGCGTTCCAGCACCTCTTCGGAGGCGGTCTGGAACAACTGCTCCTTGCTGTCGAAGTGGTTATAGAACGATCCGAAGCCGATGTCGGCTGTCTCGGTGATCTCCTGGATGCTCGCCCGGTCCCCGCGGCCCTCGGCGATCAGCCGCACCGCAGCGTCGATGAGGGCCTGCCGGGTCCGGGCCTTACGCCGGTCCAGCCGCGACGCCTTCGGCGTGCTGACTGCCGATACCGTCTCTGCCATCACCGCTCCTCCCACCGTTCCACGCAGCACGCTAGCGGCCAGGTTGCCTGGTGATAGCCAGCGCGGCCGATCCCCGCCGAGCGAGCCCAGCACGCATCCGCACTACGCGTCATCATTTCTGATAGCTCATATCAGAGCTGATTGTACTTGATCGAGTCTTGAGCGTCGGACCGCCAGGTCTCGGGAAGACCGGGCCAGGGCGGAACGCCGGGCGCCGCCCGGCGGGCCAGCCGGTGATTGTCGTTTCCTGCGCAGCTATATCCGACGTGGTGGCGGCGCCGGTATGGCCTAGCGCACAGTAGTTCTCCAGCAGGGCTCCTGCTGGAGAACTACCTGACGGCGAGCCTGGCCGGTGGCCACGCCTGGTTCAGGCTGGGTGCGGCTCCCGCACGGCGTTCTGCAGGGTGTGCTGGGTGTGGCGCAGCTCGATGCCCTGTGCGAGCGCCCAGCCGCCGTAGATCAGGTTGAACAGGCCGAATAGCAGCGCGAGGGTGACCGCGCCGGCGCCGGGGTGGGCGAACAGCACGACGCCGAACGCGATGGAGACCATGCCGCCCAGGATGAACTGGGCCCGCGTCCCGGCCGGCTCGCCGCGGCCGAAAGCGGCTGCGATCTCGAACCCGCCGGCGACGACCGCCCAGCTGGCGACGATCAGCACCAGGACGAGCGCGGTGGGCCCCGGCCACGCCAGCGCAATGACGCCGGCCGCCAGGTCGACCAGCCCAAGCAGCAGATGCCCGAACACCGGCCCGGCGGTGCGGCCGCTGAGCGCCCGCATGGCCTGCAGGCCGGCCGCGATGAACGCGTACACGGCGAACAGGATGACCAGCGCCAGGACGGTGACCTGAGGCCAGGCCAGCGCGATGATTCCGACGGCGACGGCGAGGACGCCCCGCACGATCAGGGACGTGCTGAGTGACTTGAGCATGACAGCGTTCCTTTCGCTAGCTCCGCTGCTCTGGGCATCCGCGGTACTTGCCTCGGCCCGGGGCCCGGCGCGTGAACGACTGCGCCTGCCCGGCGTCCGAGGCCGGCGGCCGCCGCCGGCGTCCAGGAGGTCCCGGGACGCCGGACCACGCCGGCTTGGCAGCTCTGACTTTTGATCTACTATCACAAAACTGATGATTCATGTCAAGAGTGATGATGAACGTCCCGCTGGCTGGTGAGAAGCCGGGGAGGGGACAGCCTGCCTCGCTGCCCGGCTTCAGTACGCCACCAGGATCTGGTCATCGACCTCGGTAACCCCCGGGGCAGACCAGGCCGCGGCCACCGCCTCGTCGGGTTCGGCCCACGAGGTCACCGTGCCCATGAGGGCCGCCCGCCCGCAGGTCGTGGTGTCGACGGAAAGCCGGTCCGCGTCCAGGCTGGCGTTGGGCTGGAACGCTTCGCGTATGTCCTCTTGACGTTGCCTGTGTCCGGCGCGGGCGTCAGCCTGATGTGGTTCTGGAGGGCCTCCACGCCCGGGACGCTGGCGGCAAGTCGCCGCGCGGCGGGTCGCCGGGGTGACTTCGGTGGACAACAACCTGGAAGTGGTGCTGCCGGAAAGCAGCTACCGCGATGACGCGAACCTGACGACCGCGGCGAATAACGCGCTCGCCGCGAACGTCACCGTGCCGGGCAGCGTGGAGGCGACCGCCGAGGACGGAAACGTCAGCCTGGCCGGCGCCGTGTCCTACGGCACGGAGCGCGCCGCCGCCGCAGAGACGGTGGCCGGGCTAACCGGCGTCCGCAACGTCTGGAATGACATCGAAATCATCTACGACATCGATCCGGTGGACGTCGACTTGCACGTCCAGGAGGCCCTGGACCGCTCGGCGCTGGTCCCGGACGGCAGCGACGTGAAGGCCGACACCAAAGACAACGTCATCACGCTGACCGGCCATCCGCACGTGGGCCGAGCACGACGCGGTGCTCGGTGCGGCGTGGATGGCCTATGGGGTCATCGGCGTCCGCGACGAACTTGAGGTCACCGGCTGACCGGCGGCAGCGCCTTCCTAGGTAGCCGGCACCTGAAGCGAACACCTTCAGCGCGCCCGGACCG
>Ga0208589_1001032_pt1 | contig 12064 bp, 10 predicted proteins | sample NGESurshal092012_2_FD_184486 | JGI IMG/M metagenome (GOLD analysis project Ga0208589, IMG submission 184486) | Arctic peat soil microbial communities from Barrow, Alaska - NGEE Surface sample F53-2 shallow-092012 (SPAdes) | ecosystem: Environmental > Terrestrial > Soil > Wetlands > Peat ... | reverse complement strand
GTCGAGCAGCGGCGCAGGCCGCACCACCCTGGCCAACGGAGCACTGACCGATGCGGTGGTGGGGGAGATCGAAGGCTACCGGGGCGTGAATTCGGCCCGGGCCCGGCTGATCGGCGATGCGGAGGATCCCGAGCTCGTGGTTACGGCCGGGCTGGAGGAAAGCGCTGACTTCACTGCGCTGCGGCAGCGGATCGAAACGGAAGCCCTGACCCACGCCCGGCAGGCGCTGGGCAACATGGCGCTGCCGACTCAGCTGGATCTCACCATCAGCACCAAGAAGGCATCCCGGGTCACCTAATCGCGCTCGGCGGCCCGGGCCGCCGCCTGGAGCGTGTGCTCCATCAGGACGGCGGTGGTGACCGGGCCGACACCGCCCGGCACCGGGGTGAGCACCGAGGCGATCCCCGTCACGGCCGCGGCGTCCACGTCGCCGGCCAGTCCCCCGCCCTCCGTTGGGGTGGTGCCCACGTCGATCACCACGGCTCCGGCGCGGACGTGCTCGGCCCCGATCAGTTTCGGCTGGCCGGCCGCGACGACCAGGATGTCCGCCTCGCGGCAGACGGCGCGCAGATCCGGGGTCCGGGAGTGCGCGATGGTGACCGTGGCGTGCCCGGCGAGCAGCAGCAGCGCGGCTGGCTTGCCGACCACCGCGGACCGGCCGACCACGACCGCCCGGCGGCCGCGCAGCGGGACCCGCTCATGCTGGAGGATGACCAGCACGGCCGCGGCGGTCGCCGGGGCGAAGAAGCCCGGGAGCCCGGCGGCCAGCCCGCCCAGCGACGCCGGATTCGCCCCGTCGACGTCCTTGCCGGGCGGGATGGCCATGCCCACCTGGGGGAGATCCACGCCGGCCGGCAACGGGGTCTGGCAGATGACGCCGTGCACCGCCGGGTCACGGCCCAGTCCGGCGAGACGGCCGGAGATCTGCTCCGCGCTGGGCGGTGCCGATGCAGGGGCACCCATCTGGTGGACCTGGCAGGCGATGCCGGTCCGGGTGGCGGCCCGCTGGATGGACCGCACATACCAGGCCGCGCCCGCGTCATCCGTGGGCACCAGCACGGCCAGGGTGGGGGTGATCCCGCCGCTGCGCAGCACGTCGGTCTCCGCCGCGGCCGAGGTAGCCATCGTCACCGCGATCGTCCTGCCGTCCACGAGGTGGGTCACCAGCGTCTCCTGGGCGAGGTTAAGGAAGTGGGCCACGGGTACGGCAGCCTGCCATGGGGGAAATCACTCTGCGCGTCAATGGCACGCCACGTTCGCTGAATGTCGACTCTCGCACGTCGCTGCTGGACCTGCTCCGGGAGCACCTCGGACTGACCGGCTCGAAGAATGGCTGTGATCACGGCCAGTGCGGCGCCTGCACGGTGCTGATCGATGGCCGCCGGGCCAACTCCTGCCTGGCGCTCGCGGTCGCGCAGGACGGCTGCGACGTCACCACGGTTGAAGGGCTGGCCGGCGAGGAGACGCTGCACCCGCTGCAGGCCGCGTTCATCGAGCGGGACGCGTTCCAGTGCGGGTACTGCACCCCGGGGCAGCTGTGCTCGGCCGCCGGGATGCTGGACGAGGCCGGGCCCAGCGCGGTCACCGAGGACCTGGCCAGTGACCCGGCGCTGACCGCCGAGGAGATCAGGGAACGGATGAGCGGGAACCTGTGCCGGTGCGGCGCCTACGTGAACATCGTCGCGGCGGTCAGCGAAGTCGCCGCCGCAGGTGGCCGGGCGGCGAGTGACACCGCAGCCGCCGGGGCCTCCCGGTGAGGCCGTTCGAGTACGCCCGGGCCCGCGACACCGGGGACGCCGTCGCCCGCTTCCGCGCAGGGACCATGTACCTGGGCGGCGGGACCAACCTGGTCGACCTGATGCGGCTCGGCGTGGCGGAGCCCGACTACCTGGTGGACGTCAGCCGGCTCGGCGCTGACCAGATCGAGCCGAGCGGGGACGGCCTGCTGATTGGCGCCGCGGTCCGCAACAGCGACCTCGCCGCCCACCCCCTGGTCCGCGAGGGCTACCCGATGCTGGCCCGGGCCGTCCTGGCCGGGGCGTCGGGCCAGGTGCGGAACATGGCCACGGTCGGCGGGAACCTGCTGCAGCGCACCCGCTGCTCCTATTTCCAGGACGTGTCCAAGCCGTGCAATAAGCGGCAGCCCGGCTCGGGCTGCCCGGCGATCAGCGGTGACCACCACAGCCTGGCCATCCTCGGGCACTCGGCGGGCCTGAACGAGGCCGCCCAGTGCGTGGCCACCCACCCGTCAGACATGGCGGTGGCGCTGGCCGCCCTGGACGCCCTGGTGCACATCACCGGCCCGGACGGCAGCCGCGTAGTGGTGATGCCGGGCCTGCACCGGCTGCCCGGCGACGAGCCGGACCGCGACACCGTGCTGCGCCCCGGCGACCTGATCACCGCGGTGGAGCTGCCGCCCCCGCTGCCCGGCCGGTCCACCTACCGCAAGGTACGGGAGCGCGCCTCGTTCGCGTTCGCGCTCGTCTCGCTGGCCGCCGCCCTGGACGTCAACGGCGACGGGACGGTCCGCGGCTGCCGTCTCGCCCTCGGCGGGGTAGCGCACGTGCCCTGGCGGGCGGCCCGGGCCGAGCGGACCCTGACCGGGGCCCCGGCCACGGCGGAGGAATTCACCCGGGCCGCCGACGCCGAACTGGCCGAGGCCGAGCCGCTGCCACGCAACGGCTACAAGGTGACGCTGGCCCGCAACCTGATCGTCGCCACCCTGCAGGAGCTGCTGCCGTGAACCGGATCGAGGGCCGCGACAAGGTGACCGGGCGCGCCCGGTACGCCTACGAGTACCCGGCGGACGATGTCGCCTACGCCTACCCGGTGCAGTCGCCCGTCGCCCGCGGAACGATCACCTCGTTCGACGCGCTCGGCGCGCTGGCGATGCCGGGCGTGATCGCCGTGCTGTCCAGCGCCGAGCCGCCCGAGCTGGGCCCGGACGCCAGCCCCGAGCTGGCCCTGTTCCAGGGCCGCGAGGTCGCCTACCACGGCCAGATCGTGGCCGCGATCGTGGCCGAGACGCTGGAGGCCGCCCGGGCCGCCGAGAAGGAACTGCGGATCAGTTACCAGGCTGAGCCGCACGATGTCCGGCTGCGGCCAGATCACCCGGGCCTGTACGCGCCAGACCACGTCAACCCCAACTTCCCCACGGACACCGAGCAGGGCGACGTCACGGCCGGGCTGGCCGCGGCGGCGTTCTCGGTCGACGCCACGTACACCACCCCGGCGATGCACAACAACCCGATGGAGCCCCACGCCGCCATGGCCGTCTGGGACTCAGCCGGCGCGCTGACCATCTACGACTCCACCCAGGGGCCGTCCGCCGACCGGGACACGATCGCCCAGGCCCTGGGCCTGCCGCCGGAGCGCGTCCGGGTGGTCTCCCCGCACGTCGGCGGCGGCTTCGGGTCCAAGGGCACCACCCGGCCGCACGCGATCGTGGCCGCGCTCGCGGCGCGGGCCGCCTGCCGCCCGGTGAAGGTGGCGCTGACCCGGCAGCAGATGTTCGACGTGACCGGGTACCGGACCCCGACGATCCAGCGGCTCCGGCTCGGCGCGGACGGCGACGGCCGGCTGACCGCGCTCGTGCACGACGTGGTCGAGCAGAGTTCCACCCTGGTGGAGTTCGCCGAGCAGACCGCCACGCCGTCCCGGGTGATGTACGCCGCGCCCGCGCTGCGTACCACCCACCGGCTGGTCCGGCTCGACGTGCCCACGCCGTCGTGGATGCGGGCCCCCGGGGAGTGCCCCGGGATGTTCGCGCTCGAATCGGCCATCGACGAGCTGGCTATCGCGGCCGGCCTGGACCCGGTCGAGCTGCGGATACGCAACGAGCCGGGCACGGAGCCGGAGAGCGGCCTGCCGTTCAGCTCCCGGAACCTGGTCGGCTGCCTGCACGAGGGCGCCCGCCGGTTCGGCTGGGAGCACCGCGACCCGCGGCCGGGCATCCGGCGGGAGGGCCGCTGGCTGATCGGCACCGGGGTGGCCGCGTCCACCTATCCCGCCCGGCGCCGGCCGTCCCAGGCGACCGCGACCGTCCATAACGGCGGTTTCGTGGTCAGGATTGCCGCCGCTGACATCGGGACCGGGGCCAGGACCGCGCTGACCCGGATCGCCGCGCAGGCCCTGGACACCTCCGCCGACCGGGTGCGGGTGGAGCTGGGCGACAGCGCGCTGCCCGCCGCGTCCCTGGCGGGCGGCTCGATGGGCACCAGCTCGTGGGGGTCGGCGGTGGTCAAGGCCTGCGAGGCCATGCGCAAGGACGGCCAGACCGGGCACGCCGACACCACCGAGGACGTCAACGCGGACGGCGGCTTCGCCCGGCACGCGTTCGGCGCCCAGTTCGTGGAGGTCCGGGTCGACCCGCTGACCGGGGAGGTGCGGGTGCCCCGGCTGCTCGGCGTGTTCGCGGTCGGCCGGGTCATCGACGAGACGCTGGCCCGCTCGCAGCTCATCGGCGGCATGACCATGGGACTGGGCATGGCGCTGATGGAGGAGACCGTGATGGACGAGGGGTCCGGCAGCTTCCTCAACCACGACCTGGCCCAGTACCACATCGCCGCCTGCGCCGACGTGCAGGACATCGACGCGGCCTGGATCAGCGAGGAAGACGCGCACCTCAATCCGATGGGCGCCAAGGGCATCGGCGAGATCGGGATCGTGGGCACGGCGGCCGCCGTGGCCAACGCCGTCTATCACGCCACCGGACGCCGGGTCCGCGACCTGCCGATCACTCCCGCGAAGCTGCTCGACTAGCGAGACCATCCCTGCCACCGCGAGCTGAAGAAAGTTCGCAAGTCACCTGAACGGATCCTTAAGGGCAGCTCCCACGCCGGCCCCTTGCGTCGTAGGCTGCCAGCGTGAACGGCGAGCCGCCCGGCGGCGACCCGGCCGGACCACCTGCCGCCCGGCTCCGCCAGCTGCGGGCCAGCCGCGGCCTGAGCCAGGAGCAGCTCGCCCGCCTGCTCGGCGTGTCCTTCGCCAGCGTGAACCGGTGGGAGGCCGGGCGCACCCAGATGTCCGCGCGGGCCCGCCAGGCGCTCGCCGACTTCGAGGCCCGCGACCGGTCCGCGGCCCAGCCGGAGGTCCCCGCAGCCGAGCCGGAGGTCCCCGCGGCCCAGCCGGACGCGCCCCCGGCCCAGCCGGACGCCCCCGCCGCCGTGCCGGCCGGGGCCGCGTTGCTCGTCGCCCAGTCCAGCTTCATCGGCCGCGAGGGTGAGCTCACTGAACTCGTCGCGCTGCTGGACCGCTGCCGGCTGCTCACCCTGATCGGCCCCGGCGGGGCCGGGAAGACCCGGCTCGCCGTGGAAGCCCTCTCTAGGCGGCCGCCGCCGGTCCCGGTCGCGTTCATCCCGCTGGAGACGGTGCGCCAGCCCGAGTCCCTGATCACCGTGCTGGCCGCCGGCCTGCAGGTGCCGGACCGGCCCGGGGTGCCGCTACCCGAGACGGTCGCCGCGGCCCTGGGCGAGGCACCGCGGATGATCGTCCTCGACGGCGCCGAGCACCTGCGGGACGCCGTCGCCGCGCTAGCCGGCGACCTGCTCGCCGCGGCCCCGGAAGCGCGGATCCTCGTCACCAGCCGGGTGCTACTCGGTGCGCCGGGCGAGGTGTGCTGGACGGTGCCGCCGCTGGAGTGCCCGTCCGCGGCCGCCGGGGTATCGGATATTGCCGGGTCCGACGCCGTGCAGCTGTTCGTCGCCCGGGCGCGGGAACGGCTGCCCAGCTTCAGCGTCGCCGACGTGCCACCCCACGCCATCGGCGAGCTCTGCCGCCGGCTGGACGGCCTGCCGCTGGCCATCGAGCTGATCGCCGGCTGGGTCGGCGCGCTGTCCGTCCGGGAGATCCTGCAGCAGCGCGCGGTCCTGCTCGATCAGGACTCCCCCGGATCTGCGCCGTCCCGGGGCCGGCGGCTGGTGGACGTGGTCCGGGCCAGCTACGACCTGCTGCGGCCGGAGGAGCAGCGGCTGCTCGCCATGCTCAGCGTGTTCGCCGGGTCGTTCACGATGGCCGACGCGCAGGGGGTCAGCGACGCCGGGCCGGCCCTGGCGCACCTGATCCGCAGCCTGGTCGATTCCTCCTGGCTGGTGGTCACCCGGGGTAGCGAGCACAACCGGTTCAGCATGCTCGACACCATGCGCACCTTCGCCGCGGCCCGGCTGGCGGAGTCTGGCAGCGCACCCGCGGTGCGCCAGCGGCACGCCCAGTACTTCGCCGCGCTGGCCACCGGCAGCGAGACCGGCCTGGCCGGGCGGGACGCGGCGGAGTGGACGGACCGGCTGGCGGCCGCCATCGCCGACCTCGATCTGGCGCTGCAATGGTCGCAGGAGCACGGCGACATCCGCCTCGGCCTGGACATGGGCGCGGCGTTGTGGCGCTGGTGGCTGCTCGGCGGCCGGCTGAGTTACGGCCGGGCCTGGCTCGGGAAGGTGCTGGCCCAGGCGGGCCAGCGGCGCGACGAGCCGGCCGGCCGGGCGTTCTGCTCGGCGGCCGTGCTGGCCGCCGAGAACGGCGACTACGGCGAGGCGGTCCGCCAGGCCCGGCTGGCCCTGCGCATCCTGGAACCGCTGGGCGTGCCGGAGCGCACCGCGACCGCGGCGACCGTGCTCGGCGCGGCCTACCGCTACCTGGGCGACCGGGCCGCGGCCCGGCGCAGCTTCGCTACCGCCATGGAACTGCGGGCTGCACTGGGGGACCGCCGCGCCCTGTCCGCCGCGCTCAACAACATGGCCCTCCTCGAGGTGGACGACGGCGACCTGGCCCGGGCCCGGGAGCTGCTGGAGCAGGCTCTGGTGATCAAGCGGCAGCTCGGGGAGCGGCAGTCGCTCGCTATTGGCCTGGCCAACCTGGGGGACCTGCTGACCCGGATCAATGAGTGGGAGGCAGCGGCGCGGGCCCTGGCGGAGGCCGCCGCGATCGCCGCGGACCTCGGCCACCCCCAGCTGATGGCCACGGTCCGGTGCAACCAGGGCAACGTCGCGGCGCACCAGCAGGAGTGGGACGCGGCGGCCGCGCACTACGTCGCGGCGGTAGCCGCCTACGAGGAGACCGGGCACGGTCATGACGCGGTGGAGGCCCTGACCGGGCTGGGCCGGGCCAGCTACCGGCTCGGCCGGCCTGACGAGGGCGCCCGGCACCTGCGCGCCGCCGAAACCCTGGCCGGCGAGCTCGGCAACCCGGAACGGATGTCCCGCGTCCGCGCGGCGCTGGCCGAAACCGGCGCGGCCACCGCGGGCCCGCTGCCCGGCGGGCTGACCGCCCGGCAGGCTGAAGTGCTGCGGCTGCTGGCCGCAGGCATGAGCAACAAGCAGATCGCCGCCGAGCTGTATCTCAGCCCGGCCACCATCGAGCGGCACCTGGCCACCATTTACCGCAAGCTCGGCCTGGCCGGGCGGGTGGAAGCGGCCCGGTACGCGCTGGCCCACGGGCTGGCCGCCACGATGTCATAACCCGCGCGCTGTTATAACTCCGCCGGCCACGCGGCGCCCACCCCGCCTGCCCCGTGACTGTGGGACTACATGGTTACCGGGATTCGCCCGGACCACGCGGCCGCGTACACCTAGAGGGCATCATCCGGACCGGCCGGCAGGGCGGCCGCCGACGCCCCCAGCGGAAGGAACCACCCATGCAGGACCAGCTGATCGGGACCACCATGCCGGTGCTCTCGATCTCCCTCGACCCGGGCGAGAGCGTCGTGGCGGAGGCGGGCGAGTTCTCCTGGATGACCGATTCCATCCAGATGTCCACCGGCATGGGCGGGGGCGTTGGCGGGCAGGGGCTGATGGGCGCCCTGAAGAGGAAGATCGGCGGGTCGTCGCTGCTGATGAGCACATACTCCGCGAAGGGCGCGCCGGGGACCATCGCGTTCGCCGCGAAGCTGCCGGGCAGTATCCGCCCGGTCGACGTGACTGCGGGCCGGGAGTTCATGGTGCACCGGCACGGGTTCCTGACCGCAACGCCGGGCATCCAGATCAGCGCCGGCTTCCAGCAGTCCTTCTCCGCGGGCATCTTCGCGGGTGAAGGGTTCCTGCTGCAGCGCATCGGCGGGCAGGGCCGGGCCTGGATCGAGCTCGCCGGCGAAGTGATCCGCTACGAGCTGGCCGCGGGGCAGTCGCTGCGCGCGCACCCCGGGCACGTCGGCATGTTCGACGCGTCCGTGGCCTTCCAGGTGATGCGTGTCCAAGGGGTGGCCAACCGCTACTTCGGGGGCGACACGCATCACTTCGCGGTCCTGTCCGGGCCCGGCACGGTCTGGCTGCAGTCCATGCCGCTGCCCGTATTCGCCGCCTCGCTGGCGCCCTACCTGAGCGCCCCGGCCGACCGCAGCGCGGCCGTGGAAGGCGGCGTCATCGGCGGAGTCATCAACGACCTGCTCCGTTAGCTGTCCCGGGCCGGCGACGGCCCTTTCTATTCACAAACGAAACCCCCGACCGAGGCAGGACATGAACAGATCAGGCTTCACCACTCGCGCGCCCGCGGCAGGCATCCTCGCGGCGGCGGCCGCCTCCGGGCTGGTCCTGGCCGGCTGCGGGAACAGTTCCGGCGCCACCGCGGCGTCCACGTCCAGCCAGCCTGCCGCGGCGGGCTCGGCCTCGGCCGGCTCCGCCTCGGCCGCGAGCACATCGAGTTCCGGGTCGTCCAGTTCCGGGTCGTCCAGTTCCGTGTCGATGGGCAGCGGCACGGTCGCCTTCTTCCCGCTGAGTGTGGGAAACAAGTGGGTGTATGTAGACAAGCTGAGCGGCGAGCAGGGCACCGTGACCAACCAGGTGATCTCGGTCAAACCCGTTGCCAGCGGCAGCAAAGTCGTCATGAAGGACCAGGATGACCTGGGCGGCGGAGCCCCCAACACGACCACGTCAGCCCTCATCGTCCACTCCGACGGCTCGATCACGGTGCCGATGACCACCGCGGGCGACTCGTTCAAGATCAAGTCGGGCGGCGTCCTCTGGCCCAGCGCAGCCCAGCTCGCGTCTGGGCAGCCGCACCATGACACGCTGGTGATGACCACCAACATGGCCGGCCAGACCACCACCGTGCGGGCTCACATCGTGGTCAAGGGCGATGGCACCCAGACGGTGCACGTGCCCGCCGGTACCTACCAGGCCACCGTCATCGACGAGTTGATGACCGAGAAGTTCTCCGGGGTCGCGATCAACATGGACATCCGGACCTGGGTGGTGAATGGGGTCGGCCCGGTGAAGACCGAGATGACCAGCAACGCGGCCGGCAAAGAGGCGATCATGAACGACGAGCAGCTGAAGTCCTTTACCAAGGGCTAGACCAGCGGATCGAGGCCTGGGTGGTCAGCTCGGCCGGCGTCGGCCCTGCTGACCACCGAGCGCGCCGCTGACCGCCGGAGTGCGGCGCGGGAACGAGCCTGCGTGCGGCCGGCGCCCCGCGGAGCGTGACAGACTCTGCCGGTGACTTCGGAAGCGAGGCCGGCGGCGGCCGCGGGGACCTGGGAACTCGGCGACATGGTCATCAACCGGCTCGGCCTCGGCGCCATGCGGCTGACCGGCAGTGCGGCGTTCGGTCTTGGTACCCCGAGCGACCGGGGCCAGTCGATCCGGGTGCTGCGCCGCGCGGTCGAGCTCGGCGTCAACCACATCGACACGGCCGCGTTCTACTTCTCGCCGCTGCGCTCCGCGAACGAGCTGATCAACACCGCGCTGGCGCCGTACCCGCAGGACCTGGTCATCGCGACCAAGGTGGGGCCGGGCCGCGATCCGTCGGGTGAGTGGATCCCCTGGGCCAGGCCGGATCAGCTCCGCGGCCAGGTCGAGGAGAACCTGCGCCAGCTGGGCCGGGACCATCTCGACCTGGTGAACTTGCGCGCCTTCCCGGTCGATTCGATCGCCGAGCATTTCGGTGCGCTGGCCGAGCTCCGCGACGCTGGGCTCATCCGCCATCTGGGCGTGTCCAACGTCACCCCCGGGCACCTGGCCCAGGCGCAGGCCGTCGCCCCGGTGGTGTGCGTGCAGAACCGCTACGGCGTCGGGGCGCCACCCGACGCCCATGCCTTCCTCCGGGCCTGCGGGGAGCAGGGCGTCGCGTTCGTGCCGTTCTTCGCCATCGCCCGCGACGCGCGGGAAAGGCAGCCGGACGGCCCCGACCACGACGCGGTCCTCGCCATCGCCGCGGCCCACGACGTCACACCCGCCCAGGTCCGGCTGGCCTGGACGCTGCAGCAGGGCCCGCACGTGCTGGCCATTCCCGGGACCGGCAACCCGGAGCACCTGGCCGCCAACGTGGCGGCCGCCGCCCTGCGCCTGTCACCGGGCGAGATGGCTCTCCTGGAATCCGTCTCCTGACCCGGCCACGCATGACCGCCTATGCGGGCGAAGCAGACGGCTTCGTCGCGCTTAGCTCGCGGTCAAGTGGTTTGGGCTAGCATCCTCCGGAAGACGGTTGAGCAAGGGGCGCAGCAATGAAGTTCTACGGCGAGATGAGGGTCCAGGGTGGCGGTCCCCTCGACGGCTCTCGTTTCGACGCGCTCGCCTACGCGCTGGCCGAGATCGAGGAGACCGACCCGGCGATCGAGGGCGTTGACCTGACCTCCTCACTCGCCCAGGGCTGGGTGACGGCCTCCATGACCATCAGCGAGGAGAACCTGGAACTCGCGGTCGCGAAACTGATCGCCGCGGTGCGGGCCGCCATTTACCCGAATGGTGACCATGCGGGCGGCTGGCAGTTCCTGACCGAGACCGCGGGCCTTTCCGTGCACCCCACCACGGACCGCGCGGGTATGAATGCGCCCGATCAGATGGCACCACCCCAGGCGGCACCGCAGATGGCGGCACCGCACCAGATGGCACCGGCCGAACCTGCCCCAGCGCCACCACCTGGCCGGCCCGCACCGCCCGTCCTGCCGCCCCGGCCGCAGGTGCCAGCCCGACCGGATGCACCAGTGTCGGTCTGGCGCTGACCCGGGCCTGGGCCGAGCGGTTTCCCGGGCCTGACCCGTTCTCCGCCTATCGCGGAACCAGGAGCGCTTGCATCACGCCTGGCACCGATGCGCAACCGTGACCAATTCTGTCCAGCCAATGGCCAGGCTCTGGCGTCTTAGCAGGTGACCGGGGGGCCAGCCCCTGCTGGAAGGAGTCACCTGATGAGGCTTACTCGCATTCGCGTCGCCGTCGCCGCCGGGCTGCTGGCGGTGTCCGGGACGGTGGCCGCCACGGCGCTCGCGGTCGTCCCGGCGTCGGCCGGGTCCAGCCCGGTGGTGATGGTCAACTGCGCCGGGAAGGGCCAGGTCCGGCCGGGTGGCTACGACATCGGGTGCACGGCCAACGAGTTGCTGAGCTCGCTGCACTGGCAGACCTGGCGCGGGACCGCCTACGGCAACGGCGTGCTCAAGGTCGACAACTGCACCCCGAGTTGCGCGAAGGGCAAGTACATCGACTACCCGATCCTGACCGTGCTGTGGCGGCCCGCGCCGTGGCCCGGCCACGCAGGACACCGCTACTTCACGCGGCTGACCTGGATCTTCACCGGCAAGCGCCCCGCGCACACCCTGGCGGCCCAGACCCTCACCCTCCCCGCCCGCTAACCACGCCCCCGCGGCGCCCGCGGTGCCCCGCGGGCTCCGCAGCCCCGCCAACGTGGTTCATTTTGCCCCGCCCGCGGGGCAAAATGAACCACGATCATGCCCAACGGGGGGAATGAGCGGGCCGGTGGGACTCAGTGCGCGTTCCCTCGACCCAAATGCACTGTGCTGATGACCTGGGCAGGGGGCGGTGGGCTCAGCCACCCGGGTGGCCTAGTCACCCGAGGCCTCGCCGGGCTCTGCGGGTCAGCCGAGGGTGATGGGGCGGTAGTGGGTGGTGAGCCGGCCGTCGTCGCCCAGGACGTGGTACGCCACGGCCGGGGGCGCCTGGAAGTCGGCGCTGTCGCGCTCCTCCCAGGGCAGCACCCCGGTGGAGACCACGCCCGGCGCGGCCAGCAGCGGCCGGCCCGCGAACGTGGTCGCCGCCGCGCTGTGCGCATGACCGCACAGCACCGCGACCACCTGGGGATGCCGGTCGATCACGGCCGCCAGCCGGTCCTCCCCCGACAGCCGGAT
>Ga0208589_1001031_pt1 | contig 12066 bp, 6 predicted proteins | sample NGESurshal092012_2_FD_184486 | JGI IMG/M metagenome (GOLD analysis project Ga0208589, IMG submission 184486) | Arctic peat soil microbial communities from Barrow, Alaska - NGEE Surface sample F53-2 shallow-092012 (SPAdes) | ecosystem: Environmental > Terrestrial > Soil > Wetlands > Peat ... | reverse complement strand
AGCTTACGATACTTGCTATTTGTCATCCTATAAAATTAAGGCATAGCCATCACAACATTACCACCGCCCAAGGCGGTGGCTTTTTAAGTTGCAGTAAAGCACCCGATAAAAAAAATAGTTTGCGTGTTTTTGATTTGGTAAACTAAATCGATATTTAGTTTACATTTGTAAACAACATGTTTACTAAAATTAAATTATGCCAGTTGGAAAACTCATAAAACAACCGGAAGGTTATACAGCCTTTATCCCAACCGTATTTCCTGCAAAGGACCTACTGGATTTTCCATTGGAAATTATAACAAAAGCAGCAATTGCTGAACGGGTAATAGGAAAACTCGATGGTATAACACATGTGTTGCCTGATGCAGATTTCTTTTTAAGCATGTACGTCATTAAAGATGCAACCAGCTCCGCACAAATTGAAGGTACCCGTGCCGATATGATGGATGCGTTGGAAATGAGTGCAGGTATCAACGTTAAAGATACCGATGCAGATGATATCTTATTTTATATAAAAGCATTGAATTATGGCACAGACCGGTTAAAGAAATTCCCATTTTCATTACGATTCATCCGGGAACTGCATAATAAACTAATGACCGGCGCAAGGTCTTCTCATTTTGCTGATCCCGGCGAATTCAGAAAATCGCAAAATTGGATAGGTGGAACCAATTTGCAAAACGCCTCATTTGTACCTCCGCCTGTACAAGCCATGAAGGAAGCATTAACTGATTTTGAAAAATTCATTCATGACACCACTTTAATGCCCGTTTTACAGGCAGGTATGCTCCATGCACAATTTGAAACCCTTCACCCTTTTTTAGATGGCAATGGAAGAACCGGGCGGTTATTAATTACCTTGTTTCTTTTTGAAAGAGCCGTTTTGGAAAAGCCGGTTTTATTTTTAAGCAGCTTTTTTAAAAAGCATCAGCAGTTGTACTACAATAAGCTGCACGCTTATCACAATAATAAAACCAACGAGTGGTTGCACTTTTTTTTGGATGGTGTTATTGAAACAGCCAATCAAAGTATTGAAGCATCAAAAAAAATAACGGCCTTACGTGAGGCGGATATGCGTAAACTGCAAGCCCTGGGAAAAAGAGAAGCGACAAGCGGCATATTGTTTTTACAACATTTGTTTAAACATCCGCTTGCAAGCAATTCCATAGTAGTTGATAAGATGAAATTTACCCGGGCAGGTGCCGGAAAATTAATTGACAGATTTGTAGAATTAAAAATTCTGAAACCATTGGATGAAACCGCGAAATATGGAAAGACATTTATTTACAAAAACTATGTTTCGATATTTTCTGAATAATAATTTATGAGCAACAACAATACAACGAATACTTCTTCCATCGTCTCCAAAGTATGGGCCTTCTGCAACACCCTTCGGGATGATGGCGTGGGCTATGGAGATTATTTAGAGCAGCTTACTTATTTGCTGTTTTTGAAAATGGCAGATGAATATATTAAGCCTCCATATAACAGGAAAATGCCCATACCCTCGGCTTATTCATGGGATACCTTGACCAATAAAAGCGGCGATGAACTGGAAGTGCATTACAATAACCTGTTGCGGGAACTGGCAAAAGAAAAAGGAATTCTTGGACAGATATTTACCAAGAGCCAGAATAAAATAACAGACCCGGCGAAATTGTATAAGCTCATTGCGCTGATCAATGCAGAACAATGGGTATTGATGGGCGTAAAAGACAAAGGCGATATTTATGAAGGCCTGCTGGAGAAAAATGCAGAAGATACCAAGAGCGGCGCCGGCCAGTACTTTACACCAAGAGCTTTAATTAAATGCATGGTGGAATGTTTGCGCCCGGAGCCAATGAAGACAATTGCAGATCCTGCCTGTGGCACCGGAGGTTTCTTTTTAGCTTCTTATGATTTTATTACTGATGAAAAGAATTACACACTTGACCAGGAACAAAAGAAATTCCTGAAATACGATACTTTCTTTGGAAATGAAATTGTAGCCAGTACACGAAGGCTTGCTTTAATGAATTTGTTTCTTCATAATATTGGTGATATAGACAGTGATCATATTTTTATTTCTCCCAACGATTCATTGATTGCCGCTTCGGAAACACGGTATGATTATGTGATGGCCAATCCGCCCTTTGGTAAAAAAAGCAGCATGACGTTTACCAACGAAGAAGGCGAACAGGAAAAAGAAGACCTCACTTATAACCGCCAGGATTTTTGGGTAACTACCAGCAATAAGCAGCTCAACTTTGTACAGCACATCAAATCAATGTTGAAAACAACAGGATTAGCCGCAGTGGTGTTACCGGATAATGTACTGTTTGAAGGCGGCGCAGGAGAAACCGTTAGAAAGAAATTATTAGAAACAACCGACCTGCATACAATTCTTCGTTTGCCCACCGGAATATTTTATGCAAACGGCGTAAAAGCAAATGTTTTATTCTGGGATGCAAAACCCAGCAGCAAAGACCCATGGACAAAAGAAGTATGGATATATGATTATAGAACTAACATCCATCATACTTTAAAAAAGAATCCATTAAAGGTTGATGACTTGAAAGATTTCATAGAATGTTACCACCCAACGAACAGGCATAAACGAAAAGAAACATTCAGTGAAGCCAATCCTGAAGGCCGCTGGAGAAAATTTACTTACGATGAAATAATTGCACGGGATAAAACTTCTTTGGATATCACCTGGTTAAAAGATAAATCCCTCGCTGATTTAGATAATCTTCCCGATCCTGATGAACTGGCTTTGGAAATTGTAGAGAATCTGGAAGCGGCATTGGAAAGTTTTAAGGCGGTGATTGGGTCACTGAATAAATAATGTTTCTAAAATAAATTATATGGATAAACTTTTTTTAGAATGGAACAAAATCGTGAACATTGATGAATTAATATTGAGAGAGAATGAATTAAGGGGAATGTCTGGAATATATGTATGGGGATGGCCAGATATGGATAAAGAATTTGTTCCCTATTATATTGGGAAGTCAGGCAATTTACGTCAGCGGTTATTTGACCATTTAGGCAAACTCAAAGGTGGCATGTCTTCAATTTATTCAATGCAATACGCTCAGAGCAAAGATTTTACTCCACAAGATAACCAAGACGACGATAAACTATTGTATGTTCCCAGCACTATTGAAAATTGGGAAAAAATATTTCGTTCTAATGCAGTTCAGGAAAGTTTGAGTTGGTTGCTTGATAATCTGATGTTTTCATGGTGTAAAACAGACAGTGCGCATAATGTTGATTTAGAAAGATTGATTTTCAAATTAATTAATGCTAATAATAATACTCCTAAAGTCGGAGCAAAAGTGCCAGGTGATTCTAAACTGTCAATTGGTGATGTTAGCTTTTCGGGGGATGAAACTCTTAGAAAATTATGCACTCCATGTAATCATTAGAATTTTCAAAATAAAAAGTTAGTTTCACTGCTGCTCACAGAATGCGTTTTGAGATAGGCCGCTTTGTTTCCATTGCTCTATGATCTGAAACATTTGCTGCCGTACTTCAGGATTGTTGCGCATGATTTATTTTTTTACCATGCAAAACTATGTGTGATTAAAATTGTGGGCAAGAGGTGATTGGACGGAAGGATACTTTTATAATCTGAAGTTATTGATAATCTAGATATACAACTGAACTTGCATTGATCATCATCATTGACAATATTATCTAATGTTCCTTGGATGAAGATTGTAAAACGATGCCGAGGTTACTGCACTCCTCTTTTTGTGAAATAGAATGAATTAGGCTCGCTTTTTTGAACGATTTTTAAAAAGTTGTTTATTTATTTCTTTTAAATTGAACATATGAAAATTGTCAACCAAACATTGCTCCTTTCAGCGGGTGACCTTTCCCATCATATGGCATGTAAACATCTTACAACGCTTAATCAAGCTGCCGCATTGGGAACATTGGAAATGCCTAAGCCAAGAGATCCTTCGCTTGCGGCTTTACAGAAACGCGGACTAGAACTTGAACAATACTATCTCAAAGCTTTTCAAGAAAGGGGATTAACTTTATCAATCCCTGCTGATAAAGAAGAAGAATCTTCTCTTAATCGGACTATCAACGCTATGAAAGCTGGCATTGATATTATTTACCAAGCCAGCCTGCAACTGAACGAATGGCAAGGCAGGGCTGATTTTCTTCAAAAGATCACTAAACCTAGTAATCTAGGTAACTGGTCTTATGAAGTGATCGATGCCAAGCTCGCTACCCAAACTCGTGTAGGCACCATTGTCCAGCTCTGCTTATACTCTGAAATGGTTGGTGCTATCCAGGGCCTTATGCTCGAATATATGTATGTTGTTACACCGGGCGAATCAGATAGCTCCAATACTTATCGACTCGATGATTTCATGGCCTATTACCGTTACATCAAAAAACAACTTAACAATGCAACAGTACAATATATAAATCCGGATACAACTTATCCGATTCCATGTTCATTCTGCGACATCTGTAATTGGTGGGAACGCTGTAATACACGACGTAGGCAAGATGACGATCTTACTTTCGTTGCTGGTCTTGCTACTGGTCATTTATCAGAACTTGCCCTGCATAAAGTAGTAACAATGGAGGCACTTGCACAACTGCCTGTCCCTATCCCCTTTAAACCGCAACGAGGCGCAGTTGAAACTTTTGAACGGCTAAGAGAGCAGGCGAGACTGCAAGTCCAAGCGAGGACCTCAAAGGAAGAAGTGTACGAATTGATACAAATTGCCGAAGGCCGTGGTTTTTTCAAATTACCCACTCCGTCTCCTGGCGACATTTTCTTTGATTTCGAAGGTGATCCCTTTATCAGAGATGGCGGTATGGAATATCTCTTTGGATGGGTACCCGCTGATCAACCTGAAGTTTATCATAAATTATGGGCGCTTGACCACAAACAGGAAAAGATTGCCTTTGAAACATTTGTCGATATCGTGATGGAAAGATGGAGGAACCACTCCGGAATGCATATTTATCATTTTGCAGCTTATGAACCAACTGCTATTAAACGCCTAATGGGTAGGTATGCCACCAGGGAAAATGAAGTTGATCAAATGTTGCGTGCAGGATTATTCGTTGACCTTCATACCGTCACCCGGCAAGCCCTCCGTGCTGGAGTTGAAACATATTCCCTCAAGGAACTCGAAAAATTTCATGCTTTTGAACGAGCGCAGGAATTGAAAATAGCCGCGGAACAACTTCGAGAAGTACAACGAAAAATTGAGGCAAAACAAACAATATTGTCTGAGGAAACAGTTAAAGTTGTTGAAAATTACAATCAAGAAGATTGCTTATCTACACGTCAACTTCGTGATTGGCTGGAGGCCCTGCGTGATAAACTGGAACAGGATGGGCATGCAATTCCCAGACCAACGCCTGGCGACGGGTCCCCTAGTGAATCATTGAATGACTATCAACAACGCATCGCCCGACTGATCGAACTGTTGCTAGAAGGTATACCTTATGACGCCACCGAAAGAACCCCACAACAACAAGCCGTTTGGTTGTTAGCAAATATGCTTGACTGGTATCGCCGCGAAAAAAAGGCTACCTGGTGGGAATTGTTCCGCTTGCGTGACCTTTCACCTCTTGAAATGATGGAGGAAAAAGTTGGCATTGGCGGCTTGCGTTTTACCGGCCACCGAGTGGACGTTAAGAGAAGTGTTATCGACGAATATGAATTTCCGGCACAGGATTTTGAAATTAGATACGGTGATGATGTATACATAACAGTAGAGGGTAAAAAAATTGGAACTATAGAATCTGTAAGTGATACAGAATATAGAATACAAATTAAGAAAGGTCCGACGACAAAAGATATCCACCCAATTAGCATTTTCAGCATGTCAATCATACCCAATGAAGCCAAAGAACAATCTATTGAACGGCTTGCAGACTGGGTATTGCAAAATGGGATTGATTCTATTGGGAACTTTAGGGCCGGACGTGATCTGCTGATCAATCTTCCACCAAGAATAATTGGCGAGTTACCAGTGACAACCGATCCACAACGAAAAGCAGTGTACTGGTGCAATCAATTAGAAAATGGTGTATTACCCATTCAAGGCCCACCCGGCACTGGGAAAAGTCATACCGGAGCGGAAATGATCTTGTCACAAATCCGCGCCGGCAAGAAAGTGGGTATCACTGCTCTCAGCCACAAGGTGATCATCGGCCTAATGACAAAAGTATTGGACTTAGCCATCCAAACTAATATCACGGTACGCGCTATGCGAAAAGTAAGTCAACCATCTACGATACCTGATCCAAGGATCACCGAGATCACAAAAAATGAATTGATTGTAGGCGCCCTTCAATCTGGGAAGGCTAATTTAGTGGGTGGAACTGCATGGCTATGGTCCCGCCCAGATATGGCAGCAATTGTGGATGTTCTATTTGTCGACGAAGCCGGGCAATTATCGCTGATTGATACAGTGGCTGTAGCACAAGCAACTACCAACCTTGTATTGCTTGGAGACCCGCAGCAATTACAGCAACCCCAACAAGGCAGCCACCCTGATGGAACAGAGGTCTCAGCCCTGCATCATATTCTCAAAGAGCATCAAACGATTCCTGATAACAAAGAGATTTTTCTTGAGACCACTTGGAGAATGCATCCCTCTATTTGCAGCTTTATCTCTGAACTTTTTTATGAAAGCCGGCTTGGGCCTAAAGCCGATCTTATTAATCAGCGACTTGATGGTGATGCAGAATTTGATGGTGCTGGTCTTTATTTTCGGGCCGTAGATCACGAAGGCAATCAAAGTTCGTCGCAACAGGAAGCCGCATATGTGAGAGACTTAATAGTTAGGCTTACCAATGGTAAGGTTACCTATGCTGACAAGGACAAACAGACAAGAGTCTTAACAATCGAAGATATAAAAGTGATAACACCCTACAACGCTCAATTAAACTTGCTTTCAAATATGCTCCCGACCGGAATTCAAATAGGAACTGTTGACAAATTCCAAGGACAAGAAGCACCGGTAATAATCTTCTCAATGGCAACTTCCACTCCTGCTGATGCGCCGAGAGGCATGGAATTTCTTTACAGTAGTAACCGTTTCAATGTCGCGGTCTCAAGGGCAAGAGCAACCTTTATTTTGGTAGCCAGTCCAAAGTTATTCGAACCTGATTGCAAAAATGTGGAGCAAATGAAACTTGCGAATGCATTCAGCAGGTTTTTAGAGGTTGCAAAATGATTGACTCGAGTGCCTCTCGCTTTCCGTAGAGTATTTAAATAATTAAAGACTGCTCTCATTAGTTTGCACCCTAAGGATATTGCAATCTGACATTACCAGAACGTTGACGAAAATTATTAAGTCAGCAAATAAAAGGTTCAATAACAATTGATTTTTTGTTATACATTTAGTAGTGATCCTTTGGAAATTCTTTATATCGGTCAAGGGAACATATTGGATAATAGCAATAGAGCAGTTAAACTAATTAATGCTGTTAATAATAGGGAAAATAATTTAATGAAAAGCGGTTTGTTACGATATTACTTTGGATTGGTGCTTCCAATTTTTATGCAGCTTCCGTTAACAATTAACGGTCAGCAAATCAAAATAGATTCTCTCCAATTAGCATTAAAGTATGCGAATGAGGATAGCAACCGTATTAATATTCTCAATGAGATAAGTGATGCCATAACCTGGCAAGGTTATTTCTCAAAATCAGATTCTTTTGCCTTTATGGCTCTTGATTTAGGTCAAAAGATCCATTTTAAAAAGGGAGTTGCAGATGCAGCAAATAATATTGGAATAAATTATTATTATCAGGATAATTATGCAAAAGCATTACATCAATATTTTAACGGTTATAAAATAGCTGATTCTATTGGTTACAAGAAAGGTATGGCAACTGCGCTGTTGGGTATAGGAGAGGTTTACCAGGACGAAGGAGATGATTCTTCAACTTTAAAAGAAGACACGAAATCTTATAAATTATACCAGGATATTGGTTATGAATTAGGAATGGCAGATGTGCTAATAGATATGGGATGGTCTTATAATAATCTGGAAAAAGATTCTGCCGCTTTTGAAAAAGGCGAACAAGCAATACAACTTTATGAAAAGGTAGGCAATAAGGGTGGCGTGGCTGCTGCGCTTGATTTAATGGGGAAGGTTTATGAAGACCGGGGTGATAATTCCAATGCTTTACAAAACTATGCTCAATCATTGTCCTTAAAAAGGGAAATTGAAGATAAAGACGGTGTTGCAACTTCCCTTGTGTATGTAGCGGAAATTTACTTAAAGGAAAAGAAACTGAAAGATGCATTGGAAAATGCCAATAATAGCATTGCAGCTTCAAGGGAGATCAATTCCTCAAATGACGTAATGGAAGCAGAAAGAGTTCTTAGTGATATTTATTTAGCTGAAGGAAGTATTGGGGAAGCAATGGAGCATTACAAAAATTACACGCATCTTCAGGATAGTATATATGGTCCTAAGAATACCAAAAAAGTTGTTCAGGCGCAATTGAACTATGAATATGAGATAAAGCAAGCTCAGGAAAAGGTAGAACGCGAAAAAGAAGAAGCGATTTATAAGGCAAGGATTCAATTTCAAAGTATCCTTCTAATATGTTTATTAGTTATTGTAGGGCTTCTAATTTTTCTTTACAATAGATTGCGACTTATAAAGAAACAGAAGGACGATATAATTAAGCAGAAGGATGATATAATCGCAAAAAATGAACTGATTGAAAGAATCGAAAAGTGGATGATTGATGACTCGGGAGACTTTAATATAGAGTCAAAAAAGTTAACTGAAAAAATAGAATTTGCTATCAGGAAAAATGTTTTTGAGAAGATAAGAAATGAATTTGGAGAGAGGTGGTGGAAAGATGGCGTTCCGATAGAAATTCAAAAAGATGCAGCTATTACATCTATAGAAAAGGGAAATCAGGAACCACCTGAGAATTTCGTTTATCTTCTTGGATATAGAAAAATAATAGATAAGCACTGGGACATTTTTAAAGAATTATATTCTGATCCTGAATTTAAAACAGGAAAAGAAAAACAATTAAAATGGTTTGATTACCTAAACGAAATAAGAAACAAATTGTCACATCCTGGGCGGGCAAAAGTGACTGAATTTGAATTTGATTTTTTGAAAAAATTATCTGAGTGGTTATTGGTTAGGATAGCCGAAATTCAATAATTGAAGCTCCCTATTCCTCGTTTTTAAAGAGGACCAAATCTGCGAAATGAAAATCTTTAATATTTGCTTGTTTTACTGTAATCGGCTTAAAGGTTTCTTGTCAAAATGAATCACTTCAATCATTCCGTTTCGCGCCTTCACGAACATGGGAAACTTCCTGCGTCGGGGGCTGGGCAAAGGTTAAACCTCATAATTACGCTGTGGAACTTTCATTATAATAGAAATAACATTGGGTAAAATTGGCTTAAATTTTAAGTTATTTTTCCTTTCTATCAGTACAAACTCGAAAAAGATCGAACTGTGTTAAAAATGAATTCCTACCTGGTTCTGCCTTTAACATTTTATCCTTTCCTATGGCAAAATGGTAGGGAAAAGTCTTGCATTTTTGATCATTTAGTGACATGTGTACATTACAACCTTTACCGCCATCTGCCACTCTTCCATCACAAATCATTTCTTGAAAATCAAGAGCTTCATTAATTTCTCTAATTGAAACCCATATTAGACATTGCAAGGTATTCACATCGATAACCCAAGTTGCGCAAGTACGCCTTAAAATAGGAAGTAGTGATGTAGGATTCTTGGCTCTACCAATTGCAATTGAGCCTTCCTCCATGAAGGGTGTACTTATTTTATGAATATGGGTGTACTTGCCCGGGTTGTTCATATAATCTCGTCCGATCAAGAACGAACCATAGTCATCATGAAGTAATACACTAAATTGGTAAACCTGATCAAATATATCATTGTCAGCAGTAAGAATTATGCAATCTCGTCCACAGAATATTGGACTGAGAATTCCATAGACTGCAAGTATTTCATCCGTAAATCGGCGCCGCGGATCACCTTTATTAGCCATTCTAATCGTTCGCCAGCTTATTCCATCCAGCAAAGCCTTTTTTATAATCTTTGATCTTTCATCTCCAACTGGTTGACGACCAGTTTTTTTAAAATATCTATTAAAGGGACCCTCCAACATTTGTTTTCTTATGTTAAGTAAACTTGCATAACGCGTCATCACAAATTGGTGATCTTTTATTGCAGAATATTTATCAACTACAATCCTTGGATTAAGACTCCCTTCTGGAAATAGTAGTTCCTTCATTGGGCTAGATTTTTGTTTCTCAATATCAGCAAGTTCATTTCGAACAACAGGTAGAACCTTAATTGTATTTGAGATCATTAGTCGGCGAACTAGATCAAGCCTTTTGGGTGACCAAAGACTTGAATCCGCTAATACATCGGTTGGATGTGGATTTGCAAAGATGGAATCTATAATAGCGTCTTCATTTCTAAGTGTAAATGCCTTAAAAGTAAACACAGGAATAATTTCCTTTTGGACAAACGGAACTCCTATTGGAGGAAGTATAGGTATAGTTCTTCTCCTTGGTGCTGCCATTTTCGATGCACCTCTTTGTCGAAAGAATTCAAAAACTGGATTTTTAGGCATATTTAATACTTCAAATTTTTGTTCTCAGCACCGCGATTTTAAAAAAAAATGATTAAAAAAATAATCCTCCAAAGTACAACGTTTATTTTACATCTCTAGCTGGGTTGGGTGTTTCTGACATATACTGACTCTACTTCCCATATTCGCGTAAGGTAGGCCTAAACCGTGGTGGTGTGCCACGAATGAATAGAATTTATAGGGTCTTATCAATGCTGTATAAAGATGGTAGCAGGCCTACCGCATACACTATACCGACAGAATAACATAGAGATTCCTGACCATGAGTACCCACCATTCCTTTTTATGTAGACCCATCATTCCTGTCATGGAGACCCGGCTTCATAATGGTTTTATTTAGTCATTTTTTCGGTGATTAAGAATTCATTATTCCTGCATGGAGACCCACCTTTGCCCGGATCGTTTTTGTTAAATGATTTGTGCGCCTTCTGACATTCCTGCATGAAGACCCGCCCTGTAAAACTTTGAGAAGAAGTAATTGTTTGGCTTTTATACAAGTGTTTTGCCCTTCAAAAAAAGGGGAATTATGTCACAAAAGCCGTTAACAATGGAACAATTAAAACAAGTTTTACAATTAAAAAAAGACGGGGTAGCCATCAGGGAGATTGTACGCCGCACGGGTATAAGCCGCAATGCAATCAAGAGATACCTCCACCGTTTGGAACCTGCCCAAGGTGATCCTGTAGTGGAATTAAGTAATAAGCAATTAGCCGCTAAATCTTATGATAATGATGCGCTGGCATTTGCTACAACCCGCCAGGACGCATTAATGAAGCACTTTAATTATGCCGAAAAGGAATTGCATAAAACCGGCGTAACCAGGCAAATATTGTGGGTGGAATATAAAGAGCAGTATCCGGATGGCTATACTTACAGCCGGTATTGTTACCACTTCAATATCTTTTTAAAACATACGGATGTATCCATGCACCTGGAGTATGAAGCCGGCGATATGATCATGATAGATTTTGCCGGCAAGAAACTTCACTATATACAGCATGATGGAGGCGAAGCCATAGCGGTGGAAGTATTTATTGCTATACTTCCCTATAGTGGCCTGATTTTCTGTAAAGCTGTACCCACTCAGAGAACGGCTGATTTTATAAGCTGCATCAATGCCATGCTAAAATTTTATGAAGCGGTTCCTAAAACCATTTTATGTGATAATCTTAAAACAGCTGTAAAACGTGCCAGCAAATATGAACCGGTATTTACTGAAATGTGCAATCAGCTTAGTGAACATTATCAGACCACTTTTAGCGCTACCCGCCCTTACAGCCCCCGTGATAAAGCAATGGTGGAAGGCGCCGTAAAAATAGCCTACACTAATATTTATGCTCCCTTGGATATTACGCATCATAGTTTACCACTAATTTCAGTGGATAGTTTACCATTGATTTCAGTCCAAAGTTTACCAGTTTGGTATTTTTT
>Ga0208589_1001030_pt1 | contig 12069 bp, 15 predicted proteins | sample NGESurshal092012_2_FD_184486 | JGI IMG/M metagenome (GOLD analysis project Ga0208589, IMG submission 184486) | Arctic peat soil microbial communities from Barrow, Alaska - NGEE Surface sample F53-2 shallow-092012 (SPAdes) | ecosystem: Environmental > Terrestrial > Soil > Wetlands > Peat ... | reverse complement strand
GCCGCGCAAGGCTTCGTATTGCTTGTCGTGCAAAGCGACGACGTCGAGCCGTTCGCGGGCCGCCGAGCCGAGGCTCTTGATCATGTCGTCGATGTTCTTGACGGTTTCGCCGAGTGCTGCGACCACGGCCTTGTCGGCGCCGAGTTCGGTGATCTCGCCGAGCTTGGCGAGCGCGGTCTGCTGGGTTTCCTTCATCTTTTTGGAGTGGTCTTCGAGCGCTTCCGCATTGCGCGAGGCCAACAGCGCCGGTCCCTGGCTGGCAAGGCTCGCGCTCTGGGCCGCGAGCTGCAGGCTGGCCGCGAGGCGCGGAATGTCCTGTCCGCTCAGATTTTCCATCGCCTTGCCGAGTTGTCCCAGCACCAGTCCCGCCACCGTCGAGATGACGATCGCCATGCCCGCGATGACCGCGAAGGCGGCGAACAGGCTGCCCCGGACGCCCCAGCGCGGGCGCAAGAAGCCGAGCAAGGAACTGAAATTGAATTTGCGGATGGAAATTCGGTAAGCCGAAAACCTGGAAGACATTGCGTTCTGCCTCGCCCGTGCTTTCACCCTTCAGGGTGAACCCCGCGCGGCAGTATCGTGGTACCGAGTTAATAAATTCCGGAGTTTTACGGGCGGTTACGCAAATTTTTGCGCCCATGGCGCTTCCGGGAAAAACAAAAAGGCCGGCGCGAGGCCGGCCTTTCCGTCTGCTTCGATCAGATGCGATCAATAGCGAGCGGCAACCGGGTTGGCCCAGTTGAAGCGATAGTTCACGCCGAGCTTCACGACGTGCTCGTCGTCGTTGAAGCGGGAGCCGGTGAGCGGACCGGTCAGGAAGGTGGTGCTGCCGAAATTGTAATACATGTATTCGAGCTTGGCAGACCAGTTCGGGGCAAACATGTATTCGAGGCCGGTGCCGAGGGTGTAGCCATCGCGATGGTTGCCGTTGGTGGTGAAGGGAACGGCGGCGCCGCCGGCGGTCGCGGTGATATTGTCGTTGTCCTTCCAGGCATAACCGCCCTTGGCGTAGAGCAGCGTCGGGCCGAAGGTGTAGCCGAGGCGGCCGGTGACCGAACCGAGCTGGTCGCTGTTGGAGCCGACGAGCACGCCGCCCGGGAACAGCAGGCTGTTGTTGTTGCTGGTCGTCCAGCTGTACTGCGCTTCGATACCCGCAACCCAGTTGGGCGCGAACTGATAGTCGGCGCCGCCCTGGATGCCGCCGAGGAAGCGGCTCGAACCCAGAATGCTGTTGTCGCCGCCGAAGCCGCCGCCGAGATGACCGCCGATATAGAAGCCGGTCCAGTTATAGATCGGCTGCGCATAGGCCGGGGCCTTGGTGTAGCGCGGCGCGGCGGCGAGGTCGGCAGCGAGTGCGGGTGCAGTCGCGCCAAGAGCGACGAGGGCCACAGTGGCGAGTAGGATCTTTTTCATTGGTAGTTCTCCAGCAGATTTTTTCTCGAGAGCGGATGTGTATGAGCCGTCTCCATGGCGCGCAGTTAGACCGCTTTTGAATAAAATGCTGTCACCCATCGGTCACACCGAGGCAGAACCAAACCAAACGGCGGAACAACGGATTTCCGTGCTTAATGGAGACTTAATGAAAGCTAAAAGATGCCTTAATTTCGAGGTCCCGCGCGTATTTTCGTTCATCGTCGATGACGAACGCGTGAAGAGTGCGTGATCAAAATATTTTGAGGAGTTCCCGATGCAGGCGCAGCCGTGAACGAATCGTCTGCGCAATCCGGTTCGGTGTTTCAAGCGATTCGGGCAATCGACTGCACAGTCGTCTTCGTGCGCGATATGGCTGACATGCGCCGCTTCTACGAGGGCGTGCTCGGCTTTCCGACCTGATACGCCTTTTCCAGGCCGTGACGCGGTCAAGGGAAGGAGACAAGCGGATCGGCGGCGGAATGCTGTCGAGCGCCGTCTTGAAGGCGAGCGGCAGGCTGCTGACGGGGGAACAAACATCTACGGCCGGCAAGGTCGCGGCTGAATTTGGCAGGCACTGCGACAGACCGGGCATTGTCGACAATAGCGGGTGAAGCGAATCCGGCACCGCGAGAACGACGCGAGCGCCGCGTGCCGCCAGCATCGGCACTTAACGCGCAAACTGAATCGTGTCTCCCAGCCCCTCGTCCGAGTAAATCAGGATCGTCTTTCCCTCGATGCTCTCAAATTCAAATCGAACCCTAGTCCCAATTGAGCCACGCTTGTGCTTGGATTCATGCGGTCGCGCGTAAGGACACTTCCGCTTCGGTCATCAGTTTTATTGTCAGAACCTCAAACCGCGCCCTGCGCTCCCGTCGCAAAGGCTCTTTAAAGGCGGTCTGAGTCTGCTAAGCTTGCCGTTGCGCTATTGCCGGGAATTCTCAGACAATGCGAATTTTGTTCATAGGAGACGTGGTCGGTGCCGCGGGTTTGGGCGCCCTGTCCTCGTTTCTCCCACCGCTGTTATCGCGGTGGAGCATCGACCTTACGATCGTTAACGGCGAGAACTCGGCCGATACCGGGTTCGGAATCACGCGTAATACCTACAAGACAATACGGGAGGCAGGCGCGGACGTAGTCACTCTTGGCAATCATTCCTGGAATCGCAAGGAGGCGCTCGAACTTGTCCGCGAGGACTCCCGTCTCATTCGTCCCGTCAACTATGTGCCGGGTACACCAGGCTCGGGGCTGGTCGAGATCAAGACGCCGAAAGGAGCAAGCGCGCTGGTCATCAATGCATTGGGGCGCTTGTTCATGGAGCCGGCGGACGACCCGTTCGGTGCCATGTCTCGGATATTGGAGAGGTATCGGCTGGGGCGGAACGTCGGTGCGATCGTGCTTGATTTCCACTGCGAAGCGACTGGAGAAAAGCAGGCCATGGGGCATTTTTGCGACGGGCGAGCCAGCCTCGTCGCAGGGACGCATACCCATACACCGAGTGCCGATTGCCGGATTCTTTCGGGCGGCTCCGCCTACATTACCGACGCGGGCATGACCGGGGACTACGAGTCTGTCGTCGGTATGGATCGAACCGAACCAATCAACCGTTTTGCGACCGGCATATCCTCCGGCCGCTTCGTCGCAGCGAGCGGCGCCGCGACGATGTGCGGTGTCGCTGTCGAGACCGACGACAGGACGGGTCTTGCGATCCGAACCGGAGCCATAAGGATAGGGCCGCACCTTGAGGGGCAGGAGCCAACATTTTGGGATTGAGCGGCGCAGCGCGCAAAGAAAATGGTGCTGCCAGACAGGATTGAACTGTCGACCTCTCCATTACCAATGGAGTGCTCTACCACTGAGCTACGGCAGCATGCCCCGGATACGAGAATCGGCCCAAAGGGCCTCTACAGAGCGGGCCGATCCTTGCCACAAGGCCCCCTTTCGCGCAAGCGCGGGAGCAGCCTGAAAAACGTCGAAAATGACGCCTTCAGGCCTCCGCCGCCGCCTGTTTGAGCCGGATCACCTGCGGGCCGATCCGGTTCCCCATCTCCTCGCCGAGCGCCTGCAGCGTCTTGGCGGGGCGGATCATGACCTCGAATTCGATCATTTCACCGGCTTCGTCGCCCCGGGATCGGCGATCGCACGAAGGGCGAGCGAAACACGATATGTTCTGCCAAAAGGGGCCGCAGCACGCTTTCGTCGCCCGAAGCGAAGCCATGCCAGCCCTGCAGCGTCCTTTGCGGCAGGGCCGCAAGGGTGTTTATGTCCGCAAGGACATCCACCATCGGTCTATTCTCCCGGCGATTTCGAAAGCACCGACAGGGCTCACGATGCAGGATGATGACGGCAAAGGCGCGAAACAGGATCGGCGGCAAGACCAGCGAAAAGATCAACGACAGGACCGATTGAAGCTGGCGTTGCGCGAAAATCTCAAGCGCCGGAAATCGCAGGCGCGCGGGCGCGGCGACCTCGCGGCACCTTCCAATATCGAAGACCCTTCGCCATATGACGACGGCGCCAGCAAGCCGGGCAAGTCGAATGAGTGAAGAGACCACGACAGCAAACATGGCGGCGCCGGCCACGCCGCAAGCGGCCTTCTTTCCGCGCCTCGAGCAGACCTTTCCCACGCTGACGGCGCCGGAGATCGCGCGGATGCGGCGGTTTGCCGAAATCCGCAATTACAAGGACGGCGAAAAGCTGTTCGAGACCGGCGAACCGGGGCCGGGGATGTTCATCGTGCTGTCCGGCCACGTCGCCATCACCCAGCGCGACGGCCTTGGCCATGTCACGCCGGTCATCGATCAAGGGCCCGGGCAGTTTCTGGCCGAAATCGGCCAATTGTCCGGCCGTGTCGCGCTGGTCGACGGCGAGGCCGAAGGCGACGTCGAGACGCTGCTGATTCCGCCGCCGCAATTGCGGGCGCTCTTGGTCGCCGAAGCCGATCTCGGCGAGCGCATCATGCGTGCGCTGATCCTGCGCCGGGTCAGCCTGATCCAGGCCGGCGCCGGCGGCCCGGTGCTGATCGGGCCTTCGGATTCCAGCGGCGTGGTTCGCCTGCGCGGCTTTCTCACCCGCAACAGCATTCCGCATCATCTGCTCGACCCCGCCACCGAGCACGACGCCGCCGAACTGATCGCGCGTTACTCGCCCTCGCCGTCGGACTGGCCGCTGGTGGTGGCGCTCGACGGCACCGTGCTGCGCAATCCCAGCGAAACCGAACTGGCGCGCGCGATGGGCATGATCCGCGGCGTCGCAAAGGACAAGGTCTACGATGTCGCCGTGGTCGGCAGCGGTCCCGCGGGATTGTCGACCGCGGTCTACGCGGCGTCCGAAGGGCTCAGCGTCGCGGTGTGCGATGCGCGCTCGTTCGGCGGCCAGGCCGGCGCCAGCGCCCGCATCGAAAACTATCTCGGTTTTCCGACCGGCATCTCGGGCCACGCGCTGACCGCGCGCGCCTACAATCAGGCGCAGAAATTCGGCGCCGAGATGATGATTCCGGCTGAAGTCACCGCGCTCGATTGCTCGCGCAAGGACGGCACCTTCGGCCTCAAACTCGAAAGCGGCGAGGTGCTGCAGGCGAGATCGGTGGTGGTGGCGAGTGGCGCGCGCTACCGGCGTCCAGAGATCGAGAATCTCGCCGACTTCGAGGGCCGCGGCGTCTGGTACTGGGCTTCTCCGATCGAGGCACGGCTCTGCGCGGCGCAAGACGTGGTGCTGGTCGGCGGCGGCAATTCGGCGGGCCAGGCCGCGGTGTTCTTGTCGGGGCATGCGCGCCGGGTGAACATGGTGATCCGCGGCGGCGGTCTCGGCGCCAGCATGTCGCGCTATCTGATCGAACGCATCGAGGCGACGCCGAACATCGAGCTGATGTTCAACACCGAGGTGGTCGGTCTCGGGGGCGCGCAACAGGCCTCGCTCGAACGGGTGCGCTGGCGCAGCCGGCTGTCCGGCGAGGGCAGCGATTTCGACATCCGCAATCTCTTTCTGTTCGTCGGCGCCGATCCCGCCACCGGCTGGCTCAAAGGCTGCGGCGTGATGGTCGACCGCGCCGGTTTTGTCATCACGGGCGCGCCAGGCAATGGAGGGCAACGCAATCTGTCGTCGGCGCTGGAAACCTCGGTGCCGGGCGTCTTCGCGGTCGGCGACGTGCGGTCGGGTTCGGTCAAGCGGGTCGGCGGCGCGATCGGCGAGGGCGCCCAGGTGGTGGCGGCGCTGCATGCCTTTCTCGGCGACACCGCCAAACCGGCGCTCTGACGGCGCAATCGGGGAGACGAAAAATGGCAAAGGGCTGCACCCATATCGCCGGCATCCGTGAGGTCACGCCAAGCGCGCTCGGCTGCGAGGAATGCCTCAAGACCGGCAGCGAATGGCTGCATTTGCGGATCTGCCGCAGCTGCGGCCATGTCGGCTGCTGCGACGATTCACCCAACAAGCACGCCACCAAACATTTCCACGCCACAAGCCATCCGATCATCGAAGGCTACGATCCGCCGGAAGGCTGGGGCTGGTGCTATGTCGACGAAGTCCTGTTTGATCTGTCGGACCGGATGACCCCGCATAACGGACCGATCCCGCGTTACTACTGAAGGCCGCGATCGCCGGTGCGGTTTGTCACAATTGTGCAAGAAATTTCGGCAGCGTTCGCGCAACCCGGAGTAGCGATCGGATGTGGCTTTTTCGGCTGACGCGTCGTAGCATTTGCGCGTCGTAGCATTCGCTGGTTTTGAAATTGGGGAAGCGCATCATGGTTTTGGGAATGAGTCTGGCTACCTTCACGATGGTGCATGTGATCATCAGCCTGATCGGCATCGTCTCCGGCATCATCGTCATGTTCGGCATGCTCGGGGCGCAGCGCCAGGGCAGCCTGACCGCCATCTTCCTGCTGTTCACGATCCTGACCAACGCCACCGGCTTCCTGTTTCCGTTCGAGGGCCTCAAACCCTCTTACGTCATTGCCGTGCTCTCACTGGTGCTGCTCTTGATTGCCTGCATCGCGCTGTACGGCATGAAGCTGTCTGGCGCATGGCGCTGGATCTATGCGGTGACCGCGCTGGCTTCGCTTTACCTGAACGTCTTCGTGCTGGTGATCCAGAGCTTCCTGAAAATCCCGGCGTTGACGGCGCTGGCGCCGGGCAATCCGCCGTCCGGACCGGCGTTCGCGGTTTCGCAGGGCATCGTGCTGTTGTTCTTCATCGTGGTGATCGTCGGTACGGTCAAACGTTTCCGGCCGGCGTGACAGGTGTGTTGATCAGGTCATGAAAGTCATCATCTTCGGCGCTACCGGAATGGTCGGCCAGGGCGTGCTGCGCGAATGTCTGGTCGATCCCGGCGTCACGAGCGTGCTGTCTGTGGCGCGCCGGCCGAGTGGCAAGCAGGACGCCAAGCTGCGGGAAATCATCCACGATGACTTCTTCGACTTCACCGCGATCGAATCCCAACTGACAGGCTACGACGCGTGCTTTTTCTGTCTCGGCGTCTCCTCGGTCGGAATGGACGCGGAGCGCTACCGGCACCTGACCTACGACCTCACCATGGCGGCCGCGACGACGCTCGCAAAACTCAATCCCGGCATGGTGTTCACCTACGTCACCGGGCGCGGCACCGACTCGACCGAGCAGGGGTCGCTGATGTGGGCGCGGGTCAAGGGCAAGACCGAGAACGACCTGCGCAAACTGCCGTTCAAGGCGGCCTACATGTTCCGTCCGGCCGGCATCCAGCCGCTGCACGGCGTGCGCTCGAATCTCGGCTGGGCGCAGCCGATCTATGTCGCGACCGCGCCGCTATTGGGCTGGCTGGTCCGCGTCGCGCCGGGATCGATGACGACCACCGAGCGGGTCGGCCGCGCCATGATCAGCGTCGTGCGCAACGGCTATCCGAAGCCGGTGCTGGAGAGCGAGGATATCAACCGGTTTTGACTCGTCATTCCGGGGCGCGCTCTTGCGCGAGCTATGATGCGCAATTGCGCATCTGAGAATTCATAACCCCTGTCACAGCTTTTGAGGTTGAACTGAACCACAGGGAGTATGGATTCCGGGCCCACGCCAAAGAGGCGTGTCCCGGAATGACATGTGCAACCCCATGAAATAGCCGCAAATTTCGCGCTTTTGCCATCGGGCCTCTATTCGCCCTATACTTTATCGGTCGCAACCGGCTGGGTTTTGCATGGATCGCATTCGTATTGTCGGCGGCAACAAACTGAACGGCATCATTCCGATCTCGGGCGCGAAGAACGCGGCGCTGCCGCTGATGATCGCGGGCCTGTTGTCGGACGAGACGCTGATCCTCGACAATGTGCCGCGGCTCGCCGACGTCGCGCAATTGCAGCGCATTCTCGGCAATCACGGCGTCGACATCACCTCGGTCGGCAAGCGTGTCGGCGACCAGCAATACCAGGGCCAGACCCTGCACATCTCGGCAGCCGACATCATCGATACCACGGCGCCCTATGAACTGGTGTCGCGGATGCGCGCGAGTTTCTGGGTGATCGCGCCGCTGCTGGCGCGGATGCACGAAGCGAAAGTATCGCTGCCCGGCGGCTGCGCCATCGGCACGCGTCCGGTGGACCTTTTGATCATGGCGCTGGAAAAGCTCGGCGCCGAAATCGCCATCGACGGCGGCTATGTGATCGCCAAAGCGCCGGGCGGGCTGAAGGGCGCCAACATCGAATTTCCCAAGGTCACGGTCAGCGGCACCCATGTCGCGCTGATGGCGGCGACGCTGGCCAAGGGCACCACCGTGATCGACAACGCCGCCTGCGAGCCGGAAATCCGGGATGTCGCGGAGTGCCTGAACAAGATGGGCGGGCGGGTCTCCGGCGCCGGCACGCCGCGCATCGTCGTCGAGGGCGTCGCGAAACTGCACGGCGCGCGACACACGGTACTGCCGGACCGGATCGAAACCGGCACCTATGCGATGGCGGTGGCGATGACCGGCGGCGACGTGCAGCTTGCCGGCGCACGGCCCGAATTGCTGCAATCGGCGCTCGACGTGCTTTGCGAGGCCGGCGCGGTCATTACGCCCAACAGCGAAGGCATCCGCGTCGCCCGCAACGGTTCTGGAATAGGCCCGGTGAAGGTATCGACCGCGCCATTTCCGGGTTTTCCGACCGACCTGCAGGCGCAACTGATGGCGCTGATGGCCTGCGCCAGCGGCTCCTCCGAGATCACCGAGACGATTTTCGAGAACCGCTTCATGCATGTGCAGGAGCTGGCGCGGTTCGGCGCGCGGATCAGCCTCGACGGCGAGACCGCGACCATCGACGGCATCGCAAAACTGCGCGGCGCGCCGGTGATGGCGACCGACCTGCGCGCCTCGGTGTCGCTGGTGATCGCGGGGCTTGCCGCCGAAGGCGAGACCATGGTCAACCGGGTCTATCATCTCGACCGCGGCTTCGAGCGGCTCGAGGACAAGCTGTCGGCCTGCGGCGCCTCGATCCAGCGCATCAGCGATTGAAGGGGTTACGGTGGCGGCCCTGCTCAAATTGATCGCGCTCGATGCCGACGACCTCGCGGTGATCTCGGCGCATGTCCAGGACGCCGGCGTACGCGCCGCCGACATCATCTGGCGGCAAAGCGAGAAGCGGCTGGTGATCGGCATGAACCGGCTGGACTGGGAGCGGACGCTGAAGGGCGGAACCGTGGCGCGGCGGCTGATCTCGGCGCTGCGGTTCGACCGGGTGTTGTCGTGCAAGTCGCGCAACATCGATCTGGAGGCTCCGGTGGACGCCGCGCTCGAACTGCTCGGTATCGAGTTTCATCCGGGCGATGCTCCCGGCGGCAGCGTGGTGCTGTTGTTCAGCCATGGCGGCGCGCTGCGGCTCGACGTCGAATGCCTGGAATGCGAACTGGCCGACCTCGGCACCGATGATCTCGGCGAAGACACCGAACCGTCAGGGCTGGATGCGTGATTTTCTTCACCGCTATGCGGGGTAACCACTAGCTCAATGCCCGTTGACCCCCCACCCCCGACCCCTCCCCGCAAGGGGGAGGGGAGAAGGCGACAACGCGTGGTGACGATACGACGCGACGTCTTCTTCGGCAGCGCTCGTAACGCGGATGTTCGGGCTTGACGGTTTCTGCTCCCCTCCCCCTTGCGGGGAGGGGTCGGGGGTGGGGGTCCACACGCACGGCTTCCGCTTTGGCTCAGAAGGAACGCGCGGCCTCGTTTCAAGGGTTGACGGCCATGGGCCGCCGCGCCATTGAGCATAGGCCTTCGATTCAAGCCGGAACGCCGCCAGAACGCCCTGAAGAAAGCCACCATGCCCGTTCGCCTCGACAGGAACGCCGCCGATTTCGACCAGCGCTTCGGCACGTTTCTCGCCGCCAAGCGCGAGGCGTCGGCCGATGTCGAGCGGGCGACCCGGACCATCGTCGACGACGTGGCGGCGCGTGGCGATGCCGCCCTGCTCGAGGCCACGAAAAAATTCGACCGGCTCGAGATCGACGCCAAGGGCCTGCGGGTCACCGCGGCCGAGATCGCCGCCGCGGCAAAAGCCTGCGACAGCGCCACGCTCGACGCGCTGAAATTCGCGCGCGACCGGATCGAGATTTTTCATCACCGCCAGTTGCCCAAAGACGAACGTTTTACCGATGCGCTGGGCGTCGAGCTCGGCTGGCGCTGGAGCGCGATCGACGCCGTCGGCCTTTATGTCCCCGGCGGCACCGCGGCCTATCCGTCCTCGGTGCTGATGAACGCGGTGCCGGCCAAAGTCGCCGGCGTGCCGCGCGTGGTGATGGTGGTGCCGTCGCCGGACGGCAAGCTCAATCCGCTGGTGCTGGCGGCGGCCGATCTCGGCGGCGTGTCGGAAATCTATCGCGTCGGCGGCGCGCAGGCGGTGGCGGCGCTCGCCTGGGGCACCGCGACGATCGCGCCGGTGGCAAAAATCGTCGGCCCCGGCAACGCCTATGTCGCCGCCGCCAAGCGGCTGGTGTTCGGCAAGGTCGGCATCGACATGATCGCCGGCCCCTCCGAAGTGCTCGTCATTGCCGACCGCACCGGCAATGCCGGCTGGATCGCGGCCGACCTGTTGGCCCAGGCCGAGCATGACGCCTCCGCGCAGTCGATCCTGATCACCGACGATGCCGCGCTGGCGGGCGAGGTCGAGCGCGCCGTCGAATCGCAATTGAAGACGCTGCCGCGCGCGGAGATCGCGCGGGCCTCGTGGAACGAGTTCGGCGCCATCATCATGGTCGGGAATCTCGACGAGGCCGTGACGTTGGCGAATGCGATCGCCGCCGAGCATCTGGAAATCATGACCGCCGATCCGGAAGCGCTGTCGGCAAAAATCCGCAATGCCGGCGCGATCTTCCTCGGGGCCCACACGCCGGAAGCGATCGGCGATTATGTCGGCGGCTCCAACCACGTGCTGCCGACCGCGCGCTCGGCGCGGTTCTCGTCGGGGCTCGGCGTGCTCGATTTCATGAAGCGCACCTCGATCCTGAAATGCGGCCCCGACCAGTTGCGCGCGCTGGGCCCGGCGGCGATGATTCTCGGCAAGGCGGAAGGGCTCGAGGCCCATGCCCGTTCGGTCGGCATGCGGCTGAACCTGCCGACAAATCCGTCATGACGAAACCGCCGCCAAAAGACGGTTCGGGAGACGATTCCAGCAAGCGCATCGTCGCGGTGACGCTCGACGAAGAATCGATCGGCCGCTCCGGTCCCGACATCGAGCATGAGCGCGCGATCGCGATTTACGATCTGATCGAGCAGAATTTGTTCGCGCCCGACGGCGCCGAAGGCGGCCCGTTCACCCTGCATATCGGCATCACCGGCAACCGGCTGATGTTCGACATCCGCCGCGAGGACTCGACGCCGGTGGTGGCGCATCTGTTGTCGCTGACGCCGTTCCGGCGGATCGTGAAGGACTATTTCATGATCTGCGACAGCTATTACCAGGCGATCCGGACCGCGACGCCGGACAAGATCGAAGCCATCGACATGGGCCGCCGCGGCATTCACGACGAGGGATCGCGCACGCTGCAGGAGCGGCTGAAGGGCAAGGTGCGGATCGATTTCGAAACCGCGCGCCGGCTGTTCACGCTGATCTGCGTGCTGCACTGGAAGGGCGAAGCATGATCCCGAAAAGTGGGGACCGGTTTTCGGATCAGATCATGCTTCTTCCAAACCGCATGATCCGGTTCAGGAACATGCCCAGCACCGAAGAGTCCTGAACGCATGGCGGCGCCATCGCGCCCGCGCATCCCGCAGGCCGTGCTGTTCGCGTGCGCCATGAACAGCGTGCGCTCGCCGATGGCGGAAAGCCTGCTGCAGCGGATGTTTCCGCAAGGGCTCTATGTCAAATCCGCCGGCGCGAGGAAGGGCGAACTCGATCCGTTCGCGGTCGCCGTGATGGCGGAACTGGGCCAGGACATCTCCGGCCACCGGCCGATGACGTTCGAGGAACTGGAGGATTGGGAAGGGCTCAATTTCGACCTCATCATCACGCTGTCGCCGGAGGCGCATCACAAGGCGCTGGAGCTGACGCGGACGCTGGCGGCCGACGTCGAATACTGGCCGACCTTCGATCCGACCCGCACCGAAGGCAATCGCGAGCAGAAGCTGGAAGCCTATCGCGAGGTTTGCGACAGCCTCTCGATGCGCATCCGCAAGCGCTTTGCCAATGTCGGCGTGTCGAACGAGTGAGGAAAACAAGAAGGGAAA
>Ga0208589_1001029_pt1 | contig 12079 bp, 12 predicted proteins | sample NGESurshal092012_2_FD_184486 | JGI IMG/M metagenome (GOLD analysis project Ga0208589, IMG submission 184486) | Arctic peat soil microbial communities from Barrow, Alaska - NGEE Surface sample F53-2 shallow-092012 (SPAdes) | ecosystem: Environmental > Terrestrial > Soil > Wetlands > Peat ... | reverse complement strand
GGCCCACTGATCGTAACTAGGAGTGCGTCAAGAGCATTCACGACACAGGCATGAAAAGCTGCATATCGTGCAAGAGAAATCGATTGAGATCTTCCAGCCAGTATCGGTTGAAATGCTCCGAGCGTGGAAATTCGGATTAGTTATAGGTGACTTTGCGTTCGCCGCGGACGATGCGGCCGATGATGCAGTGGCGCTCGTTGGCGCGGTTGAGGATGGCCTTGGCTTTCTTGATTTTTTCTGCAGGGATGACGCAGATGAGACCGATGCCCATGTTGAAGGTGCGGAGCATCTCGTCCTGTTCAACGTTGCCCAGCTTCTGCAGGTGGTCGAACAAAGGCGGGACCTGCCAGGAGGCGAGGTCGACGACGGCTCCCATGCCCTTGGGGATGATGCGGGGGAGGTTGTCGGTGATGCCGCCGCCGGTGATGTGGGCCATGCCGCTGACGACCTCGGCGCCGGCGAGTTTTTTGATGATGGCAAGGTAGCTGCGGTGGGTGCGCATGAGGGCGGCGCCGGTCTTGTCCTTGAGCTCGTTGACGTACTGGTCGGGGCCGTATCTGGCCTCTTCGAAGAGGAGCTTGCGGGCGAGGGAGTAGCCGTTGGTGTGGAGGCCGTTGGAGGGGAGGCCGAGGAGGACGTCGCCGATCTGGATGTGCTCGCCGGTGATGATGTGGTCGCGGCTGACGGCACCGATGATGGTGCCGGCGAGGTCGTACTCGTTGTCGGCGTAGAAGCCGGGCATCTGGGCGGTCTCGCCGCCGATGAGGGCGCAGCCGTTGGCGCGGCAGGCTTCGCTGAGACCCTGGACGACGGTCTCGATGGTGGCGTTGTCGAGCTTGCCGGTGGCGAGATAGTCGAGGAAGAAGAGTGGTGTCGCGCCCTGGACGGCGATGTCATTGACGCAGTGGTTGACGAGGTCCTGGCCGACGGTGTGGTGGATGCCGAGCTCGAAGGCGACTTTGAGCTTGGTGCCGACGCCGTCCATGGACGAGACCAGGACGGGGTTGGGGAATTTTTCGAGGTCGAGGGCGAAGAGGCCGCCGAAACCGCCAATCTCGGAGAGGACCTGCTTGTTGAAGGTCTTGCGGGCGAGCATCTTGATGCGCTGCTTGCTGCGCTCAGCGCTCGTGATGTCGACCCCGGCGTCAGCGTAGCTGATGCTTTTTTTAGCGGGAGGGACAGCGATGGCTTTGCTCGCCGCACTTTTGAGGGGGGTAGCCCTTTCGCGCAGCGGGACGGAGCGAGCTGGAAGCTGAGGGGATGGCTTTATTTCCTGCTGAGGCGCGGGCTCGTGCGTGGATGTTGAATCGGGCGTGGGGGAGGTCTCATCCGGCAAGGTCATGCTCCATGTGTTTGCTTGTGAAAGAAGAATTTAAGTCTAGCAGGATGTGGGCTGGAGCTGTAGCGGAGGGTGAATCAGCCGATCCAGCAGCTCCGCCACCGTTGCTCCCAGCACAGGATGACGCATCTCAGGCGCAATCTCGGCGAGCGGACGCAGCACAAACTCCCGCTCCGCCATCGCCGGATGCGGCAACGTGAGTTCGTCGCTCTCCATCACCGCCTGCCCATACAGCAGCAGATCCAGGTCGATTACCCGGGGTCCCTTCGCAACCGCGCCCACCCGGTTGCGTCCCATCGCCTGCTCCACTGCCAGCAAGCCTCGCATCAAGTCCAGAGGTTGCAACTCCGTCTCCAGCAGCAAAGCTCCGTTCAGAAAACGGGGCTGCGCAAGATAGCCTACAGGCTCCGTGTCGTAGAACGAAGAGACCGCCAACATCCAGCCCAGGGCTCCCACCCGCTCGATCGCAGCCCGCAGGTTTGCCTCCCGGTCGCCCCTCTCCGATGCCAGATTCGATCCCAGAGCAATCGCCGCAACCATCATGCCGTCCAAACCCACCTATCCACCCCGGCCGTCTCACAGGGCGGCTCATACACTTCCATAACCGAACCAGGCCGAAAATAGTGGCCGTCAGCTCACCGTCTTTACCACGCTAATCACCACAACTTCACCACCAAAACACCACGTCGAAACCACAAAAGTTACACGGCAACGGGCCGTAACCGCGCCGCAACCCGTTCCGGCTCCGCCACCTCGTCGTATCCATGGGCCAGTTCCCAGGCCGACCGGTCCCGCATAAGTCGTTGTACAAGAGCAGTATGCATCGCATGACCCGCCCTCTCGGCCACCACTCGTCCCTGAATCCGCCGGCCAGCCAACGCCAGATCCCCAATTAAATCCAGAACCTTATGCCGCACAAACTCGTCCTGAAAGCGAAGTGGCCCATTTTCAACACGTTGCCGCGAAAGAATGATGGCGCAGTCCGCCGATGCTCCGCGGATCAGCCCCATATCCCGCAGCATAGACTCATCTTCCTTGAACCCAAACGTCCGTGCCGGAGCAATCCACTTCACATAATCCCCGGTCGCCAGGTCGCCCGTAAATGTCTCATAACCAATAGGTTGCGGAAAGTCGATCTTGTACCGGATACCATACCCATCGCCGGGATACACCCCGATAAACTTCGACCCGTCGCGAACCTCGACCTCTTTCAGGATCTTGAGGTACTCCCGCTTCCGCCGCTGCTGTTTGAGTCCAATAGAATGAAACGCCTGGACATAAGGGAGAGAGCTCCCATCCAGAATCGGAACCTCCAGATTGTCCACCTCGACAATCACATTATCCACGCCAAAACCAATTAAAGCCGACAGCAAATGCTCCGTCGTGGAGATTAAAACACTCTGTCGCATCAAGCTCGTCGCATAGCTTACCTTGGCTACATTTCGCGCGATCGCGGCAATCTCAAAGTTATCTAAGTCTGTGCGTCTAAAGACGATACCCGATCCGGCGGGTGCTGGAACCAATCGCATCGAGACGGGAGCCCCGCTATGTAAGCCGACGCCGCTGAACTCAATCTCAGACCGAATTGTCCGCTCAAAATGAGCTTCCAGTCCCACGAATCCAATCTCCAGCAAAAGCCACCATTAAGACTATAGATAAACAACATCCTGTCGATGTGTCAAAAAAGCCACACTATTATCAAATTGTAGACTGTTTTTCATCGTCGCAAAGGTATGCATAAGCCATTTATCTGCTATAAGATCCGTCCATGGACACAAAAGCTCTCCTAAAAGCCGCCGAAGCGCAAAGCGTATGGGTCAGAGACAGTCTCCGCACTCTCGTCCAGCACGAATCGCCAAGTGAAGACCGAACGTCAGTTATCGCTGCGGCCACCTTCGTCGAACATCTCGCAGAGCCCCTCGGGGGACCAGTGAAGTGGCATCGTCAAAAAAAATACGGAGACCTGCTTGAGATTCACTTTGGCCAGGTGCGCTCTTCTCGTAAGCCCGTCATTCTATTAGGGCATTTAGACACGGTCTGGCCTTTGGGCATGCTCAAGAAGATGCCCTGGCGCGAAGAAAATGGACGCTATTGGGGTCCGGGCGTTCTGGACATGAAGGCCGGAATCATCATGGCTCTTGCCGCCGTCAAAGCATTGCAAACGAATCACTTATTGCGGCCCGTAACCCTGCTTTTAAACAGCGACGAGGAGGTAGGGAGCCCGGTATCGCGGCAAATTACAGAGCGGCTGGCGAAGAACGCGGCGGCAGTCTTCGTTCTCGAACCGGCGCAAGGGCTGGCCTACAAAACCGCTCGCAAAGGCGTAGGCTTTTACAACGTGCAGGTTACCGGCGTCGGAGCGCACAGCGGAGTGGACTTCGAGCGAGGTCACTCCGCCGTCCTTGAGCTCGCAAAACTGGTCCAAACCATCTCCAACTTCACGAAATTAGAGCGTAAATTGACGGTCAATTGTGGTGTTTTTGCTGGTGGAACGCGGTCCAATGTCATCGCAGAAAACGCCCATGCCGAGGTCGATGTGCGCATCGCCAGGGCCAGCGACGCAGCCTACATCGACAAGCTCTTCCGCAGCCTCAAGGTCTCCGACCCGCACTGCGCCTTAACGATCACCGGCGGCATCAACCGGCCTCCCATGGAGCGCAAAGCGGGAACCATTGCCCTCTTCAAGCAGGCGCGCCGTCTCGCTGCTGAACTTGGTTTTCCGCTCGAAGAGGCTGCCACCGGTGGTGGCTCCGACGGCAACTTCACCGCCGCTCTTGGCATCCCCACGCTCGACGGCATGGGAGCCGTAGGCGAAGGCGCTCACGCAGCGCACGAGTCGGTTCTCATCGAGCACCTTGCACCCCGCACCGCGTTACTCGCCGCCATGATCGCCAGCGTGGACTAGATCGCCGGCGTTGACTAGGTGGTCTTCCTTGCCCCGGCACTCTCGATCGTGGCCCGCGCCTCCGCCAGCAAAGCCACCGTGCGGGCAATGGGCAGACCCATCACGTTGAAGTAGCAGCCTTCGATGCGCGGAATCCATCGTGCCGCATACCCTTGAATCGCGTAGGCACCGGCCTTGTCCATCGGCTCGCCGCTGACAACATACGGCGCAATCTCCGCGTCCGTCACCACATTGAAAGAGACCTGCGTTATCTCAGCCGCACGAACGACGCCCATGCGCGTCGCCACGGCAATCCCCGTCAGCACGGCATGCGTCCGGCCAGCCAGCAGCTTCAACATGCGCCGTGCGTCGGCCGCATCGACCGGCTTACCGAGGATTTGTCCATCACACACCACGCAGGTATCCGCGCCCAGGACATACAAAGGATCATCCGTCGTGTCGGCAGCCTTATGCGGCAGCCAAACGGCGTGGGCCTTCTCCTCGGCCAGTCGCTGAACATACGCCGCAGCAGCCTCGCCGGGCAACAGGTCTTCGTTCAGGTCGGCAGACTCCACAGTGAAGGCAAGTCCTGCCTGAGTCAACAGTTCGCGGCGACGTGGAGAGGCGGAAGCCAGAATGAGCATGACTTTCTGAGACTACGGCAGACCCGCTTCTTCGGCAAGATTCGCGATCTCCCTCGCAAGCATAAGAGCGCACGCCCTTATGACTTCGTGCTCTGCTCCTTCGCATCTTCAACCGACACATGGAGCCGCATGGCATGGCTCGCGCCCGGAGCGAGCGTGATGGTGTTTGCCGCCGCGTTCGCCGTCTCGCAGGCCACGAAGTTCCGCCACTCACCGGCTTCCATATCGGGCAGCTTCGCCGCGCCCGATTCCCCGGGGTTCCAGACGACCGTCGTATCCGAGCCCGCCTTCGCTACGGTCACGCGACGCTTGCCGGCGATGTCGTGCAACACGCAGGTAGCCGTCGTGTTCTCGTACACGCGGTCGGTCGGCCCGGTGATCGTTACCGCGCCGTGCTGCACCTTTGGCTTGAAACCATCTGTCTTATCCAGGTACGCCACGCCGTCGAGGCCATCGATCATGATTTCGTGCGAATCCGCAACAGCGTAGTAGGTATGCAGAGCCTCTTCGAAGACAAGCGGCGTCTTCGCGTCGTTCGCCACGGTCAACTGCAGCGTAAGCGTTCGGCCAACGGTCACCTGATACGCCAGGCGAAAGCCATCGAAGCCCAGCTCGCGGCTCATCTCCGTCGGTCCAAGCGTAAACGTCAGGTGAAGGTCCTCGCCCGCCAGCGCGGCAAACGCCAGCGTCCACAGCTGAATGCGCGCGAACCCGTGCGACGGCCCGGTCTTGCCATCGTGACGGTTGGCAAACCACGGGAACGCAATGGGCACGCCACCGCGAATCGGCTTGCCGGGAGCCATCTCGCTTTTGCGGCTGACAAAGAGTACCGGCGCAAATCCGGCAGGCTGCCAGTGCGCGACATGCGCTCCCTGCACATAGACCGTGGCGCTGGCATGGGGTGTGGTGATGGCAGCGTAGATCAGCCCCGCAGGCGTCTCGTGAAACGACAGTACTCCTGGGATGGCGAAGTGTTCCGTAAATTGCTGGATGTCCATGCTGAATCCAATTTTAGATGACCTCCCTACATACGCACGGGGCGGACGCATTGAGTTCGGTACACAGGTGCGTCGTCATGCGGCGGGCATGCTTGTGGTCTGAGGCGCGTTGAAGCGCTACTTCTTCGCGTCGTCGAGTTCAAGTACGCGGCGCGCGGCTTCGAGGTTGAGGGACACGCCGTCGATGATGAATTCGTATTCGCCGGCGTTTTCGGAGACCGGATGAACGTCCTCGACTTTGTGGCCGTTGGCTCGTAGCTCTTGAAGGATAAGGTCGATGTCTACCATGCCCGACAGTCTACAGGAAAGATATTCTCGCTGGCATCGCCGTCTGCTGCACGATAGAAACGTGCTCACGCCTTGCGTCGGGAGAGTGCAACGGCGGAGATGCCGTCACTGCCGGTGGGGACACGGCAATGTCGCTGCGACTGACGCACGATGTAGGATGGGAGCGCCTGCTCATCCCTGAGTTGGCGTGTGTGATACGAGGAGTTGAAACCATGCGAGAGATCTTAGTTCCTTTGGGCCGCCTTGCCGGGGCGAGGGTGAAGGGCTTACGCGTTCGTAGCGTGGCCCGGGGCGCTTTGGCGGCTATCGTTGTAATACTATCGGTGCCCATGGGCCGTGCTCAAAAGACGACTGCGCCATCCGCTTCTTTCGAGGCATCCGCGCCGTCCGTTCTTCCGGCGGGTTTGCCCGATGTGCTCACCATGGAAAACGGGGCGAAGGTGACAACGCCTGCCGAATGGGCGGAACGCAGAGCGGAGTTGCTGAAGTTCTTCACGCACCAGATGTATGGGGTGGCTCCTCCGCGGCCCGCGAAGATGCGCTTTGTGGTGGCCGATGACACGCACAACGCGCTGGGTGGAATTGCTACGCGCAAGCAGATCACCATCCTGCTGAATGGAACTGCGCATGGACCTGCGCTTCACGTGCTGCTCTACATTCCCAATCAGGTGAAGCGCCCGGCGGTCTTTGTCGGACTGAATTTCTGGGGCAATGAGACGATCAATGCCGATCCCGGCATCTTTCTCCCGACCGCCTACACGGAGGCCTACCACAGGTTATTCGATGAATACCGGGCCTTGCCTGGATGGGCATCGCGCAACAGATCGATGCCGCGGCATGGCACACGGGAAATGGCCGATCGATATGATTCTGAAACGCGGCTATGCCGTGGCAACAGTGTTTCGGTCGGATGTGGATCCAGACTATGTCGGAAGCTTCAAGGACAGCGTGAAGGCGTATTACCCTGAGTTGCAAAACCGGCCTGATAATTTTTCGACGATTGGAGCATGGGCGTGGTCGTTGAGCCGCGTGCTCGACTATCTTGAGACCGACCATGATGTCGATGCATCGCGGGTGGCTGTGTTTGGCTGGTCGCGTCTGGGCAAAGCGGCACTGTGGGCCGCGGCTACCGATCGCCGGTTCGCTCTTGCCATCAGCAACGATTCGGGAGCGGGAGGCGCGAAACTGTTCCGTCGCGGCAATGGGGAGACGATACAGGACCTGAACAAAACGTTCCCCTACTGGTTTTGCGGAAACTTCAAAAAATACAACGGGCAGGACAAGACGCTGCCCTTCGACCAGCACATGCTGATTGCGCTGATTGCTCCCCGGCCCGTGTATATCGCCGATGCTATCGACGACCATTGGGCCGATCCCGAAGGGGAGTTTCTGTCGGGCGTTGCGGCTACCCCCGTTTACAAGCTACTGGGGAAGGAAGGAATGCCGACGACGCAATGGCCGCCGGTCGATCATCCGGTCATGGGCCAGATGGGGTACCACGTTCGCACGGGAGGCCACGACATCACACCGTACGACTGGGAGCAGTACGTTACCTTCGCGGACATGCACCTGAAGCGAAAGTGAGCCTTGACGGCGATGCCTAGTCTCTGCGGCGGCCGCCCATCAGCTGGAGGACAGCCAGGAAGATATTGATGGCGTCGAGATAGATGGAGAGGGACAGCACCACGGCAGAGCTGCCATCCCCGCCAGCGCGGATGCGGGCGAAGTCGCCCACGGCGAGCAGGGCGAAGATGCCGAGAGTGAGCCAGGAGTAGGTGTCCGGCGAGAGGAAATGGAAGAACATGCTGGCGACGCCGGCAATGATGAGCAGAATCAGCGCGGCAAAACCGATGCCGGAGATGCGGCGGTAATTGATATTGAAGAGATAGGCGACGCAGCCCATGACGGCCATGCCGCATCCCGTGGTGGCGGCGGCGTTGAAGACGATGCCGGTGCCGAAATTATGGATGTAGCGCTGGATGAGCGGGCCGATCTCCCAACCCATGAAATAGGTAAGGATGAGGAAGAGAGTGAGCGCAACCGCAGGGCTGGCCTTGCGGGTAAAGCTGATGGCGAAGACAAGCCCGATGACCACGATGAAGCCGACAAACGTTCCCCAGGCTGGCGCGGTAGCAACCCCGAACGCAGTGACGAAGAAGCCGAGCGAGGTGATCCCAAGCACCTTGGCAAGCAACGAGGAAGTCCCTTCGCGCGGGACGTCGATAATGCCGGGATACGTGTTCATGTTGTAGTCGTTCATTGCCACAGTTCGCTCCAGTGCGTCTTTCGGTGAAAGAGTGATAGGTCCAACACTATGAGACGCTTTTGCGGACAGTTTGTCATGTTGGCGTCCGCGCTTGAGTTTGCCAGTCCTGCCGCTTGCACGGAGGCGGACGAGCTTCCACGCCGCCCTTAGGCTAAAGCTGAAACACGCCCGACTCGCAACACCAGTCGAGCGTCAATCGACGCCCAACCGATGCTCCAGTTTCTCCAGCGACACGCCCGTCGTCTCCGGGTAGTAGAACCACACCAGGAAGAAGTCCAGCACCATCATCACCGCGAAAAAGATAAACGGATAGGCTCCCGACGACTTCGCCATGATGGGAAACACCAGCGAGATCAATGCATTGAAAATCCAGTGCGACGAACTCCCCAGGCTCTGTCCCTTCGACCGCACCCGGTTGGGAAAAACTTCGCTGATATAAACCCACACCACGGCTCCCTGCGATATCGCAAACAGCGCAATGTAGAGGAGCAGCAGCCACACCAGCCAGTGCAGGTGTTTGCCCGTCATGAACACCGCAGCCACAAGCCCCAGCACGACGGCCAGCCCTGCCGTGCCCGTCAGCAACAGCTTCTTCCTGCCAAACTTGTCGATCACCGACATGGCCAGCAGCGTCGCCACCAGGTTCATCGCGCCCACCGCCACGGCCTGCAGGTCGCCCGAAACCTTCGACGCACCTGCCAGCGCAAAGATGTCATTCAGGTAGTACAAAATCGCATTGATGCCTGAAAGCTGGCACGACGCTCCCATCGTAATTGCCACGATCACCGGCATTCGGTACTTCCGCTGGAACAGCTTTTCCTTCTTGCCTGTCAGCTCCAGGTGGACTGAAGCCACAATCTCATCCAGCTCTTCTTTCGCCTGCTCGACGCCAGTCAGCGCCAATACGCGCAGCGACTCCTCCAGCCGCGACTGCGTCACCAGCCAGCGCGGGCTTCGCGGAATAAAGAACAGCATCAGCAAAAAACCCACCGCCGGAATTCCCGAAACGCCCAGCATCCATCGCCAATCGTGCGTCCCCAGGTGCAGCGTTCCGATCACCGCGTTCGAAGCATAGGCCAGCAGAATTCCGACGACGATATTGATCTGAAAGCATCCCACCAGCCGCCCACGCCACTTTGGCGGCGCAATCTCCGCAATGTACATCGGCCCCAGCACGGACGAGCCGCCGATCCCAATCCCACCAATAAACCGGAAGAAGAGCAACGAGCTCCAGCTCCACGCAAACGCACATCCCAGCGCCGAGATCACATAAAACAGCGCCATCGCCCGCAGGCTGTCGCGTCGCCCGAACTTCTGTCCCGGAATACCCGACCCAATCGCTCCGACCACCGTGCCCACCAGAGCGCTCGACACCGTGACGCCCAGCATCGTCGGTGTCAGGTGGTAGGTCGTCGTCAAAGCACTTGTCGTGCCCGAGATGACTGCCGTGTCGAAGCCAAACAGAAGCCCACCCAGCGCACCCACAATCGTGCTCTTCACTACAAACGAATTGATCGCCATTCCGTCTCCAGAAAGTTTTGTCGTTCCGTCCATCTGCACAGGGGCGGCAACTGCGTCAATCCGCCACCCCGGTCAAGCTATTAAGCTCGCCGTATAACAATACATCGCACCGTGCACCCTTGAGTACAAATGCGTACAAACTTCCGCATCAACCCCTTCGCATAGAAAGAGACAGCTCCGCCCGCTCTGTCGCGCAGCAATTCCGTAGAAGAGAGAGCCGGTTGGAAATGGCTAGAGACCCAGCGCGAGCTGCCCCAACAGCACCACGTTGAGCGTAAGGATGATGCCCACCGTAACCCATCCCGCAATCTTCGTGAGTTTGGTACTGGCAAAGCTCTTCATCACCGATGCCCGGTTGGTCAGAATCAACAGCGGAATCAGGGCAAACGGCAGCGTGAAGCTCAGAATCACCTGCGAAAGCACCAGGATCTTCAGAGGATCAAGCCCCACTGCGATCACAAGCAACGCGGGAATAATCGTGATCAGGCGTCGCAGAAAGATCGAGAACTTGATATCGAGAAACCCTTCGATAATCACCTGCCCGGCCATCACCCCAACCGTCGAAGAGGAAAGCCCCGAGCACAGCAGAGCAACCGCAAACACCGTCGCCGCCGCCGGTCCAAGCAGTGGTCCCAGCGTCCGGTAGGCCTGCTCCACGTCGGCAACCGGAGCGCCAAGGTGCACAAACGCCACTGCGGCCATCACGATCATGGCCGAGTTAATCAGCCACGCCCCATTCATCGCCACAAAGACATCGACCAACTCAAAGCGCAGATATTTGCTCCGACGCGAGCCTCCGCTGACCTTCGGCTCCATCATCATTTCTTTTACCCGCGGCTGCACCAGCGCGGAGTGCAAATAAATCACATGCGGCATCACCGTTGCGCCCAGCATGGCAACTGCCGTGTAGATACTGTCATGGAACGCCTGCGAACTGGATGTATCGAGCCTCGGGATCAGCGTGGAAAAGCCCACCAGCTTCCACTCCGGATGCACGAGAAAGACCTCGAACCCGTAACACAATCCAATCACGCCAACAAAGAGCATGATCCCCCGCTCCAGCCACTGATAGCCCGCCAGATCGAGAGCAAGGATCAGAAAAACCGCGACGGTCGCGATCAACGCCGAGGTGAGCAATGTCTCCGTGCGGGTCCAGCCATGCGCCATCATCGCCGGCCCAACCAGAAGATAAAGGCCCAGCGCGGCCCCAAGAAATTCAGCCAGGTCAGTTGCAATCGCAGAGATCTCCGCCGCCACCCACAGGAAGATCGTCATGGGATGGGAAAAGTGCTGGCGGCAGTTCTGCGGCAGGCTCAGCCCGGTAACAATCCCAAGCTTTGCCGAGAGATACTGAATGAGGATGGCCATGAGATTCGACCACAGCAGCACCCAAAGCAGGCGGTAGCCAAACTGGCTTCCGCCCTGAATGTTCGCGGCAAAGTTGCCCGGATCGATATACGCCACCGAAGCTACAAACGCCGGCCCAAAGTACCGCCACATCTCATGACGCCGAAATCTCGGCCACAGCTTTTCCTCTTGCCGAACTAATATATTAGCCACAACTAAATATTAGCTTAATGCTAAGCTGAATCCAAGCGGACCACCCTATGGCAAAGCCTTCCACGCAGCCTAAGACCGCACCCGAGACCAAAAGCGGATCGGGCAGCGAAGCGATCGATAACTATCTCAAGGCCATCTTCCAGCTCAGCGGCCGCGAAGAGCGGCAGGTTTCAAGCACCGAGATCGCCGCGCAGCTCGACATCACCGGCGCTTCTTCCACCAACATGCTGCAAAAGCTTGCCGCCCTCAATCCTCCGCTGGTCGTCTACAAAAAACACCACGGCGTCCATCTCTCCAAGGCGGGAAGAAAACGGGCGCTCGAGATCATCCGTCACCACCGCCTCATCGAAACCTTTCTCCACCTGGTCCTCGACTATCCCTGGGACGAGGTGCACGAAGAGGCCGAGCGTCTGGAGCACTTCATCTCCGAGCGCTTCGAAGAGCGCATCGCGGCGAAGCTCGGCAACCCCGAGTTCGACCCCCACGGCCACGCCATCCCCACACTCGACGGCTCCCTCCCCGTCAATGAGCCGCAAGCCCTCTCGGAGCTCGACCCCGGACAGGCCGCAAAGGTCGCCA
>Ga0208589_1001028_pt1 | contig 12086 bp, 9 predicted proteins | sample NGESurshal092012_2_FD_184486 | JGI IMG/M metagenome (GOLD analysis project Ga0208589, IMG submission 184486) | Arctic peat soil microbial communities from Barrow, Alaska - NGEE Surface sample F53-2 shallow-092012 (SPAdes) | ecosystem: Environmental > Terrestrial > Soil > Wetlands > Peat ... | reverse complement strand
CAAATATTATAATAATTCTCTTGTCACAATAATTAGAAAAAGCCAATAAAAGTTCGTTTACTGTAAGAGATGATTACTGAATATTAAAATACCTATCAATACAAATTCACTTCGTCCTTCTCCCACTCTACTTTTACTTTTTTCATTGATAATGCAATCTATAGGTTTTTCGCAGTAATCAGGCTGGATGTGCAATTGACGGCTGTATCTTCGATTATTAAAGAATTTATAATTGCTAAATAACATCTTTGTTAATTCTTTTTAGTTATTGATAGCATTTTTCACTAGTAATTCCATATTATCAATTTCATTTTCTGTAAATTTTCCAGATAATTCTATCTTTCCATTATCAATTGAATAATACAACCGAGAAGCAGTAATAAGTTTGTTATTTATAAAAATACCTACTTCTTGATTAATACATTTCTTCGTGAAATCAGATAATTCTTTACTTCCTATCTTGTTAAAGGAAAAGAATAGAACAAATTCTTTAGAATGCTTATCAAATCCTTTGTAAACACTATCAATATTTTTGAATGACATTTTTATTTTTTTTGCAATATCATAATATTCATCTGTATCCCGAAGCCGAAAACCTTCTGATTCTACGTAATCTCTTTTAAGTAAATAAAGGCCCGAAGAAAGCTTATGCCTCTTATTATCTTTTAACCTTAGAAACCTTATTCTTTTGGGTTTGGATGGTTTACCTGCCAACATAGTAGTAGTGTCCTGCTTTCCATTTAAAAAATAGTTAACGATTTCGCTTCGGGATTTGTTTATAAAATCAGATAACACCTCTTTTTCAATATCATCCTTTTCATTAGCATAGAGTTGCTTCAATATGTTATTACCCTTTTCCTTATCACCCATACATACCAGATTAATAGCTTTATTCATCAAAACAAAGTCAAACGATTTATTTTCTTTACTTATTGAATCCAAAATAGTATTATAACAATTATCGGCTTCTTTAAAATAATTTTGAGAAGAGGTAGTATCCCCTGACCTAACGTAAATCAAACCAGCAAAAAAATGATACTCCGGAATTTGTGGTTTTATTGCAATTATCCTTTTAAGAGTAATTAATGCTTTACCAAATTGCTTCAATTCCATTTCAAATGAAACTTTATTATTAAGTGCTGTAATATAATTGCTATCAATCTCAATCGCCTTATCTAATAAAATAAGCGCTTTATTATAATCCTGGGGAATGGAACATTACAGATACAGCACTGTCATTGAGTATTTTTGCCTGTGGATTAACAAACTTCTTTGTATTCTCAATCTGTTGACCGGAAGCACACAAGCATGGTAAACTTATAATGAAAAATAAATTCAAAAACCTTGCTTTATAAAAAATGTTTTTAGTTATTGCCAATAGCTTTGTATTTCCTGTAAAAGTAGAAAGAGATAAATAAAGTTTTTTAGAATTAAATCGAATTTTATAGAAGGAATTAGTAGTCAAACTATAAATACCTATCAATACAAATTCACTTCATCCTTGTCCCACTCTACTTTTACCTTTTGAGAAATAATGGAATCTATGGGTTTTCCGCAATAGTCGGGCTGAATGGGCAATTGACGACTGTATCTGCGATTGATTAAAACACAGAGTTCTACTTTTTTGGGGCGTCCAAAGGATAATATAGCGTCTAAGGCAGCGCGGATTGTCCTTCCTGTAAATAATACGTCATCAATCAGAATTACATTTTTGTCTTCGATAGAAAAAGTAATATCAGTTTGGTTGGCTTCATGCAATTCGTTACGAACATCATCACGATAAAAAGTAATGTCTAATTTTCCATAAGGGAAATTTTGCTCTGGTTTTATTTTTTTTAATTGTTTATAAATTTTATCTGCCAGAAAAATTCCACGAGGCTGCAAACCAATTAAAACTACAGATGAAAGGTCAGCGTAATTCTCTATCACCTGGCAAGCCAGGCGCTCAATGGTAATTTGAAGTTGATGTTTATTGAGAATTGTAATCATTCGTGAATGGTCAATGGTGAATAGTGAAGGCTATCTGTTATTTTGAGGCTTCCTCCTTCCTCCTTCTTCTTTTTTACTTCTCTTTCATAAAAGCATAACGGTAATCTGTCGCCGGATTAAAAGTTTCTTTTATTGTCCGGGCACTCAGCCAGCGATACATATTCAAAATACTCCCTGCTTTATCATTCGTGCCACTTCCTCGTGCTCCGCCAAATGGCTGCTGGCCTACTACTGCGCCGGTTGGTTTATCGTTAATATAAAAGTTACCTGCACTGTTGGTCAATTTTTTTGTAGCCAATTCTACCGCATTTCTATCCTGCGCAATTACTGCACCCGTAAGTGCATAAGGCGAAGTGGTATCTACTAATTTTATGGCGTCTTCAAATTTATTTTCATCGTAAACATAAATAGTAAGCACGGGCCCAAATAGCTCTTCACACATAGTTACATATTTCGGGTCTGTAGCTTCTATTACAGTTGGCTCTATAAAAAACCCATTGGTTTTATCACATTTCCCTCCAACCAATATTTTTGCTCCTTTATCTTTTTTCGCTTGTTTAATATAAGCTTCTAATTTATCAAAACTTTTTTCATCAATTACCGCATTTATAAAATTGCTAAAATCTTCTACAGTCCCCATCTTCATAGTTTTTATTTCTGCAACAAGTTTTTTCTTTACCTGCTGCGCAATGTTGGAAGGAATATAAGCGCGTGAAGCAGCAGAACATTTTTGCCCCTGGTATTCAAACGCACCGCGGCAAAGTGCTGCTACCAGTACATCTACATCTGCACTCTTATGTGCCAACACATAATCTTTACCGCCGGTTTCTCCTACTATTCTTGGGTACGATTTATAAATTTTAGTGTTCTCTCCTATCAGCTTCCACATGCTCTTAAATACGGCGGTACTTCCTGTAAAATGAATGCCATCAAAATCAGGATGGTTAAAACATACATCTCCCAAAGTAGGGCCATCTACAAAAACCAAATTAATAACTCCATCGGGCAAACCCGCTTCTTTCAAAATCCTCATAAACATTTGTGCGCTGTAAACCTGTGTATTAGCGCATTTCCACACTACCACATTGCCACACATTGCAGGCGCAGTGGGAAGATTTCCCCCAATTGAGGTAAAATTAAACGGAGTGATAGCGAGCACAAACCCTTCAAGAGGACGATATTCCATCCTGTTATGAATGCCCGCGCTGCTTATTGGTTGTTGCTTATAAATTTCGCTAAGAAAATGAACATTAAACCTTAAAAAATCTATCAGTTCACACACTGCGTCTATCTCTGCCTGGAAAGGATTTTTACTTTGTCCGAGCATGGTTGCAGCACACATCTCAGGTCGGTATTTTGTAGCTAACAGGTCAGCCGCTTTCAGAAAAATATTAGCACGGTTTTCCCAGCTTAGGTTTGCCCATTTATCTTTTGCTCTCAGCGCCGCATTAATAGCTTTTTTTACGTGTGATGCATCTCCCTGATGAAAATTTCCCAATAAATGACTTCTCTCATGAGGAGGCCTTATTTCTACTTTTTTGCCGGTGCGTACTTCTTCACTTCCGATGTACATGGGCACATCTGCTTTTTTACTTTTTAATTCCTTAAGGGCATTTTTCAAAAGTTCTCTTTCCTTACTTCCAGGGGCATAACTAAATACCGGCTCATTGGCCGGCAAAGGATAATAAAAGCTTCCAATATTCATATCAGATATTTTTTAAGCATTGAGGATGCTGTGATAAGTAATAATATATTAAACGCCATTTTCAGGTGTCGTTGGTCGGAGACCAGAGAAGGCGAATTCTATTTTTTCAAATACATTACTTCTTTTACCAGGTTCACTGTCCTTGGAACATCGGGTAAATATTGCGCAACAAGGTTTGGCGCGTAATGCATTGGAGCATCCAAAGATGTGATTCTGCGAACAGGCGCATCCAAATAATCAAAAGCTTCTTTCTGAATGCGATAGGCAATTTCAGAAGAAATAGAAGCAAACGGCCATTGCTCTTCCACAATTACCAATCTGTTTGTTTTCTTTACTGATTCATAAATAGTGTGCCAATCCAAAGGGCGTATAGTTCTTAAATCAATTACTTCTGCGCTTATGTTTTCTTTTGCTAATTCATCAGCGGCACCCAGTGCCACTTTCATCATTTTATTAAAAGAAACTATCGTTACATCTTTCCCTTCACGTGCTACATTTGCTTTGCCTATCGGAATCAGATATTCTCCTTCAGGAATCATCCCTTTATCACCATACATTACTTCGCTTTCCATAAATATGATAGGGTCATTATCACGAATAGCGCTTTTCAATAATCCTTTCGCATCATAAGGATTACTTACAGAAATCACTTTCAATCCGGGAATATTTGCGTACATCGCTTCATAAGCGGTGGAATGCTGAGCACCTAATTGTCCGGCGCTTCCGTTCGGCCCGCGAAATACTATCGGGCAACCAACTTGTCCGCCACTCATAGCCAGCATTTTGGATGCTGTATTTAATATCTGGTCAAGTGCAAGATTAGCAAAGTTCCAGGTCATGTATTCTACTATGGGTCGAAGGCCATTTTGCGCAGCACCAACAGCTACCCCCGTAAATCCAAGCTCAGAAATCGGTGTATCAATTATCCTTTTTTCACCAAATTCTTCCAGCATGCCCTGGCTTACCTTATAGGCACCCTGGTACTCTGCTACTTCTTCTCCCATCAAAAACACCTTTTCATCACGCCTCATTTCTTCCTGCATTGCTTCCCGCAATGCTTCTCTGAATGCAACTTCTTTCATCAGTAAATTTTAGTTTTAATTGCTTTTATAATGATTCAAAATTAGTTTTCAAAAATGAGATGCAAAATTATCGGTTAAAGGGCAAATAATCAAAACTGTTTGTTGGGGATCAGCTGTCAGCTATCAGGTATCATCTATGAGCAGAGAGCTACAGGCTATCTACTTTCAGTAAAACAACAAATATGCGAAATTCCTATTCATTACAATTAAATCCAAATAACTAAAATAATAAATCACTTTTTCTATTTCAACAACTCTTTCAACTTCGCAGTTAATTTGTCTCCAAAAACATTCTTAGCCACAATCACTCCATTTTTATCAATCAATACATTAGAAGGAATTGCTTTAATTCCATATTGGTTGGATGTCTCATTTTTCCAACCTTGCAAATCTGAAACCTGGTTCCAGTCGAGGTGATCATCAGCAATCGCTTTTTTCCACCTGTCTTTTTTGGTATCATAAGACACGCCAAAAACAGTAAACCCCTTATCTTTAAATTGATTGTAGGCCACTACCACATTAGGATTCTCACGACGACATGGGCCACACCAGCTTGCCCAAAAATCTATCAAAACATATTTCCCTTTTAATGATGATAAACTAAGTTGGGTGCTATCAGGAGTAAATTGTGTAATATCAGGGGCCGGTTTTCCTATTGCCACTTTAGCATAAGTATCAATCATTTTTTTGATCTCCCTACCCTTTGGAGAATTTTTTATTTTCGGATCCAATTCATTGTATAATGGTTCCACATCGCTGGCCTCGGCATAATAACTATAATTCTCTACGATAGCCATTGCTGCGCGCATAGATTTTGGATAGTCTCTTACAAATGCTGCCGTTACTTTTCTTTTCGCAGCCAATATTTCAATGTCCACATTATCGAGGCTATCCATCACTTTTGTGTTCTTATCTTTATATGCCTGCTCATAAATTTTACTATCGGCATCTTCCCACTGGGTAATCGTTTTCATTCTTTCTTTCAATAGTTTATCATCTGCATTTATGGGAGAGTCCTTTACACTCAATAATCGCAAGGAGTCACCCCTTCCTGATATTTCCATAGTAATGGGTTCTACATAAAAAGTAAAATAATCATTGTGCCTGTCGGGCATAGTAAGTGAAGCAAAATAAGGAGAGGAAACAAACCCGGTAAATTGAAATTTGCCATTTTTTATAACTGCTGAATCCTTAAAAGTCTCGCTCTGTTTATAAATATTTAGAAAGATGGTTCCGCTTTTAATTTTTTCGAGATTTCCATTTATAACATAAGATGAATCCTGCGCTGAAGATGAATAGCTAAAAAATAGAATAACAGAAAGAAATAAAATAAATCTTTTCATAAATATGTTTTGCTTCAAAGATATGTTTTTTGATAAAAAAGGTTTTACCACTTAAAGAAAGTTTGATAGCGCAGTTTGCTAATCCCAGGAGTTACAAAAAAAATAAAATGCAAATCCAATTTATTTGTTCATTTGCTGGTCAGAAATTCATGAAAATTATGTAATCCGCGCCTGAACGTCTTCATCCGGGCAGGCGTCGCTAAAAAAATCTCTCTTACTTTTATTGTATGCAAAAATTTGAAACTCAAATCAAAAAAATTCACCAGGAATTCCCGGATTATATTATTTCTTCTATAAAAAAAACAGGAGAAGGCGATAACAGCAAAGCATTTATCTTAAACGAAAAATATATATTCAGGTTCCCAAAAAGTAAAGATGCAAAAACACAAATGAGAAAAGAAATAGCTGTGTTGCCAAAAATAAAACCGCTTCTGAATATTTCCATTCCCATATTTGAATTCATCTCTTTTGAAACAAATTTTGCAGGTCATAAAATAATTCCCGGAGTGCCGTTAACTTTTAAGATTTATAATTCATTACATAAAAAAAACCAGGGATTAATTCAACAATCGCTGGCCAATTTTCTTTCACAATTACATCATATTGATTTATCCAAATTCAAGGATTGTCATTTAGAAACAATGGATCCCAAAGAAGAATATTGGGATAATTTTAGGAAGGCGCAAAAATTAATCTATCCGCATATTTCAAAAAATAAAAGAAATATCATTACCAAAATATTTACTGAATATCTCAGCAATCAAAATAATTTTAATTACACTCCTGCTCTTATTCATAACGATTTCAGTAAAGACCACATTTTATTTGATACAGTAAAACAACAAATAATGGGAATTATTGATTTCGGTGATATGGCATTAGGTGATCCCGATTACGATTTTATGTATTTGCTCGATGAATTTGGAGAAGAATTTTTAAAAAAAGTATTTAAAATATATCATCCAAAAAATAAAAAAGAGGTAATGAAAAAAATCTGTTTTTTTTCGCTTGCCAATAAATTGCAAATTACCCTTGGGTATAAAGATGGCAATCATACTGCAGATTTAAAAAATACTTATAAAAATTTAGAATTATGGTTTAAAAAATTTGCTTCTAAAATATAGTCCGTCAATAACTGTACAATTTTATCTTATTCATTTACAAAAAGTACAATTGGAGGCCTAAATAAAAAACTATCCCTATTTTTAGCGCTTTCTTAAAATTTAAAAATTCATCATGAGAATCAAGTTGCCTATTTTTAAGCTGTTTATATTATTCGCTTTTCTTTTTCCGGAAAATTTACATGCCCAAAATATTCCGGTAAAGCAGGTGCAGCTTAGCCAATTTGATCTGCAATCATCTTCCATCATTCCCGAATCAGGGGAAATACTTTCAAATACTACTTATCATTCCAATGTGTATTGGTTCCCGGTGAAAGTACCATGTACTGTTCTTACAGGTTTAGTTGCCAATAAAGTGTACCCCGATCCCTACATCGGAATGAACAATATGCTGATCCCTGATGCTTCCGATTCATTCAATCATCAATACCATCTGGAACAATATAGTTATCTTCCCAACGATCCCAATCCATGGAAAAAACCTTATTGGTACCGAACTACTTTCACAGTTCCGAAGAGCGATAACGGGAAACATTTTCAATTAATTTTTAAAGGAATTAATTACCGCGCCGAAGTGTGGGTAAATGGAAATCGAATTGCCGATTCGTCTGAAATGGCTGGCATGTTTGCACAATATTCTCTCGATGTAAGCAAAGTAATTAAGGCAGGAAATACCAATGTGCTTGCGGTAAAAATTTATCCGCTGGATTATCCCGGATTGCCTTCTACTCCTCAATTAAAAGCCCTGGGAGATTTCTTTGCAAATGGCGGCCCTACGGGAGATATAGGCAAAAATGTAACGATGCTTTGTTCTGTAGGCTGGGATTGGATGCCTGCAGTCCGGGATAGAAATATGGGAATCTGGCAACCGGTTTATTTGCGTACATCGGGGCAGGTAGTAATTCAAAATCCGCAGATAAAAACTGATTTACCCAATCTTCCAGATATGAATGTGGCCCGGCTTTCACTTCATCTTTCTTTGAATAATTTTAGTGATGTTTTACAAAATGGAAAATTAAAAATCATTATCAGTCCTGAAAATTTCAGCGGCCAATCTTTCAGTGTTGAGCAACAGGTTTCTACCAATGCAAATGGTTCCTCTGATGTCAATTTAAATACCGGCAATATAAAACAATTCATCATTCATCAACCGCATTTATGGTGGCCAAACGGTTATGGTGAGCCGAATTTGTATCGCATCCGTTTGCAATATGAAAATAATAACCAGGTTTGGGACGATACTTCTTTTGTATTCGGCATCCGTATGGTTAGTTCTAAAATCGTAATGGTAAACGGATGGGCGCGCAGGGACTTTTATGTAAATGGAAGAAGAGTTCACCTAAACGGTGGTGCCTGGGTTCCAGATATGATGCTGAACAGAGATTCGCTGCGATATGATTATGAATTGCATTTGTGCAAAAATTCCAACATCAACTTAGTCCGCATCTGGGGCGGCGGTATAGCGCCACCGGATATTTTCTTTGAAATGGCTGATAAATATGGTTTGATGGTATGGCAGGATTTCTGGATCACCGGCGATACACAAGGTGAGTTCAAAGGCTCAGCCAACTGGCCTTTGGAAGGAAATGTATTTATCAATAATATGGTAAGCACTATATTCAGAATAAGAAATCATCCTAGCCTTTTGGTATGGACTGGAGGCAATGAAGGACATGCAAGAAAGGAATTGTATGATGCGATGCGAAATGATATTGCCACACTTGATGGAACAAGGCCGTTCATTCCAAGTTCTTCAGGATATGCAAAATTACCTGCGGGCTGGAAAGGTTCGTGGCCGGATGACGGGCCTTCGGGTGTATATAGCGGTGGCCCTTATTCATGGCAGGATGCAGCGCATTATTATCAATTGGCAGATGAAGGAAAAGATTGGGTTTTCAAAGATGAAACCGGAATTCCCTCCCAGCCTCCTTATGAAACTTTGCCCGACATCATTAACAATCTTGTTCCGGATTCTACTTTACCATTTCCACTAAATAATACCTGGGGATACCACGATGCCTGCGTAGGAAACGGACATTACGATACCTATTACAACGCAATGGTTGAAAGGTACGGAGCGCCTGTAAGCATGAAAGATTTTTCGGATAAAATGCAATTGGTAAATGCAAATGGCTATCGCGGAATTTTTGAAGCAGCAGGACACAAACTGAATGAAACTGGCGGTGTAATGTTATGGAAATTGAATGCAGCCTTACCAAGTGTCATCTGGCAGGTTTACGATTGGTTTCTGAATCCTAACGCAGGATATTATTTTATGCAAAGAGCCTGCGAGCAAGTGCACATCCAATTAAATCTTGATGATTCTGTAGTAGCTGTTATAAACCGCACTTATAAAGCACAACAAGGCCTCAGTGCAGATATAAAGGTATTTGACATCAACAGTAAACTATTATTCAGTCAAAATAAAAGCATCAATTTAAAAACAACTGATGTAGAAGAATCATTGTCATTGGCAAATGTTTTGTCAAAAGAACAAGGAATTTCTTTTGTGGTTCTGAATCTCAAAAATTCATTAGGAAAAAATATTTCTCATAATGTATATTGGTTTGCTCCCGATCATAATTTCAAAGCATTAAAAGAGATGCCTGCGGCTAACCTGGAAGTAAAAATATTAAAAACAGAAAAGGAGAAAAACGAAACCCGGTGGTCTTTTCAATTCACGAATACAACCGGCCATATTGCATTTTTTATTAACCCGCAAATCACCAAAAAAGGTAAAGAAATATTCCCGTCATTTTGGTCAGAAAATTATTTTTCTTTGTCGCCTCATGAATCCACTATCGTAAATGTAAGCATTCCCAATGCTGAAATAAAAGAGAGTAACACTCAATTGACACTAAGTAGCTGGAATGTTGTAAAAGAGGTCATTTCTTTAGAAAAAGGGAAATAACTATTTTAGTTTTAACAGGTGTAGTTAATTATTCATTTTGATACTGAAAAGTTACAAAACAGAAAAGTATTATAAATATTCCATAATTATGTTAAATGGCTTCTTATATTTAATAAAAATTCTAAGATTTGCAGGCTAAAAAAGTAAATAAATCAAAATGACAAAAAAAAGTAAATGGATTTTAATGGGAATGGCTATGATGATTTCGTTGCCATTTTACAGTATTGCACAGAGTGATTCCACGGGTACAGATTCAGTAAAAGTGGCTCCCAACGATTGGTTTGAACTAGACAGGGCTACCACAGGATATTATGGAATAAGTCTTGACAAAGCTTACGATTTTTTGAAAGGAAGGCAAAGTAAAACTATAGTTGTTGCGGTGATAGATGGTGGTGTAGATACTCTTCAGGAAGATCTTAAATCAATACTTTGGCACAACCCCGGAGAAATACCCCATAATGGAATTGATGATGATCATAATGGTTACATAGATGACGTTTACGGATGGAATTTTATAGGTGGCAAAGATGGACGCAATCTTCACCAGGATTCAGAGGAAGCAGCAAGGCTATATTGGAAATTAAAAAGTAAATATGACAGCACCAATGTTGACACAGCAACAATGGACACAGGACAGAAAGTTGAATATGCAACTTACCTTAGGGCTAAAAAAGTTGTTACTCAAGGAATCAATCCGGCCGAATTGATGCAGATGAAAAGGATTTTACCCATATTGGAGAAGGGAGATTCTGTTATTGGTAAAGATCTCGGAAAAACAGAATTTACCTGTAAAGATGTAAAAGATTATACCTCTGATGACATCAACGCAAAAATGGCTGCAGCCATCTATTCGAATATTGGTAAAATGAATGACAATTATGGCATCACTAACACAGATATTTTAAGCGATTTACGTTCACAGATTCGTAAAGGCGATGCTGCAACCACACCTCCGAAAGATTTTAGAGACGAAATCGTAAAAGATAATCCCAACGATATCAATGATCGTTATTATGGAAATAATGATGTAATGGCGGGTACTCCATCACATGGTACACACTGTTCAGGTATCATTGCCGCTGTTAGAAATAATGGCATTGGAATGAACGGCGTAGCTGATAATGTAAGGATCATGATGGTACGTGCCGTGCCTGATGGAGATGAACATGATAAAGATATCGCCAACGCAATCCGTTATGCTGTTGATAATGGTGCTGAAGTGATCAGTATGAGTTTTGGTAAAGGATTTTCACCTCAAAAAACCTGGGTGGACGATGCAGTAAAATATGCACAAAGTAAAGGAGTCTTGTTAGTTCACGCTGCAGGAAATGATGCTAAGGATATTGACTCCGTTGAAAATTTCCCTAATCCTGTATATCTTGATAAGTCTGGAGTAGCTTCTAATTTCATAACAGTAGGCGCAAGCGGCGATCCTACTAATGGTGGTTTTACTGCAAGTTTCAGTAACTACGGCAAAAAATCAGTTGATCTGTTTGCACCAGGCGTCAATATTTATTCCACCCTGCCGGATAATAAATATGGCAATTATTCCGGAACCAGTATGGCCACACCGGTTGTAGCAGGTGTAGCTGCTTTGGTACTTGAATATTTTCCTGACCTGAGTGCTGAACAACTAAAATATGTAATTGACAATTCTGTGCAGCCCATCACAGAAAAAGTAAAAGTGCCGGGAACAGATGATATGGTTAGTCTTTCGGATCTTTGCATTTCTGGCGGAGAAGTGAACGCTTACAATGCCGTGAAACTTGCTGCAACACTTAAAGGCGAAAGAACTAAATCAGATAATAATTCGGGGGAAAAAGATAAAAAAGAGAAAAAAAGCAAAAGACATAAAAGAGGAGAATAAGACTATAATAATTTCATTCAAAAAAACCGGCAAAACAAAATTTGCCGGTTTTTGTTTTTATAAGAAGA
>Ga0208589_1001027_pt1 | contig 12092 bp, 11 predicted proteins | sample NGESurshal092012_2_FD_184486 | JGI IMG/M metagenome (GOLD analysis project Ga0208589, IMG submission 184486) | Arctic peat soil microbial communities from Barrow, Alaska - NGEE Surface sample F53-2 shallow-092012 (SPAdes) | ecosystem: Environmental > Terrestrial > Soil > Wetlands > Peat ... | reverse complement strand
CGGGGCGGTCGAACAGCCGGTCGGCCTCGGGCAGCACCGCGAGCGACGACAGGGTCATCAGCAAGGTGTAGCCGTCGGGCTCGGCGCGGGCCGCCGCCGCGTTGCCGATCGATCCGCCACCGCCACCGGCGCGGTTGTCGACGATGACAGATTTGCCGAGAATGCCCTCCAGCGCATGCGCCACTGGCCGCGCCGCGAGATCGGCCTGCCCGCCGGCCGGGAATGGCACGATCATGGTAATGTTGCGCTCGGGCCAGGCCACATCCGCCAGCGCCGCGTTGGAAAATGTGGCTTGCGCCAGCGGCAGCGCGGCGGCGGCTTTCAGCAGTTCACGTCGGTTCATTTTCTGTTTTCTCCCCGGAAGTTTTCTTGGTTCGTTGAAAGCAAACTAGACAAATGCCCAGATGAGCGAAAGGCGCGCACAAAATTATTTCCGCTTCTTGCCCTTGGCGAAATGCGTCGCCAAAAACTCCGCCAGCACCTCGACGCGGGCCGGGCGCGGGCCGCCGGGCGGCATCACCAGATGCACCGCGCCTTCGGTCTGCTTCCAGCCCTTCAGGATCACTTCGACCTCGCCGGAAGCAATGGCGTCGCCGACGATGAAATCCGGCAAGTCGGCGATGCCGAGTCCCGCGACCAGCGCCGGCAACACCGCCTCGCCATTGTTGACGCGCAACGGTCCGGCCGGCCGCACGCTGGCCTGCTCACCGGCGGCGTTGGTGTAGTGCCAGACATTCGGCGTCGAGAGATAGGCATAGGCAAAGCAGCGGTGCTGGGCGAGATGCATCGGATGGGTCGGCCGGCCGTATTTCTTGAGATAAGCGGGCGCCGCCACCGTATAGCGCGGCATCGTGCACAGCCGCCGCGCGATCAGCGAGGAATCCGGCAGGCTCGCGATCCGCAAGCCCGCGTCAAAGCCGTCCCCGATCAGGTCGACCATGGCGTCGCTGAGATGCAGATCGATCGAAACATCGGGGTATTGCTTGAGGAACTCGGTGAGGATCGGCGCCACGACCTTCACCCCGAAGGTCATGGGCACCGCGAGCCGCACCAGGCCGCGCGGCGCCACCGCTTGCGAAAGCGCCTCGTTCTCGATCGTTTCGCCGTCGGCCAAAAGACGCGCGGCGCGCTCCGCCAGTTTTTGCCCGGCATCGGTCAGCGCGAGCCGCCGCGAGGTGCGGTTGAACAGCCTGGCGCCGAGCCGCTCCTCGAGCCGGCTGACCGCCTTCGATACCGTCGGCTTGGACAGCGCCAGTTCGCCGGCGGCGGCCGCAAACGACCGCAATTCCACGACTTTTGCGAAAATCGCCAGCGCCTCGAAATCGGGAAGCTTTGACATTCGGTGATGCCCAAGTGCTAAAAATTGGAAACAATGAGTTTCGATAGTTTCTATTTATATACCTCCGTGGCCGGCATATCCACAAGCCATCGCAATTGCAGAGAATCGAAAGATTAAAAGACGAAGGAACATCCCATGATCGAACTCAGGCCATTTGCAAAGCTGGGCGCCGCCGACCACGGCTGGCTGAAGGCAAAGCATCACTTCTCGTTCGGCAGCCACTACGATCCGGGCAATATGGGTCACGGCGCCTTGCGGGTGTGGAACGACGACGAGATCGCACCGAACAGCGGCTTTCCCGCTCATCCCCACGCCAACATGGAAATCATCACCTATGTCCGCGAGGGCGCGATCACCCATCAGGACAGTCTCGGCAACAAGGGCCGCACCGAAGCGGGCGACGTGCAGGTGATGAGCGCCGGAAGCGGCATCCGCCACTCGGAATACAATCTGGAGCCGACCAGGACGAGGATTTTCCAGATCTGGATCGAGCCGACCACGCAAGGCGGCCAGCCGACCTGGGGCGCCAAGCCGTTCCCGAAGTCGGATCGTTCGGGCAAGCTCGCCACCATCGCGAGCGGCATTGAAGGCGACGAGGACGCACTGCCGATCCGCGCCGACGCGCGCGTGCTCGCCACCACGCTGAAGGCCGGCGAGAGCGCGGAATATGCGCCTGGCAGAGCGCGCCATCTCTATCTGGTGCCGGCGGCCGGCGCAGTCGAAGTCAACGGCGTGCGGGTCAATGCCCGCGACGGTGCCGCGATCCGCGACGAGGCCACGCTCAAGATCACCGCGCTGGAAGATTCCGAACTGGTGCTGGTCGACGCGGCGTAAGGCGACGAGCGCAGCAACAACAAAGGACGTCGTTGCCGAGCCCGGCAATGACGCTCCGAAAAACAACAACCTCCCGAATCGAAAGAAATCCGTCATGACAAAAGTTCTCGTGCTTTATTATTCCGCCTATGGCCATATCGAGGCGATGGCCAACGCCGTCGCCGAAGGCGCCCGCGAAGCCGGCGCTTCGGTCGACGTCAAGCGCGTGCCCGAACTGGTGCCGCCGGATGTCGCAAAGGCGTCGTATTACAAACTCGATCAGGCCGCCCCCGTCGCTGAGATCAACGACCTCGCCAATTACGACGCCGTCATCGTCGGCACCGGCACGCGCTTCGGCCGGATGGCATCGCAAATGGCAAACTTCCTCGATCAGGCCGGCGGGCTCTGGGCCAAAGGCGCGCTGCACGGCAAGGTCGGCGGCGCGTTCACCTCGACCGCGACCCAGCACGGCGGCCAGGAAACCACGCTGTTTTCCATCATCACCAATCTGCTGCATTTCGGCATGACGATCGTCGGCCTGAATTACGGGTTCGCGGGCCAGATGGAGCTCAACGACGTCACCGGTGGCTCACCCTATGGCGCGACCACGATCACCGGCGGCGACGGCAGCCGCAAGCCCAGCGAAAACGAGCTGGCCGGCGCGCGCTATCAAGGCCGCGTGATCGCAGAGACTGCGAAGAAACTGCACGGCTGATGCGTTTGGGCAAGCATGGAGATCGCGCGATCATTCGGCGTCACACGACGCGACGTCGCCGACGATGGAACCGGACGGCGTCTCAACCGTTGGGTCGCGCGCATCCGCGCCTGGAGAGTGCCACATGAGCAACAAGCCCGATTCCAAGGACACGCATAAGGATAACAAGGCCGCCGACAAGCATCCCGGCATGATGGGCGACGGCACCGAGGAGCAGAATCTCGGTCAGCCCGGCAATCCCGGGGCCCGCATCAAGAAGGACGAAGTCGATGCGGCCTTCGACAAGAACCCGAAGAAATAACGTCGGATCCCCAAGCACGATGAATTCCCTTATAAAGGCCGGGCCGCATTGCGCCCGGCCTCGTCATGCGAAGGGCGCCGATCAGAGCCTGTGAGGGTGACCCGATGAACAACGTTCTGCCCGCCCCGTGGCCCGAATTGCCGATCGCGGCATGGCGCGAGACCTACGACACGCTGCATCTGTGGACCCAGATCGCCGGCAAGATTCGTTTCGCGCGCTCGCCGTGGCTGAACCATTCCTGGCATGTGGCGCTGTATGTCACCGCGCGCGGCCTGACGACCTCGCCGATCCCCGACGGCACCAGGACGTTCCAGATCGACTTCGACTTCATCGACCATGCCTTGCGTATTTCCGACAGTGACGGCGCGCAGCGGGAGTTTGCGCTTCCCGAACAATCGGTCGCGAGCTTTTATGCAGCGATGATGGCTGCCCTTGCCGAACTCGGCATCCACCTCACCATCGACGACATGCCGAGTGAACTGCCGGACCCGATCAAATTCCCGCTCGACCGCAAGCATGCCAGCTACGATCCCGAGGCGGTGCGGCGCTTCTTCCGGATCCTGGTCAACGCCGATCGCGTGTTCAAGCAATTCCGCACCGGCTTCCTCGGCAAGGCGAGCCCGGTGCATTTCTTCTGGGGCAGTTTCGATCTCGCGGTGACGCGGTTTTCCGGCCGGCGCGCGCCGCGCCATCCCGGCGGCGTGCCCAATTTGCCCGATGCGGTGGCTTGCGAGGCCTATTCCCACGAGGAGTGCAGCGCGGGCTTCTGGCCCGGCAGCGGCGCGATCGACTATCCCGCGTTCTATTCCTACGTCTATCCCGAACCCAAGGGCTACCGCGACATCAAGGTACAGCCCGATGCCGCGTTCTTCAGCGAGGCGCTCGGCGAATTCATCCTGCCCTATGATTCGGTACGCACCGCCGATGATCCCGACACGGCGCTGCTGGAATTTCTGCAAAGCAGCTATGAGGCCGCGGCCAATTGCGCGAAATGGGATCGCGAGACGCTGGAATGCCCGCTAGGCCAGCCGCGTGTGGTGCGGCAGGTCTGAAGCTAGTTCTCTTCTCTGAAGCTAGTTCTCTTCGCGCGACGGCGGCCGGCCGAGCGCCCGGGTCACACGCGTCGCGAGCTTCGGATAGCGGTGCAGCTCGCGGGCCGCCCGATCGCGTAGCGCAAACGGCCATCCGCGCCAGCTCAGGGCGGCGGTGATTTCGGCCAGCGCCACCGGCACCACGCCGAAGCGGCGCTTGTAGGCGTAATTGCCGATGCTGAAATCGAAATGCCGCACGCCATCGCGATGCAACGCCGCCATGGTGCGTTCGATGATCAGGCGGCCCGGCGAACAATTCGACCATTTATCGCCGGCATTGCTGATCCGGACCATCACGTAGCGCGAACCGCTGCGGACCCCGAGCAGGGTCGCGACCACTTCTTCGCCGACCGTCAGCGCGGTCAAAACCGCATAGCCGCTGGCGAGATGTTCGCTGACCAGGCTGCGGTAGAACGCGGCGCAGGTCTCGTCATTGAGCATGAATCTCAGCCCGAGATGCCGCATCCGGGCATCCTGCTGGGTTTCCATGGCCGACAGCGCCCGCAGCGCCTCGTCATGCCCGGTCACGATCTGGAACGCCGCGCCGGGATGGCGCGTGAACACCCGCCAGCTCCGTTCCAGCTCCTTGCGCACGGTGCGTTCCAGCGAATGGCGGTAGGCGTCGAAATCGTCGCCCGTCGTGGCCACATTGCTGTTGAGAAACGAGGCGCTGGCACCCGGCAGCAGCGTCAGCGGATTGGGCCTGCCGTCGAGGTCGAACGGCATCTTGCGCAGGCGAACCAGGTCGGTGCCATCAGGCAGCCGCTTTAATGCAGCCAGCAGGTCGCGCCACATCAGGCGGGCCGCCGCGGGATCGCGCAGCGCCGTGGCATGCAGCAGCGGCGCGTTGTAATCGGTCAGATTGTGATCGGCGAATTCGACGATCCGGATTCCCCGGTGCACCCGACGTACCAGCGGGAAAAGCGCGACCTGCTCCGAAGTCGCAGCGTCCGAGACGATCGCGATCAACGGTTCGACGCCGTCAAAGCCCGCGAACGCCCGGTACCACGCATCGAGCCAGCGGCGGTCCTGGAACGGCGTCAGGGCCTGGACGTCGCCGCATCGCGCGCAGGCCTGCTCCCAGTCGCGGACGAACTCGACGCGGAATCCCGCGGCGCGGTTGATTTCCCGCGCTTCCGGACGCCTCGCCTCTGCCGTCAACACCGTCATTTCAAATCGAGCTGTTTCAGGCCGCCCAAGTCAGGCAGCTTTGGGCAGATCGACGATCTTGCCGGGTTGAGTGGCATCGAGCCGGAATTCGGTCGGGCGGCGCGCGCGGCGCTCGCGCTTGACCCAGCCGCTGTCGCGATAGAGCTTCTGCATCACCGCTTTGGCGAAATAGGATGGGCCATACAGGTTACGGGTCCTGGGCGCGTAGCCGAAGCGATGCCGCAACAGGCCGTTGGCGAGATTGACGATCTCCGAACGACGGATCTGGTCGTTGGTGTAGGAAACGGTCATCGAGACGCTGAACGTGTCGAGATTTTCGACGCGGTGCGGCGCGTTCAGCTCCCAATTGAGCATCTGGCCCGGACCGATGTCGAACACCTTGGCGTGGCGGTCGTACCAGCTCTCATAGGGGATATCGACCTCGACATTGTAGACCGCGATATCCTCGAGATGCTGTGGGGTAATGAAGGGCACCGTGTTCGGATAGACATAGACGCGCTTGCGCCCGACGAGCTGAATCAGGCCCTGCCCCGGCAGGTCAGCATGGTAGTAAACCTGCGCGTTGGGCGACGAGATCAGGATGCTCTCCTGATGACTCCATGCCTCGAAGCCTGGAACCTTGGCCGCGACCTCCTCGAACATTTTATCGATCAGGTTGCGATAGCGGCTGTCGACCGCGCCGACATCGCGCATGTTGAGCCAGAGCCCGCCGCGCGAAATCGCATCCATCACCTGACGGCCGTTGAGATCGCCGATCTCGCCCTCGCGCCAGACCCGGCCCGAGCCGCGGGCGCCGGTCTGCACCAGGCTGTACTGTTCGCGCGGATACCGCGCGATCAGTTCCGCGAGCATGTCGGTCGAGAATAACGGCGCCTTATGCAATTCGGTAGCGAGCTGGATCGGCTGATGACCCCACAATGCCGAGTGGGTATCGTCCCAGTTGGTAAAAACCTTGTCGGTCGTCATGGTCGCACTCCTGCTCATTTCTCGTTCGCCGCCGGCTCATTGATCGGCCACCCCGGCGTGCTTCCCAAGCGCTGTCCCGAAAACCGATGGCTGCCGATTCAACCGTCACGTCTTGTGCCGATATGAAACGACCGACCGGTCCTCGCCCAATCTATCGCAAGAAGGGTGCCCAAGGCAGTCGTGACGCGTGCTTCACGAGGGTGTCTGCAATGTATGGCTAACGCGCGCACCGCCGCGCCCGTCCGCTTCCTGTTAAACATCGACCGAAGCCATCCGTACCGCCGACGCAAAATCAGTGATTAACCAGTTCCACAGGTTCAACCTCCCGGCTGTCCTGATCCAGCACGAATGAGCCAGGCGACTCCGGGCTGAGCGGAGGGGCCAGCGCGCCTCCCAACAGCACCGGTTCCCCAAAAAGGCTGGTTCTGTCGACCACCTGACGCCGCAGCCCTCGAGCCAGCCGCGCGAACAATCGCTGTCCCGGCTTCTCGACCAGATAATAGCTTGCGCTCGCCACTACGATCACCAACGCAACAAAAAACAGCGTCGCCAGGATCGGTACGACCTGCCCACCGAAGACGATCAATTTTCCCGCATCGCTGCCGGTCACCGCGTCCACGGGTACAGTTGTGGTAAAGGTCTGCCCTGTCGCCTTTTCAAGCGCAGCGACGGCCCGGTCGATAAAATTGAAGATGATGAAGGCCTGCCACATATAGATCGAATAGGAAATGCGGCCGAGCCAAACGCTGCCCCGGTTCAACATGAGGCCTGATATCGGCCCTGTCTCGAAGGCAAACACAAATACGACAGCCGCAAACACCAGCGGCGCCAGGAATGAATAGCCGGTGCGTCCAGCCAGCGACACATAAACCGCGACGGCAATCACCACCGCGACCTCGAGAAACCCGGTCTTGATCCTGATACCGGACGTGGCCTGCCAGAAGCAATACGTCAGATGCCCGACCATAAACCCGTAGATACATCTGACAACGCCGAGATCGTATGTTGCATCGATGCCATGTCGGGCAAACAGAACCAGAATGCAAGCACTGCCAGCTAGCAGTGCGCCGAGAAGATACTCGGTCGCGAAGCTGACGCGGCGCAGCCATGTCGCACCCGCCAGCATCGCGCTCGCGAAAATAAGGTAGGTCCAGAATTCCGCGCAAATACTCCAACTGGGAGGATTCCAGGTTAATTGCTGTTCAATTCCGAGCGACTGCCCAAACAGGAGATTTGTCAGAATCGAATGAAACGACGTCGCGCCGGTGAACGGCGGGTTGACGAACGACGCGCCGCGCGCGGTCGAGATCGCCCGCCCACCTTCCACGACGATGAAAGCGATCAGCACCACGGCATGCAACGGCCAAAGCCGACCAAGCCGCCTCATCATAAACCTGCCGACGCCTTCCAGTGTCCCGAGACGAGCGCCATAACTGTGGGAAATGACGAACCCGCTCAATACAAAGAAAAAGTCCACGAACAGGTATGAATTGCGGACAAAATTCAGGGAATAGATCGAGCTGAGAATATTCAGATGAAACAGCGCCACCAGCAATGCTGCAACACCTCGCCAGCTATCCAGCACGCCAAAGTGTATTTTAGTCTGCAGTATCGGGTCTGACACTTTGCTTGCCGACGATGCATTCACCACTATTGCAGGCATTCCAATATTCCCATCGCAAGCTTCCAAGGCTTGACCTTTTAAGGCTTGCGAAACGTTTTTTTGGCCCCTCGAGACCGCTGCTGGTCCGGGACAGGGAGGCATTTACCACACAGCGTTAGGCAAGAACGTTGCCGTCGCTTACGGCAAGACAAGATCTGGGCTATATGACTAATACATTCAAACCGGAGAGCGCCGGCATCGCACGATGGCAATGGAACCCGCTTATCGAACTCTCGTTCTGGGCGCCGGCCCGCAAATGCAATGCGGCGTCGGCCAATTCACACGCTTGCTCGGCGCAGCAATCGAAAAAATCGACCCCGGCAGTTGCACGACGTTAACCCTAACCCGTGACGCAGGATCGGCGATCGATATCTGGAGGGCAATTGGATCGGCGAGCAACGTCGTTTGCAATTTCCCGATCGTAGCCTGGAAGCGCGTGATGTTTCGCCCTCTGCTGGCGCTTGCGATCGCTCGGCTGCGCCGCCGTCGCGTCATCCTGGTCCAGCACGAATGGCGCGGACTGCATTGGCTGCGCCGCATCACTTACGTCCCGGCGCTGCTGCTTGCCGATGCGATCGTGATGTTCTCTCCTTTGGTGAAGCGCGAACTGGCCGACGACCCCCTGTTCGGCTGGACCGTTCGAAAGTGCGTGCTCGCACCGCTACCCCCTAACATCGAGGCCCCCTCCGACACGATAGACTCGCCGTTGCGGCGGCAACTCGCCGCCGCGCGCGAAGGCGGCCGGCTGGTGCTCGGCCATTTCGGATCGATCTATCCCGGCAAGCAACCGAACGCCCTGCTCGACATCTGCGCGATGCTGCGCCAGCGTGGACGGAACGCATTGCTGGTCTATGTCGGATCGTTCATCCGCGGCACCGACAACGTAGAGGCCGACTTCCACGCCAGAGCCGCCGAGCTTGGCCTCACCGGTGACGTCATCGTCAGCGGTTACGTGGCGTCCGACGCGGAGATATTCGGGATATTCAGCGAGATCGGTGCCTTCTGCTATCCGCTGGAAGAAGGAATCACCGCGCGGCGCGGCAGCGTTCTCGCCTGCGCCCAATCAGGCCGGCCCGTGATCGTCAGCGCGGCCAAGGAACCGAACGAATTCGAGCATCATGCGCGGTTCAAGCAATTGATCGACAGCGGCGCTATCGTGTTGGTTCCGGGCGGCGCGGGCGACGACGCCTACGCCGACCGGATCATATCCGCGTTGCAACGGCCCGCCGTACAGGCGCCGTTCGATTTCGATGGTTGGTGGAGAGATGTGGCGCAAGCAGTGCAGGCGCAACTAAGGGTCAATCCTTCGCCCGGAATCGCGCCAGATAATGCAGCCCGAATACCGCGATCAGGAACGTGAACCACATCGGGTCGACACGATCGAGAAAGAAACTCTCCATCGTCGACAGATAGAGGGTAAACAGCCAAAGCTGGAACAACAGCGTCGCCAACGGCCCGCCATTTCCGTTCCGGTCCGCGGTATGGAAGTCGCGCAACGGCCCGAACACCAGCACCACTATCAGCAACGCCAATCCGGGCAATCCCATTGTCAGAGCGGTGTCGAGATATCCGTTGTGGCTGTGCGAGGCGTACTCCGCCCACTCCATGCCTTGCGGGAGATTCTGGATCGAACTGCCGCCCCAGAACGCCGAGAAACCGTAGCCGGTCAGTAGCCTCAGTCGCAACGCCTGAACCGCAAAGGTCCAGATGTCGGTGCGGCCGGTGAAGGTAGAGTCGATCGGCAGTGCCCGGACGACGGCGGCAAGGCTTGAATTGATCACCGTGCCGACACTGAACAGATTCATGAGCACCAGCGGCGTCAGCACGATAACGCCGCGAAGCCAAAGGGCCCGCACGGCCGACGCGAGCGACGTGAGCAGCAGCACCGCGAAGAACAAGGCGGTCGAGCTTTTTCCCTCGGCCTCGAACAGGAAGAATCCGGCAAGCACAATAACCGCGATCCCGGCCAAACGTTGCCCGACACGACCAATATAGATGCCGATGAACAAGAGCATCGCCATCATCGCCGCGGCGACATTCTTGTGGCCGAACGACCCGCGCCAGTCGCCGGCCAGATGCGGCTCCTGGGTATCCGTGGCCAGATGGATTGAAAGGTCCGGCGCCAGCATCACTCCGAGATAGCAGATCGCCAGCAGCGCCAGCGCGGCAATGCTGAACCATCGTGCCAATTCGCTCTGCGATTTCGGCAGCAGTATCAAGGTCGACGCCACCGAAATGACGCAGACCGTCAGTGCGAACCGACGGATTGAGGTACTGGGATCGAGCGACAGCACAACGCTCAGTACGATCCAGCCACCGAACAGCATGTAGCCGGGCGACAGCAGCGTCCGCAGACCCGTCAGATTGTCGCGCAGCGCCAGCGCCATCGTCAACACGGTGAAAGCGCCGAAAGCCAGATAGGTCGGCGTCTCGTTGCCGGTCGAGACGTCCTTGAGTGCGGCATTGCCGAGATCGATGAACGGCCGCAGCGATACCCAGACGACCAACAATATGCTGACGAAGGTGCCGCCGCGCAACAAATCCATCACCTGACGGCGTTGCAGGCCGCCGACGACGGCGCGAACTTCCGACGTGGTGACGAACTGGCTCATCAGGTGATCTTCGAAGCCTTGTACGGTTGCGGCTCGATGCCAAGCGACGCCAATGCGCTCCCGAGCGCGACCGCCATCGGATGCAAGGCAAAGATCGGCTTTCGCTCGGTAACGATCAGCCGGATCGCGCGCAACAGAGACAAAGGCAACCGCGCCAGAAGCCTGGCCAGCAGCTTTGCGCGAGTCCGAACCGTCCGCGCCGCCTTGAGCTCGACATGATAGTTGATCGCGCCGATCCGCAAGCCTCGCAACGCGAGCCATCCGGAACTGGTTCGAACGGGCGGCACGGTCTCGCTGATAACGGCATCGGCGGTCCAGTAGAATTTCATTCCAGCATCGCGGCATCGCACGAAAAAATCAGTATCGCCGCCACCGAGGAAATTGAAGCGGAGGTCGAACGAAGGATCCTCGAGCATTTCGAACACGGCCCGCCTGATCAGGCAATTGCCGCAGCCGTAGATCACCGGCACCGGACCGCTCGTATCATAGGCCGGGCGGAACGCGGGATGGCGGCGCAAGGCGCGCTTGCTGTCGTCATCGAAATTCGGCAATACCGGGCCGCCGACCAGATCGGCGCCCGTCGTCTCCGCAACGCCGACCATCCGCTCCACCCAGTTTAACGAAGCGACTTCGTCGTCGTCGATCATCAGCAGGTGCACCGCTTCCGGGAATGTCGCCAGCGCGGTCTCGAACGCGGCGTTGATGGCCTGGCAGTTGCCCTGTCGCGGCTCGATCACGCAAAGCCCCTGCAACCGGCCGGAATGCAGGAATTCGGCTGCGACCGGCGCGCCCTCGCATTTCATCGCGTCGTTTTCGACGACCACGACCGCGAAGCGGCGCCGGGTCTGCTGCTCGGCAAGCGACTGCAGCGTCCGGCGCAAATGCTGCGGCCGGCGGAAACTCGGGATGCAGACCACGATCCCGACCGTGAGGTCGAGATCGTGCGAGACCGGCGCCCGCACGGGATAAAAAGGCCCCAGCGTTTCCTGGCCGGTCGGCTCCAGTTTTTTGTCTTGGGTCTTGTTGTCTTGGGTCTTGTTGTCTGGGGCCTTGTTGTCTTGCGCCTGGGCGCGTCCGGCGGCCACCGCAATCGATGCCGTAAGTGCACCCGTGACAGCCTCGCGGCGTGAAATCGCCATGCGCAATCCCCCCATAAGCCCGGCGGCAGGCTATGCCCGGCGCGCGCCACGCGCAAGGCGGCTTGCCAGGCTGGCGGGCGCGTCCTCATCGGGAGCGCATCATGAAACGCAGCGCGCGCAACCCGTTTCGCGGCACCGTCAAGGACGTCCACAAAGGCCACCCCGCATGTCCGCATCGATATCGGCGGCGGCGTGATGGTGAGACGACCCCTCCGGCCTTCGCAGTTTGTTTGGCGCTCCGGCTCGCGCCTACGCGCTGCAAGCGCTGCTACGGCCACCTCCC
>Ga0208589_1001026_pt1 | contig 12101 bp, 14 predicted proteins | sample NGESurshal092012_2_FD_184486 | JGI IMG/M metagenome (GOLD analysis project Ga0208589, IMG submission 184486) | Arctic peat soil microbial communities from Barrow, Alaska - NGEE Surface sample F53-2 shallow-092012 (SPAdes) | ecosystem: Environmental > Terrestrial > Soil > Wetlands > Peat ... | reverse complement strand
CTGGCCACCCGCGAGCACCGCCATCGGTGCATCGCCGGTACGGCTGCCGGTCCCCGCGGCGATCGCACCCAGCAGTACCAGCGCCATCAGCGGCGTTTCCTTTTTGGATTCCTCGAACGCCCGCTGCAGGTGGTTCTGCGTGATGTGGCCGATCTCGTGGGCCATCACGCTGGCCAGTTCGCTCTCGTTCCGGGTGATCGTGATCAGCCCCGAGTTCACCGCGATGTAGCCACCAGGTGCGGCGAATGCATTGATTTCCGGGTCCTTCGCGATGAAAAACGCGAAATGCTCCTTCGGTTTGTCGCAACTGGCGACCAGCCGGTAGCCCAGATCGTTGATGTAGGCGTCCAGCAGTGGATCGTCCACCACCATGTCCAGCGCCTGCATCTGCAGCAGCATGGAGGCACCGTAATCCTGTGCTTCCTGCGGCGAAATCAGCACGTTGGCCGAGCTGCCCAGGTCCGGCAGGCGGGTACCATCCTGCGCACCGGCGGCACAGGCCAGCCCGGCAGTGACGAGTGCCGTCAACAGGCGCGGTGCGAATCGTCGTGGTGCCATGATGGGAGCCTGTCTGAAGTCTCCGAGTGGCTCTTGGGTAAGGGACAATAGCACTGTGACCGTGACTCGCTGCGTCGGTTCACCGTTGCCGGCGCTTGCGTCGGAAGCCGTGGGCCCTCATCTGATCACGGTGTTTTCTCTTGTTTCATGGAGTCTTGCGATGCCCAAGATCGAGGTCTATTCCACCGCCGTGTGCCCGTACTGTGTGGCGGCCAAGAATCTGCTCAAGTCCAGGGGGCTGGAGTGGACCGAGGTGCGTATCGACACCGATGCGGCGCAGCGCGATGCCATGCTGGCGCGCAGCGGCGGCCGCCGCACGGTGCCGCAGATCTTCGTCAACGACCAGCTGGTGGGTGGCTATGACGACCTGGTGGCAGCCGACCGCAGCGGCAAGCTGACACAGCTGCTGGAGCACACCGCATGAGCGACCGTCTTGCCGAATTCACCGCCTTCCGCCAGCGCATGAACGAGCGCATCCTGGGCGAGGACAACCAGGTCGTGCGGCGTTTCTTTGCGCTGGATACGCAGACCTACAAGGCGGGCGTCCTGGATGTGAAGACCAAGGAGATGCTTGGTCTGGTCGCCTCGCTGGTACTGCGCTGCGACGACTGCATCAGTTACCACGTGGCCCAGTGCAAGGAAGCTGGCGTCGAGCGCGAGGCATTCTTCGAGGTGTTCAGTGTGGGACTGGTGGTGGGCGGTTCGATCGTGATTCCGCATCTGCGCCGCGCGGTGGACCTGCTCGATCAGCTCGAGTCCGGCACGGCCGGCGACGCGGCGAGTTGCGCGGACCACGCCTGACGAAGCTCTCTTGGGTTGCCTGATGCAGGCTGCGTGATGCCGTGGGGCGAGTTCGTGCGGCTTTTTGCAACGCTGCGTGCAAGTATTTTCAGCGTCTGGCGGGACTCGCGGCCTGTTCGCGTGGTGCCGCATCGACGATAATTGACCGGTTTTCAGCCTGTGCCCGGTGCGTTTGCATCCTTCCCCTGTGCGCACGCTGCTCGTTGTTCCGTTCAAGGAGTTCCCTCATGAGCAAGACAATTGCCGTGATCCCGGGCGATGGTATCGGCCCGGAGATCATGACTGCCACGTTGCGCGTGCTCGACGCGCTGGATTGTGGCCTGACTTACGAGTTTGTCGACGCCGGCATGGTCGCGCTGGAAAAGCACGGCGAGCTGCTGCCGCAGTCCACGCTGGACGTGATCGCGAAACACAAGGTGGCGCTGAAAGGGCCGCTGACCACGCCGATCGGCGGCGGCTTCACCTCGATCAACGTGACGCTGCGGCGGCATTTCGACCTGTACGCGAACGTGCGTCCGGCGGTCAGTTTTCCGGGCACCAGGTCGCGCTACGAAAACATCGACATCATCACCGTGCGCGAGAATACCGAGGGTGCTTATCTGGCCGAAGGGCAGACGCTGTCCGAGGATGGCGAGGTTGCGCAGTCGCTCTCGCGCAACACGCGGCGTGGCAGCAGCCGGATCGTGCGCTATGCGTTCGAGCTGGCGCTGAAGAAGGGTCGCAAGAAAGTGACCGCGGTGCACAAGGCGAACATCCTCAAGACCAGTTCCGGCCTGTTCCTCAACGTGGCCCGCGAAATTGCCACGGAATATCCGCAGATCGAGTTCAACGAAATGATCGTGGACAACACCTGCATGCAGCTGGTGATGAACCCGCATCAGTTCGACGTGATCGTCACCACCAACCTGTTCGGCGACATCCTGTCGGACCTGTGCGCCGGCCTGGTCGGTGGCCTGGGTCTGGCGCCGGGCGACAACATCGGTGCCGATGCGGCGATCTTCGAGGCGGTGCACGGCTCGGCGCCGGACATTGCCGGCAAGGGCATCGCGAATCCGTGCGCGCTGCTGCTCGCCGTCGCCGACATGCTCGATCACCTGGACATGCTCGCCAAGGGTACTCAGCTGCGTCAGTCGATCCGCGCCACGATCGAACAGGATCGTCAGTACGTGACTCCCGATCTCGGCGGCAATGGCAGCACTGGCAGCTTTGCCGATGCAATCGTGAAGCGCATCAAGGGCTGAGCTTCTTTACATCGGAGTGCATGGAGCCGCGGTGAGGAGCCGCGGTTTTTCGCCGTCAAGGTTTTGCGGAATGTGACCGGGATCAGCGGAACAGCGGCCACGGCGCCAGGAAGATCAGCCACATCAGCAGCAGGATGCCGATGTATTTGCACGCCCTGAACAGCTTCTTGTGGCGGCTCTTGAATGCGCGGCTGAATCCGCGCTTGCGCTGACTCAGTGCGAACAGACGATTCACGAAACCGGTCTTTTCCGCTTCGGTATCGCTGTTCGGTGAAGCGGTGATCTTGCCCATGAACGCGCCCACCCGGTGGTTGATCGCGCCCATCCAGCGCGTGCGCAACGGTCGCTCCACATCGGCGAACAGAATCACCCGGGTCTGCCCGGTCTTGTTCTCGGCCCAGTGCACATAGGTCTCATCGAACACCACGTCCTTGCCGTCACCCCAGGCGTGTTCCTCGCCATCGACGAAGATGCGGCAGTCCCGCGAATTGGGCGTGATCAGGCCCAGGTGGTAACGCAGTGAACCGGCAAACGGATCGCGATGCGGGTTCAGCTTGCTGCCCGGCGGCAGCAGCGCAAACATCGCGGCCTTCACGCTGGGGATCGATTTCAGCAACGCGACCGTGTTCGGACACAGTGTTTCGGCCGAAGCGAGCGGTTCGCCGTACCACTTCAGGTAGAAGCGCTTCCAGCCCTGCTTGAAGAAGCTGTTGAAGCTGGCGTCGTTGTTCTTCGCGGCGGCGCGGATATAACCCTCGTCGAACAGATGCGTCGCCTCGTCGCGGATGCTCTGCCAGTTCGCTTGCAGCAGATCGAGCTGCGGGAAACCACGACGGTCGAGGATCGGTCGCGCCGGCACCGCGGAGAAGGCATACATCAGCAGGTTGTACGGCGCGAAGATCGCCGAGTGGTCGACCAGCTGGCGATCGAAACGCAGCCGCACACGTCCGCGCAGGTGCACCAACAGCACACATAGCGCAAAGAAGGCGAATAGGGCCAGCAGGACGAGGCGTGGGGTGAGAATCATGTCGACGGATGCCACCATGGGAGAACGACCAAGGTGCCATTCTACTGCGCTTGCAAGAGTCAGCCACGAGCAGTCACCCCGAATCAGGGAAGTTGCCGCAGGAAATCCTGTTCAGGTCAGTTGACGCTGCTTGCGCTTGAGGTAGCTGCCCGCAATCCAGAGCAGTCGCGTGGCCGACACGGCCAGCGCCAATGCGATGCAGAAGTAGAGCAGCACCGGAAGCAGAGTAAACAGGCTGTAATTGAGCATGGCGTTCCTTCGTCGTGGGCACGGTGACACACAAGCGCGGCGAAAATCAGTGTCGGAGTATGTGGGCGCTGCCGCCACCAAGTCGATAGCCACGTTGCAGCGCGCGATGCACATAGGCGACCGCGCGGCGCACGGCGGAGCGGGGCGATCGCCCCTTGGCCAGCTCGGCGACGATCGCCGCGGCCAGCGTGCAGCCGGTGCCGTGGCCTTCCAGCTGCAGGCGTGGATGACGCAGTTCCAGCATGCCACGTGCATCGTAAAACCGATCCACCACGACCTTGCCATCGCCATGGCCGCCCTTGAGCAGGACGGCACCGGCACCGAATGCCAGCAGTGCCTCGCCTGCCGCGTCGAATTGCGCGGCGGTCCTGATCGGCCGGCCCAGCAACGCCTCGGCTTCCGGCAGGTTCGGGGTGAGGATGTCGGCCAGTGGAATCAATTCCTCGATCAGTGCCTCGACCGCATCCTCGTCCAGCAGGCGAGCGCCGCTGGTGGCGATCATCACCGGATCGATCACCAGCCACGCTGGTCTGCGCGCAGCCATTTCGCGAGCCACCAGACAGGTGATCGCAGCACTGCCGAGCATGCCGGTCTTGACCGCGGCGATCGGGAAGTCGTCGAACACGGCAGCGAGCTGGCTGCGGATATGCGTCAGTGGCACCGCATGCACGGCGCTGACGCCGCGGCTGTTCTGCGAGGTGATCGCGGTGATCACGGAAAGCCCGTGCACACCGCGCGCATGGAAGGTTTTCAGATCCGCCTGGATGCCCGCGCCACCGCCGGAGTCGGAGCCGGCGATGGTAAGAGCAATCGGTGGAGAGTTGGAAACGGGGAACGGAGAACGGGGAGTGGAAGTTGTGCTGCTTGACTCCGGGTGCTGTGCGATGCCGACTTTCGACGGGTGTCGCGAAATCGCTCGCGGTGCCGACACTTTTCCATTCCCCGTTCCCCGTTCCCCGTTCCCCGGTCTCACAGCGCTTCCGACGCGAAATCCGCCAGCCGCGAGCGCTCGCCGCGACGCAGCGTGATGTGCGCCGAATGCTCCCACTGCTTGAAGCGGTCGACCGCGTAGGTGAGGCCGGAGGTGGTTTCGGTGAGGTAGGGCGTGTCGATCTGTTCGACGTTGCCCAGACAGACGATCTTGGTGCCGGGGCCGGCACGGGTGATCAGCGTCTTCATCTGCTTCGGGGTAAGATTCTGCGCTTCGTCGATGATCAGATAGCGGCTCAGGAATGTGCGCCCGCGCATGAAGTTGAGCGAGCGGATCTTGATGCGCGAGGCGAGCAGGTCGTTGGTGGCCTGGCGGCCCCAACTGCCGCCGTCTTCGGGATTGGCGAGCACTTCGAGGTTGTCGGTCAGCGCGCCCATCCACGGCGTCATCTTTTCTTCCTCGGTACCGGGCAGGAAGCCGATGTCCTCGCCCACCGAGACGGTGGCGCGGGTCATGATGATCTCGCGGTAACGCTGCTGATCCATCACCTGCGCCAGGCCGGCCGCCAGCGCCAGCAGGGTCTTGCCGGTGCCGGCGTTGCCGAGAAGGGTGACGAAATCGACGTCCGGATCCATCAGCACGTTGAGCGCGAAGTTCTGCTCGCGGTTGCGTGCGCCAATGCCCCATACGTGATGGTTGGCGTGCGAGTGGTCGTCCAGCAGCACCAGCGTGGCACTGGCGTCGTCCATGTGCAGCACGCGTAGTTCCACACTGTTCTCGCCGGGCAGGTACAGGCATTCGTTGGGATACCAGGTTTCTTCCACGCGGCGGTCCACCTTGTAGAACGTGTGTCCACGCTCGGTCCATGACTTCACTTCCGGGTGGAGATCCCAGAAGTCCTCCGACAGCTCGGCCGCGCCGGTGTAGAGCAGGGCGAAATCATCGAGTGCGCGATCGTTCTCGTAGTCCTCGGCGACGAGGCCATAGATGCTCGCCTTGATCCGCAGGTTGATGTCCTTGGTGACCAGGATCACCGCGCGATCGGGATTCTGGTCGCGCAGTTCGATCACCGATGCCAGGATCTGGTTGTCGGCCTTGGCGTGCCCGTTACTGCTGGTGCGCTGCTGGAAATAAAGCCGGCCCACCGATGCGCCATGCCTGAGCTTGATGCCCTGCGGATTGCTCAACTCCAGGCCGTCGCGCAGGTCGTGCTGTTTGCCGCGCTCGACCAGTTCGTTGAGAAAGCGGCTGACCTGGCGGCCGTTGCGCGAGACTTCCGAGGAGCCTTTCTTTTTTTCGTCCAGTTCTTCCAGCACGGTCATCGGGATGAAGACATCGTGTTCCTCGAAGCGGAACAACGAAGTCGGGTCATGCAGCAGGACGTTGGTGTCGAGAGCGTAGATGCGCTTGCTTCCGGTCATGCGGAAGAGTCCTCGCTGGTGGGTGGATGGCAGGATCGCGGCGCATGTCTGGCCGCAGATGGGTGGACACGGCGATGCTCGTCGGCGGCTTGCCGGCGCACTGCAGTGGTGGAAATCAGGAATGGGGCAGCGATCACTGGGCGGGAATGGCGTCGAGCACGGCCTGGGCGTGGCCGGGCACCTTCACTTGGCGCCATTCGTGCGCCAGTCGGCCATCCGGATCGATCAGGAAAGTGCTGCGCACGATGCCCAGGTGGCGTTTCCCGTACAGCACTTTCTCGTGGATCACGTCGAACGCCCCGCACCAGATTTCGTCGGAGTCGGAAACCAGCGGGAACGGCAGCTCCTGCTTCGCGGCAAAGTTCGCGTGCGATTTCACCGAATCGCGTGAAACGCCGATGACTTCTGCATGGCGCCGACGGAACTGCGCGTAGAGATCGCGAAAGTCCTTCGCTTCATTGGTGCAGCCGGGCGTGCTGTCCTTCGGGTAGAAATACACCACCACCCACTGCCCCTTGCAGCTGGCGAGTTTCAGTTCGTTGCCGTCACCGGTGTGGCCTTTGAGCGGAGGAACTTTCTTGCCAACCTCGGGCATGACTACTCCTGCGCAGCGACAGGCTGCTGCGCGCGCTGATGGGGAAGGGAGTTCGGGGAATGGTGGACCGTTAATGCTGCGAACGGTGCGCAGAAGGTGTGCGGCATGGATCGATACACTGGCTGCAATGCAACGTCACTCTGGAGTCCCGGCACTAGACTAGCGCGTGCGCGGCTGCAGATAACAGCCCTTGCCAGCCGGGCGCGATCGCGCGATCCTCAGAATTTGACCGGGTCCATGATCGCATCGAGATTCAGGCCGTCGCACAGCTCGAGAAAGTCGTCGCGCAGCGCGGCAATGTGGATCTCCGCCGGAATGCCGATGGTGAACTGCGCCTGGAACATTTCCGCCCCGGTCTGCATCGCCAGATAGCGTGTCGAATTCAGCTGTTCGACGCTGATGCCGTGCTGGCTGAAGAACTCCACGATGCGCGCCACGATGCCGGGGCGATCGGCGGCTACCACTTCCACCAGGTAGGGCAGCAGGTGCGAGCTGTTTTCGCGAGGGCCGGTGCGGTAGTGCACCAGCCGCAGACTCTCGTCGCGGGCCAGCTTGGTCAGCGCGGTTTCCAGCTTGGCCAGCGCGTCCCATGCGCCGCTGGCGAGCAGCATCAGCGAGATTTCCGTGCCGATCGTCGATACGCGGGATTCGGAGAGATTGCAGCCGGCGTCGGCGATGCGTTTGGCCAGCGCCAGCAGCGGCGACTTGCCCGCCGGCGTGAGTGCCTGGATCAGCAGCTGGTTGTCGTTGCCCGCACGCGCGGAAGCGGAAGAAGGTTTCAAAGGATCTACCCGTGACGTCATTCCGCGCGATGCGGAGGCTCGAGCCTACTCCGGTCGAGCTTACTTGCCCGCCTCGCGAAGCGGCAAGTATCATGTACGGCTTGCCTTGGGCCGGAATCAAATCTTGAACATTCGCGGAAGCATCTGCGCGCTGGTCACTCCGTTTGCGGCCGATGGCGCGCTCGACCTGCCGGCATTCGGCCGACTGCTCGACTACCAGCTTGCCGGCGGTACGCAGTCGCTGGTGGTGGCCGGCTCCACCGGCGAAGCGCACATGCTCGAGCACGATGAGTTCGATCGATTGCTGGCGTTTGCCGTCGAGCGCGTAGCAGGACGGGTGCCGGTGATCGCCGGTACCGGCGAGGCGGGTACCGCCAAGACCATCGCCATGACCCGTCGCGCCCAGGTGCTGGGTGCCGATGCCGCCCTGGTGGTGGTGCCGTATTACGTGCGCCCGACCCAGGAAGGCCTGCGCCGGCATTTCCTCGAAGTGGCCGAGCACGGCGGGCTGCCGGTGCTCTTGTACAACGTGCCGACGCGCACCGGCTGCGACCTGTTGCCGGAGACGGTGGCCGGGTTGCGCGAGCATGCGGCGATCCTCGGGATCAAGGAAGCGCGCAGCGATCGCGAGCGGATTTCGGCGCTGGCGGAACTTGTGCGTCCGGATTTCGTCTATCTGTCCGGTGACGATGGCAGTGCCGGACAGGCGATGCTGGCCGGAGCGGCCGGCACCATCTCGGTGGTGGCGAACCTGGTGCCGAAGGTGTTCCGCGCGTTGTGCGATGCGGCCATCGGCGGCGATCAGACAGCGACCTCACGCTGCCATGGGGTACTCGAACCGCTGCTGCAGGCGCTCAATTGTGCGCCGAACCCGATTGCCGTGAAGGCCGGTTTGCCCGCTCTGGGACTGGGTCTGGCGGTGCCGAGGCTGCCGCTGGTGGAATTGAACGACGGTCCGGATCGCGCCCGATTACACCAAGCGCTGTCCAGTCTGGCATCCTTGGCGACTGCAATCTGACCGATTACCGGTTGCCTGACCTTCTCACGGAATCTGACTACATGAAGAAAACTTCGCTCCTCGTGGCCCTGTCGGCTCTCGCCTTCAGCAGCTTGCTGCTCTCCGGTTGTGGCATGTTCCGTTCGCACAAGGCGTGGGACACCGCCCAGCAGGAGTCGCCGCTGGAGATTCCGCCGCAACTGGACAGGCCCGCGGCCACTGCCGCGTTGACGATCCCGCCGGCGGGCGCGAACCAGCCAACCGCCGCTGGCGTCACGGCCGGCACCACCGGCACCCAGATCGTCGACAGTTTCGTGCTGGCCGATAGTGTCGACGCTGCGTACCAGCGGGTGGGTCAGGTGCTGCAGAGTGGCAGTCTTGGGCAGCTCGTCAGCCATGACGATGCCGCGCGCAGCTATGCGTTCACGGTTTCCGACGCCGTCATGCAGCAAAAGAAGAAGGGCTTCTTCAGCCGCATGTTCAGGCATGGCTCGAGTGGTTCCAGCAGCGTGTCGGCCCAGACCTCGCATAAGGTGCAGATCAGCATCGGCAGCAGCGGCACGACTGCCAGCGAAGTGCAGGTGCAGGGCAATCCCGGAGTGGTCCCGAACATGATCGACGCGCTGCAATCGAGCCTGAAGAAGGCCAAATAAGCCGGCGCTTGTGGTTGCCACAAACAGGAACGCCGCCTCAGGGGCGGCGTTCCTGTTTGTATCGTTCGTGACGGTGGATCGAACTCAGCGCAGCAGCAGCTTGAGCTTGTCCGGCTTGCCTTCCCAGTCCTTGGCGTCGGCCGGACTGTCCTTGCGCTCGGTGATTACCGGCCAGTCCTTGGCCAGCTCGGCATTGAGCGCCACGAAGGCCTCCTGGCCGGCCGGCACATCGTCTTCCGGATAGATCGCGTTGATCGGGCACTCCGGTTCGCACAAGGTGCAGTCGATGCACTCGTCCGGATCGATCACGAGGAAATTGGGGCCTTCATGGAAGGCGTCAACCGGGCAGACCTCAACGCAATCGGTGTACTTGCACTTGATGCAGTTGTCGATGACGACGAAAGTCATGGAGGCAATTCAACTGTATGGATGGCGGTCGAGGAGGCTCTTGCGAAGAGTGCGGCCATGGATGGCCGCTTCTGATCTGGCCAATAGCCAAGGTGCACGAGTTGTCGGGACCTTCCAGACAACGGCAATCATGGAAGATTGCATAAATAAATGGTGCTCCCTACGAGACTCGAACTCGTGTTCCCGCCTTGAGAGGGCAGTGTCCTGGGCCACTAGACGAAGGGAGCGTTATGCTGCGAGGCGCGCTAGTATAACGGAATTGTTTCGCCCGACAATGCCAGGCAGACACTCGCGCAGCACCCGTTGCCAACGCTGGCGCAGCCATCCGGCAGGCTGATCCGCGATGCCGGGCAGCACCCATCATCAATCAGGGGCCACTCGCTCCGCCAAGGATTCCGACCGCTTGAACCTCGAATCAAGGACCGACATCACGCCAGCGCTGCGGATCATTCCGCGCGACCAGCACATCATCTCCCGCAAGAACATCAGCAAGGCGGCATTGCGTGTGCTGTATCGACTGAACGAGGCCGGCTACACGGCCTATCTGGTCGGCGGTGCGGTGCGCGATCTGCTGTTGGGCCTGCATCCGAAGGATTTCGACATCGCCACCAGCGCGACCCCGGATGAGGTGAAAAAACTGTTCCGCAACTGCCGCCTGATCGGCCGTCGTTTCCGTCTGGCGCATGTGGTGTTTGGGCCGGAGATCATCGAGGTGGCGACGTTCCGCGGTCTCGGCGAGGAGGGCGCCGAGGGCGACCGCCACATCGTCGATGGCCGCATCGTGCGCGACAACATCTGGGGCACGATCGAGGAAGACGTGGTGCGCCGCGACTTCCGCGTCAACGCGCTGTACTACGACATCAGTGATTTCTCGGTGCGCGACTATGTCGGCGGCATGCAGGATCTGCAGGACCGCGTGCTGCGGCTGATCGGCGACCCGGTCACCCGCTACCGTGAAGATCCGGTGCGCATGCTGCGTGCGTCGCGACTGGCAGCCAAGCTCGACATGCGTATCGACACGGCGGCGATGGCGCCGTTCGAGTCGCTCGGGCCATTGCTGGCCGATGCCGCACCGGCGCGTCTGTTCGATGAATCGCTGAAGATGTTCCTCAGCGGCAATGGACTGAAGAGTTTCCGCATGCTGGAACAGTGCGGTCTGCTGAAATTCCTGTTCCCGGCGACGGCGCGGGCGCTCAAGCGCGGCGATGACGCATTGCGTTCGCTGGTCGAACAGGGCCTGGCAAATACCGACGCGCGCATCGGCGAAGGCAAGTCGGTCACCCCGGCCTTCCTGTTCGCGGTATTACTGTGGGGCGAGGTGCGCGACGTGGCACAGCACTGGATCGCGCAGGGCAAGGATGGCAACGAGGCGTGGGCGCACGCGGCGGCCCAGGTGGTTGCCGAGCAGTGTCAGCGGGTGGCGATCCCGCGCCGATTCACCTTCACCATGGAGGAGATCTGGTCGTTGCAGCCACGTTTCGAGCAGATCCAGCGCAAGCGGGTGTTCCGCCTGATGACCCATCCGCGTTTCCGCGCCGCGTTCGATTTCCTGCTGCTGCGCGCGGATGAGTCACCGGCGATGCGCGAGCTGGGCCACTGGTGGGCGCATGCACAGCAGTTGCCGCAGGAAGTGCTCGCAGCGGCGCTGCCGGCCAGTGGCGGCAGCAGTATCAGCGACAACGCCGTATTGCCTGCCACCAGTCGGCCGCGTCCGCGCCGGCGTCGGCGCAAACCGGGCGACAAATCGGGTTCGGTGTGACGCTGGCTTACATCGCGCTGGGCAGCAATCTCGGTGATCCGCGGCAACAAGTGCTCGACGCCGTGGCGGCTTTGGCGACGCTGCCGGATACCCGCGTGTTGCAGCGCTCGCATCTGTACCGCACGCTGCCCTGGGGTGTGCTGGAGCAGCCGCCGTTCATCAATGCGGTCGTGCAGCTGGATACCGCATTGTCCCCGCATGGATTGCTTGATGCCTTGCTCGGGATCGAACAAAAAGCCGGTCGTGTACGTGCGCTGCGCAACGGACCCCGCACCTTGGACCTGGACCTGCTGCACGTCGATGGCGTACAGCTGGATGACGCGCGATTGACCCTGCCGCATCCCCGCATGGCCGGGCGTGCCTTCGTGCTGCTGCCGCTGCATGATCTCGCGCCCTCGCTGGAGTTGCCCGGACACGGTACGGTGGCGGAACTGCTGGCACGGCTCGATCTGGCCGGTTGTGAAAGACTGCCTTGAGCCGTACTCGCGGAGCGCCGGATAATCGGCATCTGCAACTACCCAGGAATCGCCGTGTACGTGCAAAACGCCAATACTTCCGAGCGCAAGCCGGTTACCGTGCCGGGCCTGCATGCGATGAAGGCGCAGGGGCGGCGCATCGTCATGCTCACCGCCTACGACGCCAGCTTTGCTTGGCAGCTGGAGGCGGCCGGTATCGACAT
>Ga0208589_1001025_pt1 | contig 12108 bp, 7 predicted proteins | sample NGESurshal092012_2_FD_184486 | JGI IMG/M metagenome (GOLD analysis project Ga0208589, IMG submission 184486) | Arctic peat soil microbial communities from Barrow, Alaska - NGEE Surface sample F53-2 shallow-092012 (SPAdes) | ecosystem: Environmental > Terrestrial > Soil > Wetlands > Peat ... | reverse complement strand
TCAGCGGCCCTCCCGGCTCTGCCGTCCCGGGCTCTGCCGATCCGGGCTCTGCCGATCCGGGCTCTGCCGATCCGGGCTCTGCCGATCCGGGCCCGGGCCCGGGCCGCGGCCGGGGCCGGGAGAGCAGCATCCGGTTGGCGGACAGCGTCAGCCCGAGAAAAGCGACCGTCACCAGAATCACCAGGATGACGGTCGGCCCGTTGTGGGACGTGGCCAGCCCGCCGGCGACGATCTCGAACTCGCTGCGGAAGATGCCGAAAGGTGGCATCGCGCAGAGCGCCAGGACGGCCGCGAGGAACAGCGGCCCGCTCCACGGCAGCAGGTCCAGTCCGCCGCGAACGCCCCTCATCTCCTTGCTGCCGAACTTCCTGAGCAGGACGCCCGACCCCATGAACGCGTTCCCCTTGGCGGCCGCGTGGGCGAGAACGTGCAGCAGCACCCCGGCCAGGGCGATCGGGGCGCCGAAGCTGACCCCGATGGCCAGGATGCCCATGTGCTCCATGCTGGAGTAGGCCAGCAGCCGCTTGTAGTCCCGCTGGTCGAGCAGGTAGAGCGCGGCCAGCAGCAGCGTGGCCACGCCGAAGACGAGCAGCACGTCCCGGGGGAACCGCGGGCCGAGCGACGCCACCGCGATCTGGTAGTAGCGCAGGATCGCGTAGAAGCTCACCGCCAGCAGCGACCCGGACAGGAGTGCCGACACGGGCGTGGGTGCCTCCGAGTGCGCGTCCGGCAGCCAGGTATGCACCGGGAACAGGCCCACTTTGGTGCCGAAGCCGAGGACGGCCAGGACGAAGGCCATCCGCACCGGGGTGACGGCCAGATGGCGGGCCGACGCCAGTACGGGGGCGAACGCCATGCTGTAGTGCGGCCCGAGCACTTGCGCCCCGGCGTAGTACATGAAGATCGTGCCGAGCAGCGCGATACTCAGGCCGGCCGAGGCGATCAGGATGTACTTCCAGGCGGCTTCCGCCGCCCCGTCGGTGCCCTCAATGGCGACCAGCAGGGCCGAGATAACCGTGGTCACCTCGATCGCGACCCAGAGCAGGGCCAGGTTGCTCATCAGCGGGGCAGCCAGCATGGACCACGCGAACAGGTTCAGCCCGAGCGAGAACCGGCGCGTGTAGCGCGCGGACGCGTCATGGCCGTGACCGCCGGGCAGGTAGCCGATGGAGTAGATCGCCACGGTCGCGTACAGGAAGCTCGTGGCGAGCAGGAACACCACGCTGAGCGCATCGACCCGGACGAACCCGAAGTAGCTGGCGGCCCGCTGGGAGGCGTCCGGGATCAGCGCCAGGACCAGGCCGAAGCTGGCCACCCCGGAAACCGCCGTGATGGCCTGGCCGACCCGGGGCGGCGCCGCGAACGAGGCCAGCCCGGCCAGGAACGGGACGATCAGCAGGAGTGCGGCGACGACACTCATGGCTCACCCGCGCAGTCTGGTCAGGTCGGCGGTGGACAGCGACCGGCCGCGGCCGTGATGGATCCGGATCAGCAGGCCGAACACCACGACGGCGAGCAGCAGGTCGAACAGCAGCGCCACCTCGAGGATGAGCGGCAGGCTGGCCGCCACCACCAGGGCCGCCAGCGAGATCCCGTTCTCCAGCGAGAACAGGCCGATGGCCTGGGACACCACGTCCCGGCGGTGGATCATCAGGACGAACGCCACCAGCACCACGGACAGCGACACGGACAGCGCGGTGACCGGCGCGGCGTCACTGCGGATGCCGAGCCTGCTGGCGGCGAAGAACCCGAACGCCGCGACCACGATGGCCAGCAGCACGGTACTGGCCTCGCCGAGGCCGCCGCTGCCCGCGATGTCAGCCCCGCCCGCCGCGGCGCCCACCGGGTCCGTCTCCCGCAGCAGCCGGCGCAGCAGCAGCGGGATCACGATCACCTTGAGCGCGACGGTCAGGGCGGCCAGCACGTACAGATCGGGGATATGCCGGGCGGCGGCCACGATGACCGCCAGGATCGCGATCAGCGCAGACTGGGCCATGTACAGCCGGATGTGGTCGCGCAGGAGCGCCTGGCGGAGCATGCCGAACTCGGCCAGCAGGATGAGCACGGCGATGACATTCGCGCCCCCGGTGAACACCCCCGGAGCCTGCGTGGGCAGCGCCTGGGCCAGCGGAAACGGGGCGAGCGGAAACGGGGCCAGGTACATCAGCCACCCCCGAGATAGAGCGTGAAGACGCCGAGCACGGCGAGCAGGAACGCAGCCGACACGAACTCCGTGATCTTGAACAGCCGCAGTTTGGCGAAGGAGTTGTCGATGACCGCGACCACCACGCCCAGCGCGCACGCCTTGCCCAGCAGCGCCACGATGGCCAGCAGCACCGCGCCCGCCTGGGTGCTGGCGGCCAGCCCCCACGGGGCGACGAACACGTTGATGAGGATGGTGTAGAGGATCAGCTGCTTGGCCGCCGATCCCCACCGCAGCCACGCGAAGTACGGGCCGGAATGCTCGAACGGCCGGGCTTCCTCGATCATCCCGAACTCGTTGGTGCCGGTATGCGTCTCCACCGGGATCCGGCCGGTCTCCGCCAGGATCACCATGAACAGCGCGGCCGCCGCAAGCGCGTGGGCCGGCCGGATGATCTGGCCGGCGGAGGACCGGACCGTGGCCGCCAGCGCGTACGGCAGGTCGGTGCCGGTGATGAGGCCGACCGTGAACACCACGAACAGCACCACCGGCTCGGTGATCGCGGAGAACGTCTTGGCCCGGCTCGCTCCCAGCTGCGCGTACGGGCTGGCGGTATCGGAGGCGGCCACCGCGACCAGGAAGCTGGCCAGCGACAGGATGAATCCCCCGCCGAGGATGTCGCCCATGTAACCGAGCGGCAGCCCGTAAGTGGTCAGCACCGGGATCAGCAGCGGCACCGTCAGGTAGCAGGTGAACGCGGCGAGCGGGGCGGCCAGGAACACCCAGCTCGCCCCCTCCGGGGCGAGGGCTTCCTTGCGGAACAGCTTGGCCAGGTCGTAGTACGGCTGCAGCACCCGGGGACCCCGGCGGCCCTGGAGCCGCGCCTCGACCTTGGCGATGAAACCCGAGATGCCGGGCGCGCCGAGGGCGATGGTCAGAACCTGGAACAGCTGGATGACCGGGACCGGCAGGGCCGCGCTCACTCCGCGGCCCCCGGATGGTGACCCGCGGGCTCCGGCGCGTCGCCTGGGCTCATGATCGGCTCCTTACCACTGGACTGAACACGGTGGTAGAAGCCATCAGCAGGACGGCCGCCCTGCGGTTAAGGCGAGCTTCATCGCCTGTGAGCATTGTGGCCCATGAGGTCCCCGTCCGCAATCGCCGGAGCGCGGTCACACCGTCTGGCCGGCGGCCGGCGCCCGGAGGACCGGGACGGTCTCGCTGGTGACCAGGCCGCGTTCAGCGGTGAGTTCATCGATGATGGCGAAGGCGGCCGGGATGCGCTCGGGGGTGTCCAGCACGGTGGTGACCGCGGGAACGTGATGCCCGAGGTGCAAGGCACTGTCGCCGTGCGGGGCGTGCTCGCCGTGGAACCCCCACACTCCGCGCAGCGTGGTCACGCCACCGAGGCCGGCCGCGAGCAGCCGCCGGGCCAGAACGCGGTGAATCGCCTGGCCGTCATGCCGGGCCGCCTCCGACGTGTAGACGGTCAGCTTCTGCCACGGGGCCGTGCCGTGCTCCCCGTCATCTGGCGACCGGCCGGGAAGACCCAGGATGAGGCCGTCACGCTTGCACACCCGCACTGGTTCCAGGGTGAGCAGCGGATCTCTCAGCAGCCCGCTGACATCAGGCAGGACATCCATCATCTGATCCCGCGAGCCGACGGCGATGACCATCATCGGCACCTCGGCCTGGCGCCTGAGGAACCGGGCCCGCTGCCGGCGGCCGCGACTAGAGCCGTCCACGCCGAGCAGGGCGGTGGCGCCGGCCACGCACCGCCGGTAGAGCAGGTCGCAGATGGCCTCGTAGGCCGGGATCTGGTACGCCTGCTCGTGCCGGCTGAGATGCACCGTCAGCCTGACTTCGTCCCCCGCCGGCCCGGGCGGCCCCAGCGACCCCGGCCCCAGCGACCCCGGCCCCAGACGGGCCAGGTCATCGTCGCCGTCCAGCAGGCACACGGGTTCCAGGGTCACCAGCCCCGGGGTGGTTATCGCCAGGGCCTGCTCGAGGACCGCCTTAATACGCGGGCTGGTATCTACCGCGACGGTAACCAGCGGCAGGTCTTCGGACAGCGACAGCGACCGGTCAGTCCGCAACTGCTCACCTAACCCGAACCCCTGCGTGCCCCGGAGTTGGATACTTGCCGCGATCTGCGCCGTGGCGTAGAGATCAAGCAGGGCGTTCCCGGCGAGATTCCGCCCGGCCCGGCGCCGCTCCCCGAAGTAGCTGGTCAGTCTCAGGCTTTCCACTACGGGACAGCTCCTTACATCAGCAATCTGATGTAGAGGCCATCAGCCGCGGGCCCGGCAGTTTGTGAGGTCAGTGCCTCACGTCAGGGCATCATCTGACTGCCGCAAGATTACTTGGCCACTCTTTCCCTCGCTAGCCCCGTGGCCGGCCAGCTAGCGCGGGGGCTTTTACCGCCGCATTTTCTGCAACGAATCCGTCCGGCTCCGGTCCCATTCCCCGGGAACTAGACGCTGGGCGGCACAGCCGCCGGCGCGGCGGTCCCGCGGCGTGCCGGGGATACTGTCCTCATCGACATCGCTGACTACCGGCACAGGCGGGGTGACATCTCCGAGTTCAAGGACTACCTGCGATCAGGCGCGGACTTCGATGACCTGGATCTGACCCGGACAGCTGAGCCCCCGCGGGATACCGACTGGGCCCGTGACACACCGCAGGCGCTATTCGTTCAGCTGGCGCCAGGCGGCGGCCGCCGCGGGATCGGAGTCGATGAGGGCCGTCAGGCGCCCGGCGTCGATGATGAGGACGCGTGATCGCGACTCCAGCCGGACCGTGATGCCCTCAGGTGGTGATGGCAGCCCGGCGTGATCCACCGAGCCGACGAAATCCCCGGGACCAAGTTCGCGAATGCGGGCGCCGGCCACCTCCACGGCGGCCGTGCCTTCCACCAGCGCGAAACATTGGTGGCCAGGATGACCCTCGTCCACCAGGCGGACCCCGGCGGGCAGTATCGCCTCATCTCCGGCCCGCTCGAGTACGGCCCATGATGAGAGTGACGGCAGCGGCCCCGATTCCATGGGTGCCGTTTTCCTCCATGTGCGTTACAAGATGATGACAAGCTGTCCTGGCTGCCCGTCATTGACCCTGGATCTAGCCGCTTCCCTTCTTCCAGCTTTGCTGTCCGTTTACGATGAGCCCCTGGTCGGCATCGTCATGGGGGAGGCGGTTGACTCCGTGGAATTCCGCATCCTCGGCCCGATCGAGGCCTATGAACGCGGGCTAGCCCTGGAGCTTGGCGGCCTGCGCGAACGGACCCTGCTGGCCAGGCTCCTGCTGTCCGCTAACCGGGTGGTCCCCGCCGACCGGCTGGCCGAAGATCTTTGGTCGGGGCGCCCGCCGGGCCACAGCATGGCCACCCTGCGGGTCTATATCTCAAGGCTCCGCCGGGTCCTGGGACCTGGAGCCGGCATCCTGGAGACCCAAGCCCCCGGGTACCGGCTGAACGTCACCGACGATCAGCTGGATGCCGCCCGCTTCGAGCGCCTCGTCCGGGCGGCGGACGCTGAGATGTCCGCAGGCCAGCCGGAACAGGCCGCCGAGTCGCTGCGCGAGGCGCTTGACCTGTGGCGCGGCCCCGCCCTGCTGGATGTGGCCGAGTTCGCCTTCGCGCAGGCTGACGCCAGCCGCCTGGAAGAAGCCCGGCTGAGCGCGCTGGAAAACAGGGTCGAGGCTGATCTTGCGTGCGGCCGGCACGCCGGCCTGATCGGGGAACTGGAGACGCTGGCCGGCAGCCACCCGCTGCGTGAACAGCTCACCAGGCAGCACATGCTGGCTCTGTACCGGTGCGGGCGGCAGGCGGACGCGCTGAGCGCTTACGCTGGCCTGCGGGTGCGGCTCGCGGAGGAACTGGGCATCGACCCGAGCCCGGACCTGCGCCGCCTGCAGGAACGGATCCTGCGGCAGGATCCCGCCCTCGACTGGCATCGAGGCGAGGCTGCCGGCCGCGAGCGGGATCCCGTTCCCGGGACCGGAGGCGGCGCTGAGCCCCGCCCCCCGGCAGATCAGGTGGTCAGCCATCCGGGCGCCCTGCCCGCGCCCCGGCTGCCTACCGAGGCCACGTCGTTCGTGGGGCGTGAAGCTGAGCTGAGCACGATCGCGGAGCTGCTCGGCCTGTCGAGGCTGGTCACGCTCACCGGCCCGGGTGGTTCCGGGAAGAGCCGTCTGGCGCTCAGGGCGGCTGCGCAGGCGGCGGGAGACTTCAGCGATGGGGTATGGCTGGTTGAGCTGGCCTCGATCGTCCGGCCCAGCCTGGTCGTTCCCGCGGTTGCACTGGCCCTGTCGGTCAGAGAGGAGCCAGGCCGGCCCCTGCTCGACAGCGTCATCTCCAGGCTGCAGGCGAGCGCGGCCCTGCTGATCATGGATAACTGTGAGCACGTCGTCGACGCGGCCGCCGAGGTGATCGCGGCATTACTTCGCAGCTGCCCGCAGGTCCGGATCCTGGCGACCAGCCAGCTCAGGCTGAACGTGAGCGGAGAGGCAAGCTGGCCGGTCCCACCGCTGACCCTGCCCAGCCCCCGCGCCGCGGATCCGGGGGCGGCCGCCGAGGCGGAGTCGGTCAGGTTGTTCTGCGACCGGGCCGCGTTCGCCCGGCCCGGATTCCTCCTGGACGCGGCCAACACTCCGGCGGTCAGCGATGTCTGCCGCCAGCTGGATGGCATCCCGCTCGCGATAGAACTAGCCGCCGCGCGGGTCTGCGCGCTGACCCCGGCGCAGCTGGCCGCCCGGCTCGGCAACAGATTCCGGGTGCTGACCGGCGGCAGCCGGGTCGGGCTGCCACGGCACCGGACCCTCGCGGCCGCCATCGACTGGAGCCACGATCTGCTCAGTGAGGCCGAGCGGGTGTGCTTCCGCAGGATGGCGGTCTTCGCCGGCGGGTGCACCATCGACGCGGCCGAGGCGGTCTGCCACGACGATGCACTCCCGTCCGAGGCGGTCTTCGAGACCGTCGCCGCTCTGGTTGACCGCTCCCTGCTCACCACCGAGGAACGATCCGGCAGCATGCGTTACGGCATGCTGGAATCGATCCGCCAGTACGCCCTCGAACGGCAGGCCGAGGCCCGCGAGGAAGCGGAACTCCGGCGGCGCCACCTCGCCTGGATGCTGGACTTCGCCGCGCAGGCGGACCTCGACGGTCCTGATCAGGGGGCCTGGCTGGATCTCGTTGAAGCCGAGCTGGACAACGTGCGCGCCTGCCTGGAATGGAGTCTCGCGCCGCCAGCGGGACGCGCCGGCGCAGATCCGGCGCTGGCGCTACAGCTGGCCGGGGCGCTGTCCCGGTTCTGGGTGGTGCGCGGCCCCGTCGGCGTGGGCCGGAGGATCCTCGATGCGGCTCTGGCGGCTGCCGGGCCAGACGCCGACCAGCGGCTGCGGGCCGTGGCCCTGGACGGAGCGGGGCAGCTCGCGGCGGTCCAGGCCGACCAGGACGGGCAGCGGGCTTACCACGAGGAGAGCCTGGCCATCTGGCGTGAGCTGGGCGATGACGCCAGGATCGTCAGCTGCCTGGGTGATCTCGGCGCGGTGGCGCATGTCCGGGGCGAGTACCGGGCGGCGCGGTCCATGTACACCGAAGCCCTCGAGCTCGCGCAGCGCGCCGGTGACGCCCGGAAGATGGCGCGGGCCCTCAGCGGCCTCGGCCGCCTGGCCCTGCATCAGGGTGATCTGGACCAGGCCACGGCCTACTACATCGAAAGCATGACCCGTTTCCGTGACGCCGGTGACCTGCGCCTCGCCACGCTGATCCTCGGCAACCTCGGAGTGGTAGCCACCAACCAGGGCGATCTTGACCTGGCGCGGGACCGGCTCGAAGAACATCTGCGCAACGCCAACCGGCTCGGCGACCGCAAGCTGACGGGTGGCGCGCTGACCAATCTCGGCCTGGTCGCCTACCACGCTGGTGACCTGGACGAGTCGGCCCAGCTGCACCAGCAGGCGCTCGAGATTGCCGAGCTCATTGGTGACCCGCGGCTGGCGGCCGTGGCCCTGACTAATCTGGGCATGGTGGCGGCCGGGCGTCACGACTACGCCGCCGCGGCCGGCTTTCACCTGCGCAGTCTCGACCTGGCTGAGGCGGCCGGCGAGCCGCGCTCCATCGCGGAAAACCTGGAGGAACTGGCCGCCGCCGAGGCGGCGGCCGGCCACGCGGCGCGCGGCGCCACCTTGTTCGGCGCGTCGCAGGCGCTACGCGAAACTATCGGCGCGCCCGCTCCCGAGGCCGACCTGGCCCGGTTCGTCGACGCGATGGATCACGCCGCAGCAGTACTGGGGGACGCCGCCTTCAGCGAGGCGCATGCCGCCGGCCGGGCCATGTCCGTCCAGCAGGCGGTGGCCCTGGCCAGGTCCAGGGCGCCATCCGGGCCGCCGGCCCCGGCGAAGGCGGCCGCCCGTCTGGCCACGGAGACGCAGTAACTGCTTTGCAACAACTTTGCAACCGCCGCAGATGACGATCGGGCCATCTCACCAGCTCTCCAGAGAGGCCAGACATGTCCGCGCTCAGCGACTTCAGCCGAAGCGAGAAGATCACCGGGGTGGCCGGGGTCCTGCTGCTCATCGGCATCTTCGCGTTCCCCTGGTATTACGTCAGCATCGCCGGCGTCAACGTGGGCGGCCACACCTTCGGCGGCGCCAGCTACAGCAGCAACGTGCTCGGGGGCCCCGGCTCGTTCTTCAGCATCGTCGCCCTCATCGTGCTGATCGCGCTGCTCGCCGAGCTGGTCATCAGCCGCTTCACCACCGCGCAGCTGCCTGAGCTGCCGATCTCCTGGGGCGCCGCGGAACTGTACGCGGCCATCGCCGTGCTGGCCCTGCTCGTTATCAAGATCCTTTTCCACATCGGCAACTTCGGCTGGGGCTTCTACGTGAACATGCTGCTGGCCATCGTGCTCGTCTACGGCGCGACCGGCTTGCGGCACAGCCGGACCGTGCGGCCGGCGGCCGCACCCGCACCGCAGCACGGCAACTAGCAGGCCGGACAGGTCCGGTCTGGCCGGGGGCCGGACCGGACCTGTTCACGTAGGCGAGCGGACACTCCCGGCCCGCGTCCTGCTCCCGTCAGGCAACGATCGACCCCGCGCGAGCGCTGCGGCGTCCGCGAGCGCTGGATACCCTGGATAAATTCTGCCTGGTTACCTGGGGGGGCAGGCAACGCAGGGGTGGTTAGGGATGGGCTCGGATTCGACCCACGCCAGGCTTGGGGGTGCCGGGGCGATCGCAATTGCCCTGGCCGCCGCCGTGTCCGTTTCCGCCTGCGCCGGCCAGCCCCGGGCACGGGCTACGCCGCCCCGGCACGCACTCCCCACTCGCCCGGCGGCGGCAGCGCCCAGCGAGACTTCCTCGGCCCCGGCCGTCGGCACCCCTGGCGGCTTCCGGGTAGCGGAGCGGCACGTTACCTTCGCCGAGCCGGCCCACGTCGGCGCGGCCGGCCAGAGCCTCGGCCCGCGTACCCTGGCGATCCAGATCCGGTATCCGCTGGCCCCGCGATCATCCGGGCCGCAGCGAGCCCGCGGCGGGTTCCCGCTGCTCCTGTTCGCTCCCGGGTTCATGCAATGCGGCGGCCCCTACTCGCACCTGCTGCGGTCGTGGGCGAGCGCGGGCTATGTGGTCGCGGTCGTGAATTTCCCGCGGACAGACTGCCAGGTCGGAGCCCAGGCCTACGAACCGGACCTGGTGAACCAGCCAGCGGACATGACCTACGTGCTGAGCAGGCTGCTGGCGCTGAACGCCCGGCCCCATGACCCGTTCTCCGGGCTGCTCAACCGTCATGAGATCGCCGCCGCTGGCCAGTCCGATGGCGGCGATACGGTCGCCGCTCTCGCGGCCAACGCATGCTGCACCGACCACCGGCTCAAAGCGGTCGCCGTTCTGTCCGGCGCGGAATGGCCACCGATGCCTGGCCGCTACTTCGCCCACGGGGCGCCGCCCATGCTCTTCGCGCAAGGTACCGCCGACACGATCAACCCGCCGTGGACAAGCGTCCAGCTTTACCGCCAGGACCATAGCCAGGTGAAGTACTACCTCGACCTGCTTGGCGCGAACCACCTCCTCCCCTATTGGGGCACGAATCCGGTGGAGCGACTCGTGGCCCGGGTCACCCTGGCCTTCTTCGACCGGTACGTGCTCGGCACGGCTCGCGCACTCGCCGCGATGACGCGGGACGGCAACGTTAGCGGTAGAGCTGCCCTGGTCGGCGGGGGCCGGCTTCCGCCCTGACCCAGCCGGCGGCGATCCGCGTCATGGGGCGGCTCGGGCGAGTAATGTCCGGGTGCGTGACAGATTCCTTTTCCACCCTGATCTCCCCCGGGGTCACCGAAACCGCACTGTCTTGCCCGGCGCTGACCCGCGCGCGCGACCTGGCCGAGTGGGTGGGTCCGGGCAGGACGCTGACCGCCAGCGGTGTACTGCGCCCGGCTGAGGCCGTGCAGGCCTGCCGGGACCTTGGCATCGAGCTGCCGGGCCCGCGGCTGCGTAGCGCGCTTGATGTCGCGGACCTGATGCGGGACTGGATGACTGCCGCTGCGGCCGGCTTCCTCGAGCTGGACGGCCGACGTGTCCGGGCAGCTCAGGACCTGCCAGAGGCGGGTTCTTCCACACATCCCGATCTGGATGCCATCCTGCACGCCTGGGTCCAGGCCGCGACCGTGGCTCTGGATCTAGGCGAACAGCCGTGCGCCGGGTGCCTGACTATGCTGCACGAGCTGTACTCGGCGGATGAGCCACTCACGATGGCCCAGCTCGCGACCGCGGTACGGACCGTGCTGGAGCCGCCGGAGCTAGAGGAGCCGGAGGCCCTGCCCTGCCCCGGCTGCGGCAAGGTCCACGGCCCAGGTGACCTGTTCAGCCTCGGCGACTTCCTCAGCGATGAGAACGACGAGGAGGACGTTGCCAGCCACGCGGCGGATACGGTGACGGGTTTGCTGGAGTTCGGGGCGGCGGACGTCACGGACGAGACGGTGCGGTTGACCCCGCTGGGCGCCGTGCTCGCGACGTCGGTTTTCCAGGGACGCGCACCGTCACCCGACGCCGACGCGGCCACCCTGATGTCCGCCATCAGCGAACTCCCGCCGCCGGTGGCCTGGACCGTGGCCCAGCCGTGGCTGGGGGCGAGGTCTACAGCAGATGCGGCGCGGGAACTGCTCACCTTCGCAGAGTCTGCAGACGGCAACCAGCGGGTCGCCTCTCTGGCGTTCGCCGGGGAGCTTGGGAGTGACGCCACGGAGGCCTGGCGGGAGTGGGCGAAACGGCCCGGGATCGGCGCGTACGCGCGCCAGTGGCTGAGGTCGCAGGGCGAGCAAGTGCCCGAGGATCCGGCGGACGAGGTATGGCTGGCCGTCGACGCGCTGAGCGTCATGCTGGACGAGCTGGCCGAGACGGTGCCGCCGTTCCTGATCCAGGGCATGCTCGCGGAGCAATTTGGCGGGGAAGTCACCGAGGCGGCAGAGCAGATGCTGCGCTCGGGCCATCCGAGGGCCGAGGACCTTGCCGCCCGGCTGACCGGCCGTCCGGTCCTGGTGGCCACCGGCGAGCGCAGGCCGCGCCCAGGGCCCGGCACGCTCGTGCACCAGCTCAAGATCACGCTGCGCGAGGTGTCGGAACCGCCAGTGTGGCGGCGCGTCCTGGTACCCTCCGACGTCACGCTCGCAGACCTGCACGAGGTCATCCAGCAGGCCATGGGCTGGGAGAACTACCACATGCACGTGTTCAGCACGGGCGGGCAGGAGTATGGCTCGCCGGACCGGGAGCTTGGGCACGCCAGCGATAGGAACGTCCTGCTGTCGCAGGTTCTCACCCGCCCGGGAGACCGGCTTCGCTACACCTATGACTTCGGCGACGACTGGGAGCACGACATCGTCCTCGAGGAAACCCGGGCCGCGGCACCACAGGAGACCTATCCCTCCTGTGTGGCGGGGAAGGGCGCATGCCCGCCCGAGGACTGCGGCGGGGCG
>Ga0208589_1001022_pt1 | contig 12132 bp, 6 predicted proteins | sample NGESurshal092012_2_FD_184486 | JGI IMG/M metagenome (GOLD analysis project Ga0208589, IMG submission 184486) | Arctic peat soil microbial communities from Barrow, Alaska - NGEE Surface sample F53-2 shallow-092012 (SPAdes) | ecosystem: Environmental > Terrestrial > Soil > Wetlands > Peat ... | reverse complement strand
CGCGAAGGCGGACGCGCCGAGCCACACCGGACCGCGGCCCCAGCCTGCGTACAGCGTGCCCATCGACTCGTCGAGCTTGTAGCCGCCGGTGCCGCCTCCGAAGTCGCCCTTGTTCTGCGTGTAGCCGAACTGCATGCCGACCAGCCATTCGCTGGAAAGCTTCATGTCGCCGCCGACGCTGAGCGTGTTCTGGTCGGAGCTGGTGTCGGACAGGCCGCCGTTGAAGTCCGGATTGGCGTAGTCGTAGCTGGCCCAGGTCTGCAGCTTGTTGCCGCGCATCGGCGAATCGAGCCCCGACTGCATGCGCGCGTCGACGGCGCGGAAGTTCGCGGCCTCGACCGCCAGCGGCGCTTCGGCAAGTGCCGCCATGCGGCCCGGGCCGTCGATGAACGATTCGGCGAATTGCGCGAGCGCGACGTGACCGGCGGTGGTCGGATGCACGCCGTCGGCAAACAAATAGGTCTGATCCGCGCCGGGTGCAACCAGCGTGCTGCTATCGCAGTCATGCGAGCTGGCGGTGGTGCAGGCCGGCGTTGTGATGTTGGTGAAGCCGTACTTGGCGGGATTGGCCACCACCTGGTTGAACAATGCGTAGACATTGACCCCCAGCGTGTGCGAGCCCAGTCCGGCATTCAGCGTCTGGTTGTAGGACTGCGACACGCCGGTGAGGAAAGTTTGAATGCCCGGAATCAATGCGGCATCCTGCTGTGCCGATGGTGTCGCGCCAACATTCGGCAGGTTGAACACTACCAGATAGTTCGCGCCGGCCTGCTTGAGCTGGTTGATCAGCACCAGTTCCTGGGTGGCCGCCGCATTGATGTTGGCGGTCGCCTGTGCCGCGGTCTCGCCGGCGCCGGGGAAGAGGGTGCCGATACCGTACTGGGTGGAGTGGTAGAAGATGTCGTTCGCGCCGCCCCAGACCATGTAGAGGCTGTGCGGGTCGGCCTTGCCGCCGTTGGCGAGATAGCCGGTGATCTGCTGGGTGATGGTCGGGATTGACGGGTCGGGGCCGTCGTCATCCGTGATCACACCGGCACCGCCGTACGCGTAGTCGCTGCCACCTACGCGCGAAGGCTGCAGGTTGAAGCCGTAGTTGCTGGCCACGACCTGCACGGCGACATCACCCGGATTGGTGGTGAACTTGGAATATTCGTTGAGCGCCGTGGAGAAAAACTGGCCGGCGTCGCTCAGGCTGTCGCCGAACACCACGACATTGTCGAACGGTGGACTTCCGGCCGCCTGCGCCGTGGTGGCCAGAAGCATGGCGGCGGCGAGCGCCGAGACCAGATGACGTGTGCGAAGCATGTGCTGACCCCCGGAAAGGCGGCTCGAGAGAACCGCGTAACAAGGGCGCCACATTATCGGAAAACGTGCGGACGCGCATGGTCAGGTGCATCATCTGTCCAGGCGCTTCGGATCAGTTCTTGCGCGCCCGCGCAAACGCATCGGCCAACGCGTTTCCAGCCGGTGCCGGTGTCGGTTGTTTGCCGATGCTGCTGCGTGGGGGCGCCTGGGAGTCGCGCTGGACTCGGGATATGTCGGTGCCCGCAGCCGGCCGGCTGCGCATCTGCCCCGGCTCGTCGTCCAGCCGCATGCTGAGGCCGATGCGCTGGCGCGGCAGGTCGATCTCCATCACCTTGACCTTGACGATGTCGCCGGCCTTCACTGCGTCGCGCGGATCCTTCACGAACGTGTGCGAGAGCGCCGAGACGTGCACCAGGCCGTCCTGATGCACGCCGATGTCGACGAACGCGCCGAACGCAGCGACGTTGGTGACGCGACCCTCGAGGATCATGCCGGGCTTGAGATCCTTCACGTCTTCCACGCCCTCGGCGAAGCTCGGCGCCACGAATTCCGGACGCGGATCGCGACCGGGCTTCTCCAGTTCCTTCAGGATGTCGCGCACCGTCGGCACACCGAACTTCTCGTCGGTGAACTGCTCGGGTTTCAGGCCGCGCAGGAAGCCGCTGTCGCCGATGATGTTGCGCACCTCGCGACCGCACTGGGCGATGATCCGCTCGACTACTGGATACGCTTCCGGGTGAACGGAACTGGCGTCCAGCGGATTGTCGCCGGCCGGCACGCGCAGGAAGCCGGCGCACTGCTCGAACGCCTTGTCGCCCAGACGCGGCACTTTCAGCAGCGCCTTGCGGTTCGCGAACGGGCCGTTGGCGTCACGATGCTTCACCACATTCTCGGCGACCGACGCGGACAGGCCGGCCACGCGCGACAGCAGCGCGGCGGAGGCCGTATTCACGTCCACGCCGACCGCATTGACGCAATCCTCGACACGCGCATCCAGCGCGCGCGCCAGCTTGATCTGGTTCACGTCGTGCTGGTACTGGCCCACGCCGATCGCCTTCGGCTCGATCTTCACAAGCTCGGCCAGCGGATCCTGCAGTCGGCGCGCGATCGAGATCGCGCCACGCAAGGTCACATCGATCTCGGGAAATTCCTTCGCCGCCAGCTCGGACGCCGAGTAGATCGACGCGCCGGCCTCACTGACCACGATCTTTGACAGCTGCGCGTCGGGCAGCTTCTTGATCAGCTCGCCGGCCAGCTTGTCGGTTTCGCGCGAGGCGGTGCCATTGCCGATCGCGATCAGATTCACGCCGTGCTGCTTGCACAGTTTCGCCAGTTGCACGAGCGATTCATTCCACTGCCGGCGTGGCTCGTGCGGATAGATGACGTCGGTGGCGAGCAGCTTGCCGGTGGCATCGACCACCGCCACCTTCACGCCGGTACGGATGCCGGGGTCGAGGCCCATCACGGTCTTCGCGCCAGCCGGCGCGGCCAGCATCAGATCCTTGAGATTGTCGCCAAACACGCGGATCGCCTCGTCCTCGGCGCTTTCGCGCACGCGGCCGAACAGGTCGAGGGTGAGATGCAGGTGCAGCTTTACGCGCCAGGTCAGCCGCACGGTTTCGCGCAGCCACGCATCGGCGGCGCGGCCGTGGTTGTGGATGCCGGCACGCGCAGCGACACGACCTTCGCCTTCGCTGTGGCCTTGCTCGGTGTCGGCGGCCGGTGCCAGTTCGAGTTCGAGCACGCCTTCGTTGCGCGCGCGCATAAGCGCCAGCAGACGATGCGAGGGAATCTTGCCGATCGATTCGACGTGGTCGAAGTAGTCGCGGAACTTCGCGCCGGCGTTCTCCTTGCCCACGATCAGCTTCGCGCGGATCTGTCCCTGCGCCCACAGCCAGTCGCGCAGCTCGCCGACCAGGTGCGCGTCTTCGGCAATCGACTCCATCAGGATTGCACGGGCGCCATCCAGCGCGGCGCGCACGTCGGCAATGCCTTTCTCCGCATCGACAAACGATTCGGCAAACGTTTCCGGTGACAGCGTGGGATCCTCGCGCAGACCGAGCGCCAGCGGCTCCAGTCCGGCCTCGCGCGCGATCTGCGCCTTGGTGCGCCGCTTCGGCTTGTACGGCAGATAAAGATCTTCCAGTCGCGCCTTGGTGTCGGCGTTGAGCAGATCGTCTTTCAGCACATCCGTCAGCTTGCCCTGTTCCTCCACGCTGGCGAGGATTGCCGCACGCCGCTCTTCCAGTTCGCGCAGATAGCGCAGGCGCTCCTCCAGCAGGCGCAGCTGGGTATCGTCGAGGTCGCCGGTGGCTTCCTTGCGGTAGCGCGCGATGAACGGCACGGTGGCGCCGCCGTCGAGTAGATCCACCGCCGCCCGCACCTGGGCGGCCTTCGCGGTGATGTCCTGGGCAATGCGTTGTTCGATGCTGGGCATGGGGTGATTACGGTTCCTTGCAACGGCGCGATGCACCGGGTGAATGCGATCAAGCCTGCGATGATAGCAAGCGGCTTTGCCAGAGTACGGATGCGTTCGATGCACATGAAAACGGCGCCAGAGCATGACTCCGGTGCCGTTGCGGGCAATCCGGAATCAGGCGCTGAACGTGCTGTTGCCGTTGCTGTTGGACGATGTCTGCGTCGGCTTGAACTCGCTGGCGCGACCGTTCAATACGAGGGTGCCGGCGATCAGGTCATGCAGGCCCTGCTTGCGCTGGGTCCAGGCGACCATCAGGAAGCCGATGCACAGGATGATGGCGCTGAGGTATTTCGCCGCATAGCGACCCAGTGCGCGTGGAAAGCTGATCCGTTGACCCTGCATGTCGGTCACGCGGATGCCCAGTGCGAGCTTGCCTACCGTCGCCTGCCAGGACGAACTCTCGCAGGCGGCAAAGTACAACCAGGTGATGACGGCGATGATCAGCATGGCCGGCAGCATCGTGCTGTAGAACTGACTGAATGCTGCCAGCATCGCCTGCGGATCGCCCGGTGAGGCCAGTTGTGCCTGTTTCATCGTCGCTTCCGCAGCGTCGCCCCCCATCATTTTCTGGATGAGCATGCTGGGGATGTACAGGATGATGACATCCAGAATGTAGGCCGCCACGCGTTTCCAGAAGCCTGCATAGTCTTGCAGTGCAGCTGTGATGATTTGCGGCGACGGCATCGTGGCCACGGGCACGGTGGACGGGGGTGCGCTCGCCACCGCGTCCGGAAACAGCACCGACAGCGGTTGCCAGTCGGCGAGACCTTCATACCACGCCAGATCCTCGCGGCTGAGTTGGCCGCTGAGCAGCCATTGGCGCACATCGTCTTCCTTGTACGGGCCGTGCCGTTCACCGTTCCGACCGATCCAGATTTCCATCGCGCATCCCCGTCGATTGAAAGATTGCATGATGCCATGCAGTCCGGTGGGTGTGACGAATGGTTGTGGCGATCTCAGGCGGCGTGACGCTTCAGGTGCACCAGCAGCAGTGAAATCGCCGCCGGGGTGACGCCGCTGACGCGTGCGGCTTGCCCGAGTGTCGCCGGCAGCGTGCGCTTGAGTTTGAGCAGCACTTCGGACGACAGTCCGCGTACCTTGTCGTAATCGAAGCTGGCAGGAATCGTGGTGTGCTCGTGCCGGCGCTGGCGCTCGATCTCCTCGCGCTGGCGCTCCAGATAGCCGGCGTACTTGACCTGTACCTCGACCTGCGCGGCAACGTCTTCGCGCTCCACCGCGGGGCCAAGTGCGGTGACCGCGGTGAGCTTCGCGTAATCGAGTTCCGGTCGACGCAGCAGATCCAGCGCATTGGTTTCGCGGCTCACCGCGAAACCAAGCTGGCGTTCGAGCGCCGCACCCAGCGCATTGTTCGGCGTGGCCCACAGCGCGCCAAGGCGTTGCATCTCGTGCTCGACCGCTTCGCGCTTCGCGCGCAAGGCGTCGAAGCGCGGCTGCGGCACCACGCCGAGCGCATGACCGTTTTCGCTCAGGCGCAAGTCGGCGTTGTCCTCGCGCAGGTGCAGCCGGTATTCGGCGCGCGAGGTGAACATGCGGTACGGCTCGATCGTGCCGTTGCTGGTGAGGTCGTCGATCAGCACGCCGATATACGCCTCGTCGCGACGCGGGAACCATGGCGCCTTGCCCTGGGTTGCCAGCGCGGCATTCAGACCGGCGATCAGGCCCTGTGCCCCGGCTTCTTCATAACCCGTCGTACCGTTGATCTGGCCGGCGAAATACAGGCCGCCGATCGCCTTGGTCTCCAGCCACGGGTTGAGTTCGCGCGGATCGAAATAGTCGTACTCGATCGCGTAACCCGGGCGGGTGATGTGGGCGTGTTCGAAACCCTTGATCGAATGCACCAGCGTCAGCTGCACGTCGTACGGCAGCGAGGTGGAAATGCCGTTCGGGTAGATCTCGAACGTGTCCAGTCCTTCCGGTTCGATGAAGATCTGGTGCGAGGATTTCTCGGCGAAACGCACCACCTTGTCCTCGATCGACGGGCAATAGCGCGGACCGACGCCTTCGATCTGGCCGGTGTACAACGGCGAACGATCCAGCGCACCGCGGATGATTTCATGCGTGCGCTCGCTGGTATGGGTGATCCAGCAGCTGATCTGGCGCGGATGCTGATCGCGCGAGCCGAGGTAGGAAAACACCGGTGCCGGAGCGTCGCCGGGCTGTTCCTCCAGCCCGCTGAAATCGATGCTGCGTTGATCGATGCGCGGCGGCGTGCCGGTCTTCAGCCGGTCGGCCGCGACCGGCAGTTCGCGCAGCTTCTGCGCCAGCGTGCTGGCCGGCGGATCACCGGCCCGCCCGCCGGCATACTGCGCGGGGCCAATATGGATCTTGCCAGCGAGGAAGGTGCCGGCGGTGAGCACCACCGTCGTTGCCCCGAACGACAGGCCCATCTGGGTCACCACACCGGTGACGCGGCCGTTCTCGATGATCAAGTCGTCCACCGCCTGCTGGAACAACTGCAGGTTCGGCTGGGTTTCCACGAGGTGACGGATCGCCGCCTTGTACAGGCTGCGATCGGCCTGACAGCGGGTGGCGCGCACGGCCGGACCCTTGGACGCGTTCAAGGTGCGCCATTGGATGCCGGCACGGTCGGCGGCGTGCGCCATGGCGCCGCCGAGGGCGTCGATCTCCTTCACCAGGTGACCCTTGCCGATGCCGCCGATCGCCGGATTGCAGCTCATCTGGCCAATCGTCTCGATGTTGTGGCTGAGCAGCAGCGTGCGCGCACCCATACGCGCCGCGGCCAGTGCGGCCTCGGTGCCGGCGTGGCCGCCGCCGATCACGATGACGTCATAGTGGATGGGGTGGCGCATCGAACTGCCCTGGACAGTGCAAAAAGTGACAAAACAGGGCGTCATGGTAACGCCATCAACGCCTTGCGGCCGGATCGGCGCTGGTGGCATGTTTCCTGCTTGTTGATTCCCAGCACTTTCACAGGCAGACGCTGCGCGATGCGCGCGCCGAGATCGAACGGACAGGGGTTCGGTTGTGTACTGGGAAAGGTAGCAAGACGGCACCCTTCGGGGTGCCGTCGTCTTTTGCGGGGTCCCAAAAGATTTTAAGAGGTATGAATGACAAGACCCCGCAGTTTCGGGCTGCGAGGTCTTGTGCTGATAGATCTGGCGCCAGGCGGTCTCAGGAACAGGGGGAATCCAGGATGACCGTGTTGCCGGGCGCCAGAAACCGGAGATTCGGTGGATACAGGCAGCATTCTGCCACGCATCGTAGGTGGATAGTTACCTTTAGTGCGTGAACAAAGAGTGACTGAAAGGGAATTTTGTGCCGGTTCGTGGCAGCAGCTGACCTGCAGCGTCATTTGCACGGGCAAAAGTGCCGGACAAGCGTGATGCATCTCTCACATTGGCATGGCCGTTGCTTTCTCTGGCTACCAACGGGTTACCACGCAAAGGGGGAAATGTCATGGACATGAATGTTGATTTCGAACCGGTGTATCCGCATCACGATCTGCTGGTCGAACTGGGTCAGGTCGAAATGGCGATAGATGGCTTGAGCGACAGCGACGACAACGATTACGGTTCGAGGCCGGGGCTGGAGTCGCGCATGAACAGCCTGCTCGAAGCGCTGGATCATCTGGCCGTCTGAAGCATCGCACCGTGGGTGTGGCGCAGGCCACGCAAACCGGAACTGCACATCAGGGCTCCAGCCGCGCGACAGCCGCTCCGCTGCTGATCAGTGATTGAACACGCTGTCGACGATTTCGGTCAGGTTGCGGGAAAGGCCGTTGTGCGCCGCGAGTCCGGCAATCGCCGCACTGGCCATCGCACGACGTTGCGGCTCCAGCCGTTGCCAGCCGTTGAAGGCCGTAGCCAGTCGTGCCGAGAGCTGCGGATTCAGGACATCCAGCGTGACCAGCCGTTCGGCGAGGAATCGGTAGCCGGCGCCATCGATGCGATGAAAACCGCTGGGATTGCCGCGCACGTACGCACCCAGCAGCGCCTGCACCCGATTCGGGTTCTTCAGGGTGAACGCCGGGTCGCTCTCCAGCGCCAGCACGCGATCCAGCGCGGCAGCGCCCGGCAACTGCGCCTGTACGGCAAACCATTTGTCCAACGCCAGCGCATGATCGGCGTAACGCTCGCGGTAGTAGAGCAATGCCGACATGGCCTGCGGGGCATTGCTGCGCACCAGTACGGTGAGCGCGGCGAGCCGGTCTGTCATGCCGTACGCCTCGCGGTATTGGGTCGAGGCGAGCCGGAGGGCGCCTTCGCTGTCGATCAGCACCAGCAATTCCAGCACGCGCCGTTTGAGCCGGCGTCTTGCCTGGCTGGCAGCATCGAGTTTCGCGCTGGTGTGGGCGGACAGTGCCTGATAGCGCTGGCGCAAGGCCTCCGCGCCGAGCCGCTCGGCCAGCCGCTGCTGCAGACCCTGACGCAGTGCGTGGATGCGCTGCGGGTCGACCGCCTTCTCGCGTTCGGCCAATTCGATCTCACCGGGTGGCGTCAACAGATCGGCCAGCAAGGCATCGTCGAGGGCATGGCTGTCGAACAACAGCGCCAGCGCAGCACACCAGACCTGCAGGGCGTCGGTGGCCGTACCGTCGCGCAGATTCTCGTAGGCGCATGCGGCGAGTTGCTGACCGGCCTCCCAGCGATTGAAACCGTCGGCGTCGTGGCGCAGCAACAGCGCCAGCTCATCCGGGGTGTAATCGCATTCCAGGATCACCGGCGCGGAGAAACCGCGCAGCAGGGATGGCACCGGCGCGGTGGCGATCGCGCTGAAAACGAAACTTTGCTCGACCTGCGTCAGCACCACGACTCGTTCGTTTGTGGTGATGGACGTCTGGCCATCCAGATGCAAGGGCAGCATCTCGCCGTTGCGTGCGAACAGCGCCAGCTTGACCGGGATCGGCAGCGGCGGTCTCGGCTCGTGATCCGTGCCGGTCTGGATGTGCTGGGCCAGCGTGAGCGTGTATTCGTGACGTGTGGCGTCGTAATGGCCGTGCGCCTTCAGCCGTGGCGTGCCGGCCTGGGCGTACCAGATCAGATATGGCGTCAGGTCGATTCCGTTCGCCTCGCCCAGCGCACCGAGGAAATCCTCCAGCGTGGCGGCACTGCCGTCGTTGCGCTCGAAATAGCGATCCATGCCGCGGCGGAAGCCGTCCTTGCCCAGACGGCCGGCCAGCATGCGCACCAGCTCGGAGCCTTTCTCGTACACCGTGGCGGTGTAGAAATTGTTGATCTCGCTGTATTGCGCCGGACGTACCGGATGCGCCAGCGGGCCGGCGTCCTCGGGAAACTGGGTACGCCGCAGCAGCGCGACATCCTCGATGCGCTTCAGCGGCGCCGAGTTCATGTCGGCCGAGAAACTCTGCTCGCGGAACACGGTCAGCCCTTCCTTCAGCGACAACTGGAACCAGTCGCGGCAGGTGACGCGATTGCCGCTCCAGTTGTGGAAGTACTCGTGCGCGACCACCGCCTCGACATGCCGGTATTCGTCGTCGGTGGTCGAGTCTGGGTCGGCCAGCAGGCACTTCGCGTTGAAGATGTTGAGGCCCTTGTTCTCCATCGCGCCCATGTTGAAATCGTGGGTGGCGACGACATGGAACACGTCCAGGTCGTAGTTGCGGCCGAAGGCCTGCTCGTCCCAGCGCATCGAGCGCTCCAGCGCATCCATCGCGTAGTCGCAGCGGCCGATCGCGTCGGCTTCGGCCCAGATGTTCAGCGTGACGGCGCGGCCGTCGGCGGTGACGTAGTCGCGCACGATCTTTTCCAGCCGACCGGCCACCAGCGCGAACAGATAGCTCGGCTTCGGGTGCGGATCGACGAAGCGCGCCCAATGCCGGCCGCTTTCCAGTGCACCGGCGCCGTCGGGATTGCCGCCGGCCAGCAGCACCGGAAAACGCGCGCGGTCGGCGCGCAGGGTAACGGTGTAGCGCGATTGCACGTCGGGGCGGTCGGGGAAGAACGTGATGTGGCGGAAACCTTCGGCTTCGCACTGGGTCAGCAGAAAGCCGGCTTCACGCGAACCGGACAGGTACAGACCCTCCAGCGCGGTGTTTGCGGCCGGGCGCAGCCGCACGCGGGTTTCCAGCACGCCGCCGTCATGGGCACCATCGACTTCCAGCACGTTGCCGACGTAGCGATAGGCGGTGGCGGGCAGCTGTCGGCCATCGAGTGTGATCGACAGCAACTGCAGGTTTTCGCCGTCCAGTCGTAGCGGTACGTTCTGTGTCGGATCACGCCGCAGCAGCAGGCGCGCGGAAAGCTCGCTGGCATCGATGCCGAGATCGAAATCCAGCTCGACCGTCTCCACACGCCAGGAAGGCGCGCGGTAGTCGCTGAGGCGGATCAACGCAGGGGTTTGCTCTGGAAGTGCATGCATGGGAGCAACGATGGGGATGGGGATTGATCAGGTTACCATGCGGTGTTTTAACGGCAGGAGTATCCCATGGCGGCATTGAGCGCACGGCGCTACGGCGTCGAACGGGCCCAGCTGGGCGACCAGGCCATCGTGGTGCTGGCCGATCGCACCGGTAACCGGCGCGTACGCATCGCACGGCATGGTGCGGCCCTGCTCAGTTTCGAGTTGCCATTCAAGGGCGTCATGCACGATCTCGCCGACGGCCACCGCGATGCCGCCGAGATCGTCAGTCGCCCGGGTTCACGCTTTGCGATCATGGTGCCGTTCGCCGGACGCATTGCCGATGCGCGTTATACCTTCGATGGCCAGCCACAGGACCTGCAGCCGGGCATCGTCGGCGCCGAACGGGCCAGCCGGCACGGTTTCGTGCGCGATGCGGATTTCGACATCGCGGCGCTGGACGCGGATGACGACGCTGCGCGGGTGACGCTGAGCACGAGCGCGATCCGTCCGCAGCCGGGCTATCCGCATGCGATCGACCTCAGCGTGATCTTCACGCTGGATACCGGCGGCATCACCCTGGAAGCGCGCATGCGCAATGTCGGCGACAGCGCGGCGCCGTGTTTCTTCGGCTGGCATCCGTACTTCCGATTGACCGACGGTCTGGTCGACGGCTGGCAATTGCAGATTCCCGCACAGACGCTGATCCGCACCGATGCCGATCTCATCGCGCTGCCCGGCGCGGCAGCATTTGTGGCACTCGATGAAGTGTCGGCACTGGATTTCCGCGAACCGCGGCTGATCGGCGACAGCATTCTCGACCATGAATACAGCGGCCTTTACGCCGAAGCGGATGGCCGCATCCGCACCCACCTGCGCGACCCGGCCAGCGGGCTGAGTCTTGCGGTGTGGCAGGAACACGGCGTGATGCATGCGTTCACTGCCGACACGGTGAGCCGCGATGCGCGTCACGCGGTGGCGCTGGAGCCGATGGAGTGCATGGCCAATGCATTCAACCGGGCCGATTGCGCCGAGGCGATTCGCCTGCTGCCGGGTGCCGAGCGCCGCTTCCGTTGCGGTGTGGAGGTCAAGCTGCCATGAGCACATCTTCGACGACCGTGGTGTTGCCCAGCTTCGAACAGATCCGCGATGCCGCTGCACGCATCGCGCTGTACGCATGCGTAACGCCGGTGCTGCGCAGCGCGGTGTTGGACGCATTGAGCGGCGCCGAGCTGCATTTCAAATGCGAGAACCTGCAGCGTGGCGGCGCGTTCAAATTCCGCGGCGCCTGCAATGCGGTGTGGGCGCTGACCGATGCACAGGCCGCGCATGGCGTGGTCACGCACTCCTCCGGCAACCACGGCAACGCGCTGGCGCTGGCGGCCGCCACCCGCGGTATCGCCGCGCACGTGGTGGTGCCGGAAGGCGCGGTGCGCGCGAAGGTCGAGGCGATCGAACGTGCCGGCGCGATCCTGCATCGCTGCGCGCCGACCCAGGCCGCGCGCGAGGCAATGGCGGCCGAGGTGCAACGTGCCACCGGCGCGACGCTGGTGCATCCGTACGCCGACATCCAGGTGATGGCCGGGCAGGGCACGCTCGCGCTGGAGCTGCTGCACCAGGCGGCCGGACTGGATGCGCTGATCACGCCGGTCGGTGGTGGCGGACTCGCCAGCGGCGTGGCGATTGCCGCGCACGGCATCGACTCCGCGCTGGCGCTGTTTGGCGCCGAGCCGCAGGGTGCCGACGATGCCGCGCAGTCGCTGGCGCGCGGCGCACGCGTAGCGACGATAATGCCCGACACGCTGTGCGACGGCCTGCGCGCGCTGGTCGGCGAGTCCAATCTCGATGCGTTGCGCGTGCATCGGGTGGACGTGATCACGGTCAGCGACGCGGAGACCGTGGCGGCGATGCAACTGCTGTGGTCGGAGCTGAAGCAGGTGGTGGAAGTATCCAGTGCCACCGTGCTGGCCGCGGTCCTCCAGCAGCGCGAGCGGTTTGCCGGCCGTCGG
>Ga0208589_1001020_pt1 | contig 12164 bp, 13 predicted proteins | sample NGESurshal092012_2_FD_184486 | JGI IMG/M metagenome (GOLD analysis project Ga0208589, IMG submission 184486) | Arctic peat soil microbial communities from Barrow, Alaska - NGEE Surface sample F53-2 shallow-092012 (SPAdes) | ecosystem: Environmental > Terrestrial > Soil > Wetlands > Peat ... | reverse complement strand
CAGCCCTCATCGAATGAGAAAAGCTTCAGCCGATCGCGCTCGGCGCTCATTAGGTGCATCGCGAACATCGCGATCAAGCGGACAATCTGCTCACCGATCCGCTCCGACTGCGAGTACTCCGCGCGAGACGTGCCGGGCTCTGGGCCTGGCAGGTCGCGAATCGGCAGATACGTCACCTGTCGATGCCCGACTGCCGGCAGCGAGACCGCTGGGTCGGCAAACCCGAGCTGCGTCAGGCCCGAGCGCGCGTACACCTCGAGCGCCCGGCCGACCTGCGCGTCGACTGCGTCGCCCTCGCACAGCGCTCGTACGACCTCCAGGCATGTCGGCGTCGCCGCGGTTCCCAGCACGCGGTCGACCGCAGCGACGACTGCCGTCTCCCAGGCCGGCTCCGCGCGAGCCGGCAAGAGATTGCGCAGGAACGAGACCGCCACGTCCTGGCGTAGATGTGCGGGCGCGACACGGAGCGGATCGAGCACGCCACGCAGCGACGGGTCCGGGCGCAGGGTGACGCACTCGGTGTGCGGCGCGACGTCGTCGAGCAGATGAAAGCGGTGATCGCCCTTTGGATCGCAGTCGATCACTCGCGCGCCGAGCAGGAAGCCCTCGTACTTCAGCTTCTGATCGAGCGTCGTCTTACCCGAGCCGAGCGCCCCGACGCTGAGAATCGTCGTATTCCGATCGCTGTCCGATCCCTCGCGGAGGTTGAACCTGACCGGTCGCCGCGAGCGCGTCAGCGTGTGACCGAGGTAGAACCCTCCGCGCGATCCTGCCTCGTGCGTCGCCGTCGGCATCATCGCGGCGATCTGCTCCACCGTCAGCGTGTCGTCGTAGCCGACGACACGCGTGCGTTGGCCCGGGAGTTGCTGCAAGAAGAGCTCCAGCTGATCGCCGAGCGGCCGATGCAGGCGGATGTCGCCATAGGCGCGTCTGCACAACTCCACGCGCCGCTCGAGCTCTTGCTCATCACTTGCGGCCACAGCGAGCACGAGCGACGCGCGCATCAGCGGCGGTCGGCTCGAAGCCTGCAGATACGTGAGCAGGTCGCGCGCTTCGTGAGTCCGCGCATAGCCACGATCCGTGACGCCCTGCTCGCCATCGGACTCCGCCCGCACGATCTGATCGGCATCTTGTATGCGCCTGCGCGTAATTCGTAGAGCGAGCTCGTTCGGCAGGAAGCGCGCGTTGAGCGACAGGTCGATCGCAAATGGGAGCTCTTCGGGCGGCGCGAACATCAGCTCTGCACGCGCGCCCGGGAACTCGCAGCGGTCAGGCAGCGCTCCAACTACGAGCTGTGCCTGCCAGCTCGTCCCCCGCTCGGATTCAACCCGCAGCGAGCGCCGACGGTGCTCGATATACGAGTTGCACCAACGGGTTCGCTGGTTCCTTTATCACCGACAATTTTTGGCTCTAGAATGGGGCTCTAGAGTCATCTTGTTGGACTTCCGAGTCCTAACTACAATTTTTCGCGTTTTTCAGGGCCGATAACAGCGCTTAGCTAAACGTTCCGTGTATCCGGTCTGGATGTTCAGCAGCCCAGGTATCGACATCAGCACGAAGCCAGTAGTAGGTGCCCGCCAGCCTTCCGCCGATTGGCGGCAAGCTGAGGGGTCTTCGCTTTGCCGCGTTCTGGACGGTCAGCAAAGCCTCCCCTAGCACCTCGCTGATTTCCCTGCTGAGCATCACCCGAGGTCGAAGTTCATTGAAGACGCGCACGGGAAATGGTTCGCCTGCGTGATGAGCCTCCACGTCGTTGATGAACCACCCTCTTGTCGGAAGATTACGCTCGATGATGAGCACCGGCACGGGGAATCCCTGTGCTTGGACTAAGAACCGGACCGTTCCGTGGCTCACGCCGTGAACGAGAGCGATAACTTCCCAACCGACGATTCCAAGAGCCCCGCTGCCAGCCTTTAGCTCATCGAGTCGCTCGCTTTGCGCCTCCGCCAGACTCATCTCGTTGCGCGCGACCCGAAGAATCCAGCTCCATCCAAGAACTGAGACCGGCTTGAGCCGTGAATAGGTAGCGGCTGGTATCTCCGGCTCGTGCTCGTTGTACCAAGTCACCCATTCTTCGTAGTCTGGGATTGTCGTGGAAGCGGGTTCCTCAGCTAGCCAAGTCCGAACGCCGTCGAGCTGCTGCTCCGGTGTTTTGTGTCTTCGGCCTGCCGTTGCACGGACGTACGAACGTTGCGTCGGCGTCCAGCTAACAGCTTCATTTTTTGCTGCTTTGCAAGCCTCGCCCCAAGCTCCCCATCGTCTAATCACTGCGGCTGAGTTGGGCAGTCCTGCGTCTAGCTGCCGTATGGCTCGGTTGTAGTCCTCAACCCCCGGCATTCGCCCCTCTGGAAGCCTCAGATGCTCGGCAACGGTTCGGATGGACTCGATGGATTCTGCTCGCTCACGAAGTTCTGTGCGCGTCTGGCTCGGCCGTCCGCCTGAAAATCCGAGGTAGCTCTCTAATATCCCGAAGACAACGTGCTGCTCGCGTGATGGCAGGGCATAGAAGCGTTGTAAGATGTCCTCACGCGCTCGGCGAATGGCGTGCTCAATTTCCCTTGGCTCGGTCACGACTAAGCGGGCTTAGGACTCATCCAAGAAGTCCAACCAGTGCTCCGGCAGGTCAAGTTGCTTGCGGATTGGAGCTAGAACCGTTCTGGTTAGATTGGGCACCGTCGTCCCGTCTTTGTAGCGGGCATTCTTGACCTCGGGGTTCTCGGCTAGAGCTTTGTCCGTCTCCTCCACTAGCTCCTTCGTCCAAGCCGCTTTCGGGATACGACGGAGAAGTGAAAAGCCATCACGAGCCGAGTCGAAACTCGTGCTTTTTGCGAAGCGACGAACAACAGCCGGTGCCATCCGCTCTCTAGTGTTCTTGTGCGTTGCCAAGACCCTGAACACGTCCTGAGCTACGAGCATCGCCGGACGGCCTTTCTTTACTTTTATTGCTTGGTACTTGCCGAGGAAGCCGTGAGGGGTGGCATCGAGCATTACCGGAAGCACGAGAACCGAGCGGGCTAGGCAGTAGCCGACCTCCTGGTCACACCACATACTCTCGCGGAAATCAGCAGTCATCAGAGCGGCTGTTGAATGGCAGGTCAGGAGTGCCGTCTCGATGGTTCCGCGCCACTCTTCAGAAGGCGCAATCGTGTCGTGAGCAACGAAGGCGTCGATACGGTATTTCGCCAGATACGACCTCATCGTGCCTGCAAAGCCAGCGTGAGGATGGGTGTGGCTCAGGAAGAGATGGAAGGTGTTCTTCTTCCAAGGCCCCGGCGCGTTGCTTATGGGCTGGGGTGAGCCTTCTGCGCTTGAGGGGTCGAGGTAGCGCTCTAGTTCTTGCAGGGCATCATCGGAGCCGCTGTTCTCTAGGTGATGGAACGCGTAGCCATATGCGTCAGGACCTAGATATATCCCGCCATCAGTGCCCCAAATGTCGCCGCTTGAGAAGCCGAACTGCCGCAGCACAAGGTCGGTCTCGCCCCCGTGGTCGGCAGCCAGGGCAGCAGCGAGCTTCTTCAAGAGCGGGATGCGTTCAGCCGGTTTCACGGCCTAGGCTTACCACACGACCCGGAGGTTTCAGGAAGCCTAAGAGCTGCCTGCTTGTTACGGTGCCAGCAGGTCGTTGAGAGTGGTTTTCTCGAAGCGGGCTTTCGCCGAGTGCCCCAACCGGCTCGAAAAGACCAAGAGCTTTGACCGCCATCTTTCTTTGAGTGGCGGAGGCTCCCAATCATCCATCAGTTCAAGAGCGGGCTGGAACACCTTGACCCGCTGACGAAGTTCCTTCATCGCATCCGCTTCGGTGCTGCCGATGCCCGTGAGGCTTCTCAAATCTTCGACGCTCGCGAACCACTCCCCACCCTTGGTAAAGATGAGGAGCGTAATCGGCTCATCGAAATTAATCAACACAAGCGGCAGTCTAGCGAAAGCGCGAGCGCCCTACCGTGCGCAGGTTTTAGCTTCAACTATGCCTCGCAAACAAACAAAGCTGAGCCCCGAGTTGTTGCAGTTGGTGACGCCTGAGCAGCGAGCGAGTTGCTTGGCCGACAAAGAGCGTTTCGATGATGCTCTCCGAAGCGCCGCCGGACCTGACCTCCGCCGACACTGTGCCGCGACCCTACGTCGCATTTTTACTCGATAGCCAGAGCCCTCAATGTCTTGATGACCGAAGCCCGTAGCCCCGGTCGTGTGTGCTTGCGTTCTTCGCCAACGGCCTCAACGAGAATGTCAAGAGCGTAGAACTGGAGCTGCTGGACCCGGCTCAGGTGGAGGGTCAGAGCCTCGCCTACTTCTCGAAGTATTTGTTTGCGGACGCCGAGCCCCAGACGCACGGTGAGGATGTAGCGGGTCCGTCTCGGGAAGGCTTCATAGGCTTCGCGAACATTCGCAATCTCGGCCCCGCTCAGCGGCAAGCTATCGGGCACCTCCTCGGCGAGCTTCGCAACCGGCAGGCCATCGGGCAGGTCCGGGTCTGATTGGCTGTAGAAGACGCGTTCCCGGCGCTCCAGTCGATGGGTGAGAACGTCTGGTGTGTAACCGAAGTGCATAAGCGCCGCCTCCCAAGTCTTCCAGCGGTCGCGGTATGGCCCGTCTGTGGGGAGGAAGGGTCGCTTCTCGCCTTGGGCTCTCGCTAGTTCAAGCTTGCGCTCGCGCCACCACACATACTCAGGGACGTTAGGTGCTCGCCCGAAATGCCTGACGGCTTGCGCCAGGGTTTCCCGAAGCACATCCTCTGAGTAGCGAACCGGCTTCCCTAACCGTCGATGACGAAAGCGAGCTTCGACGGCACGCAGTGATGTCTCCCCGGATAGCTCCAAAGCCTCCTGAGCGTGGAGCCAGGAGCGCTCGAAATATTTGTAGACGCGGGAGAACGGCTGGACTTCCTCTCTGCCCTCGGCGATGAGCACCTTCGAGACCTCTTGATACTCGGTCACACCCGGCGTGTGCCCAATGACTTCAGCGACAGCTCGCAAAGATTTAACGTACTTCGCCATCTCGGTCTCGACCACGCCTGCCTCATCGAGTCGTATCTCTCGCAAGCGCTCGAAAGCGTGCCCACGCTCGTCCTCAGAGAGCGCGGCGTACGTGGCTAGGAAGACATCAATCCCTGAGGTCTCCGTACTCAACGGTCGTACTCCTCGAACTCTCGGTAGCGCTCTGTCCGCTCCTGCTCTAGCGCCCACTCCCAAACGTTCAAGAGCCGCCACGGGAACTCACGAGCCCGCTCGATGAGCAAGACCTCGGCGGGGAAGTGCAAGCGCTCGCCGCTCGAATCCTCCTCTGCGAACTCGACCTCTCGCCAGACGCCGAGGGTCCGCGCCAGGGCTTCGACATCAACCTCTTGCGGAGGCGTGGGGCCGGTCCCTGCGTGCCAGCGCCGGTAGACCTGTCCAAGCACGTAGAACAAGCGCTCTCCCGGCGTCGGCTGGTCTACTTCGTGGGCTTCTACGTCATCAGAGCCAAGAGGCACGACGGCACGCTAGGCGCAGACAATATGTCGCACCGGAAAATCTTTCGGAATGCCTTTCGGTCTAGACCTGCTGGATGTAGGTGCTCGGAGCCGGTGGGTCCGGGACCATAGGGACGTAGACAAAAGACTGCCAGACTAAACAATGTCAGTGAGTCGTCGGTAGACTGATTGGCTGCCAGACGCCAGTGTGCTCCGGGATGAACACGCCGGAGGAATACAAGGCCGAGCTCGACGCCTATAAGGAAGGCTTCGCAGCGAACGTCCGTCGGCTTCGCGAGGAGCACAAACCGCCGTGGTCACAGACCGACCTCCACAACGCCTCGAATCTTCACCGGACCGAGATTGGGCGCATCGAGAACGGGGAAACGGAGCCTCGGCTAGGGACACTCCACATTCTTGCCGACGCTCTGAGTGTCCCGCTCGACGCCTTCACGGAGGGACTGCCGGTGATGGTCACACGCAAACCTCCTCCTCCCCGCAGCAGGTAGCCCGAGCCGGGGTTGTCCCCGGGCATCTTCCGCGTTCTCGTTCCGGTCGAGCAGTCATCTCGGCCCTAACTTCGCGCCAATCCGATTCCGACCAGGAGGTCAGACGTGGCGCAACAAGGCGAGCAGAACCTTAGGACCGGCCCAATTTGGGAGGCCGAGCGAGTCATCCTCAACCAGTTGCTCGACAGCTATCCGGCGCAGTTCTCAAAGGCCGAGCTGACGAGCATCGTCAAGAGCAGCCGCATCAATGCCGGTGATGTCGAAGATGCTCTGGCAGAACTTCTTGCCCAAGGACTCATCCACCAGCAAGAGGGAGCCGACTACTACTGGCTCTCCCGTCCCGTCGTCCACATCTCCGAGCTTGAGTGGTCGCCGACCTCGGTCTAGCTCGCCCCAGCGCCCCTTCTTGATGATGTAGACGCTGGCCCTGAACTAATTTTCCGGTCGAGCGATTTGCTGCTCCTACCTTCGCGCTCAAATAGCCCCGGCGCAGGAGGTCATATGGCGCAGTACGAGGAGAGCCCGAGCGAGAAGCCCGTCGTTCATACGACGCACGTCATCCTCAACCACTTTGTAGAGAAATACCCCTCCCGCTACTCGGCGTATGAGCTTACGCTTGTCCTCCAGAGCGAGCGCATTAGCCCGGCCAGCATCGAGGAAGCCTTAGCCGACCTTCGCGCCTATGGACTTCTGTGCTTGGATGATTACGACGATTACTCGCTCTCCGGCACCGTCCGCCTCATCGCCAAAATCGGATGGTCCCCGTTCTACACGTAGGAGACCTACGAAGACGGAAAGCTATACATCTCGTTGTTGATGGCCGTGACTTGCTCAGGGTCAGGCCATTTCAGCTCGTGATGGCAGACGAGTAGGGCTTGCGCGTAAAGAGGGACCACGAGGGAGGGATACGAGGTCGGCTCGTGCTTGGCTAGGTGGACGACACGCGGGTAACTATCGAAATCGCAGTAGGGGTCAATCGCGTGAGGCTTCGTGTGCGCATTCCGACTGGTAATGCGGTAGACGGCCACATAGAGCCCACGAAGATTGAGGATGTCTATCGGCTTGGCCGGTTTGCCTTTCGGCGGGCGGAAGGCGGCGATTCGTGCTGACCAGTACTTATCCGCAGCTTCCGCGAGCTGAGCGATATCGGGAAGTTTTTGCGCTTTCTTGGCCCTCGCAAGGTCGCGCTTATTCAGGACTTTTTGACCGAACGCGAGCGAATCATTATGGAGCTTGAGCTGCTGATACTCGGCGTCAGAAATCCACCCTCGAAGATGCCCTTCGGGCTCACTGGCAATCCAGCAGTAGACGACTACCTGCTCGTAGAGAGCACGCAGGAGCGTCATCGCATCGCCATCAAGCCCTAACGACCTAAGCGTAATCACGCTCCGTACCGTGTCTGCCATCCGCACAATCATCGCCGCGCCCAGCATCCGCCAGCCACTCTCGGTCCGGTAGAAGCGCTGCGGCAAGTGCGTCTCGACTAGGCCGACTAGTTCTCCCGCCGCGACCGCTGTTTTCTCCTCGGTCGGTGGCACCCAGCTCGACCCTTCCTTTTTGGCTCGTTTCGTCACGACGAGGACACTATGCCTCGGACCGGTTGTTGCTCACTTGCGGAGGTTTGTTTAGCTGTGCTGCTCTCTACTGGCCCGTTTTCGCTGGAAAGATAAATATTCCTGATGTTCTCCCGGTTTTGAAAGGTTGCTGCCCCTAGCGTCCCGAAGTGCAGAAGAAGTCCCCTCTGAAAGTGGTTCCGGCAAGCAAGTGTGTTGCCAAGGGGGAGCAATCCCGCGACCAGAAGGTGCGGGCGAGCCGCAGCTCGACACTCCCGCCTCCCCCGGAGGACCGGACTCTTGTTTACGCGGCCTGTCGTGAGGAGCTGCAAGGGATTGAGCCGGGGGAGATTGTCCTTGCTGTCGAGGAGCTTGAGGGCTTCCGTGTCGTCGTTGGCCCAGCCCTCGAAGCAGTGGACAAAGTTCGGCTCGACCCGAAGCCCGGTGAGGGGAAGCGTCGAGGGCGTAAGCCCTCCTTTCACGCTCTTGACTACTGGCGACTGGAGATGTTGAGGCGGGTTATCGCCTCGCACTCGACGCAGGACACTCGTGATTGGCTGACCACGGACAAGGCCAAGAGAACACGGGAACTGCTCGGCTTCGACCAGCCGCGAGTCCATTACGGAGGCCGAGCCCGGAAGTGGATGGAGGGCATCCCCTCTGATGGCTGGATGTCTGATTTTCGGACGAAGTGGCTACCGGAGGCCGAGCTTGCTCAGCTAATGGAACAGCTTGAGTGCTGGGCGCTGACCGAGAAGATGACGACGTTGCCGGGGATGCGCGAGGGGTGCCAGACCCTGTACGCCGACGGCTCGAAGCTTGAGACGCACGCAACGCCTCCCAAGTACGACGAGAACAAAGTCTTGGTCAATGAGTGGCGTACCGACCGGCACGGCAACCGTGTGCGTGGCTTCACGGCCCCGGAGGCGGGTTACATCTCTCCCCAGGAGTGCGGCAGCCCCGACCACTCTGGAGCCGGTTGGAACATTGTCTTCGTGATGAGCAGCAAGGGCACGGTCCTTGGTCATCGCAACGTGCCGATGCACACGGGCGAGATACCGACGCTCACTGAGCTAGTCCCTGAGATAGGGCAGACCCTCGATGTTTTGGGCGAGCCGGAATTGCGAGTCCTGACGACTGACGCGGGCTTCCACTCGCAAACGACTAGAAAGGCCCTGCGAGAGATTGGGGTTCTAGAGAACACCCATCTTTCGAGCGCGAGCAATGCTCCGAGCACTCAAAAATCAGCGGAGAAACGTACGCTGAATCGCTTCAAGATTGACGGCTACCCCAAGTGGCGAGCCACCGGAGACCGCGAGATTGTCTGCGAATGCGGCCAAGGCAAGACTTCTCGTCTTGCGGGTCTTGACCCCAAGACCGGCAAAGCCAGAGCCCGAATCAAGGGCGAATGCTCAGATTGCGGGAGCATCTTGATTACGTCGGGGCTCTGGCGGCTGTCGCCGTCTCGCGGGTTCGTGAAATGTCTTCCGCACGAGCACGACCGAGCTGAGTGGAACTTTGGTAATCCCCTGACCTTCACGGACCCGCTTGCTATCCAATACGGGCGTAGGAGATTCAATAGCCAGGAGGGTGCGTTCGGGTCGCAGTTCACGCAGCGCTTCAAGCTTTTGAAAAGCAAGCGCTGGTTCTACCGCCAGACCCAAGTTAATCTTGAGGTCAGCGCAGTCATAACGATTACTCACGCTTTGAGCCTTGAGCGTCATCGCCGGATGCGTCTGATGACTGGCGCGGCTCCGCCCGAAGCCCTCGCTGCCTAGAGCAGCAGAATCCCCTCTCTCGTAAGTCCCCTCTCCGTGGCTCTCGGACGCCCAATAGGAAGCCGAAGCAGCTAGCTACAGCTTTTCGCGTTTTTCGGGCCGAAAAACGGGCTTTCAGCGCCCGCGCGAGGCTATAAACGAGCCAGATGAGCAGCGACTTCGACTCTAATTTTGGCTCTACCACACCGATTCTGCCTGGCCAAAAGGAACCAGCGGAAAGGAACCAGTGCTCCCCAACGCATCACGTCACCCTCAAGCGGCGCCAGAACGGCCTCGCCGTTGCGCTCGAACAGCAGCGCTCGCGGCTCGTGCAGTCCATCCACATGAGGCTCCGCCAGGCCTCGACAGAATGTGCGCCGCACGAGCCACTGAAGCTCGACCCCGCGCGCTTGACGGACGGGCAGGAAGTCGACCAGCCGTGCATGCGCTTGATCGGCGCGCACGCGCGCAAGCTCCAGCTCCGATGCCGTCAGCAAGCCACTCGAGCGCAGCGAGAGAGCTGCCTTGAGCGACCGGCGCAGGTCAGCAGGGCCGCGTTCTGCGAGCTTCGAGACGTAGCCGGCGACGTCGCGCTCGGGCTCGCGAAGGCTGACGAGCACGAACAGCGAAGGGCGGGCCTCCCCGAGCGTCGTCAGCCGTGCTGCGTGCTGCGCCGCGTAGCTTCGTCGTGCCCGCGCATGGGGCTCACTGAGCGGACTCGCGCTCGCCTCGGCCTCCAGCCCGCGCTCGTACTCGCCGCCGGCGCCAGGTGCAGAGCCGATTCGCAGGATCTGCACGTCGGCCTCGAGCGCCTCGAGCGCTCCGAGCAGCGCGAGCATGCGCGTACGCTTCCCGTCCTCACTCAGCCATTGATAGGAGGAGACCTCGACCGCAAACGCCGCCCAAACGTCCGTAGGATCCTCCGCGAACACGCAGTTGCCGTACGTGAAGCTAATCGGCGCACCCATCTCAGCGCACGCGCAGACGTATCGCCCGGCCCAGCACGACGACCTCGGCCTGTGCCGGAGGTGGCGCGTCCGGAATCGGACTGATGCGTAGATGAGGTCGCAGCCCGAGCCACACGAGCGGACCGCGAGCATCTCGTCGCTCGTGCGCGACCCCGACGCGCAACGCGCCCGGACCCGTGTAACGCAGGCGCCGGCCGCGTTCCGACCCGTCCGGAAGCATCAGCAACGAAGTCGGATGCCAGGCTTCGCCGGGGCGCGGAGCCGTTTTCGCGGGCCGTGGCCGAGCCCCGAGTCCAGCCACTCTCCGCGGTCCGAAATGGAAGCGCAACAAGGCGCGGACGGCGAGATGAAACGGCCTGCCCTCGAGACGAACGACGGTCAGCAGCGCGGAGGCGAGCGCCGGCAGCGCAACGTCGCGCACGTACCAAGGCGCCGCGCTTGCTGCGATACCCACAAGCGGAAGCCGCGCCGCCGCCGCTGCGCCGCCGAGCAGCACGAGGAAATAAACAATGCCGCGTACGGGGATACCGCCCGGATTGAGGCGGATGCGATCGATCCGATAGATCCGTCGCTCGAGGTCGAACACGTGCCGGTATGAGCGGATCTCCATCACTGACTCCCGAACAGCGAGGCGACCGTGTCGCGCAGCAAGCTCACGCCGGCCGGCGTCGCCAAGAGCACCGACACGATCCCGACGGCGAACACACCGGCCGCCTCCTTGAAGTCGCGCCGGAACGCGAGCACGGTCGCCGCCACGGCGAACGCCAAGCCGATCAGGCTCATCGCGACGGCACGTCCCGTGTCGCCTGCCTTCGACGCAGCCGCTTCAAGCGAGCTCACCGTGCTTCCGGAGGACGACGGCGCCCGTTCGCCACCGGCAGCGTGCGGCGAGGAAGGCACCACGGCCGCGACGGCGGCCCGCGTTGCGGGGGCAAGCATCACGCTGGCTGCGAGGAGCGCCGCGAGCAACGTCGGCCACACCGGCCGACGCCGCGCGTGAGCATGCTGAGCAGTCCTGCTCATCCTCGCGAGTCCATCTGGATCGCCGAGATCTCCCAACGGCCCTCGACGTCTGCGACGTCGAGTTCGTAGCCGAGCGTGTAGCGCACACCGCGGGCGTCGTGCGCTTGCACGACTGCGAGCACCGAGTGCGAATCGGACGACCAGCTCAGCCGCTGCACCGATTCGAGCGTCAGGGCCAGCGGCGGAACGGCGATCGGAGCGTGACTCGACAGGTCCGCGGCAAGCTCTTCAGGGGCCGCCGCGAGGTAGTTGCGTAGCCCACGCTCGACGACCGCTGCCAGCGCGCGATCGCTCACGTCAGGCGTCTGCGCGGGACTCTGCGCCGGGCCGGATTGCGGCGCGCCGACGAACGCCGGGTAGCCGGTAATCGCGAGGCTCCCGTCCGCCTCACGTTCGACCCCGACCGTCAAGTAGAGGAGACCGGCAGTGTCGGTCTGCGCGGCAACTGTGTAGACGTGCGCTCCGGTGGGCTCAGTGCGAGCTTGAACAACTTCCGCCCAGAGCACGTGCTGTGCCCCGCTCGGCGGCAACGCGATCCCCGCGCCTTCTGCCAGGGCAGCGCCGATCATCGGCGCGAGCGACTGCTCGCTGAGCTGCGGCTGCGCCGCTTCCCACGTCAAATAGCGGCGAGCAAAGAGCGTCGCGTAGCCCTCGGCCGCTGAATCGGCCGGCGGCGAACTCGGCACGGCGATCGTCTGCCGTCCGGCTTGCGGCGGATCTACCGCGAAGCGCACGCTCGCGAGCAGGCCGGCGACACACGTTGCATAGAGCAGGTAGCGCGGGACGCGGCTCGCGAGCTGCAGCCGCCACATCGGATGCGTGGCGATCGCCACGGACGCGCCCCCTGCTCGCCCCCGCCCGTCGATCGTGTGTTGCTCAACGCTCAAAGCCGAACTCCTCGGGGCGAG
>Ga0208589_1001019_pt1 | contig 12175 bp, 7 predicted proteins | sample NGESurshal092012_2_FD_184486 | JGI IMG/M metagenome (GOLD analysis project Ga0208589, IMG submission 184486) | Arctic peat soil microbial communities from Barrow, Alaska - NGEE Surface sample F53-2 shallow-092012 (SPAdes) | ecosystem: Environmental > Terrestrial > Soil > Wetlands > Peat ... | reverse complement strand
GTCACTTACCTGGGCAGCGCCATCGCCGTGGTGCTGCTGCCCTTCGTCAAGCCGGATCTGTGGCGGGCCTCGCCGGCCAGCCGGATCAAGCTGCTCGGCGTGCCGATCGTGCCGGTCGCGGGTGTTGTCACGATCGGGCTGCTCGTCTTCAACCTCTACGAGTGGCTCAGCAACGACAACTACTTCGTGAACAGTCACGACTCACTTATTTACATGGGTGCCATGTACGTGCTGGCCATCGTGATCTACGTGATCGCCCGGGTCGTGCGCAGCAGGCAGGGCATCGACCTGGGGCTGATCAACAAGGAGATCCCAGTCGAATAAGCCCAGTCGAATAAGCATGGCGCAGTAGCAAGGCACGGCATGAGTGGAGTGCCCGGCCCCGCCGCCAGAGTCGCCGGTGGCGGGGCCGAGGCAACCCCGCCCCCCGGCGGGGACGGACGCGATACGGATGGGCAGGAATCAGCGGCATGAATGACACACCCGCCCGTGCGAGTGCAGTGATCGTGGGCGCCGGGATCGTCGGCAACAGCCTGGCCTGCCATCTGGCCCGGCTCGGCTGGCGGGACCTGGTCCTGGTGGACAAGGGGCCGATGCCGAACCCGGGGGGCTCGACCGGGCACGCCTCCAACTTCATCTTCCCCATCGAGTACTCGAAGATGATGATGGAGCTGACCCGGGACAGCACCGAGCAGTACCAGGAGCTCGGGGTGTTCACCCAGAGTGGCGGCGTCGAGGTGGCCCGGACCCAGGTCCGGATGGATGAGCTGCGGCGGCGCTGCACCGCCGCCAAGGCCTGGGGCATCCCGGCTGAGGTGATCTCACCCGCCGAGGTCGCGAAGCTGGTGCCGTACCTGGATGAGTCCGTGATCCTGGGCGGGGCGTACTTCCCCACCGTGGGCGTGGTCGACTCGCTGCGGGCCGGCACGCTGATGCGGGAGGAGGCGCAGCGGTCCGGCGCGCTCCAGGTCGTGGCGGGCGCCGAGGTGCTCGGCATCGACACCAGCGGGCGCGGCCGGAACGGGCGGCCGAAGATCACCTCGGTGCGGACCACCGCCGGGGAGATCGAGACCAGCATCTGCGTGATCTGCTGCGGGGTGTGGAGCCCGCGCATCGCCCGGATGGCCGGGGCCCGGCTCCCGCTCACCCCGATCGTGCACCAGATGATCAGCGTCGGCCCCATCGCGCTGTTCGCCGGCACGCAGGGAGAGATCACCTACCCGATCGTGCGTGACGTGGACACGAACATGTACGAGCGGCAGCACGGCGGCGATATGGAGGTGGGCTCCTACGCCCACCGGCCGATCATCGTCCCCCCGGACGACATCCCCTCCATCGAGGAATCCGCGCTGTCCCCGACCGAGCTGCCGTTCACCGCGGACGACTTCGACCCGCAGCTCGCCGAGGCGCTCGAGCTCATGCCCGAACTGCTGGGCGACGAGAAGGCCGGTATCCGGTACGCGATCAACGGCCTGATCTCGATGACCCCGGACGGCCACCCGCTGCTCGGCCCGGCACCGGAGGTGGACGGGCTGTGGTCGGCCGCGGCCAGCTGGATCAAGGAGGGGCCGGGAGTCGGCCGCGTCGTGGCCGAGTGGATGAGCGGTCAGGTCCCGACCGTCGACGTGGACGAGGCCAACGTCGCCCGGTTCTACCCGAGCCAGCGCACCGTGGCCCACGTCCAGGCGCGGGCCCGGGAGGGCTTCAACAAGATGTACGGGATCGTGCATCCGGCCGAGCAATGGGAGTCCGGCCGGCCGGTGCGGGTCAGCCCGGTCTACGACCGGGAGCGGGAGCTGGGCGCGGTCTTCTTCGAGACGGCCGGCTGGGAACGCCCGTACTGGTACGCGTCCAACGAGTCACTGCAGGAGAGGTATGCCGGACGGCTGATGCCCCGGGACGCCGAGTGGGACGCCCGCTGGTGGTCGCCGGTCATCAACGCCGAGCACCTCGCCATGCGGGACGCGTGCGGGCTCGTCGACCTGTCCGCTTTCGCGATCTTCGACGTCACCGGGCCGTCCGCACTGGACGTGGTGCAGTCGCTGGCCGTCGCGCAGCTCGACGTGGCCCCCGGCCGGGTCGTGTACACCTCGCTGCTGGACGAGCGGGGCGGGTTCAAGGCCGACCTGACCGTCATGCGGCTCGGCCGGGAGCGGTTCCGGGTGGTGACGGGCGGCGCGACCGGCCAGGCCGACCTGGCCTGGTTCGCCGAGCACCTGCCCGCCGACGGCACGGCCGCGCTCGCCGACCAGACCTCCGCCCAGGTCACGATCGGGCTGTGGGGGCCGCGGGCGCGCGATGTACTGCAGTCCGTCACCCGCGACGACGTGAGCCACGCCGGGTTCCCCTTCGCCACCTGCCGGGAGGTGGAGATCGCGGGCCTGTCCGTGCTGGCTTCACGGATCTCTTACGTGGGCGAGCTCGGCTGGGAACTGCACGTGCCCGTCGAGCAGGGCGGCAAGCTGTGGGACGCGCTCTGGGCGGCGGGTACCCCGCACGGGCTGGTGCCGGTCGGCATCGGTGTGTACGGCACCACCGGCCGGCTGGAAAAGGGCTACCGTGCCTTCGGGAACGAGCTGACCGCGGACTATACCCTGGTCGAGGCGGGGATGACCCGTCCCAAGGTGAAGGCCCAGCCGTTCATCGGCAAGGAGGCCTACCTGGCCCAGCGGGCTGAGCCACCCGCCGCGGTGCTGTGCACGCTCACCGTGGACGACCACACCCCGCCCAGCGGGCCAGCCCGCTACATGCTGGGTGGCGAGCCCATCCTGTCGCCCGCCGGTGAGCGGCTGGTGGACGCGAAGGGCCGGCCGTCGTACGTGACCAGCGCCGGGTCCGGCCCGTCGGTGGGCCGGCACCTGCTGCTGGCCTACCTGCCCCCGGCCCAGGCCAGCGTGGGCACCCGACTCCAGGTCGAATGCTTTGGCGACGCCTACCCGGTGACCGTGGCGGTGGCCGGAGCCACTCCGTTGTTCGACCCGGACAACGCGCGGATCCGGAGCTGACCGGCCGTGGAGATCGCCGTCTGCGTGAAGCGGGTTCCCCAGGTCGGTGGCCGCATCGTGGTCACCCCGGACGGGCAGGACGTGGACACCCGGATGTCCGGGTTCGCGATCAGCCCGCATGAGGAATGCGCGGTAGAAGAGGCCGTCCAGATCACCGAGCGGCTGGGCGGCACCGTGTCGGTGCTGACCCTGGGGCCGGCCGAGGCCGCCGACCAGCTGCGTGACGCCCTCGCGCTCGGCGCCCACCGGGCGGTCCTGCTGGAGGCCGGCGGCCATGCGTGGGGCCCGGCCGGGACTGCTGCCGCGATCGTCGCCGAGGTGCGCCGCCGGTCCGCCGAGGGCCCGGCCTACGACCTGCTGCTGCTCGGCAATGAGGCGGCCGACACCGGGGACTACCAGGTGGGCATCCGGGTCGCGCACGGTCTCGGCTGGCCGTGCGCCACCGGTATCAAGCAGCTGGAGGTCACCGGGGACGCGGTGCGGGCCCGCCGGGAGTACCGGGGCCACGAGGAGACGTTCGAGTTCGGGCTGCCTGCGGTGATCACCGTCAAGGAAGGCATCAACCTGCCCCGGTACCCGTCCCTGCCGGGACGGCTGCGGGCCAAGCGGGCCGCGGTCGAGCAGTACCAGCCGCAATGGCAGCCCGAGGGGCTGCGCACGTGCGGGCTCCGGGTGCCGGACCAGCCGCGGCAGCAGGCGACCGTGCTGGGCACCGGGACGGACGCGGTCCCCGCCCTGGTCCGGTTGCTGGACGAGCTGGGGATCTTGAAATGAGCGTGCTGACGTGAACGTACTCTGCCTGGTCGAACTGGACGACGCCGGTGTGACGGATGCGTCGCTGCGCGCCCTGACCTTCGCCCGGTCGCTGGTCACCGGCGGCGACCCGGGGGACCCGGGTGGGGGCCGCCCGGTCCTCGCCGCCGTTGCGTTCGGGCCGGCTGACCGGGTGCCGGCCAGTCTCCTCGGCCGCTACGGGGTGACCGAGGCGTACGTCATCGAGCCGGCCACCCTGGACGGGTACGCCCCGCAGGCCTGGGCGCGAAGCCTCGAAGGCCTGCTCGGCGTGACCCTGGCCGCCGCGGTGGTGGCGGCGGGCACGGACTGCGGCAGCGAGGTGCTCGCCCATCTCGGTGCGCTGACCGGCCAGCCGATGGCCGCGAACTGCATCGCGGCCAGCCGGGCCGCGGACGGCACGCTGGCGGTGTCCCGCCAGCGCTGGGCCGGTCTGCTCATCGAGGACGCCACCCTGGAGGGGATGCCCGCCCTGCTCACCGTGGCTACCGATGCCGTGCCGCCCGTGCCGGTCGACGCGGCGCCGGTTGATGCGGGCGCGGCCGGTGATACGGCCGATCCGCCCGTCCGTGTCCACGAGCCCGACCTGGACCCCGCGGACCTGCGGGTCCGGGCGACCGTGTCGGCCGGCCGCGAGGGCGGGGTATCGCTGGCTACCGCCCGGGTGGTGGTCGGCGGGGGCCGCGGCGTCGGCGGGCCGGACGGCTTCGCCCCGCTGGAGGAACTGGCCAGCTTGCTCGGCGGGGTGGTCGGGGTGTCCCGCGTGGTCACCAGCCAGGGCTGGCGGCCGCACACTCAGCAAGTGGGCCAGACCGGCACCAAGATCACCCCCGAGCTCTACCTGGCCTGCGGGATCAGCGGGGCGATCCAGCACATGGCGGGCTGCGGCAGCGCCAGGAACATCGTCGTGGTCAACACCGACCCCTCGGCGCCGATCCTGTCCCGGGCCGACTACGCGGTGATCGGCGACCTGGCTGAGGTGATCCCGGCCCTGGTGGCGGCGCTCAAGGACCGGCGCTGACGGAGCGGCGCTGACGGACCAGGGCCCACGGAGCAGGGCCTACGGAGCAGGGCTCACCGGCAGGTACTGAGGGGCTGGACCCGCCGGCCGCGCCGGCGGGTCCAGCCTCCGGCAGGTCAGTCCGCGGGACCGGCCGGGTCAGGGGGTCAGGTCCGCTGCGCGGCCTCGAGGTTTTCCCGCACCGCGCGGGTCAGCGGATGATCCAGGCCGAGGGCCTGCTCGCAGTCGGACAGTGTGCGCTCGAACACCTCGATCGCCTCGGACAGCCGCAGCGCGGCGTGATAGGCGGACGCCAGGTTCGCCCGTGAGGTGAGGGTGGACTGGTGGGTCGGGCCGAGCACGCGCTCGCAGGCGACCAGGGTCTGCTCGTAGAGCGGCAGCGCGTCCTTGAGCCGCCCGGCCGAGTGATAGGCGTTGGCCAGATTTCCGCGGGCCGTCATGGTGTCCATGTCGTCAGGCCCCTGGGCCAGCTCCCGGTCGGCCAGTGTCCGTTCGTATACCGGGATGGCGTCCTTGACCCGCCGGGCCGCGAGATAGGCGTTGGCCAGGTTGCCGCGCGCGGTCATGGTGTCCGGGTGGTAGCTGCCCAGGACCCGCTCCCGGTCTGCGACCACCCGCTCGTACTGCGGCAGTGCCTGTTTCATCCGCCCGGCGATCCGGTAGGCGTAAGCCAGGTCGGCGCGGGCGGCCATGCTCTCCGGATGGTCCGGGCCCTGGGCCCGCTCCCGGTCGACCAGGATCCGCTCGTACACTGGCACGGCCTGCCTGAGCTGGCCAACCGTCTGGTAGGCCTGGGCCAGCCCGGCCCGGGCGGCGAGCGTGTCCGGGTGCGCTGGCCCCAGTCCTTGCTCCAGGTCCGCCAGGGTCTGCTGGTACACGGGGAGGGCATGCTCGGGCCGGCCCGCGGCCAGGTACGCGCCGGCCAGCTCACCGCGCGCGGCCAGCGTGTCCGGGTGCCGCGCGCCCAGCACCCATTCGCGGTCTGCGACCACCCGTTCGTACATCGGCAGGGCCTCGTCGTGCCGACTCCCGGCGGCGTAGGCCCTCGCGAGGTGGCCACAGGAGGCCAGCGTGTCCGGATGGTCCCTGCCCAGCACCCGCTGCCGCTCCGTGAGCGTCCGCTCGTGCACGCTGATGGCGTCATCGAGCCGGCCCGCCGTCTCGTAGGCCGAGGCCAGGCCGTCGCGGCAGCGGAATGCCTGGCTGTGGTCCGGGCCGAGCGTCCGGGTGCTGGTCTCCAGCATGTCCTGCCAGTAGGCGAGCCCCGGGCCGCTGATCTCGTCGCTGCCCAGGCTGCGCCCCGCCTGCATCAGGACCGGGTGGGTCTCCGGGGTCCAGAGCAGATCGCCGCTGTGCTCGCGCAGGCTGATGGTGCTGTCCCGCAGGGCCTGCGCCAGCCGGGGCGGAACCGGGTCCCCGGGCCAGGACTGCAGTAGCGCGTCCGCGGTGGCCCGGACGGCCCGCTCCAGCTCCGCCGGCGGGATGATGCCGCGGGTCATGGCCTGGATCGCCGGATGCACCTGCACGGTCCGCGTGGTGCTGGCCGGGTTTATCGTGACCAGCCCGGCCCGGGCGACCGCGTGCACCGCGTCGCGGGCCTGGGCCGGCTCGGCCGGCATGGCCGGATGGCCGGTCAGGTAACCGCAGGCGGCCGGGGTGGTGAAGAAGACACCCGGGATGCCGGCCGGGTCGAGCAGGGCGGCCAGCACCAGGGCCGGCCGGGCGAAGCCGGCGGGCGGGATCTGGTCAGCCAGGTCCGTGGCCAGCGACCAGGTCACGCTGGCGTGGCCAAGCGCGGCATAGTCCAGCCTCGGCCCGTCGAGTTCGGTGCGGGCGGATCCCGGGCCGTCCCAGGCGCTGCCGGGCCGCCGGCTGGCGCTGTTCATCCGCTGCTTCCGGTCGTGGTACCAGCGCCGGTAGTCGCGGCAGCTGGCCCCAGTGCAGATCAGCGTGGCTGTGGCGTGGGCCAGTGCGAGCGGGTGGCAGTCCAGGTCGGCCGCCAGGTCCAGGGCCTCGGTCCGCTGGCCGGGGTCGGTGGCGAGCCGCGCGGTCAGGTACGCCAGGGCTTCGCGGGTGCTGAACGCGGGAACCGGCGCGATCCTGCGGTGCGGCGCGGCCAGGTTGCCGTCCTGGCGGGCCGTGACCACGACCCGGCCGCTGGGTCCGGCCGGCCACAGGTCAGCCAGGTCGGCTGGATCCGCTAGGTCATCGAGGACCACTAGCCAACGCCGCTCGGTGCTGGACAACCAGGCCAGGAAGCGCTGCGCCCCGGTCAGCAGGTCGTCGCCCGGATCGGCGGCGCCCAGTTCCGCCAGGGTCAGCGCGTATCCGCTCAGGATCGCGTTCCTGCTGCTGGCCTTGACCCAGACGAGCAGATCCACCGCACGGGTATCCCAGAGCTGATGCGCCAGGGCCGCGGCCAGCTGCGTCTTGCCCGTGCCGCCAGAAACGGCCAGGTAATCAGGGTCGCGGGAGGTGGCCTGCCGGGCCGCGCTGCGGGAGGCGGCCGAGTGTGCCAGGATGCCGGAGGCCGTCAACTGTGCCGGGATGCCGGAGGCCGCCAGGCGTGCCGGGCCACCGGGGGCCGCCAGGCCTGCCGGATCGCCAGGCAGGGGTGCCGGATCGCCAGGCAGGGGTGCCGGGTCGCCAGAGGCCGCCAGGCTGGCCGGGTCGCCGGAGGCGGCGAGGTGAGCAGACCCGGCCGCAGCAGCCAGAGAGGCAGAGCCGCCGGAGGCGTTCAGATGAGCTGCCCCGCTCAGCGCGGCGGCAGGGTTCAGGAAACTGCCGGAGGCTGGGGCCTGCTCGGCAGGACTGGCGTCGGGTGGGGGAGCGAGAATTAACGTGTCCCCGGGATTCAGCTTGCCGATCGGGCCTAGCCCCGTCTCGGGGCGCGGGCTATGGCAGTCAGCCAGGGGCGGGACTGGGCCGCAGCGCAGCGGCCAGTCCACTAGATGGGCCTGCGCAATGGCCATCGGGGCCCCGGCGACCTCGTTGCCGTTGTGTGACTGTTCACCGTCTGCTCCCACCCACAGCCGGACATCTCACGCGATCAGTTGCAGTCGATCGAAACAGTTGCACAAGACAGCCTATGACGGCGCAGGCCTGTGTGGGCAGCGTTCTGTAGGCATAAGGAAACGCATCGCGGCCGGCGGTGCGTGACCAGCCGGCGGTCCGCCCGCGCCATTTCAGATGGCTAACTGGCCGTGATCCGGCCCGGCCAGTCTGCGCAGCAACCCGGCCCGCCATTCCTCTGTCTGCCTGACCTGGTTAAAGGTAAACAAGTGCAGCCCGGCTACGCCTGCGCCGGGGGCGGCCAGGGCCGCACCGGTCCGCTCCAGCAGCCGCTCCGGACTGTAGCCACCGGGCAGGCCGAGGCGCAGAAACCACTCGGTGTGCCCGGCCAGGAACCGTGTGGATTCGGCCACACCGGCCCGGGCGGCCATGCGCAGGAGCCTCGCCCGGTCCACCGGGCCCGCCAGTCCCACGTAGAGCGGCAGCGTGACGCCGCGCGCCCGGATCCGGGACACCCACTTCCGCAGCACGGCCGGGTCGAAGCACAGGTTGCTCACGATGTAGGAGGAGTGATGCCGCTTATCCCACATGGCCTGCACGGTGATGTCGTCGTCGATCCGCGGGTGGCTTTCCGGGTAGCCGGTGATCCCGACCCGGGCGAACGGGCGCCCCATCTCGGTGAGCCGGGTGAGCAGTGACAGTGCGCTGTCGAACTGGCCGGCCGGGGGATCGGCGTCGCCCGCGGGCACGAACACGTCATCCACCCCGCAGGCCAGCAGCCGGGTCACGATGGCGTCCAGGTGCGCGTCGTCCACCACCAGGCGGGCGGACAGGTGCGGCACGACCCGATACCCCCGGGCCGCCAGCCGCTCGGTCAGGTCCAGCGTGGCGTCCAGTCCCTTGGCCGGCGAGGCAGTCACGGTCACGGTCATCCCGGGTGGAACCCAGTCCGCCACGGCCTGCTCGACCGATCCGGAGGGGAAGACCTCGTAGCGCGGCTGCGCCAGCAGCGCCGCCGCGCTCATCAGCCCCCCGCGCACCGCTTCTCCTCGTGTGTGCCATCGGCTGGGCGCATCGCCGGTCCGTGCGGGCGGGACGCCGGCCCGCGCGTCGTGATCATGACTTAGGTGTCGCTGGAACGACACCAATGTCATGATCACGAGTCTGGTGCGGGGCTGAAGGTGGTGGTGGGGCTAGAGGTGGCAGTGGGGCTGATGGTGAGTTTTCCGTGGGCTGGGAGGCGGCGAGCTGGGAGGCGGCGGTCTGGGGGGCGGCCGCCGGGGGGTTCCCGGCCAGGAGGCGTTCGAGTTCGTGTTCCAGGCGGGCCGTGCCGGTGTCGATGACGGTGAGGGGCAGGCCGAACTGGGCCGCTATGGCCTCTGCCTCGGCGGCCAGCGCCGGGTCGCGCGACTGGGCCAGCCAGACCACCCGGCGGTAGTGGCCAAAGTAGTCCGGCCACAGTCCGGGGTAGCGGTCCAGGCCGAGTTCGGCGAGCACGGTCCGGCGGAAACTGCGGACCAGGAAGTCCGTCAGCACGTACGTGCCGGGCTCCGCCTCGAACAGCGCCGCCACCCGGTCCGGGCCGGCCAGCAGGTCGTAGCAGTGCAGCCCCGGGAGCCGGCGCAGACCCAGCCGGGCGGACAGCTGATCCAGCGCACCGTACGTGCCGCAGTCGGCGTAGCCGATCGCCACCGGCAGGCCGCGGGCCTGAGCCGCCCTGGCCAGCCGCTCGACCTCCGGGGTGATCGCGGCGGGGCGGTTGTGCAGCAGCGCGGGCAGGCAGTGCAGCTCGACTGGCCAGCCCCGGCGGGCGGCGATGTCCCGGATGGGGCCGCCGAGCGCTCCGCAGGCGATCACCACCGCCTGAGGCGCCTGCGCCGATTGAGGCTGGCGGTGTGGTTGGGGCCGCTGAGGCTTCTGGGGCTGGGGCCGAACCGGGTCAGCCGGGGAAGGCCAGCTGGTCGACGAAGCGGTCGTTGAAGTCGGCGCGGTCGGATAGCTCGACATACCTCACCTCTTCCAGCAGGGCCAGCCCGCCGGCCCGCTCCCGCACACTGAGCAGGGCCATCTTGGCTCCCTCACCAGCGACGTTCCCCGCGCTGACCACCCGGAGCACCGGGATGTCCGGCACCAGGCCGAGCCGGATCGCGTTGGCGGGGGACAGGTAGCTGCCGAACGAGCCGGCCAGCAGAACCTGCTGGATGTCGGCCGGCTCCAGCCCGGCTTCCTCCAGCAGGATGCGCCACCCGGTCGCGATGGCGGCCTTGGCGAACTGAAGCTCGCGGACGTCGCGCTGGGACAGGTACACCGACTGGGACACGTTGCCCGGCTCACCCAGCCAGTGCAGCACGAACACCCGTTCCGCGCCGAGCTGGGTCAGCCGGCCCGCCAGCCCGGGGGCTAGCTCCGCGGCCCGCTCTTCGCTGACCAGCCGGCCGGAGGAATCGAGCAGGCCCAGCCGGACCAGCCCGGTGACCGCGTCCACCAGCCCCGACCCGCACAGGCCAGCCGGCTCGGCGTCCCCGATGACTTTGAGTTCCAGGTCGTCGGGGGTCATCGTGACCACCTCGATGGCGCCGTCCGCGGCCCGCATCCCGCACCGGATCGCCGCGCCCTCGAACGCGGGCCCCGCGGGCGCGGCCGTGGCCAGCAGCCAGTCCCGGTTGCCCAGCACGATCTCGCAGTTGGTGCCGATGTCGATGAACAGCCGGATCCGGGCGTCCCGGTCCATCCCCGAGGCGAGCAGCCCGGCCGTGATGTCGCCGCCCACGTAGGCGCCGAAGGGCGGGAACACCACCGCCCGGGCCCGCGGGTGGGCGGGCACGCCCAGGTCGGCCGCGAGCACCTCGGGCAGCAGCCGGGTGGCCAGGATGAACGGGGCCACGCCCAGCGGCTCCGGGTCGATGCCGAGCACGATGTGCGTCATGGTTGCGTTCCCGGCCAGCGCGACCTCGTACACCTCGGCCGGGTCGATCCCGCCCGCCGCGCAGGCCTCCGCGGCCAGCTCGGCCAGGGTCTGCTGGGCCAGCGCGGTCAGCCGGGCCAACGCGGCGGGGTCCATCATCGTGGCGCTGATCCGGGTGATCACGTCGGCGCCGAAGGGTTGCTGCTGGTTGAGGGACGAGGCCACCGCGACCGGGGTGCCGGTGGACAGGTCGAGCACGGTGGCCACCACCGTCGTGGTGCCCAGGTCGAACGCGACGCCGAACAGCCGTCCCGAGGTGTCCCCGGGCTGCACGTCGATCAGCACGTCATCGGCGATCACCGCGGTGACCTTATAGTCCGCGGCGCGCAGGACCCGGCCCGCCACCCGGACCGCGTACAGGTCCACCCGCAGTTCCAGGTCGTCTACGGCGGCCAGGATCCGCTCGACGTCACTGCGCTGGTCGGCCAGCGACGGCTCGTCCAGCTCCACGTAGCGTTTCTGCACCGCGGGCCGCAGGATGACCTGGCGGCCGACTCCGACCGTCGCCGCCTTGGGCCGGGTGACCAGCGGGGGGACCTCGATCCGCGCGTCCCCGGCGGCCAGCACCCGGCAGGCCAGCCGCCAGCCGTCGCGCAGTTCATCCGGCGAGAACGCGCGGATGTCCAGCGCCGACGGGGTCGCCGCACCGTCCAGCATCCGCACCTTGCATTTCTTGCAGGTGCCGTGGCCGCCGCAGGTCGAGTCGATCGCGATGCCATTCCAACTCGCCGCGTCGAACACGCTCACCCCGGCGGGCACCCGGACCTGCCGGCCGCTGGGCACGAACCGCAAGTCGACCCGGACCGGGCCGCCGGTCCCCGGGTCAGCGTGCGGGGGGAGCGCGCCGTCGGGGTCTTCGTTGCGGCGAATTGAGCGCTGCGTGCTGCCTCCCGCAGCGGCCGTGCCGGGCGGCACCATCGTCACGGCGTCGCCTGGGCCTGTGCTTGCTGGGACTGGGCCTGCGCGGCCTGCTGGGCCCGGTGCGCAGCGATCCACGCGGCACCCCAGGGATCACGATCGAGGAGCAGGTCGGCGGCCTGCACGGCGCGGACGATCTGCGGCGCGCGGGCGTCCAGGATGGCGCTGGTCAGGCCGCTGGTGATGGCCATGGGCAGGAACGCCGCGCCAATCGCGTGCCGGTCCGGCATGCCGAACGAGACGTTGGACGCGCCGAGCGTGGTGTTGACCCCGAACTCCTCGCGCAGCAGCGCGATCGTCTCCATGGTCTTGACCACCAGGGAGGTGTCCGCGCCGACCGGCATGGCCAGCGGGTCGATCACGATGTCCTCGGCCGGGATGCCGAACCGGCCGGTCGCCACGTCGATGATCTTGCGGGCCAGGTCCAGGCGCTTGCGCGGGTCCTCGGGGATCTCCTCCTCG
>Ga0208589_1001018_pt1 | contig 12178 bp, 13 predicted proteins | sample NGESurshal092012_2_FD_184486 | JGI IMG/M metagenome (GOLD analysis project Ga0208589, IMG submission 184486) | Arctic peat soil microbial communities from Barrow, Alaska - NGEE Surface sample F53-2 shallow-092012 (SPAdes) | ecosystem: Environmental > Terrestrial > Soil > Wetlands > Peat ... | reverse complement strand
CAACATGAACAAGACCGCGCTGCCGCCCGAGCCCGTCCGCGCCGTGACGTCTGATTCCGGCCGCGTGCGCCTCGGCGGTGGTTATCGCTTGCCGGCGCCAGTGCCGGCCGAAGTGGCCGACACGGGCCGTATCAGCCTGGGCGGCGGCTACCGTCTGCCGGCCTTCCGCGCCGCGTGACTCCCCTCGTCCCGCGGCCACCTGCGCCGCGGGACGGCTTGCCCGCTCATGAGGCGAACATGCCCGCTCAGCCACCCGGCCCAACTGCCTGGTTCTATCGCATGATCGAGCAGGCCCGCCCGCCCCAGCGTGCCGACCGCTCCGCGCTCGGCACGCTGCCGACCCGCGCCTACCGCTACTGCGACGCGATCACATCGGCTTCCGCGTTCGGGTGGTATGTATTCGCGCCGATGGAACTGCGCCTCATCTGGGACGGCGCCGACGTGTTCTGGCACTACGCCGGAGCCGCCGACTGGCTCCCTCTCCAGCCGTCAGCGCAATTTCCCGGCCAGTCTGCCCGCTTCGACGCTGCCGCTCCTGAAACCTTGAGGGGCTGCTCGCCGCCATTTCTCACCGCGCTGCCGGAGCCCGGCACGGTGCAGATTTGGAGCGGGCTACTGGCACGCGCTGCGCCAGACTGGAGCCTCCTGGTGCGCAGCCCGGCCAATCTGCCGGGCCCCGGCGGCTTCTCTGTCTACGAGGGGATCGTGGAAAGCGACCGCTGGTTCGGTCCCCTGTTCATCAATCTGCGACTGACTCGTACCGGCATCCCGATCCGGCTCGCGTCCGACTTCCCGCTGATGCAAGTCCAGCCGCTGCCGCGCGCCGCCTACGCCGAGGAGACCTTGGGAGCTAGCGAGTTGGTGCCGCAGCTCAAGGACTTCGCTCCGGCTGACTGGGCCGATTACCACACCAGCATAGCCGGCCCCAGTGCCGATCAAGATCGACCCTTCGGCGCCTATTCGGTCGGTGCGCGCAGACGGCGCAAGGGCGGTTGCCCGTACGCGGCTGGTTCGGCGGCGCGAACGGCGTCCGCCCACGGCTGACGCATCCGCCGACAGCCGCCTGATCCGCCTGCGGCGATAGGCCGCCGACGGCCGTCCGGTCGAAAGTTCGACAACCCCGGAGACATCATGAACTCAAGAATCAAAGGCTGGCTCCACCAGCCGACCACGATCCATGGCATTGGCGTTCTCACCGCGACGGCTGTGGGAGTCGGTGCCTACTACGTGACCGGAAGCTCAGTGACGGCGGCCGGTCTCGCGGGGTCTGCCTTCGGCGTGATTGCCACGCTGATGAACGATGCCAATGCCGACAAGTCGCGCGTCGAGGCGCTGGTGAGCGATGCCGTCATCGCGATCGCGACACAACATCTCGGCCCGATGCTGCCTCAACTGGCGGCCGACGCGTCTCGCGCATTGCAGGCCGACGCCACGGTCATCCCACCCACCGCGTCCACCGCCGCCTGATCCCGGAGAGCCATATGCATCGACGCACCCTGCTGGCGGGCGCCGCCTTGCTTGCCGCGACCTCCCTCGCCGCCTGCGCGACGGGAACGCCCACTCCCGCCGCCGTGGCGAGCGACGTAAACCTCATCGCGACCGCCTTCGCCGCGATGCTGCCCACGCTCGCTTCGATCCCCGGCATCAGTGCTTCTACGACCGTTTCCGTCAATCAGGCCATCGGCGACCTTCAGGTCGCCGCCACCGCGATCGTGTCGGCCGCCACGACCGCCACCGCGCAGCCAGTGGTCAGCCGCGTAGAGGCGGATGTCAACGCCGTAATCGCCGTATTGGCCGGGTTGCCCCTGCCGGCGCCGCTCCCGACCGTGCTGGAGGCTGCGTCGGTCCTCCTCCCGATCATCGAGGCCGCCGTGGGAATGACGACCCTGGTGGGCATCACACCCGCCACCATGACGCCCAGGCAAGCCCGCGCCGCGCTACGTATCGTGGCGACGCAGATCAGCAAATGATCTCAGTTGGCCCTTCTGCTATGGACTGTTGCGTCAGGCGTCTCGGCCGGCGCGCGCATAACCCGGCCCGGCTAGCACTGGTTCCCACCCTCAACCGCTATCTCGACGTCCAGCAGCCCGGCCGAGCGGTGGATTGGACGCGTGATATCGCACCCGGAACATGGGGGGTGTGCGGCAACGATACGCTAAGCGACTGCACCGCCGCCGCTGTTTCGCACGCCGTCAGCACGTGGCAGAGCTACGTTCCTCCGCTGACCTTCATGTCCGATACAGAGGTCATCCGACTCTACTCCGCCACGAGCGGCTATGTGGCGGATGATCCCATCACCGATCGCGGCGCGGTATGTCTCGACGTGCTGAACTACTGGATGCGTAACCAAGTTGGAGGCGAAGCCCTGACGGCGTTCTGTGCCGTCGATCCGAAGAACGTCGCCCATGTTCGGGCCGCGTTGGAAATCTTTGGCGGCCTTTATGCGGGTGTCACCCTTCGTGAAGCTCAGCTCGACGGGGCAGGCGAGTGGGAAGCGACCACGGATGTGATCGCCGGCGGGCACTGTATCTGGGTCGTCGGGGCGGACGACGAATGCCTGACCTGCATCACCTGGGGCGAGACGCAGCGCATGACATGGGCGTTTTGGAACGCCGCTGCGGACGAATGCTATGCGCTGCTGTCGCCGCGCTGGTCCCAAGCCGGCCGCACGCCGGAAGGATTCCCGATCGCGGCGATGATTGCTGACATGGCGGCATTGGGAGAGTCGCGCGGTTGACGTTTCCCGTTACTCAAACCACTACCGATTGTCCCTGCCCTGCCGCCTGGCCTTGCGCGCGGCGCGCTTGCCACAGCGCCACGAAATCGATCGGCTGGAGCAGAACCGGCGGAAAGCCCCCCTCGCGCGTCACGTCGGCAAGGAGGTTGCGCGCGAAGGGGAAGAGGATACGTGGACACTCGACCAGCAGTACCGGCTCGACCGCGTTCTCCGGCAAGCCCGAGAGCGTGAACACGCCGGAATAGGTCAATTCCGCCACAAAAACCGCGTTGGTCGTCGTCGCGGTCGGCGCCTGACCATTGCTGCCCTGTGTCGTCGGCGCCCCGGCCGCCTGGGCTCCGGCAGGAGCTTCATGAGCCTCGGCGCGGATCAACAGCGAAACCTCGAAGACATCCTGGCCGTCCTGGATGCGGCGAGCCTGCACATCGAGGTTGATGTTGACTGCCGGCTGGGCACGGAGCTGGGTATAGATCTGTGGGGCGCCGGGAACCTCGAACGACAGGTCCTTCACATACTGAATGTTCACCACGAGCGGCGGACGCTGCTGAGCGGTTCCGACTTGTGGGGTTGTCTCTGACATGGCGCTCTCCGTTTCGTGCCGTCCCGGTAGCAGATGCCGGAGCCGGCGGGAAGCGGGCGTTCAGCCTTCTCGGCGGAACGTCACCACCAGCACGTCGCGATAGCCAGGTAGCGCCGGATCGATCGGCGCGACCGGCGTGACGCCGTGCATCACCCGGTTGTCGTCAACCAGCGCGGCATCCAGCGGCTCGGTTAGCGTGAAGCTGCCAAGTGTTCGACCGGCGAGGTTGGTCACTGCGGTCACGCCCTCACCGATGTTGCGCCGACCCACCAGCAGCACCAGCACATGGTCGACGCCGTCCTGATGCGTCCCTTCGGGCGTCGGACGGCCGGCTTGGCCGGCACGGGCCTCGATACGAAACTGGTGGATCTCGATATGCCAGCGCGCCGCGGGCGTCAGCGGCTCGAACAGCGCGCGGCAAGCTGCCAGCACAGCCGTCATCGTCGGTCCGGCGCCGATCTCGGAGCGCACCGGTTCGAACCAACGGGCAATGCCCCCATTCAGCGCGTTGTAGTCCCGGCTCTGGTAATGCGGTTGATCAGCCTTACGCCTAATCCCGTCCGGCCCGGCGCCATAGACCGCATGGCGGCGTTTCCGATAGCGGCCGCCATCAGCCATGTACGTATCGAGTCCCAGGTCATCCCAACTTCCGGCGAAAGCGTCCCAGTCGGCGAGCGGGCCACTGCGCGTCAGCACGGCGCGCATCACCGGCGCCTCCACGAAAGCATAACCATCGCGAGCGACCTCTTCGACAAGCCCGCCTAGTTTAGCCTCGCCGCTCATACCCCACCCCCTTCCGCCGGCTCGGCTTGCGCCCGGGTCAGCGCAGGTGGGCGCAGTGGGATGACAACTGTGCGCGCCGGGTTGTAGATTTCCACGCCCTGATCCTCGAACCGCTTCTTCACCCGCCGATTGAATTCCCGCTGTACCGGCCAGCGGCCGGGGGCGGTGCAGACGATCTGACCCGTGATAGTGGCACCGGCACCGTCTAGCTTGTCCACCCCCCAGAGCTGAAGGTCGCTCAACATCCGTGCGGCGAACTCGGGCTCGGCCCGCATTCCTGCCACGATATCTGCCAGCAACTGACTAACCCGGTCAGTGTCCTCCGCGTAGGAAACGGTCACGCTCACCGCTGCGTTGCCGATGCCGCGGTTGGTGTTGGTCACGCTGGTGACGGAACTGAACGGAATGATGTGGACGGAACCGTCGCTGGCGCGCAGCCGGATGGTCCGCACCGACAGCGCCTCCACGGTGCCTGATAGGCCCGATACCGTGACCCAATCACCGACCTGCATCGCATTCTCCAGCAGCAAGAAAATACCGGTGATCAGGTCCTGGACCAACTTCTGTGAGCCGAAGCCGATCGCGACCCCAATAATCCCGGCGCCGGCTAGCAGCGGGCCGATATTGATGCCGATTTGCGACAGGACGGTCAGTCCGGCGATGATGACGATCGTAACCAGCAGTGCGCTCCGTAATAGCGGCAGCAAGGTTCGCAGCCGGGCCGAGCGGCCGACCTGCTGCTCGCGGCTCAGCCGGGCGAGGTGTGCTTGCATTGCGGCGTTGACCGCCTCCCACGCCACGACCGCGAGGACGAGGGTGAGTACGAGTGTTCCCAGCCCGGCGGCGAGACGGCGGCCAAGCAAGCCTGCGGTGAACCAAGACAGGAAGGGCACGCCCCACATCGCCAGCATCGTCAGGACGGCACAGGCATAGACGACCGCGCGGGCGATCGCGCGCACCATCGGATGGTACAGAGCGAGCCGCGCCTCCAGCCCTGGGTAGCGTTCGGCGACTTCCGGCCTGACGCGGCCCGCGCGCTCCAGCAATCCGAGCAGCACGATCAAGACCAGACGTGCCGCGACGAGCACCACCACGGTGGTGACGAAGAGGCGTAGAACAACTGAGTAGCCGTTCCGGACCTCGATCGCCCAGGCGATCCAGCTGGCGACGAGGAAGAACAGCGCGATCCAATGCCAGATCGGGGCGAACGCGTTGCGAAGGCGCGCGATCGGCCCGGTCGCGCCGGCGGGTGCGCGCAGGCGGTTCTTCACCGCACGCCGCTTCTGTACCACCATCACGCCCACGAAGACATGATTGATCAGGCCGACAATCTTCAGCAGCCCGTCATGCGCGACCTGCGACATGCCCAGCGCCAACCCGACCTCGGCGATTGCGTACCCGAACACTCCAACGACGATGATCCGGCGGATCCAACGCGTCGCCCACCGCGCGGTCGCATCCGACACCCGAAGCAGCCGAAGCGGTTGCGCGTCGGGCGAGAGCATCATGCGAACAAACGACATCGCGCCGGCCACGATGACGTAAGCGTCCACCATCGCCAGCACGACCAACTGGGATTGCTCGGTGCCGCCCAGCCGGCTCGCCGCGACGATGTGGCCGACGATCGCGAATGCCAAGACCGGCAGCAGGTCGAGGACGAGGCGCGCGAACACGAGCGGAAGGCGCCGCAGCAAGGTGAACGCGGCGATCCGGCGCGGGCGCGGCGGCTCCGTATCGCCCAACTCGGCCCGCGCCTCCCCGGGTTCCGTACCGCCTTCGACCTGGCCGGGGAACGGTGCTCCGTTGATGGACGGTGCCCGCATCTCGAGCACGGCGACGGGGCGGCGCAACAGGCGACGCGTCGCCATCGCCGCCGCGAAGGCGGCGGCGATGGCGACCGCGACCCGCCACGCCGCCGCCCGCAAAAGCCCCTGGGCCATCGGGTTCGTCGTCATCACGACGATCCACCCCCACAACAGCGGCAGGCTCTGTACGGCCCGCGCCGCTTCGGCGGTCCGCTCCCACAGGGTACCGAGGAACCCCGTGGCGCCCACCACCACCGCCGCACCGAGGCTGCCGGGGTTGAGCTTGATCGCCGGAGGCGGCGCCTTTGCAGCCCCGGCCGCTCCGGAAGCAGCCGGCGCGGCCTCCGTGCCGCTCGACGGATGCACGGCCTCGGCGTGGACGATCGCCTCCAGGGTGGTCACCACCTGCGCGCGACGGGCGGGATCGGTCAGGACATCCAGCGCCTGCCGCGCCTCGGCGTCGCTGATTGAAGAAGAAGCGGGGAGCGGGGCCGCAGCCCATGCGGAAGGTGCGAAGACGCAGGCGAACGCCAGGAGGATCGCCGCAAAAGGCGCTGAAGACATCGCGCACCGCCCCATATAGGGTCGGGTCCTCAGCTCGATGGGATCCAGGTGAGCCACGTTCTTCCTTTCCTTATCGTCCCGCTGATGATCGCGACCGCCGGCGTTCTGCTCGCGGGCATCATTGGTCTTGCGCGGGGAAGCACGGACCCCAGGCGATCGAACCAGCTCATGCGCTGGCGCATCATCCTGCAAGCCGGGGCACTCCTGCTGTTCGTGCTGATGCTGGCCCTTATGCGGAGTTGACCCGGCCGGTTCCGCGCGGCGTTTGACAGCGCCTCCGGCGGATGGATATGGTCCGCCCGCATATTGCAGGTGCGAACAGGCCCGCCCACCAGGGGCCGCCTGCCTTGGTTCACGGGTTCCTGGAAGCGGCACGGTCTCATGAAAATACTCGTCCCGGTCAAGCGGGTGGTGGATTACAACGTCAAAGTACGGGTGAAGTCGGACGGCACCGGCGTCGAGACCGCAGGGGTCAAGATGTCGATGAACCCGTTCGACGAGATCGCCATCGAGGAGGCGGTGCGCCTCAAGGAAAAGGGAATAGCAACCGAGATCGTCGCCGTCTCCATGGGCGTCGCCCAATGTGCTGAAACCATCCGCACCGCCCTCGCGATGGGCGCCGACAGGGGCATCCTGGTCGAGACGGACGCCGAATTGCAGCCTCTCGCGGTAGCCAAACTCTTGAAGGCGATTGCCGATACCGAGCAGCCCCGTCTCATCATCCTGGGCAAGCAGGCGATCGACGACGACATGAGCGCCACCGGCCAGATGCTCGCAGCCCTGCTCGGCTGGGCGCAGGGAACCTTCGCGAGCAAGGTTTCCGTCGAGGGCGACAAGATCACCGTCACGCGGGAGGTGGACGGCGGGCTGGAGACAGTCGCCCTGACCCTTCCCGCGGTCGTCACCACCGATCTGCGCCTGAACGAGCCGCGCTACGCCTCGCTGCCGAACATCATGAAGGCACGCAAGAAGCCGATCGCCACGATGAAGCCGGCCGACCTGGGCGTCGATCCGTCGCCCCGTCTCGTCACCCTCAAGGTGAACGAGCCCGCGAAGCGCAAGGCAGGTGTGAAGGTCGGCTCGGTCGCCGAACTGGTCCAGAAGCTCCGTGCCGAAGCAAAGGTGATCGCATAAATGACGTCTTTGGTACTGCTGGAGCATGATCCCGCCGGCATCAAGCAGCCATCCCGCAGCGCCGTCGCCGCCGCGACCGCCCTCGGGGAGACGCATGGGCTGGTGGTCGGCAAGGGCGTCGATGCAGCCGCCGCGGCGGCCGCGAAGTTGCCTGGCCTGAGCAAGGTGGTGGTCGCCGATGGCGACCTGTTCGAACACGTCCTGGCCGAGCCGCTGGCCGCCCTGCTCGTGGCCTTGGCACCGGCCTATACGCACCTGTTTGCCGCCGCGACGGCGGTGGGCAAGAACGTGATGCCGCGGGTCGCCGCCCTGCTCGACAGTCAGCCGATCAGCGATATCACTGGGGTGGTGGACCCCGACACCTTCATCCGGCCGATCTACGCCGGCAACGCGCTCGCCACCGTGAAGTCCTCGGATGCGAAAAAGGTCCTGACGGTGCGGGGCGCCAGCTTCGACCCGGGCGCCGCTGACGGGGGTACCGCGACGATCGAGAGGGCGCCCGCCGCCGGCACCGCGTCCGACCTGTCCGCTTTCGTTTCGGCTGAGCTGTCCAAGAGCGAACGCCCCGAACTGACCGCCGCCAAGGTGGTGATCTCGGGCGGGCGCGGGATGCAGAGCGGCGACAATTTCAAGCTCCTCGAGCCGATCGCCGACAAGCTGGGGGCCGCCATCGGCGCCTCCCGCGCGGCGGTGGATTCCGGATTCGTCCCCAACGACTATCAGGTGGGGCAAACCGGCAAAGTCGTCGCCCCGGACCTCTACGTCGCGGTCGGCATCTCCGGCGCCATTCAGCATCTCGCCGGAATGAAGGACAGCAAGGTCATCGTGGCGATCAACAAAGACGAGGAAGCGCCCATCTTCCAGGTCGCCGATTATGGCCTGGTCGCCGATCTGTTCACGGCCCTGCCCGAATTGGCGGCCGAACTGGAGCGCTCCTGATCAATGAACGTGGAAGTCATATCGGCCGCCGCCGCCGGCCCCTTGCCGGGCGGCGCGACGCCTGAGCTTGCGCGCATCGGCGTGATTGGCGCCGGCCAGATGGGCAATGGGATCGCCCATGTGTGCGCCCTCGCGGGCCTGCCGGTCACCATGCTCGACGTGCGCCCCGAGCAATTGCAAAACGCCATGAGCGTCATGGCGCGGAACATGGAGCGGCAAGTGAACCGCGCTCTCATCAGCGCGGAGGCACGTGACTCGGCATTGGGGCTGATCGAGACCTCGACCGATTACGGGGCCTTCGGAGATGCCGATCTGGTGATCGAGGCCGCGACGGAAAAGGAGGATGTGAAGCGCGCGGTCTACAAGACCGTGACGCCGCATCTGAAGCCGTCCTGCCTGATCGCGTCGAATACGTCCTCGATATCGATCACCCGCCTCGGCGCGGGGACCGACCGCCCCGAGAAGTTCATCGGGATGCATTTCATGAATCCCGTCCCGGTGATGAAGCTCGTGGAGATTATCCGCGGGATCGCCACCGACGAGCCGACCTTCCTGGCGGTGGTTGGGCTGGCGCACCGGCTCGGCAAGGCGACCGCGGTATCGGAGGATTTCCCGGCCTTCATCGTCAACCGCATCCTGGTGCCGATGATCAACGAGGCGGTCTATGCCCTCTATGAGGGGGTAGGCTCGATCTCCGCCATTGATGTGTCGATGCGCCTTGGCGCCAATCATCCGATGGGACCGCTGGAACTGGCCGATTTCATCGGGCTGGATACCTGTCTGTCGATTATGCAGGTGTTGTACGAAGGACTGTCAGACAGCAAATATCGCCCCTGTCCGCTGCTTGTAAAATACGTCGAGGCCGGGTGGCTGGGACGCAAGACCGGCCGCGGCTTTTACGATTACAGCCAAGATCCTCCGAGGCCCACGCGCTGACGCTCCTTGACGCCGTGCGATGAGGGACGCAGGCCGGTCACAATCCGGTCATCGGCCATTTGACTCGACTATCGCCTCTTGCCATGCTGTAGTGGACGATTCGTGACTTCGCACCTTTTCTGTGCCCGCGAGTCCCGGTTCGGTTTGTCCCGAAGCTGATCAGGACAGCGTTGTAATGGCTTATAGAGACCACCTCTTTCTGCTGCTGGGTTTCGTGGCGTTGGCCCTGGCGGCGCTGGCGGCCATCTATCTGGAGACCCCGGTTCATGGCTGGGTGATGGCGGGCGTCCTCGCCGCCTGGGGGCTGTTGTCTCTGCCGGTGGGCTTCCTCGCAGGTCATTATTGCGCGCTAGGGAACGACCCGACGCCCTGACGAACTTAGCCCGCCGAGCCTGCCCGCCCCTCGATTGCGGATCGGAGCAAGGCCGCAGCGCGATACACGCCATGAACCATTTTGCTATATGGCAAAAGTACAAACAACGCAAGAATAAAGCCAAGATGCACTGCGAGTGCGATGCCCATGCCGGCGGTCTCCCGGAGGCCGAGGAGTGCGACCCCGGTAGCGGCGACGATGAACAACAGCATCAGCAGCGCGACATCTCCTCCGATCAGGCTGCGGGCCTGCGGACCGGGATCGTCAACGACCTTCATGGCGAACAGGCCGCCCGTGCCGGCCATCAGTGCAACACCGCCGACCGTTCCCAGCAGCACCGGCAGGCTGATGAACGGATAGGGCGCGGGCCAGCCTAGAAACATGTGATAGACGAAGCCCACGCAGGTAGCGGCGAAACACAGCATGAAGCCATAGAACATCGCGTGATGCAGTCTCCGCCGGGTCATCGAGAATCGCTCGGTGTCGTCGTTGCAGCCGTGCCCGCCGCCGCCCAGATTCCGCAAGACCAGCACATCCCACACTGCGCGCGCCGCCGCGCGCGGCGTAATCGGCCGCCCGGTGCCCGCATCGCGCCAGAACTTCGCCGCCCCCACGCCGAGCACCACCACCGAGAACAGGAAGGTGGCGAGTCCGACCAACTGCATCACCCAGAGCGGAATCACCTGATAGAAGCTCTTTGGCTGCACGCCACGGCTGGCATACAGGGCGGCGTCCCCGTTGAGCCCGATGGTCAGGATCAGCACGAATGCCAGCGCCGCCGCCGTCAGCAGGGCGACCACGACGCCGTTACGCTGGAACGCCTGCGCGAGCGGTGCCGGCCAAGCATATTCCTCGTAACTCTGGGCGCGGACCAGCGCGAGGCTGCGCGGCACGTTGATACCCCATTCGTGGGGCGGCGCGTACTGACAGGAAAAATAGCAGCCGCGACAATTATGACACAGGTTGGCGAGATAGCTCAGGTCGCCCGCCGAGAACTCCCGCCGCAATTCCACTGCCGGAAAGACCGCGCAATACCCCTCGCAATAGCGGCAGGCATTGCAGACCTCCATCTCGCGCCGGGCTTCCCGGACCGCGTCAGTTTCTTGCATGGCGCGCCGCCTGCTCCCCCGCGATTCGGCCGAACACCGTGCCGATCGTCATACCGAATCCAGCCAGATAGCCGCGCCCGAGGATGTTGCCTGCCATGATCTCGCCGGAGGCGAACAGGTTGGCGGCCGGCTTGCCATCCTCCATCAGCACCTGCGCCTGTTCGGTCACCCGCACCCCGAGATAGGTGAACGTGATTCCCGGCCGTAGCGGGTAGCCAACGAAGGGTGGGGTCTCGATCGTCTGGGCCCAGTTCGTCTTGGGCGGCTCCAAGCCCTCGGTCGCGCACCCGTCGAGGCGAGTGTTGTCGAACCTGCCGGGACGGACCGCGTGGTTATAGCGAGCGACCGTCGCACGCAGCTTCAACGGGTCGAGGCCGAGACGTTCAGCCAACTCGCCCAGCGTATCGGCCTGTATCGCCGGATAGACCGACGGCATGAACAGCTTCACCGCGCGCGAGTCGCAGATCGAGTAGGCGACCTGCCCGGGCTGTTGGGCGATTAGGCGGCCCCAGATGGCATAGCGCTTGGGCCAGACATCCTCCCCCTCGTCGTAGAACCGTTCGGCGTCACGATTGACGACGATGCTGTAGGGAACGCTGTCGAGGCGCGTGGTGATGCCACCGTCGAATTTCGGTGCGCGGGCGTCGAGCGCCACCGCGTGGCATTGGGTCGCATCGCCGACCGAAGCGACGCCCAGGTCAAGCAGATTCTTCAGTACCCGGCCGCGGTTGTAGGGCGTGCCGCGGATCACGAAATTGTCCACCGCATCGCCCCAGTACTGACGCATCCATTCGAGATTGGCCTGGAAGCCGCCGCTCGCGACCACGACGGCGCGGGCATTCACCGTGGCGGGAAATCCCTTGTAGGTAATGCCGATCGTCCGCACGACACCGGCGTCCAAGTGCAGATCCAGCACCTCGGTGTCGTACAGAACGTCGATGCCCAGACGCTCGGCCGTGACGTAATAGGCGTTTACCAGTGCCTTGCCGCCGCCGAGGAAGAAAGCGTTGGTGCGCGACAGGTTCAACGTGCCGGTCAGCGAGGGTTGGAAATGCACGCCGCAGTCGCGCATGAAGGGAAACACGGCGGACGATGCGCGGATGGTCATGCGCGCCAGGGTTTCGTCGGTGTTGCCGGCGGTGACGCGCAGCAGGTCGTCCCAGTATTCGTCCTCATGGTAGGCGTCGGTCAGCGTCTCGGTCGGCTGAGCGTGCATGG
>Ga0208589_1001017_pt1 | contig 12195 bp, 10 predicted proteins | sample NGESurshal092012_2_FD_184486 | JGI IMG/M metagenome (GOLD analysis project Ga0208589, IMG submission 184486) | Arctic peat soil microbial communities from Barrow, Alaska - NGEE Surface sample F53-2 shallow-092012 (SPAdes) | ecosystem: Environmental > Terrestrial > Soil > Wetlands > Peat ... | reverse complement strand
GGCGCGGCGTCACTCCCCAGATGATCGGGCGCTACCCCGACTACGACGTGTTCGACGCCAAAGGTACCTGGGATCGCGCGACGGCGGCCGTGATCGACAAGCGCATGGCCACTCGTCCGGGCGACCAACTGAAGTTCTTCTCTGCCGAAGAAGCCAATGGGGCTCGGGCCTTCTGTGACTGTTGCGTCGCCCAAGACACCGACCCCCGAATACCGGTGGCTGAGCTCGTCGATGAAAAGCTGGCTGCCGGGCGCCTAGACGGCTACCAATACGCCGACATGCCCGATGACCGCGAGACATGGCGAATGGTGCTCGCCGCCTTAGACGAGGTTGCACAGTCCCGCTACAGCGAGGAATCGTTTGCCGGTCTTGACCTCGAGGCCCAAGAAGCACTGGTCGAGCAGCTCTCCCAAGGATCCTTGCAAAGCACATCTCTCGAACAGTTGAACGTGCAGCGGGCTTGGTCGGTGTGCATGCGCATGATCTTGGCTGCCTTCTACTCGCATCCTTGGGCCTGGAACGAGATCGGTTTCGGCGGCCCCGCCTACCCGCGGGGCTTCATGCGTCTCGGACCAACGAGCACCCTCGAGCCTTTCGAGTCGTCTGGGGCAACTGCGGAGGATCCCGTACGAGTAACAGAAGACCCGCCAGGATGAAACGGCATTTCTTGAAGGGTGCCCTCGGGCCCACCAACAACGATTCGCGTTGGCTCTTGGACCCCCATCGTCGCGATCTCCCCGGTCAAGACACCATGACCCAGTATGACGAATCCGATGAAGTCGACTTGTGCGTCGTCGGCGCCGGGGCGGGCGGATCGGTACTAGCCCAACGACTCGCCCGCCAGGGCTGGCGAGTCGTCATCTTAGAGGCGGGACCGTTTTGGCATCCCGACGAAGATTGGGTGTCCGACGAGGCCGGGTCACACAGTCTCTATTGGACCCAAAAACGGATCATCGGCGGCTCAGACCCCATCGAGCTGGGCAAGAACAATTCGGGTCGCGGCGTGGGCGGTTCCATGGTCCACTACGCCGGCTACTGCCCACGGTTTCACCCAAGCGACCTAGCGACCAAGACGCTCGATGGGGTGGGGGCAGATTGGCCCCTTAGCTACGACGAGCTTCGACCACACTACGAACAAGTGGAGGCCGAATTGCCGGTGGCCGGACAAAACTGGCCCTGGCCCGAGCCTCATAGTTATCCCCACTCCCCCCATCCGATTTCTGGTGCGGCGGCGACGCTGTGGGAAGGGGCGCGGCGCTTGGGGATCACGATGCGGGTCGGACCGGTGGGCATCACCAATGGAAGTTTCGGCAATCGCCCCCACTGCATCTACCGGGGCTACTGCCTTCAAGGGTGCAAAGTCAACGCCAAGGCCAGTCCCTATGTGACGCACCTGCCTGACGCCTTGGCCCACGGCGTGGAGGTCCGGGCCAACGCCATGGTCAGTGGGGTGGTGCTCGACGAGGCGGGCCGGGCGCGAGGAGTCACCTATTTCCAAGAGGACCAGGGGATCGAACGCCTTCAGCGGGCCAAGGTGGTCGCCCTCGCCTGCTATTCGATCGAGACGCCGCGTCTGCTCCTCAATTCGACCTCGTCCCGATTCCCCGACGGGATGTGTAACAACGAAGACCAGGTTGGCCGCTACGTGATGGTGCAAGGAGCAACCCAGGTGGCAGGACGCTATCCAGACGAGCTGCGCATGTACAAAGCTCCGCCGCCCGAAGTCTCCTCCGAAGATTTCTACGAGACCGACCCGCGTCGTGGCTTCGCCCGTGGATTCTCCATTCAAACGGTGTCACCTCTTCCCATCGGATGGGCCGAACACGTACTGGCCGATGGTCATTGGGGTCGAGAATTACGCGAGTACATGCGTGACTACAACCACTGGGCCTGCATCGGAGTGCTCAATGAACTGCTGCCCCAGGCCGACAATCGCGTCACGTTGGCCGGTGAATGCGACCCCTATGGGATTCCCATAGCTCGTTTCGACCACAGCCTTGGCGACAATGACCGAGCCAACATCGAGTATTCGACCACGGTCCTCGGCGACATCTTGGCTGCTTCGGGGGCACAGGATGTGCTTTCTATTCGTCGCTATGCCCATCTCATCGGTGGCGCTCGGATGGGAACAGCGCCGGACAACAGCGTGGTCGACGCCAACCAGCGTGCCTGGGCGGTGCCGAATCTTTTTCTGGCCGACGGCAGCGTCTGCCCGACCCAGGGGAGCGCCAATCCGGCACTCACCATCATGGTCCTGGCTTCCCGGTTGGCCCAGCACATGGCCATGAACCGGGCCGATTCCCTCGGGGCGACCTCGTGGTGACTCCAGGGGGCGGGACAAATCCGACTATGAAGGCGGCGGACTTCTTGACACGGCAACAAATCCGTCTGACCGGACCGAGGGTTCATGGCGTCTTCTAAAGCGCACGGTCTCGACACGGAATTTCCTCCCTACGTGCTGCGGGAGTATGCCCTGCTGGCCGACGGCGAGCGCGGCGTCCTGGTCGGACCGAGGGGTGATTTTGCCTGGATGTGCGCCCCGGCGTGGCACTCCGATGCCATCTTTTCCAACCTCATCGGGGGAGCCGGGCTCTATGCAATCGCGCCGACCGACAATCGCTTCGTCTGGGGCGGCTACTACGAAGAAGGTTCGCTCATCTGGCACGACCGCTGGGTGACCACCTCGGGGGTCATCGAGTGCCGAGAGGCTTTGGCGTTTCCCGGCGACCCCCACACCGCGGTGCTCCTGCGTCGGGTCATGGCCCAAGAGGGCACGGCGCGGGTGCGGGTTGTCCTCGAGGCCCGGGCCGAGTTCGGGCGCCAGACCATGGGCAACGTGGCCAAACACGATGACGTCTGGACCGCGAGAAGCGGAGCGCTTCATCTCCGCCTGGCCGGAGCCCCCGGTGCGCGGCGCAGCAGAGGGGGCGCGTTGGTGGCGGAATTAGAAATTCCCGAGGGAGACTATTGCGACCTGGTGCTCGAAATCTCCGACCAAGCACCTTGCGAGAATCCGGTTGACGCCCCGACCGCCTGGGAGGGGACCGAAGCCTCCTGGGCGCAAGCCGTGCCCGCCTTCGATGCGTCGGTCGCTCCCCGAGACGCTCGGCAGGCCTATGCCGTGTTGCGTGGACTGACCAGCTCCGGTGGGGGGATGGTGGCCGCGGCAACGATGTCGTTGCCCGAGCGGGCCGAAGCGGGCCGCAACTACGACTACCGCTACGCCTGGGTTCGCGACCAGTCCTACGCCGGCCAAGCGGTGGCTGCCGCAGGAGCGCATCACCTGCTCGATGATGCGGTGTCCTTCATCTCCGAGCGGCTCCTGGCCGACGGTCCTCAGCTCAAGCCGGCCTATCGGATCGACGGTGGCCCGGTGCCCGACGAGCGCTCGTTATCCCAGCTCGTTGGTTACCCGGGCGGGGCGGACAAAGTGGGCAATTGGGTCAATAAGCAATTCCAGCTCGATGGGTTTGGCGAAGTGTTGTTGTTGTTCGCCGCCGCAGGCCGACGCGATCACCTCGACAACGCCAATTGGCCAGCCGTCGAAGGGGCAGTAGCGGCCATTGAGGACCGATGGAATGAGCCGGACGCCGGCGTCTGGGAGATCGACAATCAGCACTGGGCCCACTCCCGGCTCACCTGCGTGGCGGGACTCAAGGCAATCGTCGCCCAGGCGCCAGCTTCTCAGGGTGGCTCCTGGAGCGCACTGGCCGACACCATCTTGGCCGATGTGGCGAGGGACTGCGTCCATCCAAGTGGCCGCTGGCAGCGCTCCCCAGGCGATGATCGCGTGGATGCGGCGTTGCTGCTGCCCACCCTTCGAGGTGCCATTTCCGTGGAAGACCCGAGAAGCCACGCTACGTCTGCGGCCATTGAAGACGAGCTGATTCAGGACGGCTATCTCTATCGCTTCCGACAAGATTCGCGGCCCTTGGCACAAGCCGAAGGAGCTTTTTTGCTTTGCGGGTTCGTCATGGCCTTGGCCCATCACCAGCAAGGCCGAACAGCCCAAGCTCTGGCCTGGTTTGAACGCCATCGCGCCGCGTGTGGATCAGCTGGGCTTTTTTCCGAGGAATTCGACGTGGTGCAGCGCCAACTCCGGGGCAACATCCCTCAGGCCTTCGTGCACGCCTTGCTGTTGGAGTGCGCCGTCCGACTGTCGGAACCGTGGACGGACTGATGAAGAGAGCACTAGAGGCATTTCGTCTCGACACCTTCGGTTCGAGACGACTCGATCGAAGGGAAGAGCGATGAACCAAATCACGCAGGGCCAAGTGGTGGTGGTGACCGGAGCCAGTGGAGGCATCGGTCGCTCCATCGCCGTTGCCTTCGGCGAGCGGGGAGCCAAGGTGGCCCTCTTGGCCCGAGGGCAGTCGGGTCTCGACGGCGCGGCGAAGGACGTCGAGGCAGCGGGTGGCCAAGCGCTTATCATCCCGACCGACGTCGCCACCTTCGAGGCAGTCGAAGGGGCTGCCGAAGAGGTCGAAGCCAGCTTTGGCCCCATCGACGTCTGGGTCAACGTGGCGTTCACCTCAGTGTTCGCGCCATTCGGAGAAATTGCACCCGACGAATTCAAGCGCGTAACTGAGGTCAACTATCTCGGCTTCGTCTACGGCACGATGGCCGCATTGAAAAGGATGAGGCCACGAGACCACGGCACCATTGTCCACGTGGGCTCTACCTTGGCCTATCGGGGGATTCCGCTCCAGACGGCTTACTGCGGTTCGAAGCACGCCATCCAGGGTTTTCATGAGTCACTGCGCTGTGAGCTCCTCCATGACCGCTCCAACGTAGCGGTGACCATGGTCCAGATGCCTGCCGTCAATACGCCTCAGTTCGACTGGGTCCTGTCTCGATTGCCCAAGCACGCGCAGCCCGTGCCTCCTATTTATCAACCCGAGGTGGCCGCTGATGCGGTGCTCTTTGCGGCCGATCATCCGCGACGACGGGAATACTGGGTGGGTGAGTCGACGATGGCGACATTGGCGGCGAACGCCATCTTGCCGGGACTCTTGGATCGCTACCTCGCCCGAAGTGGGTTCAAATCCCAGCAGACCGATGATCCCCCGAAGGACCCTGATGCCCGGACCAATTTGTGGGCGCCCGCCGACGACGCCTCTGGGCACGACTACGGATCGCACGGCAGCTTCGATCGAAAGGCCTGGCGCCGGAGTCCCCAGGTGTGGGCCTCCCAGCATCACGACATGCTGTTGGCCTCGGTCTTCGCTCTGGCTGCTGGAGCACTCCCGATGGTGAGAATGCTCCGTCGCTCATCGAGCCGTCGATGATGCCTCTGAACGCTGTGCGTCTAAGCCTCGGGGCAGCCCACCTGCTGTTTCCCAGGCTTGGGAGAGAACTGGTGCCCAACAAGGACATCGACGGGCGGGTCCAACGAGTCGTGCAAGTGTTGGGGGCGCGCCAGATAGTCCAGGCCCTGCTCACTTCAGACGGCGCGAACAGCGCCGTGTGGTATCTGGGCGCCGAAGCAGATATCGCCCATGCCCTCTCGATGGTTGGGTTGGCGATGACGAATCGTCGTTGGCGTCGGCTGGCCCTCGTCGATGCTGCCTTGGCCTGTGGGTTGGCCACGATCGGTTGGCGCGTCGCCAAAACGGTGGCTTCCGGTTCCTCTTTGAACGCTGCTCATCGGGCCCAGGCGCTTCGGAATCAATGGGCGCACCGAGCGGCTCGCTTCCTCGTACCCGGATATCCACAGCGCTGCAGTGAACCCAATTCCGGTCCTGGGTCTCACCGTCTGAATCTGCAGTGACAAACCCGATGAACGCTTTAGTGAAATCCCAAGGTTCTCGGGCGGTCCCATCCGCCATCTATTGGGCTCCCACGGGCGACGCATCCCTTTCTGAGGAGGTCCGCAATCCATGACGAAGATTGAAAGCCTCGATGTAAACGTCTATAATATTCCAACCGAAAAGCCCGAATCCGACGGCACCCTCAATTGGGACGCCACCACGGTTGTGATCGTAGAACCCACGGCAGAGGGACAACGCGGTCTGGGCTTTACCTACGCCACCGGTGCTTGCGCGCGGCTCATCGGCGATGTCTTGACCAAGTCCGTCGTGGGTCAAGACGCCATGGATGTTCCGCGGGCCTGGTCCTCCATGGTCCGGGCCATCCGCAACTTCGGTCGCCCCGGCGTCTCTTCTATGGCCATCGCCGCTGTGGACACGGCTCTGTGGGATCTCAAGGCGAAGCTCATGGGGCTGCCCCTGGTCAAGCTGCTCGGACAGGTGCATGAAGAGGTTCCCGTGTATGGCAGTGGGGGCTTCACTTCTCTGAGCGATGAAGCCTTGGTTCACCAACTCCAAGGATGGGTTCATGATGAGAACATTCCTCGGGTCAAGATCAAAGTAGGTGAATCGTGGGGATCTTGTCCCGAACGTGACCTCGCTCGGGCGACACTGGCTCGGCGGACCATTGGAGACGATGTTGCACTCTTTGTCGATGCCAACGGCGCCTACGGCACCAAACAGGCTATTCGTCTGGGACAGGCATACGACGATTTGGGGGTCACCTGGTTCGAAGAACCGGTCTCTTCTGATCACTTGAGTGGATTGGCCGAGATCCGAAGCCAGATCCCAGTCGACGTTGCCGCAGGTGAATACGGTTATGACCTCTTCTATTTCGGAGCCATGTGCCAAGCTGGCGCTGTTGATTGCCTACAGGCCGACGCCTCTCGTTGCGCCGGTTTCACCGAGTGGTTGCGCGTCGCCGCCCTCGCGGAATCACATGGGCTCGAGATCTCGGGTCACTGCGCCCAGTCCTTACATGCGCACGCGGCGTGCGCCGTGCCGAACCTTCGCCATCTCGAGTATTTCGCCGATCATGCTCGTCTGGACCGCATGATCTTTGACGGCGTGTTAGATCCGACGGGCGGCACACTGCGGCCCGATTTGGACCGACTTGGCTTGGGTTTAGAACTCAAACGATCTGACGCCGAACGCTTTCGGACGCGAATATGAAGCGTGCGCTATCGGGCTGAGTCCCTCGGTGGATCGCGAACGGAGTGATCAAAATGGTCAAGTGATCAATGACGAAGAGTTACCTTGACGGTATCGGAGGGCGCAAGATCGGGTTATAGACACCGAGGGCGACACGTCGAGATAATACAAATCCGTCACCGAGGTGGACCTGACGATTGAGAAGTCCTCACTCCTGACCCGGTTCGCCCTTAGGCACCCTTTTCGTCACGTCGCTCTCCTCGGCCGCCTGCGGGGAGCGTACGGAGCGTCGACTTCTCGACTGAGCTTAAGAGGAAGTGATGGGCAGGCGCGACACCACAAGCGCCGGTGGGGGAAGACGCCGTCGGCCATTTGTGCTGAGCATCGTTACACGATATACTCGCTATACGAGAAGAATCCTCCCAGATCTCAAGAGAACCGTTTGGAAAGGAGGCGATCAGAGATGCTTGTGGAAGTCATTGCGGTCGTTCTCGCCTTTGCGCTGGCGATAGTCACGACGTTTGCCGCATTGGTGGGGCTGATGGGGGTCCTGGGGTTGACCCGAGTCAGGCGTTGCGGACAGTGTCATCGGCTGAACGTCACATCGTTGTCAGAGCCGCTCCGAGCGTGCCGCCATTGCCGTCACAGCGCGATGTTGCATGCCCTCAACGGCGTTCATCTTCACCGATGGTCACGGCATTGACGGACCTCGTTGAGTTGACACCTCGTCAACGTGCTCAGGTCAGCTGCCGGTCAGCACGCTGAGCAACACGGTGGCAGCGGAGTGTTCGATGTCCTTGGTGGCTGTGACGAGGATGATCTTTCCGGACTTGGCTTTCGCCTGCAGCTCGTCGAGCGCGTCTCGGGCTGGACTCAGCGTCAGTTCTTTGCGGTAGCGACGGGCGAATTCTTTGAAACGCGCAGGCGCATGGCCGTACCACTTGCGGAGGGGCGGACTAGGGGCGATGTCCTTCATCCATTGGTCAATATGGGCGTCCTGTTTGCTCACTCCACGTGGCCAAAGGCGGTCGACGAGGATACGACGGCCCGTCCTTTTCTCGCCATGGTCATAGACGCGGTCAATCTCGACCCGGAGAGGCTTCCGTACCCCTTCGTCCGCTCGCCGCGGCGACGCGGAAGAGCCGTGCGTGTGTTGGGTTGGCGTATGACCCTTGGAGGCATCGAGAATTTCGAACGGGAGTCGTTGAATCTCTTCGAGGTGGAGAGTGGACAATGCTTCGAGTCGGGCGGCCCCGTCCTTGGTGAGATGCAGCCGAACGACGCGATGATCGTCATCGTCGCGACTGCGCCGGACGAGGCCAGCGGTGTCGGCCCGATCGACGAGCCCGACCGTGCTGTGGTGGCGGAGAAGCAGGTAATCGGCCACTTCACCGATGGTCGGCCCTCGCGGATCGGCATGGCCTCGAATGGCGAGGAGCAGTTGATGCTGAGCGGGAGTCAAGCCGGCCGAACGAGCCTGCTCTTCGCTCCACCGTTCAAAGCGGCGTAGCTCGGTGCGTAGCGCTAAAAGGCGTACGTACGTTGCGTCAGGTAACGTCATGCACTCACGATATCATCGTGCCACGATGGATAGTGGACGCTTTGGGGCGTCCGGCGTCATGCTCCTCCCTTCATCGTGCTCCTGGCGCCGGTTCAGGCCCATCTCATGACCGAGGAGATATCAGATTCCCCACCGTCGCCCACTGACTCCACAGGTCCGCCGAGCAGAGATAGTGAAGCCTCCAGCGGTCGTCCGAAGCCTGAGCCCGAGGCAGTCGAAGGCCACGCCGACTGGGACACCGGGTCAGATATCCCAGCGGATGCGACCTCCAAGGGGACCGATCGCCGACATCAAGACACGGCAGAACGGGCGCTCGGTGACTTCACCACAACGCCGGCGCTCCTACGCCTGGTTCCGCTGGCGATCGGCATAGGGGCTCTCGGGGCCGGCATTTCCTTAGCGCTCCTCGACATGATCGGCTTCTTCACCAACCTCCTCTATTACCAACGAATCAGCGTCCACTTGGTGTCGCCCAACGCCAACACGCTGGGAGTGATCGCCGTAGTGATCCCGATCGGCGGCGGTCTTATCGTCGGGCTCATGGCCCGATTCGGATCTGAGCAAATCCGCGGCCACGGCATTCCCGAAGCGATGGAGCGCGTCCTCATCAATGGCAGCAGGGTCGCCCCCCGCTTGGCCATCTTGAAGCCAATTTCGAGTGCCGTCAGCATCGGGACGGGAGGACCATTCGGTGCCGAGGGCCCGATCATCTTGACCGGCGGCGCCGTGGGCTCCATCGTCGGACAGCTCTTCCATCTCACTGCGGCCGAGCGACGGGCGCTGCTCGTGGCCGGAGCGGCGGCTGGGATGAGTGCGGTGTTCGGCACCCCTGTGGCCGCGACATTGTTCGGTGTCGAACTCTTGGCCTTCGAATTCAAGCCACGCTCGATGGTGCTCATCGGACTGGCGGCGGCCACGGCCGACGGGATTCGAATGACGATGGCCAGCGCCGGCTTCGTCACCCCTCAACCAATATTTCCGGTGCCAGGTCACCCACCGCTCGGCGGCGTTGTCCTACTCGGCGCCGCCGGGGTCGGCGTCGCGGCCGGTCTGGCCGCGTGGCTCATGACTCAAGCCGTTTACCTGGCTGAAGATCTCTTCCAAAGGCTGACTGGTCACCTGCACTGGATGTGGTGGCCCATGATCGGCGGGCTCATCATCGGTGTCGGAGGCCTTATCGAGCCGCGGGCACTTGGCGTGGGCTACAACACCATCCACGCCGAGTTGCTCGGTCAACTCAGTGTCAGCGCCCTTTCCTTGCTTTTCGTCGTGAAACTCACCATCTGGTCCGGTGGTCTCGGCAGCGGGACCAGTGGCGGCATCTTGGCTCCCATCCTCATGATGGGAGCGGCCCTGGGCGGCATGCTCGGCCATGTCTTGCCGGGCACCACACCTGGCGTGTGGGCGCTTCTCGGCTTGGCCGGTGCCCTCGGAGGGGTCACTCGTTCCCCGTTCACCGCCATCGTGTTTGCCTTTGAGCTCACGCACGATCAAAACAGCCTGCTCGCCCTTTTGGTCGTGGCCACCGTGGCCCACCTGGTCAGCGTGCTCGTCCTGAAACGCTCGATACTGACTGAGAAGGTCGCCCGGCGCGGCTTCCACGTCATGCGCGAATATGCCGTCGATCCTCTGGAGGCGACCTTCGTGCGTGAGGTCATGGACACCGACGTCTATACGGTCGAGCCAACTCGAAATCTCACGGAGATCTACCGGGCCCTGGCCGAAGGTTCCCGTGAGCGACGACAGCGTCTCTACCCTGTGCTGAGTGTCAATGGCCGCTTGGTCGGGATCCTGCCCTGGTCGTCGATACTCGCCGCCAAGGAGCACCCGGAGCGAGCCGTGGACAGCGCAATGATCACCCCGGTGGCGGTCGCCTACCCCGACGAGATCTTGCGCTCGGTGGCCGATCGCATGGCCGCACTCGATGTGGGTGTCATTCCGGTGGTCGACCGAGCCGACAGGGGACACCTCGAGGGACTGATCACCCAGTTCGACCTCCTCACGGCCCGCCAGAAACTCCTTGAAGAGGAACGTCATGCCGAGCGAGTCTTGACGCTGCGCCGCGTCTCGTCGCGACGCGAAGACATCGTTGCCGAAACTAGCGGCACCGACGACGCAACCACAGGGGAGTCCGCCGACTAAACCAAGACCGCCACCATGGGACATCGCCGCAGCCAGCGCACCACCAGCCACGTCGTCCATCGGACCAATGCACCGGGTGCTGTGCCGACAAGACGCTTGTGAACATGTCGGCCACGTCATTGTCCGTCATCGCTCGAAGGAAGTTGACGGAGCGGGCTTCAATACTCACTCTCGGTCGGCGCCCAGGTGGCGTCCATCAGCTTTCGCGCAAGTGTGCTACCCATGAGAGATGCATGCTGTTTCGCCTGCTCGGCTATTGGACCTTGCCATCGGCTGTCAATGCTCTGGATCCATAACCTGTACCATCGGTCAAAATGCTCGATCCTGAAGGGCTCACGATCGTGTACATGCTTGTGCGCATCGAGAATGAGCCCTGAGTAACCAGGCTGACGAAGAAGGACACGGCACCAATAGTCAATGAGCTTGGGAATGTGGAGAGCCCAGTCGACTTCTGCCACCTCGCCAAAGACCGGCTCGAGAAGCTCGTCGAACACGACCTCTCGATAGAACCCGACGACGAGGTCGTGGATCTCGGCCCGCGAGCTCAGATCGCCATGGTGATCCTCAACCGAGCTACTGACGCTCATCAGGCGAGCCGCCAGGTGCCGATAGGGATGGCAGGCGCTCGTGAGAGAAACCGCGATGTACGTTCCAAGTGCCGTGGGTCTTTCCGTCGGTGAAGGTACTTCTCGAACTCGGCGATGACGCCCACCATAATTCGCTGTACAGCCATGAGAGGCAGGCCAGCGGTCACATGCTCCAGGCACGCCCTCGCCAGCTCATGGCCCTCGCGTCGATACGCTGGGATCATGCAGCGTGCAATCACCGGATACCACTTGGACCAAGAGGGTGACTGGGTTGCGAGGCTCTCATGCGGTCATAGTCAACACATCCGCCACCGGCCACCGTTCCAACCCAGGGAGTGGGTACTACATCCCCATAGCCGTGACGCCCGACTCGGCACCCCACTCGAGTGTGCGCTCTGTGATCGGGCCGAACTGCCCAACGATCTAAGACTCGTACGAACGAGCCCGGAATGGAACGAACAGACGGTGCCACCGGGGCTCAAGAGAACGCATCAAATTGCGGCGGGAACATGGGGTCGGATCGTCGTGCACAACGGCCAGTTGGGTTTTGCCGCGGGGACGAGTCCCGAACTCAATGTCGTCGTAGAGCGCGGTTCGTCCCAGGTCATTCCACCCGAGGTTGATCACCACGTCCTCGTGCTCGGGCCGGTCAGCTTCTCGGTCGACTTTCTCTCGATCTCTCCGGAGGCAGAGCCTGATGGGAATCGAGAAGATGTAGATCGCGGAGCGAATGAGAGTGAGCGTGAGCAGAATATTTCGGAGCAAGGCGGCGAGGGCGCCTGCTTCGCACACTTGCTCTGCCCTGACTGCGGCGTCGTGCTGGACGGGAGTGCCCACACAACGGATTGCCCGACGCGGGCGTCGCCGTGACTTTGTAGATCCAGGCGGTCGGCCTTGCTGAGCGATCTCTTTCAACCAAAGAGCGCCGATGGCAGCTCGCCACTCT
>Ga0208589_1001016_pt1 | contig 12196 bp, 9 predicted proteins | sample NGESurshal092012_2_FD_184486 | JGI IMG/M metagenome (GOLD analysis project Ga0208589, IMG submission 184486) | Arctic peat soil microbial communities from Barrow, Alaska - NGEE Surface sample F53-2 shallow-092012 (SPAdes) | ecosystem: Environmental > Terrestrial > Soil > Wetlands > Peat ... | reverse complement strand
CTCCCGCCGGTCACCAGAAGACCGACGGTAGCTGACCACTTGTCCGGCCACGGAGGCCAGCCAGCACGCGCCGAGCACCGGGAAGAAGAGTCCCTGCACCGCCCCCCACCACGCCGCCCATCCGGTGGGATGGTCGATGGCCAGCAGGTTTCCGCCGGAGTCCACCTGGACGTGGTGCCCGGCGATGGCCCAGACGGAGATGATGACGGTTCCCGCGATCCACAGCGCGGCCACGGCCAGGTACGCCCACAGGGCCCAGCGCCAGCGCGGGCTGGGGAGACGGCCGTCGGGGAACAGCAGCACGGTGAGCCCGAACAGGGCGATGGCCGGGGCCCAGCCGGGCTGCAGGAGGACCGCCACCCAGCCGAAGGGCAGCCCGGGGTGATGCTGCCGGTAGACGGCGACCGCGTAGGCTCCCGCCGCTCCGCTGAGGACCAGGAAACCTACCGCCCCCAGGAGCATCCAGCCGAGCCGGTTACCCGGTTTCCGCCACGCCACCACGAACCCCAGGACCCCGAAGACCGGCGCGAAGATCAGTGAGCCGCTACCTGCGCTGGCGCTGAGGCCCGCCAGGGCCGCCAGCGGGAACGTCACCGCGATCAGCGCCAGGATCACGACGCCCAGGACCACGGCGGTGGCCGGCGACGCCAGCCGGAAGCGGCGGGGCGCGGCGTTCCCGGTCACGTCGCGCTCCCATTTATCCAGGCGGGTACCCAGGTCTGGGTGGCCAGCGTGCCTGCGGACGTGATCTTGAAATGATGCCGGAGCGCGGACCCTGCTATTTCCGCGTCGCTCTCACCCAGCACCAGAACACCGGCGGCCAGCGAGGCCCCCACGATCCATTTCCACCGCCGCGACGGCAGGCGCCCATCCGCAAAGAGCAGGATGACCAGCAAGAACAGCAGGATCGGGGTGATCCACAGCGGCTCAAGCAGGAAGGCGGCCGGGGCAGCCCAACGCCCCGCCGGGCCGAGTGAGCTGTACAGGGCGCTGTAGTCCGCGGCGTTGAGGCCGATCGGGTAGAGCAGGGACGAGGTGAGCAGCAGCCAGCCGATCGGGTTGGCCGGCTGATGCCAGGCGACCAGGAGGCCCACCGCCGCCGTCGTAGCGATCATGGACATCAGCGCGAAGCCGGCCAGCAGATCGCCGGCGGACTGGGATACCCCGGAGGGCACCAGCAGCGTGCCGACGAGCGTCGCCAGGACACCGGCGGCCAGGGTCACCGCCAGCACCCGGGGCGATGGGCGCCGCCGGACCCGGGTGAGGGTCATGGCGCGGCCCCGGCGCTGGCTACCGGGCTCAGCCGGGCGGGCCCCAGGTCCGGCGGGCGGCGGACGCCGAACACGTCGCGCAGCGCGGTCAGGGCGGCCAGTTCGCCGCACCGGCCGTGGACGCCGGGCAGCGGCGGGGTGGAGGAAGAGCACAGGTAGAGGCCGGGGACCGGGATGCGGTACGGGTTCCACCGGACCGCCGGCCGGAACACGGTCTGCCGGATGTCCTGCAGGCCTGCAGCGATGTCGCCGCCGACGTAGTTCGGGTTCCGCGTTTCCTCGTCCGCGGCGGTCAGCGTGTGCCGGGCCAGGATCAGGTCCCGGAAGCCGGGCGCGAAGCGCTCGATCTGCGCCTCGATGCGGCCGGTCATGTCTACCGTCGATCCCGCGGGTACGTGGCAGTAGGTCCACAGCGTGTGGCCCCCGGCGGGCGCCCGGGTCGGGTCGGCCACGCCGGGCTGGGTGACCAGGACGTACGGCGCGTCCGGGTGCTGCCCGGCGGCGACCTGCGCCTCGGCCGCCGCGATCTCCTCGTACGTCCCGCCGAGGTGCAGCGTCCCGGCCCGGCGGCACGCCGCGTTCGCCCACGGCACCGGGCCGGACAGGGCGAAGTCGACTTTGCACACGCCGGCGCCGTACCGGAACCGCCGGAGGGCGTCGCGGTAGCGGGGCGGCAGCCGGTCACCGGCGATCGACAGCAGCGCCCGCGGCGCGACGTCGAGCAGGACGGCCCGGGCCGGGGGCAGGTCCCTCAGTGAGCGCACCCACCGCCCGGTCTCGATAGCCCCGCCCGCCGCGGCGACCGCCTCGGCCATGGCGTCCGTGATCCGGGCGCTGCCGCCCTCGGCTACCGGCCAGCCCACCGCGTGGGCCAGGGTGGTGAGCATGAGGCCGACCGCGCCGGTCGGCGGCGCGGTGAGCGGCAGCATGCCGTGCGCGGCGGCGCCGGCGAACAGGGCCCGCGCCTCCGGGGTGCGGAAGCGGTGCGCCACCCCGGCCGCTGACCTGAGACCATTCAGCCCGAACACGGCCAGCCCGGCGCTCAGCTGCGCCGGCGGCCGCCGGATCGGGGACAGCAGCAGGTCGGTCAGGGCCGCGCAGTCACGGACCAGCGGGCCCAGCAGGCGGCGGTAGGCGGCAGCGTCCCGGCCGAGGCGTTCCGCGGTCGTGTCCACGGACCTGGTGACCAGCGCGGCACGGCCGCCGTCCAGCGGCTGGGCGAACACCACGTCGGAGCCGGTGAACCGGACACCGCGCGCGGCCAGGTCAAAGCGGCGGAAGAACGGGGACGCCACAGCCAGCGGATGCGCGGCCGAGCACACGTCGTGCCGGAAGCCCGGCAGGGTGAGTTCCTCGGTCCGGCATCCCCCGCCGATCGTGGGACTGCCCTCGATGACGAGGACACGCAGGCCGGCGGCGCTGAGGGTGACCGCGGCCGCCAGGCCGTTCGGCCCGCTGCCCACCACCACGGCGTCAGGATCACCAGGCATCGCCGGTCCCGGACATGCTCGTTCCCCCCATCAGCTGTGTGCTCAGCCGCGGCGCCGCCGCAGCGCCGTGACCGGCGCGGCCAGGGTCTGCAGCACGCTGCGCACCATGGAGTTGTGCCAGACGTTGCCGGCGTGGCGCCACTGCCGGCTGCTGTCCACGCACACGGTGCGGGTGGTCACGGTGAGGTCGCCCGCGCCGAGGTAGCGGCCGAGCGTGGTCAGCGTCTCGGCCCAGAACACGTCTTCCTTACGGTGCCCGCCGAACGTCATGCCCAGCTCGTAGAGGGGATCGTTGGCCCGCATCAGTACCTGGGCCTGGACGACGGTCCCGCCGGGGCCGCCCTCCGCGGAGAACGTGATCCAGCCGGCGAACATGTGCCCTTGCGGGGTCATCAGCGTGAACGACTCCTCGTCCGCGTAGAGCACGAACACGCCGGTGGACAGCTTCACGCCGCCGATGGCCAGGTCGAGGAGGGCCACGTCGCCGGGGCTGATGCCGGTGAGCGCGCCGGCGAACCGGTTTCCCTTGGGCCAGAACTCGGGGAAGTGCGCCTTCCAGGCGGTGATGGCCTGCTCCGGGGAGACCGCCGTCCCCACAGCCAGCCGGTAGGTCTTCTGCCACATCTTGCCGAAGCCCTGCACGGGACCGGTCAGCCGGCGGCCGGCCACGTTAGTGCCGCGCACCCCGTCCCGCCGGACCACGTCGAGCCGGTCCACCTTGGCCGCCCAGCGGCCCGCGTCGTTCCGCGGCGCCACCCCGGCGCCCGCCTCCCGCACACTCAGCTCGATCTGCTCGGCGGAACGCACCCGCTCCGGCCCGGTTGCCTCAGTCATGTCGGCCTCCTCAGGTCGCCGCACCGACCAGGGCCGATGCCTCGTCGTCGTAGATGGTGATCGCCTCGTCGAGGCGGGTCAGCTCGAAGATCTCGCGGTAGTGGTCGCTCAGCCCGTACGCGGCCAGCTGCTGCCGCTGCCGGTTGGCCCGGACCAGCAAGGTCACGAGCATCCCGATGCCACCGCTGTTCATGTACTCCAGGCCGGTGAAGTTGAGCACGAGCCGGCTGGCGCGCAGCCCGCCCGCTTCCTCGTACGCCGACATCAGGACCGGCTCGCAGGCCGCGGTGACCTCGCCCTTGATATCGACGACGGCCACCTCACCGCCGATATGGCGAACACCCATCGTGACCGTAGGTCCGTCCATTGCTTCCTCCCCTATGAGCCTGATGACCCTCGGCGGTCAGCTGGCCGGGCCGGCCAGCTGGCTGACCGCCGCGTCGAGGTCCCCGAAGACCTCGATGAAATCTGACAGCCGGGTGATGTCGAAGATCTCCCGGTAGTGCTCGGACAAGCCGCTCGCGACCACCTTGCGCCGCTCGGCCCTGGCCCGGGCGAGCACGCTCACGATCAGTGCGATCCCGGTGGAGTTGATGTAGTCGACGTGGGCGAAGTCGAGCACCACGGTGGCCGGCTCTCCCTGGGCTACCGCCTGTTCGTAAGCGGCGTTGAGCACGGCCGCCGCACCCCCGTCCACCTCGCCGGTCAGCTCGATGACTGCCGCGTCACCCACCGCGTGCACGGCTGCCTCACAGGTCTTCTTCATCGCCGCCTCCTGGGGATCCCCCGGTCTGCGAGACCGGCGCCACGGCGGCGCCGGCCCGCATGGTGAGCTGGATGGTGTGCCGTGGGCCGTCCGTGCGCACCTGCATGGCATCGACCATGTTCCGGATCAGGAACAGCCCCCACCCGCGCGCCCGCTGCTCGCCTTCCAGCTTCAGCAGCAGGTCCGGCTCCTCCACCGGCCCGCCCGGGGCGTGCTCACCTCCGAGGTCGGTGATGGCCACGACGATGTCCTCGCCATCCTGGATGACCTCGACGTCCACCGGGATATCCGGACGGCCCCCGTTGCCGTGCTCGATCGCGTTCATGGTGGCCTCGGCCACGGCGGTCTTCAGCCGTTCCAGCCGGGCCGGCGGCAGCCCGCTGGCCGCCACGGCCTCGGCGACCTGGGCCAGCGCCAGGCGCTCGTTGCCGGGCTCGCTCGCCACGGCGAACGCGGCGAGCCGCCGCGGGGCCGGCCGCGCTACCGAGGTCATCGGGCGCCCCCCAGGTACCGGGCGGACATGCTCCGCTCCAGGCAAACCAGCGTGATGTCGTCCTCCTGTTCGGCCTCCGGCCCGGTGAACGCGCCCAGCTCGGTGAGGCAAAGGTCGATGAGTTCCTCGCCCGAAGGGCCCCGGCCGGCCAGCTCGGCGACCCGCGGGAAACCGAACATCTCCCGGTCCGGGCTGTGCGCCTCGGCCAGCCCGTCGCTGTGCAGCAGCGCGCAGTCGCCGGGCTGGAACTTGAAGGCTTTTTCCTCGTAATCCATCCCGGGCATCAGTCCCAGCGGCATCCCGCGAGCGCGCAGCTCGGCCACGCCGTCGGCGGTGCGCACGTACGGGACGTCGTGCCCGGCGTTGGCGAACACCACTTCCCCGCTGACCGGGTCGAGTACCAGGGCCAGGCAGGTGACGAACATGTGCGCCGGGATGTCGGCGCACAGCAGGTCGTTCACCTGCGCGAGCACTGTCCCGGGGGAGATCAGCCGCGGCGCGGCGCCCCGCAGCAGGGCGTGCGTGCTGGCCATGACCAGGGCCGCCGGGATCCCCTTGTCGGTGACATCACCGACCACGAACATGACCCGCCCGTCCGGCAGCGGGATGAAGTCGTAGAAGTCGCCGCCGACGGTGCGGGCGGGCCGGTAGAACGCGGCCACGTGCCAGCTGGGCAGGTCAGGCACGCTCTTGGGGAGGAACTGCTGCTGGATGATCTGCGCGATCTTCAGCTCCTGCTCGATCCGCTCCCGGTTCCGTGCCTCAGCCTCCTGCTGGCGGACCAGCTGGCCCACCCGCATGGCCGGGGCCGCGTACCCGGCCAGCGCGTTGAGCAGCCGCCGGTCCTCAGAGGAGTAGTCCCGCTCGGACAGCCGCGGCCCCAGGCTGATCAGCCCGATCAGGCTGCCCGAGGAGATCAGCGGGACGGTGAGAACCACCCCGGCTTCCTTCATCGCGGCCAGGGCGGGTGATTCGAGTTCGAGGCCGCGGATATCCACCGCGCCGGCCGCACTGAGCAGGTAGCCGACCAGCGGGTCGTTGGAGGCCAGATCGATCTCCGGGCCCGGCCTGACCGGGCCGGTCGCGGTGGCCGGCACTACGGCCGCCGCAGCCGGGCCGCCCCGCCGCCAGCCACGCCGCCAGCCACGCGGCCGCCCGGAGACCGGATGGCCGGGTGCGGCGCCGTTAAGCGCTGGCCAGGCCCCGCCGGGGGTGCCCGCCGGGTCTTCCCGCACCGGCCCCGCGCCGGACCCTGCTGGGGTACCCGCCCGGTCCGCGGCGGGCACCTCGGCGACGGTGCCGGCGGCGCCCCCGTTACCGCCGGCGCTGGTCCGCTCCAGCCCTTGTGCCATGGCACGCTCCGTGTCCGTCCCGCTGTTCCAAGCTCAGGGCCAGCTTAGGGAGATGGCGATACGAGATCGTTACGGCAAGTCCGCGGCCTGAAGAGAATTTCACGCTGCTGCGTTACGGTGGGATTCCGGCAGTTGCGGGCACCACGCGGGGGGAGAACGACGTGGCGGAGCTGGACCTTGCCCTGCTCGGGGCGCCTGCGGTAACGAGACACGGCACACTGCTCAGCTTCGACACCCGTAAGGCCACGGCCGTGCTGGCCTTGCTCGCCCTGCACGATCACGAGCTGAGCCGGGAGCGCCTGGCCGTGCTGCTGTGGCCGGAGGCGGACGCTGCCCGTGCGCGGGCGTCCCTGCGGCGCACGCTCTCGGTAACAGCGGCTGCGGCCGGCCCCGGCCTGCGGATCACCCGCGCGGCGGTGGCGCTGGACCCGGGGCGGGTCCAGGTGGACGTGGCTGATTTCGAGGCCCTGGCGGCCAGGCCGGACGCTGGCTCGCTGGACCGGGCGGCCCGGCTGTACCGGGATGACTTCCTGGCCGGATTCGCGCTGCGGGACTGTCCGGAGTTCGACGACTGGCAGGCCTCGACCGCGGACCGGCTCCGCCAGCGGCTCGCGGCGGTGCTGGAACGGCTGGTCGCGGCCGACACCGCCGCTGGTGACCTGGATCGCGCGCTGGCGCACGCGCAGCGCTGGCAGGCACTCGACCCGCTGCACGAGCCCGCGTACCAGGCGCTGATCCGGCTGCTGGCCTGGACCGGGCAGCGGTCCGCAGCCCTGCGGCAGTACCGCGCGCTGGTCCGGACCCTGGACACCGAGCTGGCGGTGCGGCCGCTGCCCGAGACCACCCAGCTCTACGACGACGTCCGGGCCGGGCGGCTGGCACCGGCCCCGGGGCGGGGCGCGCCGGCCGGCCTGCCCCCTACGCCGGGCCTGTCTCCCGCGCCGGGCCTGGCAGGCACCGGGCCGGGCCCGGCAGATACCGGGCCCGGCCCGGCCGGCTGGCCCCTGGTCGGACGGCAGGAAGAGCTCCACGCGCTGCACACCGCCTGGCGCAGCGTGGGCCCGGCGGCGGGCCAGGTGGTAACCGTGCTGGGTGCAGCCGGCTGCGGGAAAACCCGCCTGCTGGAGGAGTTCCGCGGCGAGGCGCAGGCGGCGGGGGGCGTGGTGCTGGCCGCGCGATGCCACGACGGTGAAAGTGAGCTCCCCTTCGTGCTCGCCGCCGATCTGCTGCGCACCGCGCTGTCGGTCGCCCCGGACTTGCCTACCCGGCTGCCCGCGCAGACCGCGGCGATGACCGGCCGGCTCTGCCCCGGGCTGGCTGCGGACTACCCGGACGACCCGGCCCCGCTGGACAGCCCGATGGCGCTGACCCGGCTGTACGGGGCGATCGGGGAGGTGCTGCAGACCGCCGCATCCCCGGGCCGGGCCGGGCGGCCGGCGGGGGTGATCGTGGTCGAGGACGCGCACTGGGCCGACGGCCCGTCCCTGGAACTGCTGGCCTACCAGGCCCGCAGGCTCCCCGGCTGGCCGCTGCTGCTCGTCATCAGCTGCGCCGCCGAGCACACCGAACGGCTCCGCGGGCTGCGCGCCGCGTTCAGCGAGGCGGCCGACGCCGGCCGGGGCACCGTGGTGGAACCCGCTCCGCTGCGCGAGGAACAGATCCGCGACCTGCTGCTGCGCTCGGGAGTCCGGGATGCGGACGTGGGCCGGCTGCTCGCCCAGACCCGGGGACTGCCGATGCTGGTCCGCGAGTACGTGGAGGGCCTGCGATCCGGAGCCAGTGACGGGGGGGAGCGCTGGTGGCCACCCGCCTCTGTCCGGGAACTGCTGCGCAGGCGGCTGCAGGCGGCCAGCGAGCCGACCGTGCAGATGCTGTCCACCGCGGCCGTGCTCGGCAGCGGGTGCGACGCGGACCTGCTCCGCGCGGTCAGCGGGCGGAGCGAGACGGAGACCGTGGAGGCGCTCGACGAGGCGGTCCGCCGGTTCCTGCTCGCTGAGATACCGCCAGCCGGGGATCACGGCGTGCCCCGCTATGACTTCCCGTATGAGGCTCTGCGGGAGGTCGTCTACGACTCCTCGACCCTGGCCCGGCGCCGGCTGCTGCACGGCCGGGCCGCGGGCGTGCTGATCCGCCGGTACGAGCGGGACCCGGTGACCACCCGGGCCGCGGCCATCGCGGAGCACCTGCAGCGCGCCGGGCGTGACACCGAGTCGGCCGGCTGGTGGTGGCGGGCCGCGGGGCGGGCCCGGGGCCTGTACGCGCACGCCGAGGAGTACACGTACCTGCGCCGGGCCGAAGCGCTGGGCTACCCGCCGGTCGAGGTGGCCGTCGCGCTGGGGGACGTGCTCACCGTGCTGGGCCGGTACCGGGAGGCGCTGGCCGAGTTCGAGGCCGCGGCGGCGGCCCTCGACGGCCCGCAGACGGGGTCGCCGGCCGCGGACGGCCCGCAGGCCGGGTCGGCAGCCATCGAGCACAAGCTAGCCGAGGTGCATCACCGGCTGGGTGACTGGGCGCTGGCCCAGGCGCATCTGGACATGGCCCTCGAGCTGCTGGGTCCGGGGGAGCCAGGGCGCCGGGCCCGGATCGAGGCGGACCGCGCGGTGCTGGCCTACCGGCGCGGCGCGGCGCAGGCCGCGGCCAGCCTGGCCGGGGACGCGCTGGACGCGGCCCGCCGGGCCGAAGACCCGGCCGCCATCGCCCAGGCGCTGAACGTGCTGGGCATGCTCGACGCGCGGCGCGGGGCCGCCGCCTCGGGGGCGGCGCGGCTCCGCGAAAGCCTGGAGCACGCGCGCGGCCTGCCCGACCCGGGGGCCGCGGTGGCCGCGCTCAACAACCTGAGCCGGCTGCTGGCCGACAGCGGCCAGCAGGCCGAGGCCCTCCCGCTGGCCCAGGAGGCGCTGGCACTGGGCCGCGAACTGGGCGACCAGCACCGGGTGGCCGCGCTGCACACCAACCTGGCCGACCTGCTGCACGCGGCGGGGCAGCGCGAGGCGGCCCTGGCCCACCTGAAGGAGGCCGCGCGCGGCTTCGCCTCAGTGGACACCGGCGGCCCCCCCCGCCCGGAAGTGTGGACCCTCGTCGAGTGGTAGCGACCACGGGCGGGGGAACAGCCGGGTGGTAGCTAGACGGGCGGGCCGCCGCAGGACTTCCCGCGGCGGCCCGCCCCGCATGGTGTTCCGGGGTGCTAGTGGCTGACCACCTCACCCGTGGTGGGGTTGAGGATGACCGGGCTGAACTGCGGCCGGACGTGGAAGTCGAGCAGGCCGCCCCAGCCATCCAGGCTGCCGGCAATCTGGTCGAAGGACCCACCGCCGAGCCGCTGGCCAGACAGCCAGTTGTCCTCGATGAACTTGACCACCGAGGACTGGTCGGTCAGGTTGTGGCTGACGTGGTTCTCCCGCGTGTACGGCGAGATGACCAGCAGCGGTACCCGCATGCCGTAGCCGCACCTGTCCGGGTACTTGCCGAGCAGCACCGGCTTGCTGGTGCAGACGGCCGCGTCCTCGGCGGTGTGCGAGCCGTTGACCCGCGGAGAGTTCTGGTGGTCATACCAGCCGTCGGAGTCGTCGTAGGTGACGACGATCGCGGTGGACTTCCAGTACTGGGACTGCTCAATCTGGTTGATCGTGTTGACCACGAAGTTCTGCTCGTCGAGCGGGTCCGAGTATCCCGGGTGGCCGTCCTGGTACTCCGCCGCCTTCAGGTAGCTCACGGCCGGCATGTTGCCGTCCTTGAGCGTGGTGTAGAAGTCGGACAGGTCGTACTGGTGGTTGGCCTGGTCGGTGTAGCCGATCGCGGCCTCCGACGACGGTGGCAGGTGCTTGGGGTTGGCGGTGGACTTGTAGTACTGGAACGGGTCGTGGTGCGGCGAGTAGTCGGACACCGTGTTGCCGCCGATGTTCGTGTGGGTCGATCCACACACCGCGTAGCCGGCGCTGTTCGTCGCGGTCGGCGCGAAGCCGCCCTGGAACCAGCCCCAGGTAACGTGCTTCGCGTTGAGCAGGTTCCCGATGTTCTTGCCGGTCATCACCCCGACCGGGCTAGTGCTGGTGTGGCTGGCGTCCGAGCAGTCGTCGTAGGCCGGGTCCAGGTCTCCGTAGATAGTGCCCAGGCCGCTCTTGTTCAGGTTGCTCACGGTGCCCGGGTCGGCGACCGGGGCTCCAGTGGACGGGCTGACCGCGTATCCGGGGCTGTCGTTACCGGAGATCACGTTGAGCGCGCCCGGCGTGGACGGCCCGAAGTTCGTGCCGTAGTTGTTGTCGCTCATGGCGTAGTGCTGGGCATAGTTCCACAGCCCGGTGACCGTGTTGCCGTCGTAGTAGTCCATGACCAAGCCCGGCGCACCATAGGGTGTCGCCGGCGTCCCGGTGCAGGTGGGCGTCCCGGTCTCCTGGACGAACCGGTTCATCTTGCCGCCGTTGAACGCCAACTGCTCCGCCTGGTAGCCGTGATCCTGGTCGCAGGTGAGCGCCTGGGAATGAGTGAGCCGCGTCGGGTTGTACTTGTTCGGGTTATGGGTGAGCAGGGCCGGGGTGAGCCCGTTCACCGAGGGGGTACCCGGCTTGGCGTGGAACGGTGAGCCGTCGGTATTGGTCGCGTGCGGGTAGGTGCCGAAGTAGTGGTCGAACGACACGTTCTCCTCGAAGAGCACGACCACGTGCTTGATCGGCGTGCTAGCCGGTACCACCACCCGGTACGCGTTCGCTGATGCCGGCCTGGCCGCCGACCCGGCGGCCCCCGCGCTGGACGTGCTCGCGCTGGCTACCGTGGCGCTGACGGCTCCGCCGAGGGCAAGCGCACCTGCGGCGAGAACGGCCGTGTACGACCTATGCCAGCTGCGCCTACTCCGGCCAGTCCGCGTGCCATTGACAGGGCCTTCGCCCATATCACCCTCCTGAGTCTGGGCAGATCATGGCGCGTCGCCAGAACATGGGCGAGCAGCACCATTGCGCACAACAATGTCCAAGGTTCCGGAAAGGCATGTCCCAGCGGCGTCCAGATGCTTAACGGCGGGCAAACGCGTAAACAAGAATGGTCCGGCCGCCGTCCGGATGGGCCGAGGCGGTCAGGCCAGCAGGCCGCGGCCCAAATAATCCCGGGTGTCCCGCACGCCGGGCAGCGCGAAGAAAAAGCCGCCCCCGAACGGGCTGATGAAATCGGCCATCGGCTCGCCGATCAGCCGGGTCTGCACCGTCACGAACTGCCGCGCGATGTCCTGCTGGTAGCAGGTGAAGATCAGCCCCATGTCGAGGTCGCCGACGGCGTCGATGCCGCGGTCGTAGTTGTGGGCCCGGCGCAGGATGCGGTTGGCCTCCGTCTGCGGGGTGCGCGGGTTGGCCAGCCGGATGTGCGCGGTAAGCGGGATCACCGCGCCGGTGGGATCGAGGGTGTAGTTGGGGCGGGCGAACTCCATGTTGGCGTCCAGCGGAGCCCCGGTGTCCTTCCGCCGGCCGATGATGTTCTCCTGCTCGATGATGTCCACCCGGTCCCAGAATTCGACGAACATCCTGATCAGCCGGATGACCTGATAGCTGCCGTGGGCGGTCCAGGCGGGCTCGCCGCGGGCGCCTGGCTGGACCCACACCAGGCTGTTCATGGTCTCGGCCCGGCCGGTGTCAGGGTTGGCGATACCGTCCATGAAGCCCTGGAGGTTGCGGGGCGTGGTGCCGGCCGGGCGGGCCGGGCTGGAGAACCCGTCGATACGCCAGAGCGCCTGCATGCCACCGCGGGTGTGGCGGGCGATGTCCCGGAGGGCATGCAGCACCGTGTCCTGACTGCCCGCACTCAGCTGGAGGCTGAGGTCCCCGCCGCACTGCGCAGGGTCGAGGTCGTCATTGGGGAAGGCCGTCATGGGGGTCAGGCCAGCGGGCTTGCGGGCGGCCAGGCCGTAGCGGTCATCGAACAGGGTGGAACCGACGCCGACCGTGACGGTGAGGCCATCGGGGACCACCGTGGGCCCGAGCACCCCGGAGTCGGACGGCGGGCCGCCG
>Ga0208589_1001015_pt1 | contig 12198 bp, 10 predicted proteins | sample NGESurshal092012_2_FD_184486 | JGI IMG/M metagenome (GOLD analysis project Ga0208589, IMG submission 184486) | Arctic peat soil microbial communities from Barrow, Alaska - NGEE Surface sample F53-2 shallow-092012 (SPAdes) | ecosystem: Environmental > Terrestrial > Soil > Wetlands > Peat ... | reverse complement strand
GGCGTTGCGAAGCAAATGGCTCAGCGAGGATGAACAGTCCACATACTACTGGTTGGGGTGGCCGACGAAAGGCATGGCCGCATAAACTGTCACGCACCCGGCGATCCCTGGACGGTCCGGCCTGTCTGGCGGTGCGACCCGAATTGGCGCATAATGCCTCCTTATAACGCTTGATCCAGCAAGCGGCGGCAAGACCCCCACCCTAACCCTCCCCCGGAGTATCAGGGGAGGGATTAAGTGGAAAACCAAAACTATGATTCATCCCTGGCACGATGTAACTCCCGGCGAAAATCTCCCCCAGGAGTTCGCCGCCATCATCGAGATTCCCTTTGGTTCCAGCGTCAAATACGAACTGGACAAGGACAGCGGCCTGATCAAGCTCGACCGCATTCTTTATTCGGCGGTTTATTATCCGGCGAATTACGGCTTCATCCCGCAGACGCTGGCCGAAGACGATGATCCGCTTGACGTGCTGATTCTCTGCCAGGAGACGGTTGTGCCGCTGACTCTGATTCCCAATTGCCGCACCATCGGGCTGATGACCATGATCGACGGCGGGAAGAAGGACCACAAAGTCATCGCGGTCGCGTCGGATGATCCGGAATTTAACAGCTACCGCGAAGCCGACGAGATTCCGCCGCATCGGCTGGCGATGCTCCGGCGATTTTTTCAGGACTACAAGCAGTTGGAAGGCAAGGCCGTGGAGGTGGACGCGATCACTCCGGCCAAGACGGCTTATTCCGTCATTGAGGATGCGCTGCATCGCTACAGCCGCCAGCGCCGCAAGGGGTTTAAGAAATGAACCGTGCGGCGCGGCTTTTATTCCTATGGATGTTGATTCTGGTTCCGGCGTTTTTTAGCGGGGGCTGCCAGACCATTGCGTACCCGCCGGCGAAAATCGCTGAGCCGGTGGCGATTTACTTTGCCCAGTATAATATCCATTCGAGCATCCTGCTCCCGGTGGACGGGAAATTCGTGGACTATTCATTTGGCGACTGGAACTACGCCGCCCTCCGGCACAAGCTGCCGAACGACGCGCTGGAGGCGCTCTTTATTTCGTGGCAGTCCACGTTTGAGCGGCGGTACATTGATGTGGATCCGCACACCGGCGGGCCGCTGCTGTATGACAATCCCGATCTGGTGATCCGCCTCACCGCTGACCGCGAACTGGTCAACCGCCGCATCGACGAACTGGAATTCCGCTTTCGGCGGGATATGGACGCGGCGGGCAAGGATGGCCAGGTTGTGGAGTCAGACGGGCGCGACATTTATCTCAAAGACCCCGAACATTACAGCTTCAATAATAACTGTAATCGTGTGACCGCGGCCACTTTACGCGCGTTGGGTTTCACGGTCGATGGCCCGGCAAATACCAACCAATTTCATTTTGCCCAGGCTGCCCATCCATGATCTAATCGCTGACGTATTGGCATTTCGCCATTTACAGCCGCCCTTCAAGCCGTAATATGTAAGACGAATAGGAGCTATCCGAATGAGACCGCCGATCAAATTGAGCGCCATTGACCAGGAACACTTGCAGGAGCTGTACGATCAGTACGGCGTGGCTCGCGACGAGCTGCCCTATACTCTGGAGTACGACGAGCTTTGCCAGGGGTTCCAGGATCGCACGTTTAAGAACGCGCATCCGGAGCAGGTTTTCTCGGCGCTGCTCAAGCACACGCGCAGCGGCGGCAATTCCGCGAAGGAAGGGCTGGCGATTCCGCCGCTTACGGACGATCAGCTGCGACAGTTGAAGATCATTCTTCCGCGCCATGCCAAGGGCGGGAAACTGGTCCCGTATAGTGATGAATTCGATGCGGCACAAAAAGAATTCAACAAGCTGGCGTCGCTGGAACTGACGACCGCGGAATTCTGGCGTATCATATGTAAATCGGTAGGCCCGAAGCGCAAGCCGCCGACGCGGAAAAAAGTCCCCGCCGCGGCCGCCGCTTCTGCTGATGACGATGTGGAATAGGCTGGGAATCGAAGCAGTTTGAAGTTTTCAGTTTTCAGTTTTCAGCTAGGACATCCTGTTCTGAGCTGGCAACTGAAAACTGAAAACTTCAAACTCATTCTTCTCTTACTTTTGATTCTCATCGATATAAATCGCATTGAGGAAAATTATGTCTCTGACCTGGAAGGACAAGCTGGGCGGGCAAGTTCCGCCGAAATGGGGCGAAGAGATCGAGCTCTTCGCGGCTCAAATCACCCTGCGCAAACAGGGGAAGATTGAAGACAAGGTCTTCGCCGAAACCCGCCTGCGCCGCGGCGCTTATGGCCAGCGTTATGACAACGGCCAGCGCCACGACGGCATCCAAACCCGCAAACTCGAATATTCGGCCCTCACGAAAGGCCCTGATACCTGCTGGGATGCGCCGGGAATGCTGCGAATCAAGGTTCCCTTCGGCGGCCTCAATCCCGAACAGATGATCGTCATGGCCGAGCTGGCGGAGGAATATTCCGACAACATCTGCCACGTTACGACACGGCAGGATATTCAGCTTCACTTCATCCACATCGAAGACACGCCCGACCTTTTCCGTCGCCTCGCGGCCGTCGGCATCACCACGCGCGAAGCCTGCGGCAATGGCGTGCGCAATGTCACGGCCTGCCCCCTGGCCGGCGTGTGCAAAACTGAAACCTTTGACGTGACCCCCTACGCGAAAGCCATCGCGTTTTATCTTCTGGGTCATCGCGATACCCAGGATTTCGGCCGGAAATTCAAGATCGCCTTCAGCGGCTGCGAGCATGAGGCTTGCGCGTTGGTTTCGATGCACGACTTTGGCGGCATCGCCAAGACCCGCGTCGGGCCGGATGGCAAGGAGCAGCGCGGGTTTGCCCTATACGTCGGCGGCGGTCTTGGGGCTGTGCCGCATCAGGCGAAACTCCTCAGCGATTTTGTGCCCGAAGAGGATTTGCTGCCGCTTGCCAGGGCGACCGGGCGCGTCTTTGGACGCCTCGGCGAAAAGAAAAACCGCAACAAGGCGCGCGTGAAGTTTCTGGTCCAGAAACTCGGCATCGACGAATTCCGCCGGTTGGTCTTTGAGGAACTCAAGACCATGCCGGAAGACCCGAGCTGGCGTGAATATTTCAATGAGATTCCGCGCTGGAACGAGCAGCCGGGATTGAACGCGGTTCAACTTAACGGCGCCCACAAGCCCGAAGGCTTCGACGCCTGGGCGGCAACCAATGTATATGAGCAACGCCAGGCGGGCTTTGCCACGGTTACGGTCACCTGCCCGTTGGGCGATATTGACAGCAACCAGACACGCGCATTGGCTGAAATGACACGCCGATTTGCGGGCGGGAATTGCCGCGCTACCGTGGAGCAGAACATCGTTCTGCGTTGGGTTCGGCATGGCGATTTGATCAAACTGTACAACGAACTCAAAGCGATCGGCCTGGGCGAGGCGGGCGCTGGATCGATTGTGGATGTGGTCGCCTGCCCGGGCACGGATACCTGCAAGTTGGGAATCGCCAGCTCGCGCGGACTCGCCGGGGAGTTGCGAAATCGTCTGGCGGCGCAGAATGCCTCGGCGGACAAAGCCATTGGCAATCTGCATATCCACGTCTCCGGCTGCTTCAATTCCTGCGGCCAGCATCATGTGGCCGACCTTGGCTTCTATGGCAACAGCCGCAATATCGGCGGGTACACGGTCCCGCATTTCCAAGTGATGCTTGGCGGGCAGTGGACCCACAACGGCGGCAGCTACGCCCTGGCGTTGGGTTCGGTCCCCAGCAAGCGCGTCCCCGATCTGGTCAACCATCTGACGCATCGCTACGCGGACAATCGCGCCGGCGAAGAGACTTTCCAGGCCTGGTGCCAGCGGGTCGGCAAGAAGGAACTCAAGACAATCGTCGAACAGTTCACCGCCGTGCCGCCGCATGCGGAAGACGCCTCGTTCTACACCGACTGGGGCGACCCGCGCGAGTTCACCATCGGCGACATGGGCGTCGGCGAATGCGCCGGCGAAATCGTCTCACTGGCTCAATTCGGCTTCACGCAAGCGGAGAGCGAGGCGTTTGAGGCGCAGCTGCTGCTGGACGACGCGAAGTTTAAGGAAGCGGACGACAAGGCATTTTCAGCCATGCTCACGGCGGCTCGAACCCTGGTTTCATTGCAGTGGCCCGATGTGCCGGCCGACGCGGAAACAGTCGTCCGCGAATTCCGCACGCGGTTTGTCGAGCCAAAACTATTCTGGGACAAATATCATCACGACCAGTTTTCGCGGTATTTCTTCCAACGCCATGAGGGAGCGGACACGCGTTACACCGTGGACACCGCTCACAAGCTGGTGGAGGAAGCGAACCTGTTCATCGACGCGGCGCACAAGTGCCACGCGGCAGTCCAGGCGGCGGCGACGAGTGCCGTGAAAGTTTAATCCGCCGCCGACTCTTTTTCCCTCTCCCCATGTACTCCGGGGGAGGGCTGGGGTGGGGGTCGGAGGGCGTAGAATCTCGCAAAATTGGAAAACCAATGCAGGCATATAAAATCTCCATCAAACTGTTCGCTCTGAAAGATGAATTCGCTCCGTCGGAATTTGTTCCGGTCTTCCATCGCTGGATACAGACTCAGGCCCTGACCGATCACATGCTGGTTGATGTCGCGGATTATGCGCACGTTCACAACGGCCCGGGAACGGTGCTGGTAACGCAACAGGCCAATCTATATACGGATCGCACTGACGGCCGCCTCGGCTTGCTCTACACGCGCAAACTGCCGCTCGACGGAGCGGAAACTTTCGCCGACCGGCTTCGACAGGTTCTGACCGCCGCCCTCAAGAGTGCCGCCCTGCTGGAGCGCGAGCCTGCGCTGGCGGGGCGAATGGCGTTTCGCACCAACGAATTTTTAATCCGCATCAATGACCGGCTGCTGGCCCCGAACACCGCCGAAACTTTCGCTTCGATCAAAGGCGATCTGGATCAGGTGACCAAGGAAGTTTACGGCCAATCGGCGCGGCTGGAACACAAGCCGTCGAGCCAGACGCTTTTTGAGGTGCGGGTTGCCACCAGCCAGTCGCCGGCGATTTCAGCGATTCTGGAACATCTGGCGGCTGCCGCGCCGGCCGGGGCTTCGGCATAGAGCGGAATATGCACCGCCCGCTACGGCGCACCCTCGCTAGAGACGCGGAGAAGAGATTTGGCCACAGATGAAAAACAGATGCACACAGATAAAAATTTGAAATTTGAAATTTGAAATTTGAAATTCATCCGCATTTTTATCTGATTTATATCTGTGGCTAATTTCCTCTTCGCGTCCTCCGCGTCTTGAGCGTACTCGCGGGCGGTGAATCGAGAGTACTCGCGGGCGATGACTCTTGAATTTTCTGGCCTAAAGCGACCCATGCCGCTTCCACTTTATACAGTAGACGCCTTCACCTGCCGCGCCTTCGGCGGCAATCCCGCCGCGGTCTGCGTGCTTGACCACGCGCGCGACGCCGCGTGGATGCAGTCGGTCGCCGCGGAAATGAACCTGTCGGAAACAGCATTTCTCCTGCGCGATGGTTTGGAGTGGCAGTTGCGATGGTTCACGCCAAAAGTTGAAGTCAAGCTGTGCGGACACGCCACGCTGGCCAGCGCGCATATTCTTTGGGAAACCGCCGCCCTGCCGCGTGAGCAGGCTTTAATTTTTAACACGCTGAGCGGGAAATTGACCTGCACCTCGCGCGGCGACTGGATCGAAATGGATTTTCCCTCGGAACCGCCCGTTGAGATCGGCGATCCCGGCGATTTGTTGGCGGCGTTGAACGTCAACGGAATTGTCGTCGGGCGCAAACGAAACCGCATGGATTTTCTGGTCGAAGTCGAGAACGAGCAGGCGGTGCGGGCGCTGAAGCCCGATTTTCTTTTGATGAAGACGTTGCCGGTTCGAGGCGTCATCGTGACCGCCCGATCTGACGACGCTCGATACGATTTTGTTTCGCGGTTTTTCGCGCCGGCGGCGGGAATCGACGAAGACCCGGTGACGGGGTCGGCCCATTGCTGCCTTGCCCCCTACTGGGCCGCGAAGATCGGCAAGAGCGAGATGGTGGGATATCAGGCTTCAGGCCGCGGCGGCATCGTGCGGGTTGCACTGCGCGGAGATCGTGTAATGCTCGGCGGGCAGGCGGTGACTATGATGCGCGGTGAATTGGCGAAATGAATTGCCTCGATGGGCGGACATAATTTGTGGAACGACGAAAGAACCCCCACCCCAGCCCTCCCCCTGAGTACATGGAGAGGGGGATAAGCGGGACAGCCGGCCACAAAATATCGCTACCGCTATTCGGCCGCGCGCATAGCCACGCTCCCGCTGTTCGGGCATACTCCCTGTCATGTACGCCTTTTCCCACTTTTTCGTTACCGCCGTTGTTGTCGCGGCGGCGCTTCTCGCCGGCGCGGGATTTCTGCACCAGCTTCCCAGGCTCGGCGACCCGGGCCGGCGGTTCTCCGCATGGTTTTGCCGGGCGCCCGGCCTCGACTGGGCCATTACTTATTTCACGGCCGCCCCGCTCATCTTCGCTCCCATGAAGTACGGCTGGGCGGGTCTCATTGGCGCGATCGCGGGCCAGGTGGGCGGCGTGGTGTTCTGGATCGTGCTTCACGAGCAGGCCCACAAAGACGCCGTGCAAGGCCCGCGGATCGTCAAAGTTCTGAATCAGCTCGTCGGGCGCTGGCAGAATCACGCCGCGCTTTGGCTAACGGCGGTTGTCACGCCGATGTTCTGGATCGTGCGCATGGCGGAGGTCTTCGCGTATCCGCCGCTGACGTGGCTGGTGGGCTTCCCGCGTTATAAATCCGGCGAATGGGTGAACGTCTCGCGGCAGAAATTCAGCAACCTCGTCGGCCATGATCTAATCTGGTGTTTGTACTGCGACTGGATGACCGGCGTCTGGTCGCTGGGCACGGAGATGCTGCGAAATGTGGAATCGTTCTGGTGCCCCATCCGCTTCGGCGACGCCGCCAAATGCGACAACTGCAAACAGGATTTCCCCGATCTGGAACTCGGCTGGGTGGATTCAAACGGCGACATGAAGCAGGTGACGGAAGTCGTGGAAAAGATGCACGGGGGGGAACATCATGCGTGGTTTGGACATCGGGTGAGGTTGACGGTGAAGGGGAAGGTTATTTGAAGCGGTAATGGGAAAGTGTTCACAAATCGAGTGCGAAATTGATCGCCTCGGCGACTTCAGCCAACTTCGACTTGGATAGCGTGCAAATGCGTTGCGTCAAATTATTTTTCGGAATGGTGTTCAGCAAATCAAGGTTGACGACGCATTCCTTTGAAACGCCATCTACCGGTGTCAGGTGGACCTCAACCGGAATCTTTCGGATTGTAGTTGTGAGAAAGGCGACCGTTACGGCATTACGCACGGCGTAGGCCCTGTCACGCGAGAGTAACAATACCGGTCGCCGGCCAATGGGAGCAGGCAAATCCGCCCACCAGACTTCGCCCCGTTTCATTCCCATCGCTCCTGTGGAATCGGCAGGTGAGGAAGTAAAGCTTCCAAATCCTGAACGTCTTCGGGAATTTGTTCGTAGCCGCGCTGATACTGCTTGTCGTTACTGGCCTGACGACCGCGGGCTGTCGGCCTCGACGGGGCATCTGACAATTTCTCGATTAGTTTCTGTCGATCCTTCGCAGACAATCGGCGAGCCATCGTTATAACCTGATCCACCGTCGCGTGGTTTGTCATAGTAAGCTTTTCCGATGGGCATATTACGCCGCTCAAGGCCGGAAATAAAGTTATTGCCGCAGCCTATCAAACACCCAAAGCAACCCCGTCAGCGTCATGCCATCGATGATCTCATGGTTGTTGATCATCTTCCGCACGTCGTCCGGCGTGAACCACCGAGCCCCCAAAACCTCGTTGGTATCGGTGATTTCGCCGACCTTCTTTACGCCGCGGGCGAGGAAGATGTTGAATACCTGATTGCTCGATCCGCTCGATGGATAATACGGCCCGAGGAATTCCATCGTCTCGGCAGCGTGGCCAGTCTCCTCCCTTAATTCTCGGCGGGCGGCTTCCAGCGGATTCTCATTGGCATCGAGTCGGCCGCCGGGAGTTTCCCAGGTGCGCCGGCCGGTGGTGAAGCGGAATTGATCGATCATTAATATTCGGCCGTCGTCCCCCAACGGGACAATCCCCGCCGCCTGCTGGGGGAAGTCGATGAGATGCCAGTCGCGCATCACCTGCCCATCGCGGAGCCTCACGTCGATGTGATGCAGGCTTACCCAATTACTGCCGTAGATCGTGCGCTTCGCGATGATTTCCATCAGATTACAGCTCGTTGCAAGGTTCGATGATGCACGGGCCAGTTTTCAGTTTTCAGTTTTCAGCTAAAGACAGACCGCTCTTAGCTGAACACCGAACACTTCAAACTCTTCAGAACTAAGCATTTTCTGCCAGAATCGCGGCCTTCACGTTGGCTGGAACGGGGGCGTAGCGGCACGGCTCCATCACGCTGGACGCGCGGCCCTGGCTCATCGAACGCAGATCGGTCGTGTAGCCGAACATTTCGCCGAGCGGGACTTCCGCCTCGACGATTCGCGTGTTGCCGCGCTGGTCGGAACTGTGAATGGTTCCGCGGCGGCGATTCAGGTCGCCGATGACGTTGCCGACGAAATCTTCCGGCGTGGTCACGACCACCTTCATAATCGGCTCCAGCAGCGTGAGGCCGGCCTGAGCACACGCGTCTTTGAACGCCAGTGATCCGGCGAGCTCGAACGCAACCTGAGACGAGTCCACCTGATGGTACGAACCGTCGGTCAACGTCACCTTGACGTTAATGAGCGGGTAATTCGCCAGCACACCCGTCTTCGCCGCCATGCGGCAACCGTATTCGATGGACGGAATGAATTCCTTGGGAATCGAGCCGCCGAATACCTTGTTCTCGAAGGCGAAGTTGTCTTCCCAGCCCCATTTCTTGAGCGTTTCAGCGTCAACGCCCTTCCCGTCAAACGGCTCGAGGTTGATCGTGCAATCGCCGTATTGACCGCGTCCGCCGGACTGCTTGACGTGCTTGCCGCGTATGCCCTTGGCAATCTTGGTGATGGCTTCCTTGTAGGCCACCCTCGGCTTGCCGACGAGCACTTCCACCTTGTGATCGCGCGTCAGGCGCAGGCGGAGAATTTCAAGATGCAATTCGCCCATGCCGGCGATAATGGTCTGGCCGGTTTCGTCGTCATAGTGAGCCTGGAAGGTCGGGTCTTCGCGGCGCAGAACAGTGAGGGCCTCGCCCAGTTTCTGCTTGTCGGCCGCCGTTTTCGGCTCGATCGACATGCTGATGACTGGTTCGGGGAACGTCGGGCGTTCGAGAACAATGGGATCATCGTCGGTGCAGAGCGTGTCGCCGGTCAGGGCTTCCTTGATGCCGATACACGCGACAATGTCGCCGGCCTCGGCGACCTTGATGGGGATGCGATCGGCGGCGTGCATCTGGAACATGCGTGAGATGTTCTCCCGCTTGCTGCGGTTGCTGTTGAGGACGCGCTCGCCCTGGTTGAGCTGGCCGGAGTAGATGCGCACGTAGGTCAAATCGCCGTGCTGGTCGTTGACGATCTTGAAGACGAGGCCGCAGAAGGGATCGGAGGGATCGCTCTTGCGTTCGAGCAATATGAGAGGATCCTTCACATCGTGGCCCTTGATCGGGGGCAAATCCGAGGGGGCGGGGAGGAAATCGATGATGCCGTCGATAAGCCGCTGCACGCCGACGTACTTGAGCGCCGACCCGCAGAAGACGGGGTGAATCTTGAAGGAAATTGTGGCGGCGCGAATCGCCTTGCGAAGTTCTTCTTCGGTCGGCTCGACGCTGTTGAGGTATTTCTCCATGAGATGGTCGTCGGTCTCGGCGATCTTCTCGATCAACTCGTGGCGCCAGTGGTTGTAGGTCTCTTTCAAGTCATCGGGGATGGGCTTTTCGGTTTCGGTCTTGCCCTTGTCCTTTTCGTCTTTGAGGTTGAAATAAATCGCGATGCCGCGAACGAGGTCGATGATCCCCTGGTAGGTGCTGCTTTGGCCGATGGGGATTTGCACGGCAACGGCCGGCGCGCCGAGGCGCTCGCGGATGGACTTGAAGCTGAAGTCGAAATCGGCTCCGAGCTTGTCCATCTTGTTGATGAAGCAAATGCGCGGCACGTTGTATTTGGTGGCCTGACGCCAGACGGTTTCGGACTGGGCTTCGACGCCTTCCTTGCCGTCAAACACGGCTACGGCTCCGTCGAGCACGCGCATGGAGCGTTCGACTTCGGCGGTGAAATCGACGTGTCCCGGCGTGTCGATGAGGTTGATGGTGTAGCGCTCGCCGAAGCGGTCCCACGGGCAGGTGGTGGCGGCGGAGTTGATGGTGATGCCGCGCTTCTGTTCCTCGGGATCGAAGTCCATGGTGGCGGTGCCTTCATGCACCTCGCCCATCTTGTGAATCTTTCCGGTGTAATACAGGATGCGCTCGGAGACCGTCGTCTTGCCGGCGTCAATATGTGCGGCGATACCGATATTGCGAATCTTGGACATGTCGCGAGCCATAACGTTTCCTCTGAAGAGCTTGGGATCAAGTGGGACAAAAAGGTCGTAATTCAAAAGGCGGGGAGACTGGTTCTGACTGGTAAGCCGACCGGCCACCCCCCGCACGGGTCACTCATGCCGACCCAGCGGAACAGCGGTCAGCATGAGAAACTAATAAGTCTGAATCACCATGGGGCAATCCTTATGAATATCGTCAGGACCGAAGGGACTGACGAGCAAAGTATACGCCAGACGGGCACGGCCGACAATGAGGAGCGGAATACTGTAATTATCGGGCTTGGGGCGTCAAGATGTGGGCCTCGCGGCCGGCCCGCTGCTCTGGGGCATTAGAACAGGCGGAGCATTGGAATAAAGTGGCAGCAGAATCTCATTCGCCCGATTGACGGCCCCTTCCAAGGTCGGCTGAATGTTGGCCTCGCCGATGTGTTCATGAAAGTCCGCACGAGCCATCATATCCGCGGGCTGATCGCGCATTCCGCAGATGATCAAGTGACGTTTGGCGGCAGTCAGGCGCTGCGCGAGGTCTTCCAGGGCGCGCAGGCCGGTTGCATCAATGGCGGTCATATTCCGCAGGCGAAGGATGACAATCGGCGGAAGCGAATCGAATTCATCTTCAATGATGGAGAGTTTATCTGCAGCGCCGAATAGGAACGGGCCGTGAATGCGATAAACGACCGCGCCTTCGGGTATCGGATGGATCTGCAGGCTGTGAGCCTTTCCGTCCTCAACGTATTCGCGGGTAACGCGGGAGACCGTCGTGGTGACGGTCACGCGGCGGATGTAGAGCAGGGCCGCCATAATCATGCCGGTTTCGACGGCGACCGTTAGATCGGCCACGACGGTGAGAGTGAAGGTGATGAGCCAGACGGAAATATCGGTTTTGGTCAGCTTCAGGATATCCCCGATTTGGGACCATTCGCCCATGTTGTAGCAGACGACCATCAGGATCGAAGCGAGCACACAGAGGGGAATGTGCTTGGCCAGAGGGGCAAAGGCGACAAGAATTCCCAGCAGCGTCAGGGAGTGAATCATCCCCGCCACCGGCGTCTTGGCGCCGGCGCGAATGCTGGTGGCGGTGCGGGCGATCGCGCCCGTCGCGGGCAGACCGCCGACGAGCGGGGAAGTGATATTGGCGATGCCCTGGGCAATGAGTTCGACATTGGGATTGTGCCGGCTGCCGCTCATTCGATCGGCGACCACGGCAGACAACAGCGATTCAATCGCGCCCAGCATTGCCACCGTCATGGCCGGCGAGAGCAGCGACAATATGAGGTCCGGCCGGAAATGCGGCAGAGACAGATGCGGGAGAGTGGACGGAATTCCGCCAAACCGCGACTCAATTGTCTCAACGGGAATATGCAGGCTCCAGGCCAGGGCGGTGCCGGCAAGCAGAGCCACAATCGCGCCAGGGATGCGCGGGACGAATTTTCGCATTCCGAGAATGATGCCGAGCACGAATAGCGAGATTGCAATGGCAGCGACGGATGCAGTTCCAGCATGTTGGGCGAGCGTTTGCATTCGCGCCAGGAATTCACCGGGCACGGTACTGATGTTCAGGCCGAAGAAGTCTTTGATCTGGGTGCTGGCGATGAGGACGGCGATGCCGTTGGTAAAGCCGACGACGACAGGACGGGGAATGTATTTGACCGCCTGGCCAAGCCCGGTGATTCCCAACAGAACCAGCATCACGCCG
>Ga0208589_1001014_pt1 | contig 12202 bp, 10 predicted proteins | sample NGESurshal092012_2_FD_184486 | JGI IMG/M metagenome (GOLD analysis project Ga0208589, IMG submission 184486) | Arctic peat soil microbial communities from Barrow, Alaska - NGEE Surface sample F53-2 shallow-092012 (SPAdes) | ecosystem: Environmental > Terrestrial > Soil > Wetlands > Peat ... | reverse complement strand
CCGGCGAGATCGCCTGGGCCCGCAAGGTCGTCGCAGCCGCCGTCGACGCCGATGCGCGCGGGGTCGGCGCCTATCTCGTTGACGGTCACATGATCGACAAGCCGTTTGTCGATCGCGCCCGTGCGGTGGTCGCTTTGGCCGACCGCTTGCAAAATGGAGCATGACGGCATGGACGATGAAAAGAAGCTGCACGCCCGCGATTACCAGCCGGGCGCAAAAGGCACACTCGACGGCGTTCGCATTCTCGACCTGTCGCGGCTGTTTGCCGGCAACGTGCTGACGCAGATCCTCGGCGACTTCGGCGCCGAAATCATCAAGGTCGAGCCGCCGGAGGGCGACACGCTGCGGGCCTGGAAAACCGAGGGCATCGACACCCACTGGAAGGTTTACGCCCGCAACAAGAAAAGCCTGTGCCTGTCGTTGCGCGACCCGCGCGCGATCGAGATCATCCGCAAGCTGGTGCCGTCGGCGCAGATCTTCATCGAAAGTTTCCGGCCCGGCGTGCTGGAGAAGATGGGGCTGTCGCCCGAGGCGCTGCTGGCGCTCAATCCTTCGCTGGTGATCATCCGCATCTCCGGATGGGGACAGGATGGCCCCTACGCGCAGCGGCCGGGATTCGGCACGGTGATCGAAGGCGTTTCCGGTTTCGCAGCCATCAACGGCTTTGCCGATCGCGAGCCGGTGCTGCCGCCGATGTATCTGGCCGATGGCATCGCCGGCACTTACGGCGCTTCGGCTGCCATGATCGCGCTGCGCGAAGTGGAGATGAAGGGAGGCCGCGGCCAGGTCATCGACCTGCCGCTACTCGATCCGCTATTCGCCGTTTTGAGCCCGCAGGCGGCGAATTACCGGCTGACCGGCAAGGTGAAGCCGCGCACCGGCAGCCGCTCGACCAATTCGGCGCCGCGCAACGCCTATCGTTGCAGCGACGGACATTACGTCAGCCTGTCCGGCTCGATCCAGAAAATGGCCGAACGGCTGTTCCGGGCGATCGGCCGCCCGGACATGGTCGACGATCCGCGCTTCCGCACCAATGCCGACCGGCTGCGCCATGCCGATGAGCTTGACGCCATCATCGGCGCATTCATCGGCGCGCGGACGCAGCGGGAAAATGTCAGCTTCTTCGAGGCGGCCGAAGTGACCATCGGGCCGATCTACGACACGCCGCAGATCATGGCGGACCCGCATGTGATCGAGCGCGAGCTGATCGCGGATTATCCCGACGCGGAGATGGGCCAGATTCCGATGCACCATGTCGTGCCGCGATTTGACCGCACGCCGGGCTCGATCCGGACCCGCGCGCCCAAACTCGGCGAGCACAATCGCGAACTGCTTGGCGAGATTGGAATCGGCGCGGACGATCTCGCAGGGCTGCGCAAGGCCGGCGTGGTCTGCGGCGACTGATCGAAAACTCCGGCTGCATGCTGGCCACTGTTTGACAGCGACGGCCGGCGGGCTATGGTCTTGCAAAAAAGGGAGACAGGGGATGGAAGAGACTGCGGCCCGGCGCGCGGCCGAAACGCTGCTCGCGGAGCACAAGACCAACACGACGTTCAGGCCGTTCGACCGCCAACAGGGGCCGGCCACGGTATCCGACGCCTACGACATCCAGGACAAGTTCGTCGGGCTGCTGCGCGCCGAGCATGGCAACACCATCGGCTACAAGGTCGGCTTGACCTCGGAGACGATGCAGAAATTCTGCGGCATCGACCATCCGATCGCCGGCGTGGTGCTTTCCAATCGCCTGCACCGCTCGGGCGCCACCATCCGTCGCGCCGATTTCGGACGGCTCGGCCTCGAATTCGAGATCGCCGTCCGCATCAAAACGGACGTGCCGCCATCGGCCACTCCTCTCTCGGCTGAAGCGATCGCGCCGTATATTGCCGGCGTCTGCGCCGCCATCGAACTGGTTGACGATCGCGCGGCGGACTACACCAAGCTCGACGTGCTGGCGCTGCTGTCGGATAATTCCTGGAACGGCGGCATCGTGCTTTCCGAACTGGTCACGAATTGGCCGGACCTGGAGAGCGTGCTGGGCAAAGCAACGAAAGATGGGGCGGCGATCGGCGAAGGCCGCGGCCGCGACATCCTCGGCCATCCCTTCAATTCGGTGGCGTGGCTCGCCGCGCATCTTTCCACACGGGGCGAAGGCCTCAAGGCCGGCCAGATCGTGATGACCGGCAGCGTGATGAAGACGATCTTCCCGACCGAAGATGCGGTCTACGGATTCTCGCTGGAAAACCTCGGGAGTGTCAGCGTCACCGTGCGCTGACGCTTTGATCCATCCGGATGGTCAGGAAGCCGGCGCCACGATGATCTGCCGTTGCACCAGTCCCTCGATCTCCGCCGACGTATAGCCGGCCGCTGCGAGGATTTCAGCAGTGTGCTCGCCGAGTACCGGCGGCTGCGTTCGGAGCGCGGGACGAACACGGTCCGCGCCGAACTCGACCGGCAGCGCTGGCAATTTCGTCATGATCGAATTCGTACTGCCGAATTGCGGCACCAGCACATCGAGCAGGCCGCCGGCCAGCAGATGCGCATCGGTAGAGAGGTCCGACGGCTTGCCGACCGGCGCCCAGGATATGTTGGCGCGTTCGCACCTTGCGCTGACATCGTCGAGCGACAGCGCGCCGATCGCCTCCTGCAGCTTCGGGATCAGCCAGGAGCGTTCCTGCACCCGGCTGCCGTTGGTGGCGAGCCGCGGGTCTTCACCGAGCGCCTGCAGCCCAAACTCCTCGAGGAAGCGCTGCCATTGCTGGTCGCTGGTGACTCCGATGAAAAGCTGGCCGTCGCCCTTGGTCGAAAACACCTGGTAGATCGCCCACGCGCCCTGCCTTGCCGGCATCGGCGGCATCTCGCGGCCGGTCGCGGCAATGCCCGACATGTGGGTCGCCATCAGGAAGGCAGCGCTTTCGAACAGCGCGCTTCCGACCCGTTGGCCGCGCCCGGTCGAATCGCGCTCCCGCAACGCCGCCTGCACCGCGACGACGCCGAATACGGCGCCCATGATATCGACAACCGAAGCACCGGCGCGCAGCGGCTGCCCGATCGGTCCGGTCATGTAGGCAAGCCCGGTATGGAATTGTACCACTTCATCCAAGGCCGGACGATGCTCATAGGGTCCTGCGAGATAGCCCTTCAAGGCGAGATAGATCAGGCGCGGGTTGAGCGGCGCGAGTTGTTCGTAACCGCATCCGAGCCGTTCCATCGTGCCCGGGCCGTAATTCTCCATCACAACGTCGGTGTCGGCAACCAGCCGGTGCAGCACGCCCTGCCCTTCGGCTGTTTTGAGATCCAGCACGATGCTGCGCTTGTTGCGGTTGAACGCGGCAAAGAAGCCGGACGCAAACCCGCCGAGCCGACGGGTGTGATCGCCGGCCGGCGCCGGTTCGACCTTGATGACATCGGCTCCCATGTCGGCGAGCAACAGACCGGCGGTCGGACCCATCACGGTGTGGCTGAACTCGAGAACGCGAAGTCCCGCCAGCGGCGCTGCCGACATCAGGCGGCCTGCCGGCGAAACGCGTCGAGGCTGCCCGCATGCAGCAACTCGCTCGGCAGCACGTGTCCGACGACGGTCTCCGCCATCCGGCCCACCTCGATCAGAGCGTCCAGGTCGACGCCGGTATCGATGCCCATCTCTTCACAGAGCAGCACCAGTTCCTCGGTGCAGATATTCCCGGCAGCGCCCTTGTGGGCAGCGAATGGACAGCCGCCGAGGCCGCCGACCGTGGAATCGAACCTGGCTACGCCCATGCGCAGCGCGGCGAGCGCGTTGGCCACCGCCAATCCGCGGGTGTCGTGCAGATGCAGGCGCAACGGAACGTCCGGCCAGCGGCTGCGGACTTCGCCGAGCACGCGCTCGATCCGATGCGGCGCCGCCCAGCCCATCGTATCGGCCAGCGAGAATTCGGTGATCGTCGCGCCCGCCTCCTTGGCGATCGCCAGACCGTCCTCCAGCGTCGAGATGACCTGCGCCGGCGCGATATCGCCCTGGTAGTTGCAACCGAAGGCCGCCATCACGCCGATGCGGTTGACCGGAATGCCGGCCGCGAGATGCGATGCCGTCATCTTGCGCATCGCCGCGAGGTTTTCCGCATGGCTGCGGTGGAGGTTCTTGCGGGTGAAGCCTTCCGATGCCGTCAGCGAGATGCTGCCGCTGATGGTCAGCTTGTCGCGAAACGCCAAAGCGCGGTTCAGTCCGTTTTCGTTGAACCACAACGCGGTGTAATGCACGCCCGCCCTGGCCTTGAACCCGGCAACCACCTGTTCGGCATCGGCCCAGCCGGGGACGACGCGCGGATTGACGAAAGAGCAGGCCTGGATGTGATGCAGCCCGGTTTCGGCGAGCCCCTCGATCACCCGGATCTTGTCGGCGGTGCTGATCGGGCCGGGTTCGATCTGAAAACCCTCGCGCGGCCCTTCTTCGTGAATTTCAACTTTTTTCGGCAGATCGGTCATGGCCGGGCCTCCCTGATATGGCAATGTCGTTATCCGGTTTTTAGAACCAGGCGGCCCCTGATGGGAAGGGCTGGCAAAGCCGCTTCACCCATCAATTCGCCATAGCAGATAAGCTTTCCGGGGTTTGTCCGTCGACGCCGGACCGGATAGCTTTGGGACAACCCATCCACGGGGGAGAGACAGCACGTGCCCGACGCGACGCCGGTTGCGGAATACGACGCCATCGTGATCGGTGCGGGCATGTCAGGCCTTTACCAGCTCTATCGGCTGCGCGAACTGGGATTGCGGGTTCGCGTGTTCGAGACCGGCACCAATGTCGGCGGCACCTGGTACTGGAACCGATACCCGGGCGCGCGCTTCGATTCCGAGAGCTACAGCTACGGCTATTCCTTTTCCAAGGAGCTCCTGGATGAATGGGAGTGGTCCGAGCATTTCGCCGGCCAACCGGAGACATTGCGTTATCTCAATTACGTCGCCGACAAATTCGATCTCCGCCGCGACATCCAGTTTGAGAGCCGGGTTACCGCCGCGATCTGGGACGAATCGACGCGACACTGGAACATTACGCTCGGGGACGGCAGCCGTTTCCGCGCGCGTTTCCTGATCACCGCGATCGGCCCGCTGTCGACGCCGACCATGCCGCGGATCGAGGGTGTCGACAGTTTTGAAGGCCGCGCCTTCCACACCGCGCGCTGGCCGAAAGCGCCGATCGATTTTACCGGCCAGCGCGTCGCGGTGATCGGCACCGGCGCCACCGGCATTCAGACCATCCAGACCATCGCCGGCAGCGTCGGACACCTGACCGTATTCCAGCGCACCGCGAACTGGAGCGCGCCGCTGCACAACGGCAAGATCGACGCCGAGACCCAGAAGCAGATCAAGGCCGGCTATCCCGAGATGTTCAGGCGCTGCCAGGAAACCTTTGCCTGTTTCCTGCATACGCCGGATCCACGTGGCACCTTCGAAGTCACCGATCAGCAGTGCGAAGACTTCTTCGAAAAGCTCTATGCCGAGCGCGGCTTTGGGATCTGGCAAGGCAACTTTCGCGACATATTGATCGACCGCAAGGCCAATGCCCTGATCAGCGACTTTGTGGCCCGGAAAATCCGCCAACGGGTGAAGGACCAGAAGATTGCGGAGAAACTGATTCCGAAAAATCACGGTTTCGGTACCCGCCGGCTGCCGCTCGAGACCTTTTACTTCGAGGTCTACAACCGCGACAACGTGGAGTTGGTCGATATCGCGGAGACGCCGATCGAACGCATTACGTCAACGGGGATCAAGACGAGCTCCGCGGAATACGAATTCGATATCATCATCTATGCCACCGGGTTCGATGCCATCACTGGCAGTTTTGACCGGATCGACCTGCGCGGCGTGGACGGCATGCCGTTGAAGGACAGATGGAAGAGCGGGCCGGAGACGTATCTCGGCGTCATGGTCGACGGTTTTCCCAACATGATGATGCTGATGGGACCGCACACCGCGCTCGGCAACATTCCGCGCAGCATCGAATACAATGTCGACTGGGTGACGCGCCTGATCCGTTACGCACGAGACAACAGCCTGACGCGCGTCGACGCCACCGCGGCGGGGGTCGCCTCCTGGACCGATCACGTCAAGGCGCTCGGCGTCGGACTGCTTTCCAACGAGGTGAATTCCTGGATGACCGGGATCAACAGCAATGTCGAGGGCAAGCAGATCCGCATTGTCGCACGCTACAGCGGCAGCGCGCCTGCCTACCGCGCACGATGCGACGAAGTCGCGGCGAAACAATATGACGAGCTGGTGCTTGAGCTCTGAGTTCGCACAGACCCGCTAATCGATCGAGATATTCGCGTCGTGCCCGACCTTGGTCCAGCGCTGGATTTCGGTGTGGATCAGGTCGCTGAACTGCTGCGGGGTCATCGCCTGGGCTTCAGCGCCTTCGCTCGCCATGAATTTTCCGATTTCGGGTGAATTCAGCGTCTTGTTGATGGCGGCATTGAGCGTGTTGACGATTTCCGGCGGCATTCCGGCGGGGCCGACAATCCCCCACCACGAAGACAGATCGAACCCCGGGATGCCGGACTCGGCGAGCGTTGGCACGTCAGGCAGCAACGGCGTTCGCTTGACGCTGGTCACAGCCAACGCATTGACCTGGCCGCTTTGGGCCAGTTGCTGAACCTGCGGCATGCTGGAGACGTAGACATCGACATGGCCGCCGAGCAGATCGTTGAGCGCCGGCGCGCCGCCCTTGTAGGGGACATGCATCAGTTTTACGCCGGCCGATAGCGCAATCAGTTCGGCCGCGATCTGGTTGATGCTGCCGATGCCGGCAGAAGCATAGGTGATCTGATCAGGCTTGCTCCGGGCCAGCGCCAACACCTCCTTGGCGGATTTCACCGCGAGAGTTTTCGAGGAGACGAACAATAACGGCGAGCGGGCGACAAAGGCGATCGGCGTGAAATCTTTTGCCGTGTCGAACGGCATGGTCTTCTTGATCGCAGCGTTGATCGTGAAGGTCGATGATACCAGCAGCAGCGTGTAACCGTCGGGCGGCGCCGTAGCGACGGCGGCGGCGCCAATCACGCCGCCTGCGCCGGGGCGGTTTTCCGCAATCACCGGCTGCCCCCAGGCTTCGGCAAGTTCCTTGCCGATCGCACGGGCAATGATGTCATTGGAGCCCCCGGCCGCGAACGGAATGATCAGCGTGATTTGCCTGGACGGATAGCTTTGCGCGCGCGTCGCCGGACTTGCGAGGAACAGTGCGGCGGCAAACAAGGCGCCGATCTTGATCATGATCCGGTTCTCCCCGATGCCGTTTCCCGGCGCGATTGCGGGCTCGAATGAGAGGATCGGCTCATGTGAAATCCTCATGACGAAGCCGCAGAAAGGTCGTTTGCACGCCTTCGACTTGCCGCTAGGCTACTTCCAGACAACGAGGAAACGCAAGTGACGCGCATCAAGCGCGGACGGCGATCGCGCCGGCCGGGAATACGGCGACGAAGGGGCTGATGATGGACTTCCAACTCACCGACCAGCAACGAAGCATGATCGGCACGGTGCGCGATCTCGCCCAGGGCCAGTTCAAGGCGAACGCGCAAAAATATATGGATGGCACATTCCCCTGGGACAACATGAAGAAACTCGCCGAGATCGGCGTGCTCGGCATGTCGGTTCCCGAGCAATATGGCGGCCTTGGCTTGCCGGTGTTCGATACCGCGCTGATCCTCGAGGAGATCGCCAAGACCTGCTACGTCACGGCAATGGCCACGCTCGGCGAGGCCGGCGTCCAGACCCGCGTCATCGCGACCTACGCGCCCGATGCAATCCGCGCGCGGATTCTGCCGAAGGTCGTCTCGGGCGATTGCATATTGGCGGTTTGCATGACCGAACCGCATGCCGGCACCGACGTCGCGAACTACCGCACCAATGCAGCCATCAAGGGCGACCGGATCATTCTCAACGGCACCAAGACGCTGATCAGCCGCGCCCGGGAGGCCGGCATGTTCGTGATCTTCACGCGGATCGACGCCAGGCCCGGCCGCGAGGGCATCGGCTGCGTGCTGCTCGAACCCAATACGCCGGGATTTGAGGTGACCGGCACCTATCACACCATGGGCGGCGAGAACCTGCACGAGATCCAGTTCAACAATTGCGAATTGCCACTGGAGAATCTGGTGATCCGCGAGGACGGCTTTCGTAAACTGTTGACCGCCTTCAATACCCAGCGTTGCCTCAACCCGAGCATCTCGCTCGGGCTTGCAGAAGGCGCGTTCGACGAGGCCCGCCATTACGTCCGGGATCGCACCGTGTTCGGCAAGGCGATCGGCGATTTCCAGGGCATAAGGTGGAAACTTGCCGAAATGTACCGCGACATCGAGGTATCGCGCAGCATCCTCTATCGCGCCTGCATTACCGCCAATCCGTTTCCCGATCCGTTCATCGCGGCAGTGGCAAAAATCACCTGCAACGAAATGTCCAACCGCGTCACCAGCGAGGCGATCCAGTTGCATGGCGGCTTCGGCTTCACCGATGAATATGCGGTGTCGCGGCTCTATCGCGGCGCGCGCTACGGCACGCTGGGCGGCGGCACCACCGAAACCTTGCGCGACCTGATCGGCAAGCGGATCATGAACGCCGCGGAAACCGGCGAGGAACTGCTGGCCTACGACATGATCAGTGGTTTCGATCTTGCCGCCTGACTACGCCGCGGGAAAAATCAGGACTTCGATCGCGCTCTCCGATTTTCATGCTTCTGCCGTAGCGTCGCGGTCGCAACATCGATAAAGGCCCGCAACTTCGGCTGCGCGCTGCTCCGGTTGGGGTAATAAAGGAACAATCCGGGCTTGGTCGGCAGAAAAGGCCGCAGCACCTCCTCAAGCTCGCCGGATGCGAGCTCTTCGGCGGCCATCAAATCGCTTGTGTAGGCAAGGCCGAGCCCCCGCGTGGCAAAGCCGATGGTCGCCAGGTGATCGTTGACCACGAGACCGCCCGGCGGCTCGACCGTGAATACGCGGCCGCCTTTCGAGAACTCCCACCGATACACGGTGCCGGCCGAGGGGAAGCGATAGCGAATGCATTCGTGCCGCGTGATATCCTGTGGCGTGCGGGGACGCCCTCGCGCCGCGAAATATGATGGCGCGCCGACAACGGCCCAGCGAAAATCCGCGGTCAGCTTCACGGCGACCATATCGCGCTCGACAAACTCGCCGATGCGAATGCCGGCGTCGAACCGTTCGGCAACGATGTCGACCGACTCGTCGTTGAGGTCGACCTCGACGCCGACGTCGGGATAGGCGCTGCGGAACGCCGGCAGCACGCGCAACAACACTGGCTCGAGCGCGATGCGCGGCACCGAAAGCCGCAGCAAGCCGGCCGGTCGCTCGCGCTGCGAATGCGCGACCTCGAGCGCCTCGCCGATGCTGGCCGCAGCGGGCGATATTTGCGCCAGCAGGCGGGCGCCCGCCTCCGTCAGCGCGACCTTGCGCGTGGTGCGTTGAAACAGCGGCAGCCCGATCCTGATCTCCAGCGCGCGTATCGCCTGGCTCACCGCGGATGGCGTAACGCCAAGCTCGGCTCCGGCCGCGCGAAAATTCGCGCGGCGCGCCACCGCGAGAAATTCGGCCAGTCCGGTAAACACGTCGGTTCGCGCCATCCGGGCCTCTCCCATTGATTAGATCATCTTATCAGATCGTTTCGAAAAGAGTGAATTGTTTCACGGTGCGATAGCGCTAGATCTGGCGCTGTACAACGCATCGAGAGGATCCCCGAAATGAACGCACAGCAAATCGCCGACCGCTATGCCGCGGTATGGAACGAGAAGGACGGCGCGTCGCGGCGCCGGATGATCGAGCAGATCTGGGCGCCGGACGGCCAGCACTATGTCGGCGCGCGCGAAGCCAAAGGCTACGACGCGCTCGAAACCCGTGTCACCGGATCGCACGAGAAGAACGTCCGCGACAACGGAAACCGGTTTCGCGCCAGAGCCGACGCGCGGCAGTTGCGCAACGCCGTCACTTTCCACTGGGAAATGCTGCCCGGCAGCAGCGACGAGGTTGCATCTGTCGGGCTGGAGTTCCTGCTGGTCGACGACGACGGCAGGATTGTCGTCGACTATCAGTTCATCGTGCAGTAGCGCGCCGCCACGGAAGGAGTTGACGAGATGAAGTCCTATCATGGCGGCCTCGGCGTCGGGATTGCAGGCATCGTGCAGCGCCGGCACGATGAGCCCAAACCGGGAAAACACGAGGTCCTGATCCGGGTTCGCGCGGCGTCGCTGAATGCGCGCGAACTGATGATCCTCGCCGGACAATATTCCCTGCCGGTGAAACCCGATGTCGTACTGCTGGCGGACGGCGCGGGCGAGGTGATCACGATCGGGGACGAGGTGACCCGCGCCAGGATCGGCGACCGGGTTGCCTGCGCCGTGTTTCCACGCTGGATCGGCGGGCGGTTCGGTTGGGAGTTTGCCGCCCAGATCGGCGGTTCGCTGGACGGCATGCTGACGGAGCTCGCGGTGGTCGACGAGCAGGCCGTCGTCGCGATCCCAGAGCACCTCTCCTGGGAGGAAGCCGCCACGCTGCCTTGCGCCGGCGTCACGGCCTGGAATGCGCTCAGCGGGTTGCGCGCGCCGGTGCCCGGCGAGACCGTGCTGGTGCTGGGGTCCGGCTCGGTGTCGCTGTTCGCGCTGGGCTTTGCAAAACTGTTCGGGGCGCGCGTCATCGCGACGACCTCGAGCGACGAAAAGGCCGAGCGGCTGAGGCGCCTCGGCGCCGATGACGTCATCAACTATCGCTCGATCCCGGAGTGGCACGTCAGGGTACGCGAACTGACCGACGGCCGCGGCGTCGATCATGTGATCGACGTCGGTGGCGGCGGAACGCTCGCCAGATCGTTGATGTCGACCGCGGTCGAGGGCCAGGTCGCAGCGGTCGGCTGGCTTGCCAATGAGGCATCCTCGATCGATATCAAGGCGATCGCGGGCAGCATTGCCACGCTGCGGCGGATCGCGGTCGGCAGCCGCGCCCAGTTCATCGCGATGAACCGCGCTATCGCCGTCAGCGGCATGCATCCGGCCATCGACAGCGTGTTTCCGTTCGCGGACGCGGTCTCCGCCTTTCGGTATTACGAGGCGGGAAAGTCTTTCGGCAAGGTGGTTATCGCGATGCCGTGACCTGTGTGCGGGACCGTCGCAAAAACCTTGCCGAACCCGGCGTCGCGGGAGATGCTGTCCTCCTTTGCCAAAGGAGAAGTCATGCCTGTCGACACCCAAGCCGCCACCGACCGCCTGATGCGTTTCCTCGCGATCGAGGGCGTGACCGGAAAGGAGGCGGCGATCGGGCGTGAGCTTGTCGCCGCGCTGAAGCAAGTCGGTGTCCCGGCGGATGCGATCCACCTCGACGACGCCAATACGCGGATTCCGGTGCCGACCGAAACCGGCAATCTGATCGTCGATCTTCCCGGCCGCGGCGCGCTGCACAACCAGCCGCGGATCCTGTTCATGACCCACATGGACACCGTGCCGCTGTGCGCGGGCGCCAAGCCAAAACGCGCCGGCCGCAAGATCGTCAATCAAGCCAAGACCGCGCTCGGCGGCGACAACCGCTGCGGCTGCGGCGTGCTGGTGACGCTGGCGGCCGAGCTCGCCAAAACCAACGCCGACCATCCCCCGATCACGCTTTTGTTCTGCGTGCGCGAGGAGAGCGGCCTGTGGGGCGCGCGCCATGTCGACACCAAAGAGCTCGGCTCGCCGGTGATGGCGTTCAACTATGACGGCGGCGTTGCGTCCAATGTCACGATCGGCGCGGTCGGCGCGGATCGCTGGCAGGTCGAGATTTTCGGGCGCGCCTCGCATGCCGGCGTCGCACCCGAGCGCGGCATCAGCTCGACCATGATCCTGGCGCTGGCGCTCGCCGAGGTGAAGGCCAAAGGCTGGTTTGGCAAGGTGGTCAAAGGCAAGCGGCAAGGCACCAGCAATGTCGGTCCCGTCACCGGCGGTGAAGGCCGGCCGGCGGGCGACGCAACCAATGTCGTCACCGACTATGTGGACGTGCGCGGCGAGTGCCGCAGCCACGACCGGACGTTTTTCAAGGAAATCACCAAGGCCTACAAGACGGCGTTCACCAACGCCGCCAAGAAGGTCAGGAGCAGCGAGGGCAAGTCGGGCCGCATCAAATTCAAGGCCGAGACCGACTATTACCCGTTCCGCCAGAAGGAGACGCTGCCGGTAGTGAAACGCGCAATGGAGGCCGTAACC
>Ga0208589_1001013_pt1 | contig 12207 bp, 12 predicted proteins | sample NGESurshal092012_2_FD_184486 | JGI IMG/M metagenome (GOLD analysis project Ga0208589, IMG submission 184486) | Arctic peat soil microbial communities from Barrow, Alaska - NGEE Surface sample F53-2 shallow-092012 (SPAdes) | ecosystem: Environmental > Terrestrial > Soil > Wetlands > Peat ... | reverse complement strand
CATACTGCTTCGGGAACGCGCGCACGTAGTCAATCGCGCGCGAAATCCCCGCCGCTCCTGCCACGCATCCCAGACCGAAGATCGGGGTCCGCTTCACATGATGCGGAAACCCCATCAGATTAACCAACCGCGCATCGATGCTCGGGCACGCAATCCCCGTCACCGAGGTAAAGAAGATCGCAGAGATGTCCTCAGGTGCCAGTCCGACGTGATCGAGCGCCTTTTGAATCGCCTCCTGGCCAAGTTCCAGTGCCCCCTTGATCCACAAATCATTACTCGGGCCGAAGCCGGAAAACGTCCCTAGTGTATCCAGGGGGAACATGATGTGGCGGAAATCCACACCGCAGTTGTTATGGAGTCGGTCCATAATATCCGGCATGGTTAGCTTGTCCCGCATCTTCTCTTTAAGAGCTTGGGTAATCACGGCTTGCGGATAACGGTGGGGAGGAAACGCTGTACCTACAGATGCAATACGCATGGGCTTAAAGCCTTTTCAAGGAGACCTTTTCAAAAGTAAAAGTGAGGAAATCAGTCCTCGACTGATGACTCGTCAACAACAAACGTTCTCTTGGCAGGGAGTCAAAAATAACCTGTGAATTGGGGGGGGCGAGTAGTAAGCCAGACACAGGGGAAAGCCCGATAAAGGCGATAGGACGAGTATAGAGCAACCCAAAAAGTTGCCTGCGCTTCAGGATTTTTTTTACCCTTAACTCATCCTCAATGGAATCAGAACTTTGTTGAATCGCGATGAACTTCCGTGCTGCGCCTCGAAACCCGTGAATAAACGGTAACTAGCGCATAACACAGAACGTATCGTCCAATCGCGGTCAGCCTCAACCTTGTCAAGGGGTAAATGAAGATATGTCTGACTTTGCTAACCTCATCGTCTGTAGGACGTGGCACCTGAAAATCCTGAAATCACTTGTCTTTACGCCGATCTGACAACATTGATACCGACGGATTTAGAAATCTCGTCCCACAAAAGTTGCAGTGTCGATACGTGGACGACTCAGCTTCGAACGAATCACGACGTGATTTTCTAAAGAATGCAGCACTCGCATCCGGCGCGATTGCCGCTACGACCGCGACAGCCCATCGCGCGGTGGGTTCGACGTAGGGAAACTTGATGCTTGTTCCGCTACGATCCGCTAGAAGCACTGCCTCCGCCGGTTCCCATCCTTCTGAAACAGGAATGCCTCCCTGGTCCAGCGCATCGGGATCGAAGCTGACATCTTCGTCAAACGTCGCAATCTCAGACTTGCCGATTACTTCGAACAACGATTCATAGTCACCTTCATCCCAGGCCTTCCTCACTTTGCGGAGCCGCTCGATCGCTCGAAGCATGACCCCAAATTGAAGTGCCTCTTCCGAAGCATGTTCGACCAGGGTATAGCTCGATCCGAACTCCGATACGCGGGACAATTCTTTGATCCCGAGGATCGCTGGACCCGTATACATCCGGCCGGACGTTCCCAGCTGTGGAAGGAAGCGAACGCCCCCCTTCAAAGCCGGCTTGCACGAGCTCTCCGGCAAAATGACATCGACCCCGAGCCTGTCAGCTACGCGATCGCTCATCGCCTTCAAACCGCCTTTTGCCTGCTTCGGCTCGCGCGTGTCGAATGCCAATCGAAATTGGCAAAATCGGTTGGTCCCGATCTTCAGCTTCCGGTAGAGCGATTCGCGCACCCAACCGCGGTAAACCGAGCTTCCCTTGGGCAGAAAGATCCTTCCCGTTCCACGTTGGCGTCGGATCATTTGCCCCTCCTCTGTTTGAGGTGAGGCCTCGCGCGCAGCCGTTAGTATGGGATTCGGTTCCCAGTGGTAGGGTCACTGATGTTGTGCTTGTTGCCTTCGATGTAGGCGTCCAAGTCGCGGCCGTCGACGAGAAACGGCCCACCACGCTGGTCTTGAACGAACGGGATGATCTCGTTCCGGATAAGGCGTCTCAGCTTCCACTCACTCATCGACAGATAGGCAGCGGCCTGCTTGGTACGCAAGAGCCGTCTGGTCATCATGGGAATAACGGTCATAGCGAGGTCCTCTCGCATGCAGGCAGTTCCGCACCCACATGTCAGCCTCGACCAGCGAGCCGGTCGAGTGGGGATCATGGGGCTGTTCCGGATTTGGGTCAAATGGCTGGCGTAGGACTCCTGCCCTCCAGGCGAGGGAGCGCGCAGGGCCACTCTGCGATAGTCGGCGAAAGGCCAAACTCCGCCCGTATCTTGGCAGTCGTCGAGCCGCCCACTCAGGAGAAGTTGAGCTGCTGAGTTTGCAGGGTTCTCAGCCGGCTCTCTTGCTCCCAGCGGGAGTGAGGACGAAGATGGTGGTTTTTCTTTGGAGAGGAGAGGGGCGAACGATGTGCGGTTCCGCCGGTCGTTCGGTTTGGTTTGGAAGTTTGGACAAAGAATGGACAAAGTCGGCTCCGAGCTTGGAACCGACGATGATCTAAGTTGCTGATTCTATGGTGCCGGGAGGGGGGGGCGAACGCCCACGACCTTGCGGTCGGCGGATTTTGAGTCCCTATCTGTTGCAAATAAGAGACTTATGGCTCTACTACTTGCAACAACTTACAGGGTGTGACGGTAAGGTTCCATGCGGTCCTGTGAGGGGCTATTTTGGCAGTTTGGACATAGTGTTGGGCATAGTTTTTCGATACGACCTCATCATGATTTGCCGAGACCGTTGCCGGAGTAAACTTACCTATGCCTAAAGAATCCCATGAGGTAACTATGCCCAAACTACACCAAACTATGCCCAAACTTTTGCAGCGCTGGCAACCGATGCGGATGGGACATCCGCTGCCTGCATTCGTGTGGATTTTCAGCAAAAACGAGTCAATCCTCGAGTAGCTAATAGCGCTGCGCTGCAAGTTCACCGATATTTGCAGCCTTAATCAGACGGGTTGAAGTTCGCCTATTTTGGCCTGCGATCTCTTGCCCACTGTACTCCTGGCTTTCGCCTGGACTGACTTTATACGACCCGCTTTCGGCTGAACAAACTTGTTTGCAGGAACTGGAAGGAACGCCCGGATATCCATGTTGAAGCGAGTTGCAAGTGCACTCGCATTTCCAAGGGTAAGATTTCGCTGCCCAGAAAGAACCATGGAAATGTTCGAAAGAGAGCCAAGCTCTGCCTTAAGGTCTTGCTGACGCAGCCCTCCCTTCTCCATCAGATACTTTAGTACCTCCACGGGCTCCGCTTGAGGCATACGGTATTTGGACTCGTAGTCCTCGATGAGCAGCGTCAGAAGGTCGATGGTCTCTTGCTCTGCATCTGTCGGCTTCTCCTTCGCCGTGAGACGGAAGAGTGCTTTCGTGTAACGAGCGAGAGACTCGTCGTCATGAATACGATGAGGCGCTCCCTGTTCGATTAGGATGACCGGATTTTCAGCAAGTATTCGGATCATGTTTTCCCCACTCCATTGGGTCAGATGACTTGTGCTTACTCCCCCGCGAAAGGGTCCCACTTCTTCCTGTCGTCGTAATCCGAGTGCCTCAGAAAGGACCGGATGTAAATGTGACCATTCGTCTCCTTGGGTTGATCCTTCGCGTAATGGATCACGGTAATGAGACGGTAGCGGTTGCCACGAATATTGAAGACCACATAGCCATCAACCGAGTCAGCATCCGTAAATACTGACTGCACCTCGAGAAAGTTCCGCCACCGTGCCGCCTCAGCGATTGCGATCCAAGACCTCAGCTCTTTCGCCGCATCCTTGAAGGATTCAGATGCGTCACTGAGATGCTTGCGCGTCACGATGTTCACACATATCACCATACTTCACAAATTGTGAAGTTGCAAGATGTCTTTCAAAAAAACTCGGGACCGCCCAATTGGCGACTGGTTTGGATGACAGGCACGGATCTCAAAACCACCCGTTCAGTCTCCACTTGGACTCAATCAGAGGCCGCCAAGCGCCTCGGGCTACACATGCCTACCTATCCATGGTCGAACGTGTCTCTCGCCCTGTTTCCGACGAATTAGCTGCGACTAGTGTCCACCCTCTTTACCGAAGAGGGTGGAACCAAGATCAACTTGATTCCGAGCGTTTGAAGAATGGCCGCCTAAATCCCACCCTGAACACCATAAGGCTCCACGTTCAGGGCTCAATGAGTGAATCGGCCTGCTATCGCCAATTGAGATCTTTTAAACTTCGAGGCCTACTTGCTCAGCACCGTCGGATTCACTCAGCGCCGGACCTCCCGCGCTGCTTGAGCATTTGACCTCAAGCGATAAAACACATTATCGCGGTTGCGTTCTTGTGCAGTTTTCAAGATGTAACGGGCATAAGTCCCGCGAACAGTCTTCGCCCCAAAGTCTCCACGAGGCCTATAGAAGAGATGACTTCGTCTCGGCTCACTTGTACCTTCCGGCCAGCAATGGCACCGGCATCGTTGGTCTTCTGAACATATTCGTCGTCGATCACACCCATTTTATGAGCTAACAGGTGGCGCTTCTGAAAGACGCGGCAAACAAAGTTCCACTGCTCCGAGGTTATGGCGTCCCCAAAATCGAATCCAAATTTCTCCAGCACATTGCGCCTGCCACCCCGCAAATTCTGAAAGTGCACTTCTGAGCCCTTTGTAGAGGTGGTCTCTCGCCCGAAGCCGTCGAACGCCGAAACCACATTCTTTAGGGCATCTCCAACCAAGTGATCCGCAAGCTCCTTTTCAGCGGACTCAGCCAAAGCCAATTCCTTCTTGGAAAGCTCTAGGTTTTTTGCCAGTATCTGTAGCGAGTTGTGCGCCCCGCAATCAGGACACCAGCCAAATACACCGTAGATGGCGTAACGCAGCGAGCATTGGTTGCAGACGACATGAGTCTCAAGTTCCTTCTCGCGGTAATGCTGGATGGGACGACGCTGGCCTTGCGTTACTTTCATACTGATCCCAATTCCGAAGCTGCCGCGTGGTTTGTGGTCGAACTCCAGCGTCTTCAAATCCTTATGGATGGCATCACTGACTTGCCGGATAACCACAGACCTTGCATAGTCAATCTGTTCTTGGGTGAAGAAGGTCTTGCTGTCACCACTGTGGCCGCAGTAAGGGCAGTGACACGGTGACGGTCCTTGAATGCCCGTTCCCGGCGTGATCTTGAAATAACCGAGGCATTCATCTTGAGGGCACTCGCGCCCGAGATAACCATCTTCATCGGCGGTTATTGGAATGCTGAACTGATTTCCAAGCCGTTTTAGGTTGTTTGTGTTGAAGCTCATGGACTGATTGATGCAGGCCGCACCTGACTTGTCAAATGCGGAATGACATTATGCGTTTCAAGAGGCGACTGGAGGTGCATAACGCATCTTCAGTTCCTGGAGACGCACCAAATGGGAGTGCAGACGCTTTAGCCGGTCGGGGTTCGTAGATAAGCGCTCGTGAAAGCTGCTGCAGGTGAACTTATACATTTCAGTTGAAAGCATGAGCATCAGGAGAAAATTCTTGGTCAGCTCTTCTGGATTGACTTCGAAAAAATTCAACGCCCACTGAACATCATGCTGTGATTCGGTAATCGACGAGGATACTCCTATTGAGGTAACACTCGGGTGCGGTCCCGCGTCACATAACATCTGCCAGAGGCCATGAAGATTTGAATAACCAGAGTTCTCCGGGAACAAATTAGCTTTGAAATCAGCCTTGAAGTATTTGTTATATTCCTTCTGGTCTTCGTTGCGGCTGAGCCAGATCGGTCCAAGGTTCGGCTCTCTCAGTATCTTCTGAGCTTGCACAAACGACTCTAGTGCGCTTCTAAGGTGAGCGAAGCCTGGCGTAGTACACCCTGAAAGCAGCATCTCCGCTGCAAGGCGAAGTTCCCGGAAACAGAAAATACTCAATTGCACCGGCACAATCCAGTCAGGATTCTGAATGCGCGAGAGGTCGGTGATCGATTCCAGCCACTCCTGATCGATGTGCAGGAAGAGGTCACTTAAGTCTTTATGATTGTTCAGTGTCGCGATGAAGTTGAACCGCTTGGTCAAGAAATAGGCCTTATAGTCACCTCGAAGGACATCCTCCTCGGGAAACGAGAACCGTTCAAGATTCGTGGCGGGCTGATCGCTCATGCCTCATTATCGAGCAAAGACGCCGGGTTTTCCAGCAACTCTTCCTATTTGAGCCAAGGCAATGTCGCGGCCTGATAGTCACTGAACTCCCTAACGAACCCTTCAGCCCATGCTGCTGCCTCCGTCACCACGCGGTCTAGGTCTGCATCCCTGTATTCCATTTTGTGCCAGTGCTTGTGCTTTGCGTAGGCGTCCTCAAACATCCAAGTGGCACCCGTTCCTTCCTCTTGCAGAACGACGGTGACGCACTCCGCGCTCTTAGCCACGTGCGGAATTTCGTAAAGGTGGCCGGAGGGTTCGGAGTTCTCGATAACGACGAACTTGGAAGTCAAAGCGTAACGCATAACCTTCTGGACGATGCTTTCACCAGCGCGGTCGGCTTGCTCTTTGATGATGTAGGTGTAGTACCCGAGATCCTGGAGCTTCGCTTCGATCCTCTTTAGCCGATCCATCGCAGAGCCAGTGTCCTTGCCAAGAATAAGAACAGAGTCCGAATCTTCAAGAATCCGGTCTGCACGTTGCCATACAAGGTCGAAAGCCGCTTTCACCGATGCCACCAATGCATCAACAGGAGTCTGGAGTGGTAGCTGGAGCCTCCACCTCACGAAGATATGCACGTCTTCAGCGTCTCGTGTCGGATGCGAGAGCGGATGCCCTTCATGCATCAGCCGGGTCACCGCCCGTTCCATAGCCTCACTGAAAGCATAGGCAGAGAATTTATGCTCCCAGTATTTAGTGTAGAGGTGCTCTTCGATCTCGCAGTTCAGCCACTCTCCTTCACGGGTGACGTGCGTTTCAGGAAAGTAGTTATCCATGATCCATATGGATACATCTTGAGGCAATGAAGCGAGGTCGAGACTCTTCAGTTCCTCAATGCCGATGGCATCGTCACTCTCGCCTCGGAACTCCTCCCAGAGGTCCTGCGGCTCCGTATCGTCTGATTCATCATCATTAAGTTCAGGCATTCGAGTCTCCTTTGTAGCGTCATTGCACAATCATGACGGGATATTCTAGGGCACATGAGGCCTATGCGATCAATGCGCTAGTCGGGTTTCTAAAGTGCGCCAGATTTCTCCGTCGCCCGCTAAGATACTGCAGGTTTCATTGGTGAACCACAGCGCGGTAATGTGAAGTTCGTGAAAAAGCTCGACGTAATCTTTGTGGGGGCGGCCAATCGTAAGAATGGCCAGATCCGTTCCCACCTGGTGGCGTAAGAAGCGTCGGTAGTCAAAGAGCTGCCCCACAGCTACTCTGAGCGAACCTCTGTCGGGATCAGGCTTCGCCTCAATGAGGAGGTCACGGCCTTTCCCGTCATAGTCCGCAATCAGGACATCGAATCGGCATTCCTGTCTGTCACCTTGAGTCATCTCGAAGCGAGGAAGCAGCAATTTGAGCCTGGTGGTCATCGTGTTGTGCCTTCGCCTGTAACGCAAGGTCTGGCTTTTCAGAATCGCTTCTCTCTCCGAATCATCAAGGTCGGGTAGTGCGGTCCCCTTGCTGTCAATCTCGGTGCCCTTTGTCTCGTTGCTGGGCCGTTCGGTGATCTTGTCTATGAGCTGATCGTCCATCGTGTCCAATGCAAACGCATCCGCTATCCCGAATCGACCGATAATCCCGAGAAATCCTCGTACTTGCTCTTCCAGGCTGTGGTTGGACAAGCCTAGCTTAGCCAATCGAAGAGTGACGCCGGTTTCACCATTCACGATGGGGAACCGCAATTGCGGGTCAAGGCACGCAATAAGTGGCGTGATCAGGTTCGCAGCGGACATGCTTCGCGCGCCGGTTGGAGTGGGCACCTTCGGCAGTTGCGAGATCTTCCGGGCAAGATCATAACGCGCCTGGTCATTCTTTCCGAGTGTTTGCGCTGTCGTAATCATCGAACGCAAGGTGTCTTTGTGAGCCGCGCACCAATCCAATAGTGAATTTCTATAAGCACGGTAGGCGTTGACCATGCCTGTTTTCCTGGCAGCCGCCTGTTCTAGTGCGGCTGGCAAATGCATAGTTGAAAGTGTTGCAGTGAGATCGTCACTGGTGACAGCGGTTTTCTTCAGCAGATAGGCAAGGGCAGGCACCTTTAGCTGTTGCCAGTGATGCTCGACCAGCCTTCCGTCGCTCGCTGTGACCCATGTCAGCCGTACCAGCTGCCATATATCTTCACCTGACAAACTGCGAGGGGACCGGAACTGCATCACCGCCTTAACCAAGGCTTCTGTGTTACGTTCCGTCTTGTACCATTCCGCGCTGGTCGATGATGCTTTCGGATTCGCCACACTTCACTCCTCTGATTGCCCCTGCCGGTTGCGCATCCTGGTCCGTGTTCCTGACGGTGAAGTTCTTAGAGGGACGGAGTAAAGCCGACGGATACGGAAAACTGCACCAATTCAATCTGCGGGGCGAGCTTGCTGTCCTTCCGGACTTCGGCGCTAAGCTTGCGTGCGCCGCCATGCACGAGAATGCCGCGAATGTTCTTGCCCACTTTGAGGCCCGTCCTCAACTTTTCCGCATTGCGCATGTAACCTCGCAGCTGGGCCAGATTCTGAGGCGTCGGCGCTCCTTGCTTACATTCGACGATCACGACATTTTCATTCTTATCCAGGAGCAGCACATCAAGGCGCGTGCGATCGGGGAATACAAACTCCCGCGCCGCCGCCGAAGGGTAGGGCACGAGGCCGTCCTCGATGAGATGAGGTGAGGCCGCGATATATTCCGAGAGCGCGCGCTCACTGGCAAACCCCGGAACGAGGCTTACCCAATTCTCCTGCTCCTCCAGCGCTTTCGCCATCAAAGAGAACGGTGCATCGGGTACGGGACTCAGTGTCATCCGCCAGATGCGCGGGTTGGGCCGAGCTTCGGGCGGCAATTCCGCAACAAACGTCGGAGTGAGAGGCCCCGTGGTCAGATCCCATCGAACCTGAACCCGTCGGCCCATTTCACCGATATCGTCCCCTTGCGCGGGTACGCTGGCGGTCCACTGAGCATCCTCTATTTCCGAGTGCAACACGGTGCCGATTCGGCCCACGCGCCAATTCTTCAGCTGCACGATGACTTTGTCGCCAGGTTGAATCCTCAATAGGTTTTGGCGGGCTGATCTCCATGAGGATTCGTTGGTCGGACCATGAAGGGGAAATGAGTCTGGCGGCCATCCGACCGCAACGATTTGCTCTTTGAACCAAGTCTGCCAGAGTCCGGGATACTTATCCTCCATGCAGTTAATTTTCCAATTCGCCATTCTCACTCCATTTGCTTGATTTCAACTGATGACCACGGGAGTAGCACTAAGACTGTCGAGCTTCAGAAAACAGATGCCATGATCGGAGACCAGCAACACCAAATCTATCTCATCTACCTCGGTTGCGAGATAGATGAGATGTCTAGCGGACTTACTGCGCAGAATGTTGTGACCGTAATGATCAACGCGCCAGGCTTCAGCTCTTATCCGAATTCGACGGCACCCAACGACGGGCTGCCCCACCTCGATTAGCGCACAATCGCCAATGCGCTCACTGAAAACAGATCAGTGCCGCGAAGTCGACTTCGCTTCATTTCAACGCGAGTGGGTGTTTGGATTCGACTCCGCTGTACTTGCTCACTGGAAACCTGCAGCCCGGATGGCTTTGCAGGTGTTCGATGTGGGCTCGGGCGCCTGTGGAAGATTCTTTCCTATTTCATAGAGTTTGCACCTCAGGATGCCTCGGGTCGCTTAGGGGCTCTTACCTCTCGAGGTGACCCGTTGCAACGACGCTCGCCTCGAAACCATGCAATTCTGCCATGACATGAAAGAATTGCATGGTTCAAGTCGTGAGGGGCATCTGTGAAGTAAGTATCCTTCTACTCGAAGGCCGCTGCCATAAGACTCTGCTCCGCTCTGGGAATACCGAATCTATTGGCCTCTGATCTCCAAGTCCCTACAGCCACGTTTACGGACTTCAGGGCTGTGCCCGCTTGAGCGGTGGAGATTCCATACGCCTTATGTGCATCCATGGCCACTGAGACATCACATGTGGCCTCTAACTCATCGATAGCGAGCGACAGCTCGTTGTGATCGACTGAGGGATTGATATCGTAGGCCGGCGAAAGACGAATGCCCTTCGCATTCACGAAGAAACCGTGGTTTCGGAGATGGTCGTCTGTATTGTGAATGCGAATGTTCAGAAGAACTCGTCGAAACAGTTGCTCGCAATCGGCGAGCGTGTTGGCCCCCCTCGATTGCAAGAGATCAACCAACTCAAGGTAGCTGGCACCCGCCTCACCATCCTTGCGCTGCGTTAGAGTCATGGCCGAAACAAAGGCGATACGTCGCCCTTCAGCAGCGCGATCAAATCTCTTGACCAGAAAAGTCGTGTACGCGCTTTCTTCAAAACGGAGTGCTCTGGCACCAGGAACTTGAATACCGGCTTTTCGCGCAAGTGAATTTGCCACAAGTTCCCAGGCACCCACATCTCTCGTATCTTGACGGCTCGGGAACTTGGCTATGCATAGGTCCCCCTGTTCGTCTCGGACCGACGCCTTAGGACGCGCTCCTCCAAGAGAACTCCCAGGGGCTATCAGTTGCGCAAGCCACTTCGCATACTCTGGATGTTCCTCGTCATTCAGATGCTGCTCAAACTGGAGGCTTGCCGCCTGCAACTCCCGCAGAGATGTAAGAGGCGGCGCTGCAAATTTTGTGTCGCTGTCTATATAAGGGCCCTCCGGAATCTTGAACCGAAGCGCCCCAAGGCGCGTTTCGTCGTGAACGCCCAACAGAAAATCCCATTCCATCAGCGTTCGCGGACGTTGTCGTTCTCGACGCGCGCGCGCATTCTCCCGACGCTGCATGAGCACTCGTCCCCACCGGTCGGGCGCTGAATCTGTAAAGATGCCGAAGTTCGATCTATCCGCTGAAGGATACTGACGCCCCTCAGCGAGTGCGAGGTCAGGATCAAAGGCAAACACTTCCGCCTGATCAAGCCACTCCGTGGCGTACTTGAACGAAAAGAGTTCCCCCTTGCCACCCCGCTGGCAATGGAGCGTTCCCATAAGGTCCGGCATAACCCTCTGGCCCGCATCAAGGTAGACTTCGACCGTCTCGATGCCCGCCATTAGCTATGTCCCAAGGTTTGGTCGAGCGCACTCTCGTTCGTTGCCATTGTGACCCGTTTAGGAGATCTGAGCTTGGTTGAGATTCCCGCATCTTGCAGCTTTCGACCGAGTTCATCGTCTTTCGCTAAGAGCGCTAAATCATCTTCCAACCGCAATACCTGCATGACCCGCGCATAGACTCCAAGCGCTACTGCCGGGTCGCCTTGCTCTACCTTCGAGAGAGTTCGCCTGGTGATCCCCGCGCGTTGCGCCACGATCTCAGCCGAGTACTTTCGTCGAAGCCGCGCGAGTTTCAGATGAGCGCCTAGACCATCGAGCAAGCGCGCAACGCGTGGTACGAGTGATGGCGTTGTCTTCCCCATAACAAGCATTATCATACACAATAACGCAACACTTTGCGTATTATATTGCCCGTTATGCAGCAAAAGGCACTACGTCAAACAGCGTTGCTATCGCTGAAACCGTCCTTGGCTCAGCTCGCAGCGCTCCAAAATACGCGCGGCAATCGACCTGGTTATCCCGTCGGAGTGCATTTGAGAAAGAACAGCGCGAATCGCCTCAATCATCTCGGCCACGCGACGTGTCACCAGCGGCTTTGCAAGTCCAGCATCCTCTGCAAGCTGTTCAAAGCTATGCGGCCACACCTTCTCAGAGGAATACTCACCGCCAAGTTTCATCGCCATCGTCCGGCTAAGCTCCGGATAGTAGACCGTGCTTAGGATGTCGTAGAGAGGCGCGAGGCCGACATGTGGATCATCGGTTCCAAGACCGCGATAGAGCAGGGAAAAGTTCTTGCCGTGTGCATCGTTGTTTCCCACGAGGTAGTTGAAGATTACGGCGTCAACCAAACGCGCGAGGTCGATGACTGGTTCACTCGACACTTTGCGCAACAGCGCAAAGCATTGCTTGAGTGATGGTCCACCTTCATTCTGATACTTCACCTCTGAGACGATACCGAAAGCCTGACAGAAGTCCTCTTGTGATTCTGGCACTCTGATCTGGCCCAGTATGGCGGTTTAAGTTGGCCCACCCCTGGGCAGAGCGGACTCTACCCTGTTTCTCAGTGGAAC